>Ga0208938_1000328_pt1 | contig 39158 bp, 34 predicted proteins | sample AD_UKC125_MetaG_FD_184434 | JGI IMG/M metagenome (GOLD analysis project Ga0208938, IMG submission 184434) | Active sludge microbial communities of municipal wastewater-treating anaerobic digesters from USA - AD_UKC125_MetaG (SPAdes) (version 2) | ecosystem: Engineered > Bioreactor > Anaerobic >...
GCGGCAGCAGGTAGTCGGTCTTGCGGTCGGTGACGATGAACTTGGACATGCCAGACCTCGGTCGCTTGAATAGCTATGATTATAGCATATCCGGCAGCGGCAGGCCTATAGTCCGACAGGCTGCTAGACCCACCAAGGGGAGTGCTGGAGGCTGCGGGTGCCTCCAGTAACCCATTTAGCGAACTGTAGAAAGTCTTTCTTGTTTTGAGGCACGCCTTTATTGGACTATGAGCCTTTGAAGCTCGAAGAACTTTTCCGAAAACGCTTGTAAGCTTGGCAAAGCGGTCCACTTTAAAGATAAGAACCTCTCCTCGTCGATCACAAGAGATCTAAGCCGACGTTCATCTGGAGATGTCATTGTCGGCCTCTCGCCACTCCGCCACGAAGTTGTTCGACGCTGCAAGCTAGCTTCCGCTGGCCGAGCGGTCCATGCTTCAAGACTGCACTGTTGCCGCTCTCCAGTCTTTACCCCATCGTCAAGGCATGTTAGCCTAGATTCGAGTTCTACCACGCCGGGGACCACCTTGCCATGAGTCGCTCCATATTGCAGTTGTTGACGGTACTTGCGGCGGTGCTGTTTTCGTTTTCAGCGGATGCGCTGCTGCTCGAACAGCTTTCGCTTGCGCCGAGCCAGGCCGAACAACCGCGTACTGCTGGCGAAAGGAAATTCGCCGAGGGTCGTGAACTCCTGGGCCAGAACAAGCTGCGCGAAGCTGCCGCGGCATTCGAGGAGAGCGCCCGAGTCGAACCGCGCTCGTATATGCCTCTGCTGGGCCTGGCCGAGGTCGCCATCCGCGAACGGCACTCAGATGAGGCGGAGAAGTATCTGCGCCGTGCCGAGGGCATCGCGCCACAGAGTGCCGAGGTGCAGACCGCGATCGGTCAGTTTTATTTCGGGAGAAAGGACTACGCCAAGTCGGAAGCGGCGTTGAAGAAGGCGACCGGGATGGAACCCAAACTGATCTGGCCCTGGCTGGCGCTCGGTGAGTTGTACAACGGAACACAGCGCTGGCCAGCCGCCGTCGACGCCTTTCGTAGTGCGCTGAAGATTGACCCGAATCACGCTGGCGGACATTTCGGACTTGGCCGGGCATTGTTGAACTCCGGCAAGTCGGACGAAGCGCTGGCGGAGTTTGACATCGCCGCCCGCCTGGCCCCGAACAACCCGCTGCCGTTGCTTGCCAAGGCGCAGTTGTTGTCTGCCCAGAAGCAGTACGACAAGTCGCTGGCCGCTTATGATCAGGCACTTGACTTGCACGCCGACGAAGTTGCCGTTCGGATGGGCCGTGGTGAGGTACTGATGGCACAGGGCCAGGGTGACAGAGCGGTCGTTGAATTCAAGCGGGCGGTCAAAGCGGCGCCTAAAGCCGCGCTGCCGCTAGTGAGACTGGGTATCGCCTACCAGGATCTGAAGCGTTGGGACGAGGCGGAAGCGGCTTATCGTGCGGCGATCAAGAACGATGTGCAAGCGGTCCACGCTTACAACAACCTGGCCTGGCTTCTTGCCGAGCGCAGGATCAAACTCGATGAGGCGCTGAAGCTGGCTCAGAATGCAACGCTGTTGGCGCCGAAGGACCCGAATGTGTTCGATACTCTGGCGGCGGTGTACCGGGCGCGTGGCGACGCCAACGAGGAGAGGAAAGCGCAGGCGCAGGCCAGGCAACTCGGGAAACGCGGCTGAGGGCGGGTCAACCAGCGCGGTCGACTTCCTCCTGGCAGTGATGGACCATGGCGATTGCTACCACTGCGGACAAGCCGTGGCGACCGGAGTGGATTTCTCGGTAAATATCGACGGGCAGGCGCGCGGCATGTGTTGTGGCGGCTGTCAGGCGGTGGCGCAGGCGATTGTGGACAACGGCCTGAGCGACTACTACCGCAATCGTGATGCCTTGCCGAATGCCCCGCGCGAGGCCCTGCCGGCGATCGTCGAGGGCTTGCAGCTTTATGATCACGCCGATTTCCAGAAGGGTTTTGTCCGCTTGCGCGGCGAAGGGCCTGACAGCAGCGAGCGCGAGGCGTCGCTGATTCTCGAAGGGATCACCTGTTCGGCGTGTATCTGGCTGAACGAGCAACACCTGTCGCGCCTGCCCGGGGTGACCGCGGTGGACATCAACTACGCGACGCGGCGTGCGCGTGTCTGCTGGGACGAGCAGCGGGTCAAGCTGTCGCAGATTCTTTCGGCTATCGCCGAAATCGGCTATCGCGCTTATCCCTACGATACGGCGAAGAGCGAGGAACTGGCACGCAAGGAGCGGCGGGCTGCGCTGTGGCGGGTGTTTGTCGCCGGCTTCGGCATGATGCAGGTGATGATGTACGCCGTACCGGTGTATCTGGCGGGCGAAGGCGAGATGACGCCGGCGGTCGAACAGTTGATGCGCTGGGCCAGTCTGGCGCTGACGCTGCCGGTGGTGCTCTATTCGGCGGCGCCATTTTTCCGCAATGCCTGGCGCGATCTGCGACTCGCTCGGGTGGGCATGGATGTGCCCGTGGCGCTGGGGGTGGGCGCGGCTTTCGCGGCCAGCGTCTGGGCGACGCTGACTGCCGGCGGGGAAGTCTATTTCGACTCGGTGACGATGTTCGTCTTCTTCTTGTTGAGCGGTCGCTTCCTGGAAATGACCGCTCGTCAGCGTGCGGTCAGCGTCACCGAGGCACTGGCCAGGCTGATGCCGGTGGTTGCGGCGCGGATGCCCGCGTATCCGGATCAGCGCGACCTGGAGCAGGTGATGGCCGCCGACCTGCGCGCGGGCGATGTCGTGCTGGTCAAACCCGGGGAAACCATTCCGGCGGATGGGCGGGTCATCGAGGGGGAAAGCAGTGCCAACGAGGCACTGCTCACCGGGGAGAGTGCGCCGGTGCGCAAGAGCCCCGGCTTGCCCGTGACCGGTGGTGCCGTGAATATCGAAAGCCCCCTGCTGGTCGAGGTGGCGCAGGTCGGCGAAGGCACGCGCCTGTCGGCGATCGTCCGGCTGATGGAACGTGCGGCGATGGAGAAGCCGCGGATCGTCGAGCTGGCTGACCGCATCGCCAGCCGTTTCATCGTCTGCCTGTTGTTCCTGGCGGTCGGCGTGGCCGTCGCCTGGTCGTTCATCGACCCCCGGCAGGCGCTGTGGATCACGGTTTCGGTGCTGGTCGTCAGTTGTCCCTGTGCGCTGTCGCTGGCTACCCCGGTGGCGCTGACCGTTGCCGGCGGAGCAATGGCGCGCGCAGGGTTGCTGGTGACGCGCAGTCATGCCATCGAAACCCTCGCGCGGGCGACCCATTTCGTGTTCGACAAGACGGGCACGCTGACCACCGGCGAGATGCATGTGCTCGAAGTTTTGCCGCTCGGTACGCTCAGTCGGGACCAGAGTCTGGCACTGGCGGCTGCTCTAGAGCAGGCGTCCGAGCATCTGATCGGCAAAGCGCTGCGGGCGGCGATGGCTGGGCGAGTCATGCCGGCTGTCGAGGGCCTGGCAAGCGAGCCCGGGTGTGGCGTGCGTGCGCAGTACGGCGGCCGCCAGGTGCGCGTCGGGCGGCCGGACTATGTAGGCAAACTGCATGGCGGGCCCTTGCCGGACAGTGCGCAGTCACTGCTCGATGGCGGTGACACCGTGGTTGCGCTCGGTGACGAGGCTGGCTGGATCGCGTTGTTTCGCATTGGCGACGAGCCGCGGCCAGAGGCGGCCGCCATGGTTGCCGCGCTGCGCGCCGCGGGCAGCCACGTGGCGCTGTTGAGCGGTGACGCTGCTGCGGCGGCGCGCCGGGTGGCACAGGCGTTGGGGATCGATGAGGTGCAGGCGGATGCGTCGCCGCAGGCCAAGCATGATTACGTGCGTCGCTTGCAAGCCGGTGGAGCCGTCGTTGCGATGGTCGGTGACGGCGTCAATGATGCACCGGTGCTGGCGCAGGCGCAGGTGTCGGTGGCCATGGGCGGGGGGGCGCAGCTGGCACGCACACAGGCCGATCTGGTGCTGCTCTCCGAAGACCTGCAGCACCTGTGGCGTGGCGTCGTCGTCGCGCGCCGGACCCTGCGGGTAATCCACCAGAACCTGTGGTGGTCCTTTGCGTACAACCTGGTCGCCGTGCCGCTGGCGATGACGGGTTTCATCGCGCCCTGGATGGCCGGCATCGGCATGTCCGGCAGTTCATTGCTGGTCGTTGCGAATTCGTTGCGGCTGCAGCATGTCGCAGAGAGTTGATCGTCGATGGAAACGCTGTACCTGCTGATTCCAATCTCCGTGGTACTGGTTTTCCTGATCGCCATCGCCTTCTGGTGGTCGTTGCGCAGCGGACAGTTCGACGATCTCGAGGGGCCGGCCTACCGCATTCTGATGGACGATGATCGCGCGCCATCGCCGCCGTCAGAAGCGACGGATCCCGCTGCCCGGCGTGAGCCAGTCCGAGCGCATGCGCTTTCATCAAGCTGCACACCTGTTGATCCAGGTCAATAAGGGGTTCTCGCGGATGGCGATAATACGTCGGTCGGTGGCGCTCATGCAGCACGGGGGGGTTGGTACCTGGGGCGTATCGGGATTTCTCTGTTGGGGTTGGGGTGCGTTCCGACGCACCCTTTTTTTGCGTGCCGGGGTCGTTGCGCAGGCAGTGCAACTTGATCTGCGTCAAATTGACCCTCCGGGGGTTAGAATAACATCTGCAAAGTCAGTGCTCAGAATAAGGGCATTCGGGGCGGTGAAAGCCGGTTTTTAGTCAAGAACGAGGTGAGTCCATGTCGGAAACTCAGTCAACATACAACTACAAGGTGGTGCGGCAGTTTGCCGTGATGACCGTCATCTGGGGGATTGTCGGAATGCTGGTCGGTGTGATCATCGCCGCCCAGCTGGTCTGGCCGGAACTGAATCTGGGCTGGCTGCATTTTGGTCGCTTACGCCCGTTGCATACCAATGCGGTGATCTTCGCCTTCGGCGGCTGCGCACTTTTTGCCACCTCCTACTATGTCGTCCAGCGGACCTGTCATACCCGGATCTTCTCGGATGGCCTGGCGGCATTCACCTTCTGGGGCTGGCAGTTGATCATCGTCCTTGCCGCGGTCACCTTGCCGTTAGGTATTACCTCGGGCAAGGAATACGCCGAACTCGAATGGCCGATCGACATCCTGATCACCCTGGTCTGGGTAGCCTATGCGGTGGTGTTCTTCGGTACCATCGCCAAGCGCAAGGTCACGCACATTTATGTGGCCAACTGGTTCTACGGGGGATTCATTCTCGCGGTGGCCCTGCTGCATGTGGTCAACAGTGCCGCCATTCCGGTTTCGCTGACCAAGTCCTACTCGGCCTACGCCGGCGTGCAGGACGCCATGGTGCAATGGTGGTATGGCCATAACGCGGTCGGCTTTTTCCTCACCGCGGGCTTCCTGGGCATGATGTACTACTTCGTTCCGAAGCAGGCTGGCCGCCCGGTCTATTCGTACCGTCTGTCAGTGGTGCACTTCTGGGCCCTGATCTTCACCTATATGTGGGCCGGTCCACACCACCTGCACTACACTGCGCTGCCGGACTGGACGCAGTCGGTGGGCATGCTGTTCTCGCTGATCCTGCTGGCACCCTCGTGGGGCGGCATGATCAACGGCGTGATGACGCTGTCGGGTGCATGGCACAAGCTGCGCGATGACCCGATCCTCAAGTTCCTGATCACCTCACTGTCGTTCTACGGGATGTCGACCTTCGAAGGCCCGATGATGGCCATCAAGACGGTCAACGCGCTGTCTCACTACACCGACTGGACGGTCGGACACGTGCACTCGGGTGCGCTGGGTTGGGTGGCCATGGTGTCGATTGGCGCGATGTATTACCTGTTGCCGCGTCTTTTCGGCAAGCCGGAGATGTTCAGCGTCAAGCTGATCACGGTGCACTTCTGGGTGGCGACGATCGGTGTGGTGCTGTACATCGCTTCGATGTGGATCGCTGGCGTGATGCAGGGTCTGATGTGGCGGGCGGTCAATGTCGACGGCACGCTGACCTACAGCTTCGTCGAATCGGTCAAGGCCTCGTATCCGTTCTGGGCGATCCGTTTCCTTGGAGGTCTCCTGTTCCTGTCCGGCATGCTGATCATGGCGTACAACATGGTCAAGACGATCGCTGGTGGCCGCTCCGTAGATGATGCACGCATCCTGGTGCCTGCTGCTCACCACGCCTGACAGGGGAAGAAAAAATGAAAATTACGCAAGACGCAATTGAACGCAATGTCGCGTTGATGGTGCTGCTGACCTTGCTGGTGGTCAGTGTGGGTGGCCTGGTCGAAATCGTGCCCCTGTTCTTCCAGAAGTCGACCACGGAACCGGTGACCGGGCTCAAGCCCTATGATCCGGTCCGCCTGACCGGGCGTGACGTTTACATCCGCGAAGGCTGCTTTCTGTGCCACTCGCAGATGATTCGTCCGTTCCGCGCGGAAACCGAACGCTACGGCCACTACTCGGTGGCGGGTGAGTTCGTCTACGACCATCCGTTCCAGTGGGGATCAAAGCGCACCGGTCCGGACCTGCATCGGGTCGGTGGACGTTATTCGGACGAGTGGCACCGTGCACACCTGATCAATCCGCGCGATGTGGTTCCGGAGTCCAACATGCCCGCCTTCGCTTTCCTTGAAAAGGCGCCAGCCGACGCGACCAGCATCGAAGCCAAAATGCGTGCTTTGCGCAAGGTCGGCGTGCCCTATACCGATGACGAGATCGCTGCTGCCAGAAAGCAGCTTGAAGGCAAGAGCGAACTCGACGCGGTGATTGCCTATCTGCAGGGGATGGGCCTCGAAATGAAGAACGCCAAGTAAGCGCATGGACATCAACGATCTGCGATCCATCGTAACAATTGTGTCCCTGCTGACCTTCCTCGGCGTGGTCTGGTGGGCGTACGGTGTGAAAGGCAACAAGCAGCGCTTCGAAGAAGCGGCCATGCTGCCTTTCACCGATGAAGAAGCGGATCGGGCCGAACTGGGCCTGGATCGCAACGGACAAAGGAAAGCATCATGAACGATTTTGTGAATCAGTTTTGGAACTGGTACGTCATTCTCCTCGTGCTGGTCAGTATCATTGCTTGTGGCGTCTTGCTGTGGACGCAGAGCACTCCACCAGCCGGCAGCCGGGTCGATACTACCGGTCACGTCTGGGACGAGACACTTGAGGAGTACAACAACCCGTTGCCGAAGTGGTGGATGTGGCTGTTCTATATCACGGTGATCTTCTCCCTGGTGTACTGCGTACTGTATCCGACACTTGGCAGCTATCAGGGCATGCTCGGCTGGTCGTCCAGCGGCCAACTTGCCAAGGAAGTCGCCAAGGCTGACGAGCAGAGCAAGCCGCTGTACGACAAGTACATGAAGATGGATCTGCAGGCGCTGGCCGCCGACAAGGAGGGCATCGAGACCGGCAAGCGCCTGTACCTCACGTACTGCATGCAGTGCCACGGTGCCGACGCGCGCGGCTCGAAAGGCTTCCCGAATCTTGCCGATAACGATTGGCAGTGGGGTGGTGAGCCGGCTCAGATCGTCGAGACGATCAGCAACGGTCGGATGGGGGTGATGCCGCCGCATGCCCAGCTCGGCGCCGAAACGATCAAGGATCTTGCCAATTACGTACGTTCCTTGTCCGGGATGCCGGCAGATTCAGTACGCGTGGCGAAGGGACAGGAAGCGTTTAATACGGCCGGATGTTCAGGCTGTCATGGCCCCGACGCAAAAGGCATGCATGCACTGGGGGCACCGAACCTGACCGACAAGACCTGGCTCTACGGCAGCTCGGAGGCGACGATCATGGAAACCATCACCAAGGGTCGTACCAACCAGATGCCGGCCTGGAAGGAGTTTCTCGGTGAAGCCAAGGTGCACGTCCTGGCAGCCTATGTACTCAGCCTGAGCACCGCTGCAGACAAGAAGTAGCCAAAGTTGCCCTGGATCAACGGAGCGGCTTTGGTCGCTCCGTTTTTTTGCCCCAGTAGGCCGGGCTAGCGAAGTACCGATCAGGTCTCACAATTGGCTGGCTTGTGCCTGAGGGAAAAGCCTCCCTACCCCTACCTGAACGCGTTTCCCCCGGCGGGGATTTGCACTTCAATCCGGCCCTGGCTGATTCAAATCAAGATCACACTGGCGCTGCAATGTAATATTAGAGTTTGGTGTAATTCTGAAATGGATCGGAGCTGAAATCATGAACGACGCGGCCAGCAGCAAGGCCAAGGCTATCCCCATCAATGTGGATGGCTTGTACGAGAAGCACAGAACGGTTTACGCCCGCAGCGTAAGTGGGATTTTCAGCAACTGGCGCTGGGCAATGGTTGTTCTTACCCAGGCCCTGTTCTATGGTCTGTGCTGGATCGAATGGAGCGGACGGCAGGCGGTCCTGTTTCACATCGTTGAACGCAAGTTCTATATTTTCGGGCTGGTGTTCTGGCCGCAGGATGTGATCTACCTGGCCGTTCTGCTGGTGATTTCAGCTTATGGACTGTTTCTGGTGACTGCGGTGGGGGGGCGTCTGTTCTGCGGCTACGCGTGCCCCCAGACGGTCTATACCGAGATCCTGATGTGGATCGAACGGAAGGTTGAGGGCGAACGCCCGGCGCGGATGAAGCTGGATGCGCAGCCGATGAATCCACGCAAGCTACGACTGAAGCTGATCAAGCATTCCTTGTGGCTGCTGATTGCATTGTGGACGGGGATCACCTTCGTTGGCTATTTCACGCCAATCAAGGAACTCATCGGCGAGATCGCCGCCTTCGATCTGGGTCCCTGGGAAACGTTCTGGATTTTCTTCTACTCGGCGTTTCTTTACCTGATGGCTGGATTCCTGCGTGAGCAGGTCTGCAAGTACATGTGCCCCTATGCACGCTTCCAGGGGGTGATGTTCGACCCGGATACCCTGATCATCAGCTACGATCCCGAGCGCGGCGAACCGCGCGGAATCCGCAGGAAAGGCGCAGCTGCGAAAACGCAACCCCTTGGCGATTGTGTGGACTGCAGCATTTGCGTTCAGGTCTGCCCGACCGGCATCGATATTCGCAACGGCTTGCAGCTCGAATGTATTGCCTGTGCGGCCTGCATCGATGCCTGCGATCAGGTGATGGACAAGGTCGGTTCGCCGCGCGGTCTGATCCGCTATTCCACCGAGAATGCCCTGGCTAAGCACTATACGGCCCAAGAAATGCTGGCCCATCTGCTGCGCCCGCGGACACTGCTGTACTCGAGCATTCTGCTGGCGATCATCGTGGCGGCGGCGTGGAGTCTTGCGCATCGCGTGCCCCTGAAGGTCGATGTGCTGCGCGACCGCGCGACCTTGTCGCGAGAGGCAGACGACGGACGCATCGAGAACGTCTTCCGCCTGCATATCTCGAACACCGACGAAGTGCCTCATCGCTATTCGATCGATGTCAAGGGCATTGAAGGCATCGAGATTGTCGGCGAGCGTCTGGTCGAGGTTCCAGCGGCCTCGTCGAAGACCGTGGCGCTTTCGGCTCGAACCGAACCTGGAACCGGAAAAAGAGGATCAAACGAGATCTATTTCGATGTCCGAGCCGAGAACCACGACAAGATCGCGGTTCACGAAAAAACGAGCTTTTTCCTGCCATGACTGATCCGCGAAGGAATGCCAGCGTTCGGGCGTGGTACCGGGAGCCCTGGCCGTGGCTGCTGATGCTCGGGCCGGCACTGGTCATCATCGCCGGGCTGGTTACCGCTTACCTGGCGGTGGTCAGCAATGACGGCCTCGTGGAAGACGACTACTACAAGCAGGGCCTGACGGTAAACCAACGGACGGTGCGCGATCAGCGGGCCGCCGAACTGGGTATCGAGGCGGAGCTTGTCCTGGGTGGCGAGGGTGATCGCTTACGGGCGCTGCTGCGTGCAAAGGAGGGGTTCAGGTTGCCGGAAACTCTGAACCTGGGCATTGCTCACCCCACCCGCGCAGGCTTCGATCAAAAGGTGACGCTACGTTCCGAGGGTGGAGGTGTCTATGCGGGGGGCGTCTTGCCTTTCCGTGGTCGGTGGCACCTGACGCTAGAGGACGATCGGCAGGAGTGGCGCCTGATGGGCGCTTGGGTGACTGAGAAGCAGCCGGTCTTTCGGCTGACGACGTCGGCAACGGCAGTGGCTGCAGCGCAGGGGAAATCAGACAGGAGGTAAATGATGGCTTGGGATTTGCTGTTTTCGAGTGACTACGGCTTGTTCAGCCTGTTCGTGATTGTTTTTGTCATTGGCATGGCGGGATGGTTTTCGTTTTTTTTCAGCAAGAAAATACGCGAGGATCAGTTACACGCGCGGAAATAGAAAGGCGGACCGTCGCGGCTTCGCACGCCGCTTCGGTTCGGCCATGACTTGCTCGATCAAGCTGTGGAAGGTCACCGCAGCCTGTGTCTGGCACTGCTGGCATCGCTGCTGATGCATGCCTGCTGCCTGCTGACCGTCCTGCCAGACGCTGCGCTGCGTATTGCAGTGCCGAGCAGGGTCATGCAAGGGGCGCTGAGGTTTCCGGAACAGGTGCCCCCGGGGCGACCGGTGATGCCTTTGCCGGCGCAGCGCAGTGAATCAGGGAGTAAGCAGGCAGCGCCACCGGCGGCGCAGCCGCCCAATGCGGCGCGTACGCCGACATGGTCGAGCACCGTCGCTGCAAAGCCGGCACCGCCGAACCTGGCGAAGATACCGCCTCAGCACCTGGTGCCGCCGCCAGAGGTATCGCCGCCGGAGCATGGTAGAGATTTGTCGGCAGTTGGCGAAGGCGTCAGCGCTGACGCTCTGCGCGAGTATCGTGTGTCTCTGGCAATTGCTGCGCGTCGCTTCAAGCGTTATCCGGTGCTGGCACTCGAGCGCGGCTGGGAGGGTACTGCCGAGGTGGCGGTCGGCATGACCAGTTGGCAGCAGAGGCCGCAGCCTGCGCTTGTCCGTTCCAGCGGACACTCGGTCCTGGATGAGCAGGCCCTGTCGATGATTGAACAGGCGTCGGTGATGACCGTGCTGCCGGACAGTCTCAAAGGTCGCGATTTCCGCTTTGTGCTACCAATCGAATTCATCCGCGAGGGTGTTCGCTAGGCCGCGGCGGGACGCAGATCCTCTTCGTGGAATACAAAGCGGCCGGCACCGCGATCGGAGAAGTAGGCACGCAGGCATAACGCCACACTCTGGAATGCGATTTCCTGCCACGGTATGGAGTCCTCCGGGAACAGTGCCGTTTCCAGGGTTTCGAGGCCGGCAGAGAAAGCCTTGTCGAGCAGCCGGGCGCGGTAAAACAGGTGTACCTGGTTGATGTGCGGTACATTGACGAGCGAAAAAAGCTGCTGGATCTTGACCCTCGCACATGCCTCCTCAAGCGTCTCACGGACCGCTGCCTGGCTAGTCGACTCGCCGTTTTCCATGAATCCCGCTGGCAGCGTCCACAAGCCGTAACGCGGCGCAATCGAACGCCGACAAAGCAGGATTCGATCTTCCCATTCGGCTACACAGCCGACCACCAGCTTGGGGTTGAGGTAATGAATCGTCCCGCAGCACTGACAAACGTGACGTGGCAGATTGTCGCCGTTGGGGATCAGCAGGCTGACCGCTCCGCCGCATTGACTGCAGAAATTCATGGGTCCAAGTCCCTTTGAGGTTGCTGGATTACCCGGCAAGTTTATCTGATTCGCGCTGCGGCGGAAGCCGCATGCGATCGGTGGTTCGCAATCTGGCTACAATGCGCGACAATGACGAGCTAAGGTCTGCGATGCACTTGCCGCGCGAAATGACAAGGGGGGGTGGATGTTTCTGATTGTTGGGTACGTGATCATTCTGGCATCCGCATTGGGAACCTATGCGGTGCATGGGAGCCTGGCCGCGCTGTGGGTGCCGCTCGAATACGTCGCGATCGTCGGCCTTACGGCGGGCGGGTTTGTGGCATCGAACGATATCAGTGTCATCAAGACGACAGTTGGAGCCTTGCCAGGGATCTTCAAGGGCTCGAAGTTTACCAAGGTGTTGTACGTCGATCTGCTGGCGATGCTCTTCGAGATTCTGGCCAAGGTGCGCAAGGAAGGGCTGATGTCGATCGAGAACGACGTCGAAAATCCTAAGGACAGCCCGATATTTGGAAAGTACCCGTCGCTTTCCAGCGACCACCATGTCATGGAGTTCATCACCGATTATCTGCGCATGATGGTCGGCGGCAACCTCAATGCCATCGAGATCGAGAACCTGATGGATATCGAAATCGAGACACATCATCACGAGGTCGAGACTCCCGGCCATGTGATGTCGAAGGTCGCGGACGCGGTGCCGGCTTTTGGTATTGTCGTGGCCGTCATGGGGGTGGTCAACGTCATGGGTTCCGTTGGCGAACCGCCAGCGGTGCTTGGCAAGATGATCGGTGGAGCGCTGGTCGGCACTTTCCTGGGTATTCTGATTGCTTATGGCTTCGTTTCTCCGGTGGCCAATCTCCTTGAGCAGAAGGCTCAGGACGGGGCGAAGATCTATCAGGTCATCAAGGTCGTGCTATTGGCATCGATGTCGGGCTATGCGCCACAGGTGGCGGTCGAATTCGGGCGCAAAACGCTGGTCGCCGCAGTTCGTCCGACGTTCCGCGAACTTGAAGAGGAACTCAAGAACCGTAAGGGCAAGTGAGCCTGCCTTTTCGATTGAGTGGAGTGGGTGAATGAGCGACGACGTACGGCCGATTGTCATCAAGCGCATCAAGAAGGTTGCCGGCGGACACCATGGTGGGGCGTGGAAGATCGCCTATGCCGACTTCGTCACGGCGATGATGGCCTTCTTCCTGCTCATGTGGCTGCTGGGGTCGACGGCCAGCGGCGACCTGAAAGGGATCGCGGATTATTTCCAGAATCCCTTGAAGATCGCCTCGGCCGGTGGCTCCGGGACCGGTGACAGCTCGAGTGTGCTGAAGGGTGGCGGCAAGGACCTGACGCGGACTGCGGGGCAGGTCAAGAGTGGCGATGTCGAGTCCGCGAACAAGGCATTGAACCTCAAGGAAACCAATGCCGAGATGGCACGCAAGGCCTTTGAAGAACGCGAAAAAGTCGTTCTCGCCGAACTCAAGGAGAACATCGAAAAGTTGATCGAGAGCAATCCGGCGCTCAAGCAGTTCAAGAGTCAACTCCTGATCGACATTACCAGCGAGGGGTTGCGCATTCAGATCGTTGACGAGCAGAACCGCCCTATGTTTGACACCAGCAGCGCCGAACTGAAGCCCTACACGCGAGTGATCCTGCGCGAGATCGGGAAGGCATTGAATGCCGTACCCAACAAGCTGAGTCTGTCGGGTCACACCGACGCGGCACAATTCGGTGGTGGCGACAAAGGCTTTTCGAACTGGGAGCTTTCTGCCAACCGGGCGAACGCTTCGCGCCGCGAGTTGATCGTCGGTGGCATGGATGAACACAAGGTCTTGCGGGTGGTTGGACTGGCGTCGACGGTCCTTTTCGACAAGAATGATCCACTCAGTTCGATCAATAGGCGCATCAGCATCGTGGTCCTGAACAAACGCTCGGAAGAGTCGCTATTGCAGGAAGACGGCAAGGGCGATGCGGTGGAAGTCGGAGCAGGGGGAATCGACGCCGGAAAAATGACCCCTCCGGCTGCACCCGTGCCCGGCAGCAAGGGCTGAAACGGCATCGAATGGCCGTACAGCAAGCGATGCATGCCGTCTGGAGGCTGGACAGCTCAGCGTCGGTCAGCGTCGAATGGGGATTACTTTGGAAGGGGTTTTACCTGCTGGTGAGCGTGCCCCCCGGTTGCGCGGCGACAGCAGCCTGTGCCTCGCCGCTTTGACCAAATGCCGGTCATCCTTGTGGGACGGTCTCCATAAAAGCCGGTCGCCGCATCAGCTTGTCGTAGAGGCGCGCCAAGTTGGGGTGCTTTTCCCGCCAGTCAATTTCGGGAAAGCGGAAGGCAAGATAGCCTAGGGCGCAGCCAACTGCGACATCGGCCAGAGAAAAATGCGTTCCCATGCACCAGGTGTTGTCGCCAAGTTCATCGCACATGAACTGCAGACTGCGGATGATCTTCTCGTTCTGGCGAGCGAGCCATTCGGTCCCTTGCTGTGCGACGGGTCGCTTCCTTTCCAGAAAAACCAATGCGGCGGCGTCGCACATGCCGTCTGCGAGAGCTTCCCAGCGCTTGACTTCACTGCGTTCGCGATTCGGACCAGGCATCAACTTGTTGTTTGGCGCAACATTATCGAGATACTCGACAATAACGCGTGAATCGAAGAGGACGGTGTTGTCGTCGAGCACCAGGACCGGAATCTTGCCCAACGGGTTTATGGTCGCGACCTGGTTCTCCGGGGTCCATGGTGAGTCGATCTCAAAATCGTAGTCGATCTTCTTCTCGGCCAGAACGACACGCGCCTTGCGGACGAAGGGACTGGTCAGTGATCCGATAAGCTTCATTGGCTTCCTGATTGTAAATATTTCAAGACAATTATAGCATCGCGGTCGTTTCCGGTTTACGAGCGTATTGTGTATTCCGCAGGCGGGTAAAATAGCAGGCTACCTTGCACCGTTTCCAGGACGATCTGTATGCCTTCTTCTTCGCTCACTTCCCTGTCACCACTGGACGGGCGCTACGCCGGCAAGCTCGATGCGCTAAGGCCCGAGTTCTCGGAATACGGCCTCATCAGGCGCCGCTTGCAGATCGAGATCGAGTGGCTCAAGGCCCTGGCGGCTGAACCGCATTTTGCCGAGATTCCGACTTTCTCTCCAGCAACGCTGGCCGAAGTGGACGCCTTGCTTGCCGAATTCAGCCCGTTGCATGCCGCCGAAGTGAAAGCGATCGAAGCTGTGACCAATCATGATGTCAAGGCCCTGGAGTACTGGATCAGGAAGCGCCTGGCTGTCAATACGGAAGTAATGGGGGTTGCCGAATTCATCCATTTCGCATGTACCTCGGAAGACATCAACAATCTCGCGCATGCACTGATGTTGCAGGCCGCTCGCGACGGAACGATGTTGCCGATGCTCGACCAGGTGCTCGAGCGTCTCAGGGATCTTGCTCACCAGTTGGCGGATCTGCCGATGATGTCGCGTACGCACGGGCAGCCGGCGACGCCGACGACGCTTGGAAAGGAAATCGCGAATGTCGCCTATCGTCTTGGCAAGGCGCGTTCAACCATCGCCGGTGTCAGGCTGCTGGGGAAGATCAACGGTGCGGTAGGCAACTACAATGCCCATCTGGCGGCTTACCCGGGCTTTGGCTGGGAGCGCTTTGCTCGATCCTTCGTCAAGTCCCTGGGCCTGGAGTTTAATCCCTACACCATCCAGATCGAACCGCACGATTCGATGGCCGAGCTGTTCGATGCCTTTGCGCGAGCGAACGTGATTCTCATGGACCTCAATCGAGATCTCTGGGGCTACATTTCGCTGGGCTATTTCCGGCAGAAGCTCAAGGCGGGTGAAATTGGTTCGTCGACGATGCCACACAAGGTTAACCCGATCGACTTCGAGAATTCCGAAGGCAACCTGGGGCTGGGCAACGCGGTCCTGCGCCATCTTGCCGAGAAGCTACCGCTATCGCGCTGGCAACGCGATCTTACCGATTCGACGGTGCTGCGCAATATGGGAGTTGCCCTCGGCTATACGCTGCTCGCCTACGACTCGTTATTGCGCGGCCTGCAAAAACTGGAGGCTGATGGCGCGTGTCTGCACCGTGATCTCGATGCCAACTGGGAACTCCTGGCCGAACCGGTGCAGACGGTCATGCGGCGTTATGGCATCGCCAATCCGTATGAGAAACTCAAGGATCTGACACGCGGCAAGCGTGTGTCGCGTGAGGACATGCGCTGTTTTATCGAAGGTCTCGAAATTCCCGCTGCGGCGAAGGCAGAGTTGCTCGAACTGACGCCATGGGCATATACCGGCATGGCCGCGCAACTGGCGAGGAGGATCTGATGCCTTCGGAGTCGAGTCCCGTGCGGGGGCAAGCGCAGCCGTCAGCAGAGCCTGCGCCGGAGAAGATCTTCTGCCGAAGCTGTGAGCAATTCGTGCCTGGAGGCTCGCTCTATTGCCCGCATTGCTGTGGGGAAGACGGTCGGCGTGGGGCGATCAGGCGTGGTGCCTTTATCGGTGGGGTATTTGGCTTGCTGACGGGCGGCCTGTCGGCGGCCGTCTGGTCGTCGGTCGTCGGTCCTGAGCAGGCCACCGGGGAATCCGTGCTGGTGCTTACCCTGGCCTGCGCGGCGATGGGCATCGTCCTTGGGGCGATACGAAGCCGGAAGGAATGAGCGGTGCCGAAATTTGCAGAAAACCTGAAGAAGCTGCCGGGTATCTCGCATATCGCAGCCATTTGTTTGCTGGATGCAGCAGGCGAGGTCGTGGCAACCATCGAGAACAAGGCGGGCAGCCAGGGCGCTGTCGCGGTCTACAACCATCTCGCTCAGACCTACGGTGCGATCACCCCAGAGGCCGCCAGGAAAGGGCTGGAGATCTTTGCCGAGTACGCCGCGGAGGTTCAGGCCAACCCCGGTAAACATCCGAACATCGAGCGCCTGCTAGCACTCGTTGAGCAGCGAAGGACCTTGCGTACCAGGCACGTGTTTGCCGTCTGACCGGGCTCCCCGTTCGTCGCCACTCCTCATTTCTTACCAGGCAGGAGCTGAAACAGGGGCTGGCGGAGGCGCCGGCAGCCAGGTTCCGGAGCCGAAATAAAATGCGGCCAGGGCGATCAGCAGGGCTGCCAGGAAAGCCTGCGGGACGCCGCCGGTGGGCCGACTCACCTTCGCCCTGGTCGACGTCCTTCCAGCCGGTCAGCATCGGCTTGACCAGGTTGCTCTTCTTGACGCGGGCGTAGAAGGTGATCGCCGCCAAATGGAGACCCACCATGGCGAGCAGCAGATTGACCGACAATCCGTGCAGGCTGATCATTCGGTCGCTCAGGTCCTTGCTGATCAGGTCATAGAGCGGGCCGCGAAAAGCAATGTCGTCATTGCCGAACAGGCCCGTGCCGACCTGCAAGCCATGCAAGGCCAGTCACGCCTTGCGCCAGTGGGGGCTAAACGACCGCCCCGTCCGCATTGGCGCCTTCGATCTGCTTCTTGGGGCGAATGAATTGCTCACGCGAGACACCGAGCCACATGACCAGCGGACTGGCGACCAATACCGACGAGTAGATCCCGAAGCAGATGCCGATGGTCAGGGCCAGAGAAAAGTAATAGAGCGTTTCGCCACCAAAAACCAGCATCGAGAGAACCATCATTTGCGTCGAGGCGTGCGTGATGATGGTGCGCGAAATGGTGCTGGTAATGGCGTGGTCCAGGACCTGTGGTGTACTCAGACCGCGGGCCTTTCGGAAGGTCTCGCGCACGCGGTCGAAGACGACGACGGACTCGTTCACCGAGTAGCCCAGTACGGCCAGTACCGCTGCCAGGACCGAAAGCGAGAACTCCCATTGGAAAAAGGCGAAAAAGCCCAGGATAATGATCACATCGTGGAGGTTGGCGATGATTGCCGACACCGAAAAGCGCCACTCGAAACGGAAGGCCAGGTAGACGACGATGCCGATGACCACCAGCAAGAGCGCCAAGGCGCCGTTTTCGGCAAGTTCCTTGCCGACCTGCGGGCCGACGAATTCGACGCGGCGCAGGGTGGCACCCGGCGCCTCGGTAGCTAAGGCCTGCATGACCGACTCGCCGATCTTGGCCGTGTTCTGCTCGGCTTTGAGCGGCAGGCGAATCAGAACGTCCTGGCTGGAGCCGAAATTCTGCACCGAAAAGTCGCTGTAGCCGGCCTTGCCGAGACCGCTGCGGACCTGCTCCAGATTCGCCGCCTGCGCGTAGTTGAGTTCGATCAGCGTCCCGCCGGTGAATTCGACGGAGAGATGCAGACCACGGCTGAAAAGGAAGAATACGGCCAGCAGGAAGGTCAGCAACGAAATAACGTTGAACAGCAGTGCATGCCGCATGAACGGGATGTCTTTTCTGATCCGGAAAAATTCCATCTTGGCGCTTTCCTAATTGACGGCGACATTGCCGGTGGTGTTACCCGGTTTCCAGACCTGACCAATGGCCAGGGATTCGACCTTGCGGCGACGGCCGTAGATGAGGTTGATCAGCGCGCGCGACACGACGACGGCGGAGAACAATGACGTGAGAATCCCGAGGCAATGCACCACCGCGAAGCCTCGTACCGGCCCCGATCCGAAAATCAGGAGCGCGATGCCGGCAATCAGCGTGGTGATGTTGGAATCCAGGATCGTTCCGAAAGCGCGTTCGTAACCGGTGTGGATCGCCGCCTGCGGCGTCGAGCCATTGCGCAGTTCCTCCCGGATGCGCTCATTGATCAGGACGTTGGCATCGATAGCCATGCCCAGCGTGAGCGCGATGGCGGCGATTCCGGGCAGGGTCAGCGTCGCCTGCAGCAAGGACAGCAGGGCGACCAGGAACAGCAGGTTGGAAGCCAGGGCAACCACCGAGACCAGACCGAAAAGCATGTAATAGGCGACCATGAAGGTGGCAATGGCCGCAAAACCCCACATCGTGGACAGAAAGCCTTTCTTGATGTTGTCGGCACCGAGGCTTGGGCCGATGGTACGCTCCTCGATGATCTCCATCGGTGCTGCCAGCGAACCAGCACGCAGCAACAGCGCGGTGTCATTGGCCTCCATGGTGCTCATGCGTCCCGAGATCTGGACGCGGCCGCCACCAATTTCCGCACGGATCACCGGCGCCGTAACGACCTCGCCCTTGCCCTTCTCGATCAGGACGATGGCCATGCGTTTGCCGACGTTGTCGCGCGTGATGTCCTTGAAGATCCGGGCACCTGCCGAGTCGAGCGTGAGATGTACCGCAGGCTCGTGGGTCTGGTTGTCGAAACCCGGTTGTGCGTCGGTCAGCCGGTCACCGGTTAGCACCACCTGCTTCTTGACCAGCAGGGGCATACCGCCACGTTCGACGTAGAGTTCCGTCCCGAAAGGGACTTGGCCCGCCTGTGCGGCTTCGAGGGCTCCGGCAGTCTCCTCGACCATCCGGATTTCCAGCGTCGCGGTGCGGCCGAGAATATCCTTGGCTTTTGCTGTGTCCTGCACCCCCGGCAACTGTACGACGATGCGGTCGGCGCCCTGCTGGGCGATTACCGGCTCGGCGACGCCGAGTTCGTTGATGCGGTTGTGCAGCGTCGTCATGTTCTGCCGGATAGCGAACTCCTGAATGCGCTTTACGGCCTCGGGCTTCAGCGTGGCGACCAGCTTGAGATCCTCGCCCTCACCCTGATCCCCCAGGAGCAGGTCGGACTGATTGTCCTCGAGTACCATCCGGCCCTTGCTGCGTGCCTCGCTGTCGCGGAAACGAACGACCACACGCTCGCCTTCGCGCGAGATGCCGGCGTGGCGGATGGTCTTGTCGCGCAGCAGGCTGCGCAGATCGCCGCTGATTGAATCCAGACGCTTGGTCAGTGCGCCCTTCATGTCGACCTGCAGCAGGAAATGCACACCCCCGCGCAGGTCCAGACCGAGATACATCGGCAGGGCGTGCAGGCTACTCAGCCACTGCGGCGAACTCGACAGGAGATTCAGTGCAACCACATACTGCGGGTTGCTGGCATCCGGGTTGAACTGCTTCTCCAGCAGGTCTTTGGCCTGCAACTGGCTGTCGGTGGTGCGCAGCCGAACCTTGACCCCGTTGCTGTCCAGGAAGATGCCACTGTGCTCGACGCCAGCAGCCTGCAGGGTGCTGGCGACGCGTTCACGCGTCTTGTCGTCAACCTTGAGCGTGGCTTTGGCACTGGAAACCTGCACCGCGGGGGACTCGCCGAAAAAGTTCGGCAAGGTGTAGACCAGGCCGAGCAGCATGGCGACGGCGACGATGACGTATTTCCAGAGCGGGTAACGATTCATGGATGCTTACGGTCCGAGCGCGCGGGTACTGCCGCAGGGCAGGCTACCCGGGGGGTGGTTAAAGCGACTTCAGCGTTCCCTTGGGCAGAACCAGCGTAACCGCCTGCTTCTGGACCTGGATTTCAACCGTGTCGGCGATTTCGAGGGCGAGGAAATTGTCGCTGACGCGGGTGACGCGGCCGGCAATGCCGCCACCGGTGACCACTTCATCACCCTTGGCAAGACCTTCGACCAGCGCCTTGTGCTCCTTGGCGCGCTTCATTTGCGGTCGAACCATCAGAAAGTAGAGCACCACGAACATCAGAATGATCGGCAGCAATTGCATGAGGCCGCCAGTCGGGTCGGCAGCGGCAGCGGCTTGTTGAGCGTTGGCGGTGCTGATCAGCACATCAGTCTCCTAAAACAGAATGTTTGAATTGAACCGACAATTGTACCATCCCGTCAGCTCGACCGAGCGCGTGCGCTGTGGAAGCTTTCCACGGTCCTGGCCAGCGTGCCGGTGGCAATCGCGCTGCGCAGGTCGCGCATCAGTTCCTGATAGTAGTGCAGGTTATGCAGCGTCGCGAGTTGGGCGGCGAGAATCTCGCCGACGCGGTTGAGGTGGTGGAGATAGGCACGCGAAAAATTCCGGCAGGTGTAGCAGGCACAGCTCGCGTCAAGCGGGCCGGAATCGTGCCTGTGCCGGGCATTGCGAATCCGGATATCGCCGTGGCGCGTGAATAGATGGCCATTGCGCGCATTGCGTGTTGGCAACACGCAGTCGAACATGTCGATTCCGGCTTGCACGGCGGCCACCAGATCTTCGGGCGTGCCCACCCCCATCAGATAGCGCGGTTTGTGCTGCGGCAGGCGTGGCGCGGTGTGCGCGAGGATGCGCGCCATGTCGGCTTTTGGCTCGCCGACCGACAGTCCGCCGATGGCGAAGCCGTCGAAGCCGATGTCGACCAGCGCGGCCAGCGATTCGTCGCGGAGATCTTCGTACATCCCGCCCTGGACGATGCCGAACAGCGCGTTGCTGTTCTCCAGATGGTCGTGTTGCGTCCGCGAGCGGCGCGCCCAGCGCAGCGACAGGCGCATCGATGTGGCCGCTTCGTCATGGGTGGCCGGGTAGGGCGTGCATTCGTCAAGGATCATCACAATGTCGGAGTCGAGCACCTTCTGGATGTGCATCGATTCCTCGGGGGTCAGGAACAGGCGGTCGCCATTGATCGGCGACTGGAACCTGACGCCCTCCTCGGTGATCTTGCGTAGCGCGCCCAGTGAAAAGACCTGGAAGCCGCCGGAGTCGGTGAGCAGGGGGCCGTGCCAGTTCATGAAACGGTGCAGGCCGGCATGTGCGTTGATGACTTCCAGACCAGGCCGCAGCCAGAGATGGAACGTGTTGCCCAGGCAGATCTGCGCGCCGGTCTCGATGAGATCGCGCGGGGTCATCGCCTTGACCGTTCCGTAAGTCCCGACCGGCATGAAGGCGGGTGTTTCGACCATGCCATGAGCGAGGGTGATGCGCCCACGCCGGGCCGGGCCATCGCTGGCCAGCAGTTCAAATTGCATATGCGCAGGAATACTCAGAGAAGAAGACGACGAGCACCCCTGCCAAGGCAGTGGTGCTCGTCGTGGAGCACGGCCGGCGTTGCGCGTTCTCGACACCCGGGCGTGCCGCTGGCCCGGGCTGGAGGGAAAACGAAGCCGGCTGGAAGTGGATGCCTCTTCGACCGCTCAGTCGTTATCGATCGCCGCCTGGGCCGCCGCCAGGCGGGCCAGCGGCACCCGGAATGGCGAGCAACTCACGTAGTCGAGACCGGTGCGATGGAAGAACTCGACCGAAGCCGGGTCACCTCCGTGCTCACCACAGACGCCGAGCTTGATCCCAGGACGTGCAGCGCGACCTTTTTCAACGGCCATCTTGACCAGCAGGCCAACACCCTTCTGGTCGATCGACTGGAACGGATCTTGCTCGTACATGCCATCCTTGAGGTAGCTGGGCAGGAACTTGCCGGCATCGTCGCGCGAGAAACCCATGGTCATCTGGGTCAGGTCGTTGGTGCCAAACGAGAAGAACTCAGCCTGTTGACCAATGCTGTCGGCGATCAGCGCAGCGCGCGGTGTCTCGATCATGGTGCCGAGCAAGAAGTCCAGTTTCTCGCCACGCTCGGCGAAGACCGCCTTGGCCGTCTGGCGGATGATCTTGGCCTGGGCGTTGAATTCACGGACGGTCCCGACCAGCGGAATCATGATCTCGGCCTTGACGTCGAAACCTTTGGCCTTCATGTTGAGGCCCGCCTCAAGTATCGCGCGGGTCTGCATTTCGGTGATTTCCGGGTAGGTAATGCCGAGGCGGCAGCCGCGGTGGCCCATCATCGGGTTGAACTCGTGCAGATCATCGACCCGCATCTTGATCACCCCCAGAGGCACGTTCATTTCGTGAGCCATGATGCGCTGGTTTTCTTCGTCGTGAGGAACGAACTCGTGCAGCGGCGGGTCGAGCAGGCGGATGGTCACCGCCAGTCCACTCATCTCGCGGAACAGACCTTCGAAGTCGCCCCGCTGCATGGGCAGCAGCTTGGCGAGCGCGCGCCGGCGCCCGGCTTCGTCGTCGGCGAGAATCATTTCGCGAACCGCCTTGATGCGGTCACCTTCGAAGAACATGTGTTCGGTACGACACAGGCCGATCCCCTTGGCGCCGAAGTTGCGTGCGGCCTTGGCGTCCTCGGGGGTATCGGCGTTGGCCCGCACACCAAGCCGTTTGTAACGGTCGGCGAGTTCCATCAGCGTGCCGAAGTCACCGGTGAGTTCAGCTTCCTTGGTCGGTACCTGGCCCAGGTAGACTTCCCCGGTCGATCCGTCGAGTGACAGCCAATCGCCTTCATTATAGGTTTCGCTGCCAATCGACATCGTGCGCGCGTGGTAGTCGACATGCACCGCGCCGGCACCGGAGACACAGCATTTGCCCATGCCGCGCGCGACCACGGCCGCGTGCGAGGTCATGCCACCGCGAGCGGTGAGGATTCCCTTGGCGACGCTCATGCCGCGCAGGTCTTCAGGCGAGGTTTCCTGCCGCACGAGGATCACGGTCTTGCCTTTTCTGACCCACTCCTCGGCTTCGTCGGCGAAGAAGACGATCTGTCCGGTCGCCGCGCCGGGAGACGCCGGCAGGCCATGCGCAATCGAGCGAGCCTTCTTGATTGCCGCCGGATCGAAGACCGGGTGCAGGAGTTCGTTCAAGCGCTCGGGGTTGACGCGCCGCAGGGCTTCCTTTTCATCAATGATGCCCTGGCGCAGCATTTCCATCGCAATGCGCACCATTGCCGAGCCGGTGCGTTTGCCGTTGCGGGTCTGCAGCATCCACAGACGACCTTCCTGGATGGTGAACTCGACGTCCTGCATGTCCGCGTAGTGCTTCTCCAGCTTCGTTTCGGCCTGCAGGAGTTGCTGATAGATATCGGGCATCAGTTCTTCGAGGGAAGGGAACTTGCTGCGGCGCTCCTCTTCGTTGACCAGCGCCAGTTGCGCCCAGCGCCGCGAACCCTCGAGGGTGACCTGCTGTGGCGTACGGATGCCGGCCACGACATCTTCACCCTGGGCGTTGATCAGGAACTCGCCGTTGAACAGGTCTTCGCCAGTACTGGCGTCACGGGTGAAGGCGACACCGGTGCCGCTGTTGTCGCCCAGATTACCGAAGACCATGGCCTGCACGTTTACCGCCGTGCCCCACGAATCCGGAATGTCGTTCAACTCACGGTAAACCTTGGCCCGGTCGTTGTTCCAGCTCTGAAAAACCGCCATCACCGCACCCCAGAGCTGTTCCCAGGGATCGGTCGGGAACTCACGGCCGACACGGGCACGAATCAGGCCCTTGAAACGCAGTACCAGTTCCTTCAGGTCTTCGGTGTCGAGGTCGGTATCGAGCTGAACCCCCTTCTTCTCCTTGACCATGTCAATGACCACTTCGAAGGGATCGTGGTCTTCCTTGGACACCGGTTTGAGACCCATGACCACATCGCCGTACATCTGCACAAAACGGCGGTACGAGTCCCAGGCAAAGCGTTCGTTCTTGGCCTTGCGAGCCAGGCCGAGAACCGCTTCGTCATTGAGCCCGAGATTCAGAATGGTGTCCATCATTCCCGGCATCGACGCGCGCGAGCCGGAACGCACCGACAGCAACAGCGGATCAGACGCGTCGCCGAACTTCTTCCCCATTTCCTGTTCAACAAATGCGACGCCCTGCCGGACGTCGGCTTCGATCAATTTGAACACGGCGTCCTTGCCCTGCTCGCTGTAAACGGTGCAGGCTTCGGTGCTGATCGTAAAGCCAGATGGCACCGCGATTCCCAGGCGGCACATCTCGGCAAGGTTGGCACCCTTGCCTCCCAGCAAATTCTTCATCTTGGCATCGCCGTCAGTTCGGGCGGCACCAAATACGTAGACGTTCTTTGATTCAGTTGGCATACATACCTCGCGGGTGAGGAAACAAGGAAAGGACACTTCGAACGGCACGCTCGAAGTGCCCCCAGAGTCGGTGACCCGGGATCTGCATCGGGCCACGGTGTTCATTACGCTCCTGTCCGTCAAACGGGTCAGGAGCGGCCAGGCTGGTGCGGTACTGCGGTCAGATTTCTTCGGCCTCCATCTTGATCGCACCACACGGGCATTCGGCAACGCACATCCCACAGCCCTTGCAGTAATCGTAGTTGAACTCGAAGCGTTTGCCGGCGCCAAGCTTGATCACTGCGTTGTCGGGGCAGACACCGTAGCAGTTGTCGCATTCGAAGCAGTTGCCGCAGGAAAGGCAGCGCCGGGCCTCAAAGAGCGCTGTCCCCTCGTCGAGGCCGCCCTGGACCTCGTCGAAGGTCGATTGGCGACGTATGATGTCCAGCATGGGACGTACCGTTTTCGGCGCATCGGTGTAGTACCAGGTGTTGAGGTTGGCGAACGCCGCGACTTCGTGTTTTGGTGGTGGGACATACTGCTCGCCGCGCAGCCAGGCATCGATGTGCTTGGCTGCGGCTTTGCCGTGACCGATGCCGACCGTGACATTGCGTTCGGCCGGGACCATGTCGCCACCCGCGAAGATACCCGGATGGCCAGTCATCATGTTGGCACCGACCTGCACCACGCCATCGCTCACCTGCAGTCCCGGAACGCCGTCGAGCAGGCCCAGATCGACGTCCTGCCCGAGCGCCAGAACCAGCGAGTCGGCTTCGATGGTTTCGAATTCGCCCGTCGGCTGTGGAAAGCCCTTGCTGTCGAGGGCCATCTTTTCGATGGTCAGTGAGGACTCATCGGCCTGCTTGATGGTCGATAGCCACTTGACCATGATCCCTTCCTGTAGCGCTTCCTCGACCTCGAAGTCGTGTGCCGGCATTTTTTCGCGAGTGCGGCGATAGACGATCAGCGGTTCGGCGCCCATGCGTTTGGCGGTGCGTGCTACGTCAATGGCCGTGTTGCCGCCGCCGTAAACGACCACCCGACGCCCGAGCATGGGCTTGTCTTCACCTTCCATGCTGCGCAGCAAGGAAATGGCGTCGATGATCTTTGCGGCGTCGCCCGCCGGGATCATCGCTCGCTTGCCGATATGCGCCCCCACCGCCAGGAAGGCAGCGTCGAAGGCGCCGGCCTGCATGGTGTCCAGGATGTTCGCGACCTTGCTGTTCAGCTTGACCGTGACACCGAGGTCCACCACGCGCTGCATTTCGGCTTCGAGTACGTCACGCGGCAGTCGGTACTTGGGAATGCCAAAGCGCATCATGCCGCCTAACAGCGGGCCGGCCTCATGCACCGTGACGCGGTGACCGAGTCGACGCAGGTGGTAGGCAGCCGACATGCCCGAGGGGCCTGCGCCGACGACCAAAACGTGTTTCCCGGTTTCGACGGCAGGTGCCGTCAGCTTCCACCCACGCTTGAGGGCTTCGTCGCCGAGAAAGCGCTCGACCGAGTTGATGCCGACCGGCGCATCAAGTTGGCCGCGGTTGCAGGCGCTCTCGCAAGTGTGGTAACAGACCCGTCCCATGATCGCCGGGAACGGGTTGTCTTTCGTCAGATGCCGCCAGGCGTTTTCGTAGTCACCGGATTCGGCGTGGAAGAGCCAGCCCTGGATATCCTCGCCGGCAGGGCATTGCTTGTTGCAGGGTGGCAGGCGGTCAAGATAGACCGGCCGTGAGGTGCGCCAGGAGCCCGTGCGGTTGGCCAGTGACGAGCCAGGGTCAAGGGTAATAGCAAAGGGTTTTTCCATCAGTTCGCCTCCTGGTCGAGCAGTCCGTACTTGCGAATGTTCTTGTCCGCCGCTGCTTGCAGGCGGGCGATCGTTTCCACTGCCGGTGTCTTGCCAAACAGGTGGGCATAGCGTTTCTGCAGTCGCAGATACTCCTCAACCGGCTGCTGGCGGCGAATCTTCAGGACGCCGGTGACTTCGCCGTGTTCGGCCTCGAAGACCGGAAAGATGCCGGTTTCCTTGGCCAGGCGCGCCAGCCGGATGGTGTCCTGCGACGCCGCACCCCAGCCCAGGGGGCAGGGCACCAGGATATGGATGTAACGGGCGCCGCGCATGCCCATGGCCTTGGTGACCTTGTACTCGAGGTCGTGCAGCCCGGCGACGGTGGCTGTCGCGACGTAAGGAATCTCGTGCGCCATGGCGATCGCCGGAACGAACTTGCCCTGACCAAAAGCGTTGCCAGGCTCCGGGCCGACCGGCATGGTAGTCGCCGTGCGGGCTGCCGGTGGGGTGGCCGAACTCCGTTGCACGCCGGTGTTCATGTAGCCGCCGTTGTCGTAGCAGATGTACAGCACGTCGTCGTTGCGTTCGAACATTCCCGACAGGCAGCCGAAGCCGATGTCGGTAGTGCCACCATCGCCGCCCTGGGCCACGACGCGGACGTCACCCATCTCGCCCTTTTGTCTTTTCACCTTGATCGCCGCGGCGATGCCGGTGGCGACTGCAGCGGTATTACCGAACAGCGAGTGGATCCAGGGGATTTGCCACGAGGTCTCGGGGTAGGGCGTCGAGAATACCTCAAGGCAACCGGTGGCATTGGCCGCGATCAGGCGGCCACGCGCGGCCTTCATCGCCGCGTCGATGGCGAAACGCGCGCCAAGCGCTTCGCCGCAGCCCTGGCACGCGCGGTGTCCGGAGTTGAGTGAATTGGTGCGCTCGATGTCGGACTGCACACTGAGGTCTTCTTCGGCGAGCAGGCGGTTGCCGATGGTGAAGGTGCCGGTCTGGTAAAAATGCAGGGGTTGGAAGCTCATCGTCGATGTCCTCAGCCAATACGGGCGGCAATGACGCCCACGTCGCGCAGCATGCTTTCGGCTGCCGGGCCCGAGCGGCGCGTGGTGCGCTCGCGTTCGAGCTGCTTGTTGACCACGTTCCAGTCGAGATCGAGGAAGGTGAGGTGACCCAGTTCGCCGCGCGCGGCCTGGGCAAAGAGTGCGCGCAGCGATTTTCTGGTAATCGCTCGCCCCCCGAGCCCGGCCACGACGGTATGCCCGTGCAGTTGCAGACCGGACATGGCCATGCGCACGTCGGTGGACAGGATGCCGCCGATGCCCACGGCAAGACTCTTTTCGAGGACCACCACGCGCTGCGCGTTCTGCAGGGCGGCGCGGACGTTGTCGATCGGGAAAGGCCGGTAGGAGGTAATTCCCAGTACACCGATCCTGTCGCCGGCAGCACGCATCTCGTCGACGGTGTCCTTGATGGTTCCCAGAACCGAGCCCATGGCCACGACGATGGTTTCGGCATCGTCTGTCAGGTACGAATGTGTCAGGCCGCCGGAGTCGCGACCGAACACTTCCTTGAATTGCTCAGCCAGTTGCGGGATACGCTCGAGCGCCTGCATCTGCTTGGCGTGCGCGAGGTAGCGAACCTCCGAGAAGGCCTCCGGACCGACCATCGCGCCGATCGATACCGGTTGTGTCGGGTCCAGCACCTGGCGAGGTTCGTATGGGGGCAGGAAGGCGTCGACCTGCTCCTGGGTGGGGACGTCTACCCGTTCGTACGCGTGCGTCAGAATGAAGCCGTCCATGCACACCATGACCGGCAGGCTCACTTCTTCGGCCAGCTTGAAGGCCTGGATGTGCAGATCGAGGGCTTCCTGGTTGGTTTCGGCGAACAGCTGTATCCAGCCGCAGTCGCGTTGCGACAGCGAATCCGAGTGGTCGTTCCAGATGTTGATCGGTGCGCCGATGGCGCGATTGGCGACAGTCATGACGATCGGCAGGCCAAGACCGGAAGCATTGAACACCGCTTCAACCATGAACAGCAGTCCCTGTGAAGCGGTAGCGGTGTACGTCCGGGCACCGGTTGCCGACGAGCCGATGGCGACGCTCATCGCGGCAAATTCGGATTCGACGTTGATGAACTCACAGTTTGCGACTTCGCCAGCCTTGACCATCTCGCCGAGTCCTTCGACGATATGTGTTTGCGGCGAGATGGGGTAGGCACAGATGACCTCGGGCCGGCAAAGAGCGACCGCCTCGGCAACGGCGTGTGAACCTTCAGTCTGCTTAAGCATGCGCTACCTCCCCTTGACGCGCGTTGGCGATCTCGTCGAGGACGAACTGGTAAGCCGCGGTGGCTGCGGCAATATTGCTGTTGGCGATTTTCTCCGGGAACTTGGTCCGGATGGCGTTGATCACCGACTCCAGCTGAATGACGCCGGACGCGGCGGCAAAGCCGGCCAGCAAGGGCACGTTCGGCATAGGACGACCGACGTGCTGGCGACTGAGGTCGGTGGCGGGGACCGTGCACAACCTTTCCTTTGGCCAGTCACGGACGAAATCGCCCAGCCCCAACTCGTCAAAACTGCGCGTCGTGTTGATCAGGATGTAACCGCCTTTCTTCAGGCCAGAGAAGACATCGACCTGGTACAGCAGCGTTGGATCCTGGATGATCAGTGCATCGGGTTCCATGATCGGTTCGCGCAGCCGGATTTCCTTGTCGGCGATACGGCAGAACGCGACGACCGGGGCTCCAGTACGCTCGGAACCGAAACTCGGGAAGGCCTGAGCGTGGCGGCCTTCCTCAAACGCAGCAATCGACAACATCTCGGCAGCCGTAACCACGCCTTGGCCGCCGCGACCGTGTATTCGGACTTGGAACATGTTTCCTCCTCGTTGTTTTCAATTTTCTCTTGACGCCCGCTCAGGATATCTTACTTCGAACGAATTGAAAACAAGCAACCAACTCACGGCTGCAGCGCGAGGCACGGAGCAGGTCATCTCCGGGGACGCATGGAGGTGCATCCGCCAACAGTTGCGGTTCGGTAAACGGGCAGAAACAGGGGCGTCTTGCCGGTGCGCAGCAGCAGCGGCATTCACCGGCAAGGCGCGACTTCGGCGCGTGCCAGCGGTGTCGCCGCTGCTCCCGCCGACTCGGAAGGACGCCGCTACGCCCGGCGCGGGATCAGCACCGTATAGTCGAAATCGAGCAGCACGCTCGCGTCGTAACGGCCGTCGGGGCTCTTGTAGGGGAAGTCGGCACAGGGGTGGTCCTTGGTGGCTACGGTGCGTAGCCGCAGGGCTCCGAGATCGTGACGCCCAGGAATGATCAACTGCGCGATCACTTCCGACCAGGCGTATACCGTATCCCCGGCGAATGCCGGGGAGACATGTCGGCCACCATTGATCGCCGCAATGCTGAAGGCGTTGGCCAGGCCATTGAAGGACAGCGCGCGCGCCAGACTGATGATGTAGCCGCCATAGATGATGCGACGCCCGAAGCGCCCCGCCTGCTCGGCCTGCTGGTTGAAATGCACGCGCGCGGTGTTCTGGTACAGACGGGTGGCCATCATGTGTTCACTTTCCTCGACGGTCATGCCGTCCACATGATCGATGCGCTCGCCGACCCGGTAGTCGTCCCACAACTCGGAACTGCCGGCCAGCGCGCAGTCGTACTGTTCGATTCTGATCCCGGTTGGCACAATCAAGTCGGCGGCAGCGACGGCGCTGGGCAGATCGGGCACACTGGCGGCAGGTGCCGGGGATTGGGGATTGCGTTTGCGAACCATCACCCAGCGGCAATAGTCGAGTGCGATCTGCCCACGCTGGTTGACGCCACACGAGCGAACATAGACGATGCCGGTCTTGCCATCGCTGTTTTCCTTGAGGCCGATCACCGTCGAATCGGCGGTGAGTGTATCCCCTGGATAGATCGGATGACCAAAGCGGCCGGCCGCGTAACCGAGGTTGGCGATGGCGTTGAGTGAAATATCCGGCACCGTGCGGCCAAAGACCATGTTGAACGCCAGCAGATCGTCCACCGGCGCCCGCGGGAAACCCAGGCTGTGCGCGAAGGTGTCGGCCGAATTGGTGGCAAAGCGCGAACCGGTGAGCGCGGTGTACAGCGCCACGTCCCCTTCGGTAATCGTTCTCGGTGTTGCGTGGGCGATTTTCTGCCCGACCCAGAAGTCTTCAAAGAAGTTGCCCAGCCTGGTCTTTTCGCTCACTGGCGTTTCTCCGTGTGGTCTTGAGTAAAGGGTCTAGAGGCCATAGGCTGCGGCCAGCTCCGGGTCGCGTCTGGCAACCAGGCGGGCCAGATCGACGATGACGCGGGCCTGCTTCCAGGTCGCATCGTCCTGCATCTTGCCGTCGATCGTCGCCACGCCGCTGCCATCGGGCATCGCTTCCAGGATACGCTTGGCAAACAGCACTTCCTTGATGTCGGGGCTGAAAACACGCTTGGCAATGGCGATCTGGTTCGGGGCCAGCGACCAGGCGCCGGAGCAGCCCATCAGGAAGGCGTTGCGGAACTGCGCCTCGCACGCCGCTTCGTCCTTGAGGTCGCCAAACGGGCCATAAAACGAGCGCAGGCCATGCGTCACCGCGGCATCGACCATGCGCGCGACGGTGTAATGCCAGAGGTCCTGCTGAAAGAACGCGCGTTGATCCTGGCCGTCCTCGGGGTCCGCGAGAACGCCATAACCCGGATGGCCACCACCGACACGGGTCGTCTTCATGCCCCGCGACGCGGCCAGATCGGCCGGGCCCAGGCTCAGACCATGCATGCGCGGGCTGGCGCCGCAGATCGCCTCGACGTTGGTCACTCCCTGCGCCGTTTCGAGCAGTGCATGCAGCAGAATCGGCTTCCTGATCGCGTATTTCGCTTCGAGCAGGGCGACATACTGATCGACGAAATGAATGTCCCAGGGCCCTTCGACCTTGGGAATCATGATCACATCAAGCTTGTTGCCGACGTGCCTGATGATCTCGTTGAGGTCGTCGAGTACCCAGGGACTGTTCAGGGCGTTGATTCGCACCCACATGCCGGTGTCGCCGAAGTCATGGCTGGCCAGCAGGTCGATGAAACCGGCGCGCGCCGCATCCTTGGCCTCGATCGGGATGGCATCCTCGAGGTTGCCGCACATCACATCGCATTGCCTGGCGGTTTCTGGCGCCTTGGAGCGGATCTTGTCGATGTGTGGCGGAAAGAAGTGGATCATTCGTTCCGGCCGCACCGGCAGTTCACGCAGGGGTTGAGGCGCACCGATGGCGAGTGGCTTGTAGAAATGAACGGGTAGCTTCATGGTTTGTTCCCTGCAGAGGTGGGTGGATACACCGCAGAGTGCTTGCTCTCTGCGGCGGCTTTGATATTCAGGCGGGCCCGGCGACGACGCCCTGATCGTGCAGGCGGCCGACTTCGGCTGCGCTCAAGCCGAGGATGTCGAGCAGAATCTGGTCGGTATGCTCGCCGAGGGCGGGCGCCGGCATTGCCGGCAGGCGCGGTGAACGACCGAATTCGAGCGGCGTGGCCGGCATCAGGCAGGACCCGATGCCCGGCTGTTCGGTCAGGGTGAACAGCGGATTGTCGACCGAGCAGTCCGGGTCGCAGGCCAGGGCTTCACGCACGCTGCGGTAGGGGCCCCAGGTGACCCGGTGGGCATTGAGGATCTCTGCCGCTTCGGCGAGCGTGCGCGCGTGGAACCACGGCTCCAGCAGCGCGGCAATCTGCTGACGGGCTCGGAAGCGATTACCTTCGTCTCCCAGGTCGAGGCCAAGCCGTGTGCCCAACGCCGCGATCGCTTCCTGCAGACCCGTGGCCCTGGTGAGACACTGCCACTGCATGTCGGTCAGACCGACGACCATCAGGCGCTTGCCGTCGAGGGTTTCGAAGTCGCGGCCAAACGCGCCGTAGAGGTAGTTGCCCTGGCGTGGCCGGTCGGTGTCATTGACCATCACCTCGGCGAGCATGCCGAAATTGCCGAGCATCGCCAGCGCCACGTCCTTGAGCGCCAGCCGTACCAGCTGTCCTTCGCCGGTGAGTCGCCGATGCCGTTCGGCGGCCAGCATGCCAACGGCAATCATCTGGCCGCTGATGAAGTCCCAGGCTGGAAAGACGTGGTTCACCACGTCCGGAGAGTGGGTCGGCCCGGTCATGAAGGGCAGGCCGATTTGCGGGTTGACCGTGTAGTCCACCTCCGAGCCGCCGTCGCGGCGACCTGTCAGGTTGATCATGATCAGATCCTGGCGATGAGCTTGCAGCTTTTCATAGCTCAGCCAGCCCTTCGCCGGGAAGTTGGTGCTGAACAGGCCGGCGTTTTCGCCCGGTGCGCAGATCAACTGCGTCAGCAACTCCTGCCCGCGCGGCTTGCGAAAGTCGACGGCGATCGAGCGCTTGCCCTTGTTCAGGCCGGCCCAGAACAGGCTGTGCTGGCCGTCGCGGGTCAGTGGCCAGCGGCGATAGTCGAGGCCGCCGCCGATCGGGTCGAAACGGATGACCTCCGCTCCGAGTTGGGCCAGGGTCATCCCGCCCAGTGGCGCTGCGACGAAAGCCGATCCCTCGACGACTCGCAACCCCTTGAGAATGCCGTCCATGCTTTCCATACCTCCTGCCGCGTTCAGATGACGCGCTTCTTGCGCAGCCCTTCGATCTCGTGCGCTTCCAGACCCAGCAGACCGGAGAGTACTTCATCGGTATGCTGCCCCAGGCGCGGACCGAGGTGCTTGATGCGCCCCGGTGTCGCCGACAGACGCGGCAGTACCGACGGTACGATCACCGTCTCGCCAATGTCCGCCTCGTCGATGGCTACCAGGTTGCGCCGGGCGTGAAACTGCCGGTCGCCGAAAATGTCGGCGATGCTGTTCAGCGGACCCGCCGGCGCGCCGGCGGCGAAGCAACGATTGAGGAGTTCCTCGCGGTGCAGCGACCCGCACCAGTCGCGGACGATTTCGTTGACGTCATGACGGCTCTCCAAGCGTGTCTTCTGGTCGCCATAGACGTGCGGCGCCGCCAGTTCGGGGCGTCCCATGGCGATTGCCAGGCGCTCGAAGAGCTTGTCGGTGACGCAGGAAATGGCCACCCACTTGCCGTCGTCCTTGGTCGGGAAATGCCCGTGCGGGCAGGCGAAGTCGTTGTGCGTCGGCCCGTGCCGCTCGCGCACCCGGCCGAACATCCCGTACGCCGGCGCCAGTTCATCCGTACAGCGAAAGACCGACTCGTACAGCGCGGCGTCGATATACTGCCCCTGGCCGGTGCGGTCGCGGTGGCGCAAGGCCATCAGGATGCCGATGCAGCCGTAAAGACCGGTAAGGTAATCACCGAGGGTGGTCGACCCCGGCGTCACCGGTGTTCCGCGTGGCATGCCGGCGAGAAAGGCGATACCGCCGACCGCGTGCGCGACGCGGGCAAAACCGGGCCGATCCCGGTACGGGCCGGTCTGCCCATAGCCGGTGACGCGCAGCATGATCAGCCGTGGGTTGATCGCATGCAGCACCTTCCACCCGAGGCCCCATTTTTCTAGGGTGCCGGGCCGGAAGTTTTCGCACAGCACGTCCGATTTCTCGACCAGTTTCTTGAACAGTTCGACGCCTTCGGGCAGGTGCAGGTCGAGCGTCACCGATTTCTTGTTACGGGCTTCGCTGAGCCAGGCCAGCGTGTCCTTGCGCTGGGTCGGCGTTCCGAAGTGCCGCATGGGGTCGCCGCCGATCGGGTTTTCGACCTTCAGGACTTCGGCGCCGAACTCGCTCAGAATGGTCGCGCTGTAGGGGGCGGCGATGACCGTCGCGGCGTCGATGACGCGAATGCCTTCGAGCGGCAGCCTGCTCGCGGTCGGTTGGGTACTCATGAGGGTTCTCGCGATGGTCGGTTCAGATGATCTTGTGTTGCCGCAGCCGCTTGATTTCCTGTGCGGAAATCCCCAGCAGTTCGCGCAGCACCTCATAGGTCGCGTTGCCGAGCGGCGGGCCGAGGTTGGAAATCCTGCCGGGTGTTTCGGACAAGGTGGGCACGACCCCAGGAACGACCACTTCGCCGAGGCCTTCTTCCCTGAGCCGGGCCAGGTTGCCACGGGCCTGGAAGTGTTCATCCTCGAAAATGTCGGCGATGCTGTTGAGCTTGCCGGCCGGTACTTCGCCGTCGATGCAGCGCTGCATGACTTCCTTGCGCGTCATCGAGCCGACCCATTCAACGACGATGCGATTGACCTCGTCGCGCGCCGCCAGGCGCTTGCGCTGATCGCCGTAGCGATCGGCGGCGGCGAGTTCGGGTTTGCCCATCACCGCGGCGAAGCGTTCGAACATCTTGTCCGTAGTACACGCGATGGCTACCCACTTGTCGTCGATGCAGCGGAAGTGCCCATGCGGGACGGCGACGAAACTGCCCGCGCCTTCGCGCTCACGGACCTTGCCGAACAGGCCGTAGGCCGCGGCGATCTCGTCCATCTGGCGGAATACCGCCTCGTAGATCCCGATGTCGATGATTTGCCCCTCGCCGGTCGCTTCGCGGTGGCGCAGCGCCAGCAGGATGCCAATGGCGCCGTAAAGGCTGGACAGATAGTCACCCATCGGCGCCGTGCCCGGAACCACCGGGGTTTCGCCGGGGAAACCTGCGAGGTACGACAGACCGGCAAAACCGTGTGCGATGTGCGAGAACCCCGAGCGTCTGCGATACGGCCCGGTCTGTCCGTAGCCCGAGACCCGGAGCATGACCAGACCGGGGTTGGCCTTGCTCAACTCGTCCCAGCCGAGTCCCCATTCTTCCATCGTGCCCGGGCGGAAGTTCTCGATCAGGACGTCAGATTTGGCGACCAGTTTCAGGAACAGGGTGACACCCTCCTGCTGGCGCAGGTCGAGGGTGACCGATTTCCTGTTGCGGCCTTCGCTGAGCCAGGCCAGTGTCGCATCGTGGCGCTTCGACGCAGTGCCGAAGCGGCGCATGGGATCGCCGGCGATTGGATGCTCGACCTTGAGAATCTCGGCACCGAACTCGCCGAGGATCGACGCCGCGTAGGGACCAGCCAGGAAGGTGCCGACGTCGATCACCCGCAGGCCGCTCATCGGCAGCTTGTCGTTCTCGGCAGAGCGCTCCTGATCCGGGTCGTTCTGCCGTTCATCGTTGATCGAGGTACGATCAACCTTCGGCGTCTCGTCCTCTTTCTCCTCGACGCCAGACCGCAACGAGGCGGATGTCGCCGAAGTTGCTCCCTCTTTCATGACCGCACCTTTCGACAGCATCTCCGGGAAAATGCGCCCCAGGCTGATTTCCTGGCCGGCCCGGTAGCGATGCAATCCGCGCAGTATAGGGTGAAAACAGGCATCCCGGCGCAAAGATCTGAGGCTTGAGTTTGCCGGCCTGCTATGCTGTACTTGCCGCACCGATTCCGAAAAGCCTCCAGAAAGAACCCTTTCATGACCGACGCCACCGCAGACTACGCCACCTGGATTGGCCGCCAGGAAATCACGGACGATGACATGAGCGTGGCTCCCGCCCTTGCGGCGGCGGCCACGCTCGACGACACAAGGACGCGCTTCGGGAACGGCAGTGCCCTGCCGCCCTTGTGGCACTGGTTCTATTTTCTCCCCAGAGCCCCGCAGGCCTTGCTGGGTGACGACGGCCATCCGCAGCGCGGCGGCTTCATGCCGCCGATTCCCTATCCGAGGCGGATGTTTGCCGGCGCGCGCATGCGCTTCCATGCGCCGTTGCTGATCGGCGAAGCGGCGCGCCGCGAGGCGGTCATTCGCGATGTCCGGTTGAAGTCGGGACGTTCCGGTGCGCTTGCCTTTGTCTCGGTGCTCTGCCGCTTTTACCAGAACGGTCGGCTGTGTATCGAAGAGGAGCAGGACATCGTTTACCGGGAACCCGGACCGGCCGTACCTTGCCCACGCGTGCTCGATTGGCCGCTGTTGCCGGCAGGTGCCAGCACGCGCATCGTGACCCCGGACGCCAGGCTGCTGTTCCGCTTCTCGGCCCTGACCTTCAATGCGCACCGGATTCATTACGATCGGCCCTATGCGATCAATGAAGAGGGCTATCCGGGCCTGGTGGTGCATGGCCCATTGACTGCGGTGCTGTTGATGGAACTGGTTCGTCAGCAGTTCGGACGGCCGGTCCAGGGGTTCAGTTTCCGTGGCCTGGCACCGCTTTTCGACCTGGCACCGTTTCGCCTCGTGTGCGCCGCCAACGGCGACGAGTTGTCGCTGGCGGCGCAGGGACCGGACGGCACGACGGCGATGAGCGCCACCGCCGAACTGGCGTCTGCGCAGTGAAATGGCACCCTGTCGCGACCACTGGCAGTCGCTGCGCAGGCCGGGAGGGAAGGGCTTGTGATCCGGTCGACCTGCCGCTATCGGGTTGCCGGTCCGGGCATCATTGAGCGCAGGTCGATCAGCAATCTGGGCTGGGCGGGACTGCCCACCAACAGGGCGCGTTCCTTGAAATCCCTGCTGATCAGGCTCTTGCTGGCGTCGAAGTCATCGAAGCGCAAGCCGACGAGATCGGACCAGGTATGGATGAAGTGTGAAGTGCTGTAGCGTCGATCGAGAACCTCGCGAGGATAAGCGTGCGGGTGCGCCGCGCGCCACTGCTCGGAGTTCCAGACGATGAACGGGATGGCGTACATCGGGATGGTCGGATTGCCTTCGCTGCGCCCCAGGACCTGGTGTCCGGGCGAATCGTAGACATCCTCGCCATGATCCGAAAAATACACCAGCAAGGCATTCAACCGCTCCTTAGCGAGCATCCGGATCAGGCTGGAGACAACAAAATCGTTGTACAGCACGGCGTTGTCGTAATCATTGGAAACCGCCACCTGCTTGCTGGTCAGCGCTTCGGGAAGACCTTCCCGGCCGCTGAAGCGTGCATAGGACGGCGGGTATCGGTACTCGTATTTTGCATGTGTGCCGAGCAGATGTACGACGATGAACTTGCGCGGTTCCGGATCGCGCAGGATCTCCTGGAAGGGTTCAAGAACGACTTCGTCATACTGGCGAGAGTTCTGCGCACGACTGAAATTCAGGTAGTACTGCTTGTCCGTCTGCCTGGAAAAAGTCGTCAGCATGGTGTTGCGCTTGGTCATGGTCTGCTGATTGGTGATCCAGTAGGACTGGTAGCCCGCCTGTTTCATGATGTTCATCAGCGATGGTCGGGTCAGGTACAGATCCGGGTTTTCCTGGTCGGCGAAGGTCAACACCTGCTGCAGGACTTCGATGGTGAAGGGGCGCGGTGAATACACCTGGTCGAAGACCAGCAGTTGATCGCGCATGCCGTCCAGTAATGGTGTGGTCGGGCGCGGATACCCATAAAGGCTCATGTGCTGTCGGTTGGTCGATTCTCCGAGGACCAGTACCAGCGTCGCCGGTTGTCCGGCAGTCGAATCCTGCAGATTGGCCAGCGGCGGGATCCTGGCGTTGCCTTCGAGGAGGCTTTGCATGTTGCGCAACTGTTCCCGGTATTGGGAATAGCCGATCAGCATTTGCCAGGGAACCGCCGGTTCCATGTTTTCTTCCAGCTCTTCCCTGGCTTTTTCGAGACTGCTTCCCTTGATGACCAGCGGCTTGAACAGCGGGAGAACAAACAGGAAGGCAAGAATCACGGCGCTCATTGCCGCCGCCTGTCGGCGCGCCAGCCAGACCGGGCGGATGCGAGTCCACAACCAGGCAGCGCCGGCACTATAGGCCATCAGGGCGGGAAGCATCCACCACATGAAGTACTGCGCCACATACTCACTGGCTTCGGTCGAGTTGGATTCGAAGATGATAAAAATGACGCTTTGCGAGAACTCCTGCTTGTAGATGCAGAAGAAACCGAGGCTGAACAGGGAGAAAAACCACAGTACCACGCCGATAACTGCGGCGATGGCCCGGGTTCTGCGCGGGAACAACAGCGGTGGTACCAACCAGAGCAGGCTCATGAAGGCTGCCTGACCGAAGGGAAAGAAATTGACGAAGCCGGTAAACTGCAGCAATAGCTGGGTGATTCCCGAGAAGTACCAGAAGAACAGATACATCCAGCCCAGACCGGGCCAGTCTATGGCGTGCGAGGAGACGGTCGCTGGTCTGGCAGAGAGCATGTCTTTTCTCCTATCGCCGAACGGGGGCCTGCTGATCGGCAGGGCTGACGCTCAGCACGGTGCGGCCTGGTCGCCCATCGCTTCGCCCATGCGGATCGGGCGCTCAGGCACCCAGTCCGTGTTGAAGCGCAGCACATTTTTCGGAAATAGCATGACCACCGTCGAACCGAGCAGGAAGCGACCCATTTCCTGGCCCTTGTGGAGCCGGATCTGCTGATCGGCGTAGTACCACTGGCGAATCTCCTTGCTGCGTGACGGATTGACGGTGCCGTGCCAGACGGTGGCCATGCTGCCGACAATGGTGGCGCCGACCAGGATCAGGATGAAACAGCCGAATTCGGCTTCGAAGACGCAAACGACGCGTTCATTGCGCGCGAACAAACCGGGGACTCCACGTGCGGTGGTCGGATTCACCGAGAACAGCGTGCCGGGAACATGCATCATGCGCAGCAGGCGGCCTGCGACCGGCATGTGGATGCGGTGATAGTCGCGCGGACTGAGGTACAGCGTGGCAAAAGCGCCATCTTCGAAACGCGCCGCCAACGCGCTGTCGCCTCCGACCAGAGCGGTGGTCGAGTAGTGGTGGCCTTTGGCCTGAAAAATCTGGTCGCGGTCGATGCGGCCGAACTGGCTGACCGCGCCGTCTACCGGGCACAGGAAGTCGGCGTTGGCCAGCGGTCGCGCACCGGCACGCAGCGGGCGGGTGAAGAATTCGTTGAAGCTGCGGTAGCTGACCGGATCGTCATCGACGGCTTCACTCAGGTCAACACCGTAGCGCTTGACGAACCAGCGGATGACGCTGGTGCTGAGGCTGCCGGCCTCACTCTCGGCGAATTTGCCGGCAAGTGTGGTAAGTGCTTGTTTGGGAATAAGGTATTGGCACAGTACGGCGAGACGGTCGGACACGATTGAGCCTGCGGGAGTGGTAGCGCAGGATTATACGGCTTCGGCCTGTGGTCCGCATGACCACCGTAAACCGTTCGGGTGTGGATCTTTTTGGCCACGAAAGATCGTAGGCAGATCAAAGCGTGGGGGCATAAAGGGCCTGGTGAAGAGGTCTCTCGGGTGGTATGTAACCGGTTACGAGGCGATTACGTACCGCCA
>Ga0208938_1000329_pt1 | contig 39075 bp, 34 predicted proteins | sample AD_UKC125_MetaG_FD_184434 | JGI IMG/M metagenome (GOLD analysis project Ga0208938, IMG submission 184434) | Active sludge microbial communities of municipal wastewater-treating anaerobic digesters from USA - AD_UKC125_MetaG (SPAdes) (version 2) | ecosystem: Engineered > Bioreactor > Anaerobic >...
ATTTATCTAGCTCTTACGCTTCTTATCCATGAATTACTCCATGCTTCTTGGCAAGAGTACTCAAATGAATTAACGGATTTCATTTCCATGTTACACTGTTCACTTTTCAAAGTCCAACCTTGCTTTAAAAAGCGCCCTTCTCTGAGAGCGACTTTTATATGTTACCACAGGTTTTTTTCTTTGTCAACACTTTTTTTAAATATTTTTTTAGTGCTGACTTAAACCTTACCGCTGCAACCTTATGTGCAACAGCTTTAATAATATAACATCTTTAGCGTTGCTTTATCAACTTCACAATACTGCAATTTTAAACTATAAGAACAATTTAAACAAATAAAACTTTATTATTCTTTTAAAATATGCTTTATTCGTCATTTTACTATGAAATGATTTTAAATTTTTATTTCTACCTTATATATGGTGTTTGCTTTATAATAATTATCTCAGCCTTTTTATCACTTCCACCCTGTTTCCTTTGGCGTTAAATGATATTTTTTCAGAAAGATTTGTAACTAAAATCATCCCTCTGCCGCTTTCTTTTAAATCACATACATCACAATTAATTGATTCATCATCCTTAATAGAGTTTAAAAGTTGTTTAAAGTTATACCCTTCACCTTCATCCTCTACAATGATGCAAATGGTATCCCCTTCTGTTTTTACATTAAGCTTAACTGACTTTACTGCATCATTTTTATTGCCATGACATATGGCATTTTGAATAAGTTCATATAGAATAACTTTAATTTCAAACAAAATATCTTGTTTGGTGCATATCCCTTCATCAAACAAGAATTTTAGTATTTCCTCTATTAAGGTGCGGATATTTGTATTTTTGTTAACTACAAATAGCTTAAATGAATTTGATGATTTCAATTTCCTCAAATCTCCTAAATAAATTTAAATCACTAAATAAATTAACATGACTGATAATTTAGCCATATTATAATAATACCCACTAATTTGTACGGTAAACATTATAATAGGTAGATAAAAACAGGTACTTAAAATCATCTTTTATGTAATTATTCTTTTATTCTTTTGTTGAGAGAGCAAAAAAGGATAAGCACAAAATTTACTTCCCCAAAAAATTTACTTCCCCAATTAACTTTATTTCTCTAATATAGTCCTGAATTTATTTAATACTTTCTTTTCTAGTCTTGATACATACATTTGAGATACTCCCAGCTTTTCTGCTATTTCTTTCTGGGTTTTGCTGTTAAAATATCTCATGTTAATGAAATCTCTCTCTGTTTCATTAAATTTGTTTAGACTTTTTACTAAAAAGTCACGGTTTTCTACCCTTTCAAATGTAGAATCCTCTTCCCCTATAGCTTCATGAAATTCAAAATTTTCATCTGTATATACATTTTGATCAAAAGACTGGATATTATAAGCATTATTAGACTCTATTATTTCTATTACTGTTTCTTCACTAATATTTAAATGCTTTGCTATTTCATCAATGCGTGGAGGTCTGCCTAGTTTCTGTGTCAGATTATCTCTTGCATAATTTACCTTCTTGTATTCTTCATAAATCCTCCTGGGAATCCGTATAACTGATGCTTTGTCCCTGAAAAACCTTTTTATCTCACCAACAATTGTCGGGGTTGCAAAGCTGACAAACTTAACACCTTTTTCAGGGTTAAATCTCTCAACAGCTTTAATCAAGGCAATAGACGCGACCTGATACAAGTCCTCATAATCCACTCCCCTGTTTATAAACTTCTTTGCAATTATTTCTGCTAAATAAAGATATTCATTTACTATTTCATTTCTTATATTAACATCCCTTGTTTCTTGATATTTTAAAAACATAGCACTCTCTGTGTTATTTCCCATATTTAAGCATCCCTCTCAAGTACTTTGAACATAGATAATACATGTTTATCTGTGCACAATTCCACTTCATCCATTAAAGCATTTATTATGTGAATTGCCAGAGCATCACTTTCTTTTTTAAATACACATTTTATTGAAGGGTCATCACATAAATATGTAACCTTGAGGCCCTCTTCAGAAACTGAATACACAATTTTATAACAGTCAGAAACTTTGCTCCCGATGCTCACCAGCTTATTGCACACTTCTGATATTGCCACTTTTATATCCTCTATGGCTTCAATATCAAAACCTATCCTGCTTCCAACACCTGAAGCTACCAGCCTTGCAACACTTACATACCCGGCTTTAAAGGGCAGGACCAGTTCTATATTATCAGAAACACCTTCCATACCTTTCACCTCTCTATTCCACTTCAAATATTTTGTCTAAACCGGTAATGATAAATAATTTTTTAATATTATCTTTAAGGTTTATTATTTTTATTTTTTTTTCATACTGCTTTGCTTTTTTTAAAGCACCTACAAAAATCCCAAGACCGGTGCTGTCAATATAATTAAGTTCTTTACAATCAATTATTACGTCCTTTTTATTACTTTCAACTACTCTATAAAGATTTTCCTTTAGTTCCTGGGAAGTATAAATATCAACTTCCCCGGACAAAACCACTTTAACGTGGTCACCGGCTATCTCCTCTACAAAGTTCAGCTCTTCAGCCATACAAATGGCACCTCCTCCTATAACAATAACTGATTAAACAGCAGCTTTATAAAGTTTCTGTTTTAATATATTACTAATCTTATTACTAATCTTTAGGCTTCATTGTTGGAAACAGCAGTACGTCACGTATGGAATAAGAATCAGTAAGTAGCATTACCAGCCTGTCAACACCAATACCTAGTCCGCCTGTTGGAGGCATTCCGTATTCTAATGCAGTTACAAAATCTTCATCCATCATATTAGCTTCTTCATCCCCTGCTTCCCTTTTCCTTACCTGGTCTAAAAACCTTTCCTTCTGGTCAATGGGGTCATTCAGCTCTGAATAAGCATTTGCCATTTCCCTGCCTGTAATAAACAATTCAAATCTCTCAGTCAATTCCGGTCTTTCTGGTTTTCTCTTTGTGAGAGGTGAAACCTCAACGGGGTAGTCCATTATAAAAGTTGGCTGTACAAGATGCTTCTCTGCAAATTCTTCAAACATAAGGAAAAGAATCTCTCCCTTTGTAGCTCCTTCCTCAACTTCAAGGGATTTTTCCTTAGCTATCTGCCTTGCTTCTTCATCAGTTTCTATTTTATCAAAATCAACCCCTGCATATTCTTTAACAGCCTCAATCATGGTCATCCTTATCCATGGAGGTGTAAGGTCAACTTTCTCTCCCTGATATGTAATTACAGTTGTACCTAATACCTCTTCTGCCACTTTAGAAATTAAACTTTCTGTAAGCTCCATCATTCCCACATAATCAGTATACGCTTCATAAACCTCCATAAGTGTAAATTCAGGGTTGTGTTTTACTGACATTCCTTCATTTCTGAACATCCTTCCCAATTCGTATACCTTTTCAAGGCCTCCCACAATAAGGCGCTTTAAATAAAGCTCAGGAGCTATTCTAAGGTACAAATCTATATCCAATGTGTTGTGATGGGTTATAAAAGGTCTTGCATTTGCCCCGCCCGGGATAACATTTAAAAGAGGTGTTTCCACTTCTAAAAATCCTCTTTCATCTAAGAATGACCTTATAGCCCTTATTATTTTACTTCTTGTAATAAAAGTTTCCCGTACATCCGGATTTACAATAAGGTCTAAATACCTCTGCCTGTATCTTAAATCCACATCCTTTAGTCCATGCCATTTTTCAGGCAATGGCCTTAGGGACTTTGAAAGCAGCTGTATTTCACTCGCCTTTACAGATATTTCTCCTTTTCTGGTTCTGAAAACTTCCCCTTTTACCCCAAGAAAGTCACCAATGTCAAATTTCTTAAAACCTTCATATGCTTCTTCACCAATTTCATTAACTCTTATATAAATTTGAATTCTTCCGTCCCTGTCCTGTATATCACAAAAACTTGCTTTCCCCATGTCTCTTTTGGACATAATCCTGCCGGCAATGGAAACATCTTTGCCTTCCATATCTTCAAAATTATCAATTATAAATTTTGTTGAATGACTTACATCATATTTTACTACCTTATAAGGGTCTTTATTGTTCTTTTGAAGTTCTTCCAGCTTCATTCTTCTTATTCTCAGTATTTCATTTAAATCTTGTAAGTCTTGGCTTTCAGCATTGGTTTGTTGCTTTTTTTCATCAATGTTATTTATATTTGTCATTATTAATCCTCCCACTAACAAACTATATTTTAAAATCAAAAGTATTAAAAGCTAATATAATTATAAAATAAACTGACTATAAAATAAACTAACTATAATTATTAACTACTCATAATTATAAAATAACAGCTTACACTATCAATGTAAACTGTTATTCTATAATTATATAATATTTATATCTAATTATACAACATTTTAATATCATTTGCGGATATCTAAAATCTTATACTTAATAACCCCGTCCGGTACCTGGACTTCTACAATTTCATCTTTTGCCTTTCCAATAAGTGCTTTACCTACAGGTGACTCATTGGAAATTTTGTATTTACTTGGATCTGCTTCTGTGGAGCCAACTATATAATACTCAACTTCCTCATCATATTCCATATCATAAATACTTACTTTTGAACCAATGCTTACAACATCAGTCTTTATATCATCCTCATCAATAACTTTTGCACGCTTTAACATACCCTCAAGTTGAACAATTCTTCCTTCCACCTGGGCTTGTTCATTTTTAGCTTCATCATATTCAGAATTTTCAGATATATCTCCAAACGAAAGTGCCTGCTTTATTCTCTCTGCTACTTCTCTTCTTTTGACGGTTTTTAGGTATTCCAGCTCTTGTTCTAACTTTTTCAGACCCTCGAACGTTAGAACAACTTCTTTGTTAATCATTTGAAGCCTCTCCTTTACTTATAATTTTGTGTTGATAATATATGCTTTGTTTTTTTATTCTAGTCCATTGCAACTCACAATTACAAAATAAAGTATTTATACTTTATTCAAGTATCCCTTAAAAAAACCTTTTAAAACTTTTTTAAAGAAAATAGTAAATTGCATTGAAGACAGAAAAACACGGCTATTGTGCTTATAATTTCAGATACAGAGCTTAGTACTTTGAATGTAAAATGTTCCCTAATATATTTATCAAAACTTTTAACTATTATAGACCACTATATTAATATTGTCAATAACAGATTAAATTTTTAAATCTAAATTTTTACACTCTGTCCCCTGAAAACTTCCCACAAGGGAAGTTATTTTATAACCACTTTTTAAAAATTGGCTCAATATACTGCTTACAGTACTATTATCGGCAATATTCCCGTTAACATTAGTCCTGTCTTCACTATGGCAAAAAATAATAGATGCCAGCTCAAGTTTTGTAAAACAGCTTATTGTATTTTTATCCAATGCACTTTCAAATGAATTATCAAACTTAATGGAAATACCGTTCACAACTATGTTACTAAAAATAATCTCATCTGAATTGAGAGTGCCGTAATTTATCACTATTGCATTGGATTTTATCTTTTTACCTTTTTTAAAATTATTAAAATCACCTAAGTTTATAATTATATCTAAACCGTCTAAACCGCTTTCAATATCTTCGGTAAGTCTTATAGATAAACCGGTTTCATAATATATCTTATCAATCTCCTCCTGAATATTTTTCTTTTTATTAGTTATGATAGTAATAAACTTCACTAAAGGTGACAAAAGTTTTATATATGAATAAAGTAAATTATTATTGTCCCCATGCAAAATTCCAATCTCAAATTCTTTAATGCTTACACCTTTTTTCTCTGCTATTATTTCTAAAATGTTAACTAAAAGTGCAGCATAGATAAAATGCCCTGAAAAGGGGTTTTTAATGCATATTCCAAATTCTAGGCTTTCAGGTGCTGAAACAGGTAAAATGCATTTATCCAAGCGGTTTTCCACAGAATATTTATATATGTTTTTTTTAAATCTTTTTATTTTAAATCTCTTAAATTTATTTATTTCTTCCAGTGTATATTTAATTCTTATAATGTATATATTAAGTTCTTCGTTTATTTTTATTTTTTTTGTTGGTTCATCAATAAATTTTCTTAAAAAAAACCTTTTTATCTTTAATAATTTACTTTCTTCTTTGCTTGAAAATACAATTAATCCTAAATTAGTCATCTATCCACACATCTCCAAATCTATTTAAGACCTTTTGTAAAATTCAAATGCTGCCTTGCTTTTATCTATATATATTACTTCAGGTAATTATATATTCTGTAAGGAGACATTTGGGAAATATAAATATTTTTATTTTATAAAAAATTAAAAGAGCAAACCTTACGGCCTGCTCCTTTATAACACCTTTAAATTAGTACTGTAAAGAATTAATGCTGTAGTTTGGAGCTTCTTTTGTTATATAAATGTCATGAGGATGACTTTCTCTTAAACCTGCATTTGTTATGCGTATAAATTTTGACTTGGTTTGAAGGTCTTCAATATTTTTTGCACCACAGTAACCCATTCCATGCTTTAAGCCCTCAACAAGCTGGAATACAATGTCTGATAAAGGCCCTTTATATGGTACCCTTCCTTCAACCCCTTCAGGCACAAGTTTGTTTGCGTCTTCCTGAAAATACCTGTCCTTACTTCCTTTTTGCATAGCAGCTAATGAACCCATTCCCCTATATACTTTAAACCTTCTGCCCTGGAAGATTTCTGATTCTCCCGGGCTCTCTTCCGTACCTGCAAAAAGATTACCAATCATGACAACATCAGCTCCTGCTGCTATTGCTTTTGCAATGTCACCTGAATATTTAATGCCGCCGTCTGCTATTATTTTAATCCCGTATTCCTTTGCAGCCTGAGCACAGTCATATATAGCAGTAATTTGGGGAACGCCGATACCTGCAATTACTCTGGTGGTACATATTGAACCGGGTCCGATTCCCACTTTAACAGCGTCCGCACCGGCCTCTATTAAATCCCTTGTAGCTTCTGCAGTTGCCACATTACCTGCAATTACCTGGATATCAGGGTACGCATCTTTTATTCTCTTTACCCCTTCAATGATATTTTTGGAATGTCCATGGGCAGAATCTAAAGTTATGACATCAACCTTAACATCTACAAGGGCTTTTACCCTTTCCATCATATCAGAAGTAACACCTACTGCAGCCCCCACTAAAAGCCTTCCCTTGGAATCCTTTGCTGAATTAGGAAATTCAATGGCTTTTTCAATATCCTTTATGGTTATAAGCCCCTTTAAATTCCCCTCTGAGTCCACAATAGGAAGTTTTTCTATTTTGTGTTTTCTCAATATTTCCTGGGCTTCATCAAGGGTTGTCCCCTCCGGCGCTGTCACCAGGTTTTCCTTTGTCATGGCTTCTTTAATCTTCTTTTGGTGATTTGTTTCAAACCTTAAATCCCTGTTGGTTATTATACCCACCAATTTAGTGCCTTCTGTTATGGGAACACCGGAAATTTTGTATTTTGCCATCAACTCCATGGCTTCGTATACATGATGCTCCGGTGAAAGGTAAAAGGGATCTACAATTACACCGTGTTCTGACCTTTTCACCTTGTCCACTTCTTGTGCCTGGTCTGTAATAGACATATTTTTGTGTATTATGCCTATCCCGCCTTCCCTTGCTATGGCAATGGCAAGCCTTGAGTCAGTAACGGTATCCATAGCAGCACTCATAAGGGGAATATTCAGCTTTATTTCTTTTGTTAAATAGGTGGATACATCAATATCCCTTGGCAAAATTTCTGATTTTTGCGGTATCAAAAGCACGTCGTCAAATGTTAGTCCTACTTTGGAAAATCTATCTTCCACATCGGTCCCTCCCTGTTTTACAAAAATATAATACCCTGTTTTATTATTATCCATGTTATTTTGTAACGGTTTTTTTATAAAGCTTTATGCTACAAGTTCACAAAAGCCCAAAATACTATTTAATCTAAAATACTGCTTAATAAGTATCTTCAGAAATAGTTAGGATAATTATACTAAAAGAACATAATCAGCGTCAAGGAAAATCAATAAACAAATATATATTCATTGTTTTCGTTTAATTTAAGCCATTGTTCGTATCCATCTATTTCCTTTAAATTCCGGTAAAGTACGTCCCATATATTGTCAGATACAAAATACATACTCCAGGCACATACACCTGCAAGATTGTATTTATGAACTAGGGAAGATTTAAGGTTTATTGAGTTTTCGTCTTCCAGCCAGATTCTAAACCTGGAATTTTCTTTTTCATATTCTGCATAAAACTGCCCGCTTTCCTCATCCCACACAACTTCTGCGTCGTTTTCTATAATTGTATTTTTAGCCTCTTCCATTGTAAGAGCCACACTTGAAAGGCTCATGGCACCATTTTCCGTCTTTTCCTCCCAAAGCCTTGTGTAATAAGGCAGCCCTAAAAGGAGCTTTTCCCTTGGAACACCTTCTTCCTCAAGAACCCTTTTTAAAATCCTCTCCTGCCAGGAAACCTGTGCCACAGAGCCTGCCACCGGACTTGTTCTCCAGTGCTGGTCGTATGACATGTACATAATATAGTCCGCAGTCATGCTAAGAGCCTTTTTGTCGTAGCAGGGAATGTCATTTACATCAACGGAAACCACAAGCCCCTGTTCTTTTAATTTTGGGGTTATAATTTCTATAAAGCGGGTAAATAAATCCCTGTCCCTTTGATAAAAGTTTTCAAAGTCAATATTTATGCCGTCTAAATTGTAAAGGGATGCGTACGCTAAAATTTGTCTTGTAAAATTTTCTATGGCTTTATCATCTTTTAAAAATTTACTTGTCATCTCTGCATCCTGAAAATCATTGCTCAATAGCGCCCATACCTTGTATCCCTTCTCATGAGCCCATTTTACATAGCCAGAGTATGCCCTGTTCATTAAATCCCCTTTGGAATTTTGAAGCTGGAACCATGTGGGGGATATAATGTCCAAACCTTTCATATCAGGTACAGACCAGGGATTGCTTCTTCTGGTATACACCATGTCCCACACCAGATTAATTTTACCCTCATAAGCCTCAGAAGAAGACTTTTTTTCTTTTTCTTCATCTAATGATTCTTTTTGCTCTTTCCCTGATATAGTCCCACCTTCTATTTTTGCAACTACATATTGTTTTTCTATAAATCCTACAATCCCATCCCATGTCCTGATTTTATACCATTTATCATATTCTTCAAAAATCCTCATTTGATATTTGAAGCTGTTACCGGTGCCGTCAAAATCATCAAACCTCCGGAGTATAGGATATTTAGAATCCCTTCCGCTTCTTAGCACTGCTCCGGGTTCTATGATATTGGCCGTATGGAGAAAATCCTTTTTATAATCTATTATAACCACATTGTTTTGCTCTACATGTGTAATTTCAATACCATAAAAATCACTTAAAAACTCTATGGGAATATAAATTACATCCTCATCTTGTACAATGGGAATATTTAAGCTTAAAAGACCGTCATTTACAAAGGAAGTAAGACCTCCTGTTTTCATTTTTATTGTTCTGTCTTTTGTTGAAACTATAACCTTTTGTGAAGTTTCATCCCATTTAAGAGAGGGGTCAAAATACTTTTTTAAAGTGTCAAAATCTAATAGTATCTCCCCATTTTCAATTTTTAAGCTTTTGGGGGAAGTTATATATTCATCTTCAATTATAAGATTAAACCCTCCCTCTTCAAAGGCAGGAATTAAATTTTCATTGGAATGGTTTAATCTAAAAACAACATATGCCAATGCAGAAACAATCAGAATAGCTATAACAATAGCAGCAGCTTTTTTCACAATTTGTACCCCCTCTTGTCAGGTAACATAAATACCCTGCTTGCAAAAAGTTCAAACAGGGTACTTATTATTAAATTATCACATGGTTATCCTTTTAGAAATGTAAGGCTTTAATGAATTGAGCATTCTCTCATCCGGCTCAAAATACACTAAAGTTCTGTTTCCTTTATAATTGGCTACAAGAAAATATACATCTTGTGAACTCATTGAAGTAACTGCCTTTATCTGTTGCGGGATATTTTTTATATCATCAGTAAAGTTTTTACTGTCCAGCTTTCCGAAAGCCTCAAAATCCCTGCAATTTGCGCTAAACAGTCTCTTTCTCTTTCTCTGGGCTATTATTTTATCAATGTCAAGTTCGCCGTTTGTAAATGCGTACTCAAACTCTACATTCCTCATTGAAATGAGATAATACACAAGGTATCCCAGCGCTATTAATAAAGCAGCGGATATGGCGTTAATATTAAAAAACAAAATTATAAGCAGTGCTACAAATAATGAGCCAAAGAATATGGAAAATATCACCATGTAGTCAATAATGTTTTTCTTCCGCTCGATAATCCTTTCTACAAATATATCCATTCTTTTCCCCCTAATTTTTAAAATAACATAATATCATTTTATACTTTTTAATTAAGATGTGCAATACCCTGTAGGGTAAGAAATTATATGGCAAAAAAGAAATCCCCTGAACCAGAAGGTACATCTTTCTGTCCAGAGGATTCTTTTTATTGGCAAAACTCATGAATTTTATGCTAAATTAGTACATTCCGCCTGGTGCTCCCGCCATTGGATTTTCTTTTTCAGGTAATTCTGAAACAACAGCTTCAGTTGTAAGAACCATTGCAGCTATGGACGCAGCATTTTGAAGAGCAGATCTTGTAACTTTTGCAGGGTCAACTATACCTGATTCAATCATATTAACGTATTTATCAGTTAATACGTCATATCCTATGCCTTTTTCACTAGCTTTAACTTTTTCAACTATAACTGAACCTTCAAGTCCTGCATTTTCTGCAATCTGTCTAACAGGCTCTTCTAATGCTCTTAAAACTATTTGAACACCTGTTTTTTCGTCCCCTGAAGTTGCGTCTAATAGTTCTTCTACTTTTGGTATAACATTTATAAGAGCAGTTCCGCCGCCTGATACTATACCTTCTTCAACAGCAGCCCTGGTTGCTGCAAGTGCGTCTTCAATTCTCAATTTCTTTTCTTTCATTTCAGTTTCTGTTGCAGCACCAACTTGTATAACTGCTACGCCGCCTGAAAGCTTAGCAAGTCTTTCTTGTAATTTTTCCTTGTCAAATTCTGAAGTAGTTTCTTCAATCTGTGCTTTTATTGATGCAATTCTCTTTTGAATTTCATCTTGTTTTCCTGCACCGTCAACAATTATAGTATTTTCTTTTTGTACTTTTACTTGTCTTGCCCTTCCTAGCTGTTCAATTTTTGCGTCTTTTAAGTCAAGTCCTAACTCTTCAGTAATTACCTGACCGCCTGTTAGAATTGCAATATCTTCTAACATAGCTTTTCTTCTGTCTCCAAAGCCAGGAGCTTTTACTGCAACACATGTAAATGTTCCTCTTAATTTGTTAACCACTAAAGTAGCCAAAGCTTCGCCTTCAACGTCTTCAGCAATTATAACAAGCTTTTTGCCCTGCTGTACTATTTGCTCTAGTAGAGGAAGAATGTCTTGAACATTTGTAATCTTCTTGTCTGTAATTAAGATGTATGGATCTTCTAAGATTGCTTCCATCTTTTCAGTGTCTGTTACCATGTAAGGGGATACATAACCTCTGTCAAACTGCATACCCTCAACAACTTCTAAGTTTGTTCCCATTGTCTTGGATTCTTCAACAGTGATAACACCGTCATTTGTAACCTTTTCCATAGCGTCAGCTATAAGGTTTCCAATAACATCATCATTAGCGGAAATTGAAGCAACCCTTGTTATATCTTCTTTTCCTTTTACTTTCTGGCTGATTTCTTTTATTCCCTCAACAGCTTTATCTACTGCTTTTTCTATTCCTTTTTTAAGTATCATTGGGTTTGCACCTGCAGCTACGTTTTTAAGACCTTCTCTTATAATAGCCTGTGCAAGAAGTGTTGCTGTAGTAGTACCGTCTCCTGCTACATCGTTAGTTTTTGTTGCAACTTCTTTAACCAGCTGCGCACCCATATTTTCAAACTGGTCTTCCAATTCTATTTCCTTTGCAATTGTAACCCCGTCATTTGTAATTAGAGGAGTACCAAATTTTTTATCTAATACAACATTTCTTCCCTTAGGTCCAAGTGTAACTTTCACGGTATCTGCCAATTTATTTACACCGTTTTCCAATGCTTTTCTAGCGTCTTCACAGAATTTAATTTCCTTTGCCATAAAATAACCCTCCTTAAGATACTTTCTTAAAATCACTAATTGCTAAACTACTGTTTCCAAATTGCTAATAAACTGCTATTCCCAACGTTTTTAGAAAAATAAGTACATATTTATTGCTTTATATTACTCTACTATAGCTAAAATATCCCCTTGCTTTAAAATTGTATATTCTTCATTATTAAATTTAACTTCTGTTCCTGAATACTTGCTTATAATAACTTTGTCTCCTACCTTTACTTCCATTTTTACTTCTTTTCCGTCTTGAACAGTACCTGGACCAACTGCTACAACTTCAGCTATTTGTGGCTTCTCCTTTGCTGAACCTGGTAAAACTATACCGCTCTTTGTAGTCTCTTCGCTTTCTACCATTTTAACAACAACTCTGTCCGCCAAAGGCTTAATGTTCATAATATTACCTCCTCTTTTACTTGTAATTTCATTGTAATTTCACAATTAAAATAAATAGACATCTTCTTGTTAGCACTCACCCCTAGTGAGTGCTAATCGCAAATATAATATTATTATATTCTGCATTTTATTATCAAACGCGTATTTTCACTATATTTAATTGTTTTAAGGGTTTACAAGGGTATATCACAGAAATTCTCATGATTTTATCAATTTCCTTTGTTTTCTCTTGTATTAGTATTTCTAGGTAGTATAACTTTAAACAAGTTTTGAGAACCTATATTTATAAATTTAACTTTCCCTATACCGGAAAAAGAATTTTTTATTCTTGTCATTCCTATGCCGGTTCTCATAAATCTTTTTTTATGATCCAGCATTAAAAGCCTCTGGTACAGCCATGAATTTCTCCTGTAAGGATTGTTTCCCCTGGTAAACTGGTAGGCACTGTTTTGGGACACAAGTGCACCCGGATTGGTAATTTCAATAAATCCGGGCGTAATATTTATTGTAATACCTCTTGAGTCGTCCAAGTAATCCCTGTGAACCAATGCATTTGCAATTACTTCTTCTAATGCCTCAAAGGGATAGTCTTTGTCTTTTATTAAATCTTTTAAAACCCCCATTGTATTATCCAGCATATTTAAAATATTTCCATAAAAAAGCTCTGTTTTATCATCATACATTACTTTTATATAAGCCTGGGGAAGGTATAGAAAGGGGTTTTTGCCAAACAAAAGCAGCCCACCTATTGTAGGACTGTAACCTTCACCCCCGACTTTTTGGCTAATTATTCCCAAAGATTCCATCAAAATTTCACTAGGCTTTTCGCCGACAAATCCTAATCTTTCAAAGTAACTTTTTACAATTGTCTCATCAATTTCATCTAAACTTACATTTTTTAGTACTACTGTTTCATATCTCATCAGCCCATTTTCCTGAAATAAATTAGCTATTTCATTTCTTCTTGCCGTGTCAGTGGTAGAGCCCCTTCTTATGTAAAAAGCACCGTTTTGAATCATTTGATGGGGTCTGTGATGGCTTTTGTAAATTGTAAGCACCCCTAATGTCTTTCCCTCTAGCTCAATAAAATCCATAGAAACAGCTACAGGCGGGTCGCACCTGTTGTATATAACCTGCTGGATGCGCTCTTCATTATAATCCTCAGGATTGATGCCTAAAATTTTTTTGGTTTTGTCCTGGACGCCAAAAATTATATATCCCCTTCCACCTCTGGAATTGGCGATGGCGATAACATCTTTGACAAATTCCTTTTTATCCCCATAGGTCTCCAGACTAATTTTTGCTTTGAAGTCCAGTTTTGGCCCTTCTTCCTTTTTTAAAAGCGCCCTAAGCTTACAACTATCCAATGTTAAACCTCCGGAAGAATTTTACCGTCTTTTCTTTAATTCATTGTATATATCCTCAAGTTTTACCCCTCTTTCAACCATTAAAACAAAGAGATGGTAAAATAGGTCTGAAATTTCATACACAATTTCACCTTTGTCTTTATTTTTTGCAGCAATAATGACTTCTGATGCCTCTTCTCCCACTTTCTTTAATATTTTATCAAGACCTTTTTCAAATAAATAGTTTGTATAAGATCCCTCTTTAGGGTTTATAGTCCTGTCAACTATTACATCATATACTTCTTTTAAAACTTTAGACCCATCATATACTTCTTTTTCATCAAATACTTTTTTTTGTGTTTCTTTTAGTCCTTCATCACTAATTTCCCTGTAAAAACAGGAGAAATGCCCGGTATGGCATGCACCTTCAACCTGCTCTACTTTTATTAAAAGTGCGTCCCCGTCACAATCCACCTTTATTGATTTTATGTACTGATAGTGACCGGAGGTTTCGCCTTTTTGCCATAATTTATTCCTGCTTCTGCTAAAATAATGAACCTTACCTGTTTCTAAAGATTTCTCCAATGCCTCTTTATTCATATATGCCATCATAAGCACTTCATTGGTGCTATGATCCTGGGCTATAACAGGTATTAATCCCCTGTCGTCAAATTTTATGCTATTTAATATTTCACTCATTTTCATTCATCCTTACCTCTATTCCTCTTTCTTTTAAGTATTTCTTTAATTCCATTATTTCAATCTCCCTAAAATGGAATAATGATGCTGCAAGCACTGCATCTGCTTTTCCCTCTTCTATTGCATCATAAAAGTGTTCCATTTGTCCTGCCCCGCCTGAGGCAATAACAGGAAGTCTCACTGTATCGGTTACTGCTTTTAGAAGCTCAATATCGTACCCGTTTTTAGTACCGTCACAGTCCATGCTTGTGAGCAGAATCTCTCCTGCCCCCTGGCTTTCAATTAGTGCTGCCCACTGTACAATATCCATTCCAGTGTTTACTTTTCCCCCGTCTTTGTAAACATCCCATCCTGAAGCGTCTTCACGTTTTTTTGCATCAACGGCTACAATAACACACTGGCTGCCAAAACGTGAAGCACACTCTGTAATGAGCTGGGGATTTTCTATAGCAGCAGAATTAATTGATATTTTATCAGCCCCGGCTTTTAAAAGATCCCTTACATCATCTACTGTTCTTATTCCTCCCCCTACAATGAAAGGAATGGTTAGTTTTTCTGCAACTTTTTCAACGACGTCAAGCATTATACTCCTTGCTTCAGCTGTGGCTGATATATCCAAAAGGACAAGTTCGTCAGCTCCGGCTTGGTTGTAATAAGCGGCAATTTCCACAGGATCTCCTGCGTCTTTTAAATTCTCGAAATTAACCCCTTTAACAACTCTTCCTTCATGCACATCTAAACAAGGAATTACCCTTTTTATGAACATTTCTTGTCCCTCAAACATTTATAAACCCCTCCTTACTCTATATCCTAAATCCGAAGAAATTATTCCTTTCCTGCTTTTATAGCTTCTTGTAAATCCACATTTCCTGTATACAGGGCTTTTCCCACAATAACTCCCGATACTCCTGTTTCTTTAAGATTCTTTATATCCTTAAGGTTACTTACCCCGCCGGAAGCTATGATTTCTGCGTCTACTGACTGAGCCATTTCCCTCATAGCGTCTAAATTTGGACCTGTAAGCATGCCATCCCGTGAAATGTCAGTGTATATTATTGTCTTTGCACCTAGCTCTACCATTTTGTTGGCAAAATCTATGGCTGTAAATTCACTTGTTTTTTCCCATCCGTCAATTGCTACCTTTCCGTCCTTTGCATCTATTCCAATAACTATATTTTCCCTAAAATTCTCCACTGCCTGTTTTACCAAATCAGGGTTTTTTACTGCAGAAGTTCCCAGTATTACCCTTCTAATCCCCATAGAAATGACCTTTTCAATTGTCTCTATGGATCTGATTCCCCCTCCTAACTGAACCGGTATATTAAGTTTTGCGGCTATTTTGCTTGTAATGGAAATATTTTTAGGTTCCCCGGTTCTTGCCCCGTCTAAATCCACTACATGAAGGTATTCAGCTCCAAGGCTTTCCCATTTTAAAGCCATCTCTAAAGGGTCATCAGAATAGACGGTAACCTTGTCAAACTCCCCCTGAAGAAGCCTTACACATCTCCCGTCTTTAATATCTACTGCCGGATAAATAATCATAATTAAATACCTCCCACAATTCAAAAACATTGCTGCATTTTAAAAACAGTGCTGTATTAATTGTTATTTTAATCAAGTGTTCCTTTAGTTGACATAATTCCTTTGATTCTCTCATCTATCTTTGTTGCTTCATCAAGAGCTCTTCCAAAAGCCTTAAAAACAGCCTCTGCTATATGGTGTGAATTGCTGCCATGCAGCAATTTTATATGCAGTGTCATACCTGCATTATGAGATACTGCTCTAAAAAACTCTTCAAAAAGCTCAGTTTCCATAGTACCTGTCTTTTCGCAGGCAAAATTGACATCAAATACCAAAAACGGCCTGCCACTTAAATCAAGGGATACCAAAACCAATGATTCGTCCATGGGTACATAGGATGTTCCATACCTTTTTACAGACTTTTTGTCCCCTAATGCCTCTTTTATCAGCTGTCCAAGTACAATTCCAACATCTTCAACGGTGTGATGGGCGTCCACCTCTAAATCCCCTTTTGCTTCCACCGTTAAATCCATAAGCCCGTGCCTTGCAAAAAGATTCAGCATATGGTCAAAAAAACCTATCCCTGTACTGATGTTGCTTTTCCCCTCACCATCTATATTAAGTTCCATACTGATGTCTGTTTCGTAAGTCTTCCTTTTAAGACTTGCCTTTCTTATCATCCTTTACCTCCAAGTTTATTATTTATAAATGCTTTTAGTTAAAATGCCTGTATCTAAAGGCCAGGTATTTTTTCTTTTTAAGCCAAAAACATATGGTATATATAAAGTCCATTTTATTATAACAGATAAAAGGGCGTTAATTCTACTAATTTGCATAAAAAATCTAATTAAACAAAAAAAGCCGTCTAGTTTGGCTAAACGGCCCAGTTTTTAATTATTTCAAACATTCTGACAGCTCTTTTAATAAAATGTCATTCTGTTCTTTGCTTCCCACACTTATCCTTATGCAATTTCCTAGAACAGGTGCGTTTCCAAAACTTCTAACTAATATTCCTTTAGCTTCTAATTTTTTGTGTACCAAAGAGGCATCCGGCACTTCAAAACATATAAAGTTGGCCTGGGAAGGATAAACATGGATTTTATCTATTTTTTTCAGTTCCCTCATTAAGTACTCCCTCTGTTCAATTAAGTATTCCACTTGTTTGTCTATAATTTCCCTCTCTTTAAAAGTAAGGATTGCTATATACTGGGACAGGGAGCTTATATTATACGGCGGTTTAACCTTGCTTAACTCCTCTGCCATTTCAATACAACTTAAAGAATACCCGCATCTTATCCCTGCAAGACCATATGCCTTTGAAAAAGTACGGAGTATAATCAAGTTGTCATATTTAAATATAAGGTCTACAGAAGACTCTTTTGAAAACTCTGCATAGGCCTCATCTACAACTATAACTGTATTTGGACATTCCTTTACAATTCTTTCAATATCTGCTTTAGGAATAGAGCCGCCTGTAGGATTATTGGGAGTACATAAAAATACCACTTTTGCTTTTTCTTTTTTAGCTGTTTCAATAAAAAGGTCTATATCATATTCAAAATCCTCTTCTCTTTTTAAAGGAACTTCTACAGGGGTCCCCCCGCCTATAATTGTGTTTATTTTATACATGCCAAAGCTTGGCATAGGGCATATTACTTTATCCCCTTTTTCTACAAAAACATTTATTATAACCTGTATTAACTGGTCTGAACCGGTTCCTACAACTATATTATCACTGTCAACTTTCCAATAAGATGCCAATATTTTTCTAAGTTCAGTGGATTCTGTATCAGGATATAAATTAAGTTCCGGACCTTTTAAGAAAAAATCCACAACCTTTTGCCTTATTTTTTCAGGTAAATCAAACGGACTTTCATTGGCATCAAGCTTTATTTTGTACGGAATCTGATTTGTCTTGTATGGATCAAATTCCCTAATGTCTCTTCTTACTAAATTTTTAACCATAAAAATCCCCCGCTATTTATTCTTCAAATCTGACTCTTACTGCGTCAGCATGAGCTTTGAGCCCCTCTGACTCAGCAAATAAAATGACATCGTCTTTTACTTTCTCTAAAGCTTTTCTGGTGTATGAAATAATACTGCTCTTTTTTATAAAATCAGAAACATTTAAAGGTGAAAAGAACCTGGCTGTCCCGCTTGTAGGAAGAACATGGTTAGGTCCTGCAATATAGTCCCCTAAAGATTCTGTTGAATAATTTCCTAAGAATATGGCTCCTGCATTTTTTACACTTCCTAAAAATGAAAAGGGATCTTCTATGCAAAGTTCTAAGTGTTCAGGGGCAATTCTGTTTACAACTTCTGCTGCAGAATCTAAATTGTCAACGATAATTATTGCACCGTAGTTTTCTAAAGACTTTAAAATCATCTCCTTTCTTGGCTGTCTTTCTGCCTGTTTTTCAATTTCCCCTTTTACACTTTTGGCAATGTCCTCTGAAGTTGTAACCAGCACAGAGGAAGCAAGCTCATCATGTTCTGCCTGTGACAACAAATCTGCCGCCACAAAAGCCGGCTCTGCAGTATCATCAGCTACAACCATAATTTCACTGGGCCCTGCTATCATGTCTATATCACAATATCCATATACAATTCTCTTTGCTGTTGCAACGTATATATTCCCAGGTCCCACTATTTTGTCAACCTTTGGTATGGTCTCTGTACCAAATGCCATGGCAGCAACCCCTTGGGCCCCGCCAACCTTATATATTTCTTCCACACCGGCTTCACATGCAGTAACCAATATGACAGGATTGACTTTGCCGCCTTCTCCCGGTGGTGTTGCCATAATAATTTTGCCAACCCCTGCAACTTTAGCCGGCATTGCACACATGAGAACTGAGGATGGGTACGCAGCTGTCCCCCCTGGCACATATATTCCCATAACTTCTATTGGTCTTACTAACTGTCCTAAAATCACACCGTCATCTTCTGTGGAAAACCAGGATTTTTCCTTTTGCTTTTCATGAAATTTTTCTATATTTTCCCTGGCCTTTCTTATGGCTTCTAAAAGATTTCGGTCAACTTTCCCATAGGCTTCTTCTATTTCTTCCGGTGTTACTTTTAGCTCTTCTTCTTTAAGGGAAACTTTGTCAAACATTTCAGTGTACTTAATAACTGCACTGTTTCCTTCTTTTTTTACATTCCCAACTATATCTTCTACACGCCTTAATACATCACCATATTCTATCTGGCTTCTTGATGCAAGTTTTTCAAATATACCGCTGTCCCTGCCGTCTCTTAAATCTATAATCTTTATCAAAAAAATCACCTCTTTTCAAGCTCTCTTCTTAAACCATCAATTATTTTGTTTATGCGCTCACTTTCCATTTTCATGCTTACCCTGTTTACAACTAGTCTTGCGCTTATATCTGCAATTTCATCAAGAATAACCAAACCGTTTTCCTTAAGTGTCCTGCCGCTTTCCACTAAGTCAACAATTACTTCAGAAAGCCCTACCAAAGGTGCCAGCTCCACCGAACCGTTGAGCTTTATCACCTCTATGGACTCGCCTCTTTTGTGTTCAAAGTATTCCCTTGCAATTTTAGGATACTTGGTGGCAACCCTTTTGTTGGTAAGCTGGTCAAGCTTGCCGCAGTACTCTTTTGGTCCTGCTACAACCATCCTGCAGGCTGCAAATCCAAGGTTTAAAACTTCATATAAATGCCTGCCTTCTTCTAAAAGGGTATCCTTTCCTACAATTCCTAAATCCGCAGCGCCGTATTCCACATAAGTTGGAACATCACTGGGCTTTGCAAGAAAAAATTTTATTTTATTTTTTTCATCTTCAAAAATAAGCTTCCTGGATGATTCTTTAAGTTCTGAACAGTCCAGACCTATTGCTTCAAACAGCTCTATTGACAGCTTTGCAAGGCGCCCTTTTGAAAGGGCTATTGTCAAATATCTCATAAGCTACCTCCTGATTTATGCACACTTGTAATTACCGTTCTAAAAGTTCTTTTACCGTTACCTTCCTGACTTCCTCTTTTTCTAAATTATGTACCTCTATATTCTCCTCATCTAAAACGTGGAGTATGCCACCTATGCCTTTGTCCTTTGCATACTTTTTAATGTCCTCAAAACTCCTTCCTGTAATATCCATTTCAATGTCCAGGCCTTGTTTTCTCAATGCATCACAAATACTAAATGCATTTTTCCTTCCCTTTGGCTGATAGCAAATTAAACTGTCTGTTTTAAGCTCTTCTCTTTCTATCTTTTGTCTGTCCAAAGCCATCATTATCATATTTATCCCAAGTGAAAAACCTGTGGCAGGGGCTTTTTTGCCAAAACTTTCCACAAGCCCGTCATACCTTCCGCCGCTTAGTATCGGAAAACCTACGCCGTAGGTAAATCCCCTGAAAATTATACCTGTGTAGTAATTTAAGCTTTGAACCATTCCAAGGTCTATTGAAACGTATTTAGAAACCCCGTAATCTTCAAGTATCTCAATTATTTTTCTGAGGTTTTCAAGGGCATTCATGCATCTTTTATTGATTGAATACTTTTCAACCTTTTCAATGACATCTATAGAACCAAATAATTTAGGCAAACTTAATATAATTTCTTTCAAATGTTCTTTTATGTTGTGTTTTTTAACCAATTCTTCAACGGCTAAAAAGTCTTTCCTGTCAATAAGTACTCTCATTTGCTCAACTTCTTCAGCCGGCAAATCTGCTTCTTCCATTAAGCCTTTAAAAAACTCCACCTGCCCTATGTCTATCTGGAAGTTTTCAAGTCCTGAAGCTTTTACACAGTCAATTGCAGCAGCAATAACCTCTGCATCTGCCTCCGGGGTATTGACACCTATTATTTCTATACCCGCCTGGGTAAATTCCTTTTGCTTTCCTCCGCCAACTTCATTGTACTTAAAGGTATTTCCTATATAAGAAAATTTTAGCGGGTAGTCGGCATCTTTGTACTTTGTTGCAGCCACCCTTGCTGTTGGTATGGTCATATCCGGCCTTAAAACCAATATACGACCTTCCTTATCAAAAAATTTAAACATAGTTTCCTGGGGTGTTATTTCATCCTCTGAAATAAAAACATCATAAAACTCCACTATAGGTGTCTCAATCTCGTAGTAACCATAACTTCTAAACACATTTCTTATTTTGTTTTCTAAATTCTTTTTATGATAACAGTCTTTTGCCAATATATCCTGAACTCCCTCAGGAGTATAAATTCTCCACTTTGCCAAATCTTCCCCTCCTCTTTATCGCTTTATCACGCTAAATTGATAAATTATGCTTTATTATAAAACAACTTTTATCCTATGTCAAGCACAGGACAAAATTAATTTTTTTAAAAAACAAAAATAATAATAAAAGCTGTGCACAGAATTTTTAATCCTTGTGCAACAGCCTTCTCAGTTAAATACCAAATGTTAAATACTAAATATGCTTAATATCAAATGAAAAATACAAAAAATTCAAATGTTTGCCCATTATTTTTGTATCATTTATATTAAATCCTCAACATTATCTATATTTACCACATCTGTTCTTGTCCAGATTATTTCTCTTTCAGGCTTTTTATTTGTCACCAGGTAATTATACATGTATATAATAGGGTCATGTCCCTGTCCAAAGGGGTCTTGTCCGATGGCAGCATATACTGAACCTTCTTTTATTAACTCAAAAATTTCTTTATCAAAATCAAAGCATATAACCTTTACTTTCCCAACCATGTTTAGTTCCCTTAAAGCCTTTGCTGCACCTCTTACCCCTAGTCCTACAATGAAAATACCATTTAAATAAGGATGCTTATTTAACAAGTCTTTAATCATGGCATATACTTTTTCGTTATCATGACCGCCTTTAAGTTCTACAACTATTTTTACTTTTTTCTTCTTTTTTAAGCGTTCTATTATTTTTTCCCTGCGGGTATTATAAACAGTTATATCAGCCCCGTTTACTATTGCTACTTTACCTTTTCCGTTTAAAGCTTTTACCATAAAATCAGCAGCTAAAATCCCCGCTTCACTTATATTCGGACCAAAATATGCCATTCTCTTTGATTCCACAGGTAAATCACAGTTATAAGTCATTACAGGTATATTTCTTAGTGATGCCTTTTCTATTAACGGTACAGCTTCTTTACTAAATCCAGGAAGTATAATTCCGTCTGCCCCTTCTTCCAAAACTTTTTGAAATGTATCAATTGTGTTTTCCCAGGTTTTTTCAGTAAAGCCATAATACTCTACATCTACATTTTTTTCAGCTAATTCTTTTTTAGCATACATTACCCCCTGCCTTACGCCATACCAGAATTCATGATCTAAAGGACTTAGAAAAACAATTTTAAGCCTTTTTTCACTTACTTTATCCACCGGGATTACAGAAGTTTTAAAACGTCTTACCAACTTTTCAATCTCAAACAGCATATCTTTTAGCGACAAAATGTTTTTGCTGATTACTTCTGTATTGGCAACTTCTTCCTGTGTTACCGCTGCAACTTCTGTACTTGCTGAAGAAATATTATCAGATACATTTAAGAAATACTTGCTCTTTTCTTTTACTTCATGGGTACTGTTTGATATGATACCTGCTTCAGAATATACCTGGTTTACATTTTCACTTAATATATCCGTACTGTTTTTAATTGTATAAAAAGATTCTTTAACTTTAGAAAACAAATCCTTACTTAAATTATAGTTTTCAATACAATTTGCAATACTGTTTTTAACATTCTCACTACTGGAAGAAACGGTATTTAAAAGTAAATTAATTTTCTTAATGCTTTTACTTGTTTCATCAGAAAGTTTGTTCATTTCAGCTGCCACAACAGAAAATCCTATACCGCTCTCTCCTGCTCTTGCTGACTCGATGGATGCATTTAGCGCAAGCATCTTTAGCTGTTCTGCTATTTCGGTTATCAATTCGCCTAATTTGTTGATTTCTTCTAACTCATTGTTTAACCGATCTATAGACCCGGAAGTGTTGCTAAGATCCTTTGTAATAACATTCATCTGATGATGGTATTCGTCTAAGTTTTGATTGCCCCGGGTGGTGGAAGCCACTACTTCTTTTACGATTTTCTCTATATTAGCCAGATTTTTTTCAATGGAACTTACTCTTTCATCAACATTGGAAATGCTGTCTAAAGTTTCTTTTGCATTTTTTAACTGCTGGAGTGATTTTTCTGCCAAATCCCCCATACTGGCAGCAATTTGTTCATTTCCCTTAAGACTGTTGTCAACACTTTTTGTTACCTCATCCACTGCATCAGAAATTATAACTATATTGGTTTTGGTCAACTCTGTAAAGGTCAATAAATTGGTTTTCATGTCGTTAAAGGCTATGCATAAGGTTTCAAGACCTTTTGCTTTGTCTAATATTATATCACTGATATTCAGCTCACCTTTTGCCATTAAATATGCATTGTAATTTATTAAGTCAATTCCCTTAAAAAACCTAAATGAAAAATAAAAAAGATAAAATATTATAAATAAAGAAATTATATACATAATACCCTGAATATATCTGTATTTTTCGGGATCGTCTACCAGAAAATCCATTAACATTATACTTGACAAAATGGTAATAATAGAACTTAGCAGCAAAATAACAGTTTTCTTGGTTTTGCGTATGTTTCCTTTTTTGTCTTTTTTGTCTTTTCTGTCTTTTAGCATTAGCAATAAACACCACCCTCTAGAATATTTAATCTTCAAATTTATCTGTAAATATTACTAAATCGTGTACTATTTCTATATTATCATCGGCAGGTTTATCAAAAAAACTTATGTTGAAAAACTTAAAAATATTATTTTATTTTTACCAAATTGGCAAATGAGGCCATTAACCTTTTCATACCCACCCCTTTAAAATGTATCTCCAATTTGTAATCATCATTTTCTTTTTCAACAGAGGTTACAATTCCAAAACCAAATTTTTTATGCTCCACTTGATCTCCTTTGTTAAATTCTAAAGTGGTTTTTTTACCGGCCTGGCTTGCACCACGGGGGTTAATTGCATTCTGAGGCTTAAAACCGGCAGCAGGGTTAAATGTTTTATTAAATTGGTTTATAAAAGGTAGTTTATTTGCTGCGGATTTTATTCCCACTTCATTGGTGTCCTCAGCACAGGTATATTTGTCTGGGATTTCATCTAAAAATCTGGAAGCTCTGTTATGGGTAGTATTTCCAAATAAAGTTCTGGTAAAAGTATGAGTGATGTAGAGTTTTTTTCTTGCCCTGGTAATTCCCACATAGCAAAGTCTTCTCTCCTCTTCAAGTTCATCTTCACTTAACATGGACCTGTACCCTGGGAAAACCCCCTCCTCCAATCCCGGCATAAATACAACGGGAAACTCAAGACCTTTTGCACTGTGCAGCGTCATCAAAACAACATAATCACTTTCATCATCCATCTCGTCCACATCAGTAACCAACGAGATGTGCTCTAAAAATTCTTCTAATCCCTTTTCTTCGCTTTGAGCTTCAAACTCTAAAGCAACGGATAAAAGCTCTTTTATATTCTCTATCCGGGTTTCTGATTCAGGGGTATTTTCTTCCTCGTATTTTCTAACTATCCCTGTCCTTTCAATAACTTCTTCAATTATCTCAGATGCTGTCATGGTGTTTTTTAATGTTCTGAGGACATTTATCATTGATGCAAAATCTTCCAGCTTTGACGCCGCCCTTGACAAACCGGGTATCTTTGAAGCATTGGAAATTACAGTGAATATACTCACTTCTGCCTCATTGGCATATCTTTCTGCCGTTTCTAAAGTAGTGTTTCCAATACCCCTTTTTGGCTCATTTATTATCCTTTTTAAACTTATATTGTCTGAAGGGTTTTGGATAACCCTTAAATAAGCTATAATGTCTTTAATTTCTTTTCTGTCATAAAACTTTAGCCCTCCAAATATTTTATAAGCAATGCCTTCTTTCATAAACATTTCTTCTATAACACGGGACATGGCATTTATTCTGTACAATACTGCAAAATCCCTTAGTTTAAAATTTTCCTTCTCTCTTAGCCTTTTTATTTCACCGGCAATAAAATGAGCTTCCTGGTGCTCATTAATGCACTCTGATACACTTATAGGATCTCCCTCTTCATTGTCAGTCCAAAGTTTTTTGCTTTTTCTTCCGTGGTTATTTTTGATTACGCTGTTTGCAGCCTCAAGTATTGTCTTTGTAGAGCGGTAGTTTTGCTCAAGTTTAATTACTTTGGTGTTTTTAAAATCCTTTTCAAAATCCAGTATATTTCTAATATTAGCACCTCTCCAGCCGTATATTGACTGGTCGTCATCCCCTACCACACACAGATTCTTGTGTTCTTTTGCCAACATACTAACCAGCACATATTGTGCTGTATTTGTATCCTGATACTCATCCACAAGTATATATTTAAACTTTCTCTGATAGTATTCCAAAACTTCAGGATGCTCTGTAAACAGCTTAATTGTATGCATTATTATGTCATCAAAATCAAGGGCATTGTTGTTTTTTAGCTTTTTTTGATACAGTTCATAAATTTTTGCAACTTTGCTCATCCTGAAATCCGTCTGATACATTTTTGTAAATTTTTCAGGTGTAATCAGCTCATCCTTTGCTCTTCCTATTGCTGAAAGGACAGATTTTGGCGGAAAGTTTTTGTCATTTATATTTAGTTCTTTAAGGCATTCCTTAACAAGGGTTTGCTGATCTGAATAGTCAAATATAACAAAATTGCTTCCGTATCCAATCTTTTCAATATCCCTTCTAAGCATTCTGACACACATAGAGTGAAATGTACTAACCCATATGTAATCACTAAACCTACCTACAAGGGCATCTATTCTCTCCCGCATTTCCCGGGCTGCTTTATTTGTAAATGTAATTGCAAGGATACTTGCCGGATGTACATTTTTTTCACTTATTAAATAAGCAATACGGTGGGTCAAAACCCTTGTCTTACCACTTCCTGCACCTGCTAACACAAGGAGTGGCCCATCCACATGAAGTACAGCTTCCCTTTGTTCTTTATTTAAAGCACTTAATAAATCCATAGTTCTCCTCTCCGTAAATTCCTAAATAATTTTGTAAATATACATGCAAATAAATACATAAAAAATATGAGTTTGTAAATTAGTTATAAAAAAATTTAAATGCCGAAACTTAAAAAGCTTCGGCATTTTTTATTATAGTAAAAAATAAGCTAAATTACAAATGGTTATTCTACTGTGATTAATTATTTATAGGGGTAGTGGATTTTAAAACTCTGGCTCAATTAAACCGTAATTTCCGTCCTTTCTTCTATAGACTACATTTGCCTCGTTGGTTTCTGCATTTGAAAACATAAAGAATTGATGACCTAACAAATTCATTTGCAAAATAGCTTCTTCTACTGCCATAGGTTTTATTGCAAATCTTTTTGTCCTGACTACTTTAAATTCTTGCTCTTCATCTACATCGTCATCTTCAAATTGGAAATTCTCTAAGCGCAAACTTCCGCCGTGAAACTTTTTCTCAATCTTTGTTTTGTTTCTTCTCATTTGTCTTTCTAAGCTGTCCACTACTTTATCTATTGATGTGTACATATCATGGTTCTCTTCTTCTGCCCTCAAAACCCCGCCGTTAAATGGAATGGTAACTTCAACTATGTGCCGGTTTTTTTCAACGCTCATTGTTATATATGCTTCTACATCTCGTCGGAAAAATTTGTCTAACTTCCCTACTTTTTTAATAGCTGTCTCTTTTAAAGCCGGAGTTATCTCGATGTTCTTCCCACTGACAATGAATTTCATATACGTCTACAGCCCCTTTCTGTCCTCCACAAGCATTTTTAAATAAATTATATTTAAAAATGCTTGTCTTTATATTCCTATAATATTCTTACCCAAAAACATCCCCAATAAAACGTAAAATCTGGCTTTGGTATTTTTTGCAACCAGGGATGTTTTAAAGAATATTATATACTATTATTAATTCTACGTTAAGCAAATAATTCCTTCAAAAAATAGTCCTATCTTTAATATTTTAAACTGATAACTTTTTATTCCATACCCCTTTATCCACACCATGTCCCCAGGACAAATGCACTGTATTATCAGGCTTTTAGCCGGATAAAAAAGTTTTCCACACTATTCCCCACACTTTTTTCACAAAACACCTGTTTTGTGCACATAAATGCTGTGGATAATGTGGATAGTTTTGTGAATAACTTATATAAGCTTGTTTTATCTGTGGATAAGTCTGTGTTTTTTGTTACCTGAATTGTTTTTATGTAAACTTTGGGCATGTGTTTTTAGTATTTGTATAAAAATTCTATAAAGGGAAATACCTATAATAGCTATGTTTAAAATATTTTATTTCCTCTAACTTTTATGATGTAGAAGTAATTATAAATTATTTCTTTTTTATGTATACTATTGTCGTAATTGTTATTTTATATGCATATGGTGTATTAATTGGTATTTAAGTTGTAAACAATATTATTTATGAATATTATTTATGAATGTTATTTATGAATGTTATTAGGAGTATCCTTAATTATTCATACATGTATAGATATTTATAAAAAAACTACCTAATCCGGTAGTTTTGAAAAAGTATTATAATTTTCATATCATTTGTTTTTCGCAGTATTTGTTTTTAGTGATTTTTTGAATTTTAAAATCATTAAATAATATTTTTTATTTCAATATTTGAAACTTTTTCTCCCTTGAATCTTCCCCACCTATAAAAATTTCTATAACATCATCATAATCTCTTATTTGAACTTCTCCCCCTGTTTTATAGTCCTTAGGAATGTTATCAGGATTTCTATTGTAATTTATTGCATACATATATACACCTATCTCTGTCTTTTTATTTATATAGTTCTTTATAACATTTTCATACAAAGCAATTTCAAAATTCTTAATTTCCTCAGCGTATTGTACTTCACCTAAAGCATTCCTGACAAAAATATTTACTTTTTCCAACGGCTTTTCATAGGTTATAGTTTCATCATAGGGTGCTTTTAGCCTTTGGGTCATTGAATAAAAATAACTGTGATATTTCTTCAGTGTAGCATTTAAATCAAAAAACGGCCATTTTAAAACTTGGGATACTTCAAGTTTATTATTCTTTATAATATGATAATCAGCTATAATTAGGTTTTCATATGCTTTATCAAGTTTTTCCAATGCATTTTCAGTAATACTGCTAATCCGTGAAAAATCATATTCTTTAAGCTCTTCCTGATTGTTATAATAGTACTCTCCCATTTGTGCCACTATATAGCTGTACAACATTGCATAATAAACACTGGTATTTTTTATTGAAGTAATAGCGTCCACAGTACGCCATAAATCCATATACTTGCTAGCTGCCTCCTGGCCTTTTCCTTGATTTTGCAAAGTCTTTACTTCCACCAGTTCAAGACTTATAAAATTAATCACCGCATCTACAAACTTCCCGCTTTCTGGATCTGAAAAGATGTAATCTTTAGGTTCTAAGATGGGTCTGGTGGAGATTGCAATGTCATTAGTTCTTATAAATTTTGAAATGCTCCTCCTCTTATCAGCAGTCTTTTCTAAAAATTCAACAGCATATGAATCCCACTCATCTTCTTTAACTTCAACGTTTAATAAATGAAATACTTCGTTGAATTCATTTAATAATTCAAAGAGTTCTTCACCATTTTTGTATTCTTCTTCAGTACCAATGGTTAACTCCAGTTTTTCTTCAAAATTCCCTTCAGGCGGGTAATTTATAGCATATATCAAAATAAAAACTGCCATTGCCAGATATACCACTGCTGACAGTATAGATAAAGATATCTTAAATGGGAATTTGTTTGCAAACGGAATTTTCTTGTAAAACACAAATACGCCCAGGAAAATGCTTATTAAAATCAGGGGTATAACTAAATAAATGGTGAACTTCCCACCCAAAACAAAAAAAAGCATTACCCCGGCAATTAAACTTGACAAAAAAGCAATAAATGAATTAATTCTCATCCTGACCCTCCCAAAATACACATCTAAAATTATAATCTAAAAAGTGCATGTAAGTATTTACTAATGTAATTTATCAATTCATATACTAGTGTGATTTACCAATGTAATTTACTTACAAAGTAAACACGAAAATAACTCATAACACAATTATATAATATATGTGTATAAAAATCACTCTTTTATTTACAGAAACTTTTTCCTTCATAAAAATTTCAAAAATGCATTAAAAAGATTAAATAAAAATGCCTTATAACCTTTCAGGCTATAAGACACATTTACTACAAAACACTTTTATTTTTAAAATTCAACATCCTCTTTCTCACCGGTTTTTTCTTCATTATCACCTGTCAGACTTACATCACCTGTTTTACTTACACCATCTGCTGCATCTGTTGTTTTTTCTGCGTACTTTTCTTCTGTATTTTTTACAAAGCCATTAAATATATCTTTTTTGTCCTCAATTTTAAATTCATCAACAGTTTCTGCATCAGGTTTTGCATTAATGGCTACCCATCTTTTTTCTTCCAACTCATCAACATGAACTACATAAGTATCGCACAGTAAATCGTGGCATGAACGCTTATTTTTGACAAACGGGATAATTAAATAACCAATATAGCTTCCCAGAAACTGTGATACCGTTCTTCCTGCCACTTCCCTTACTAAAGCGGTTATCCAGTCCATCTCTTTTCCGTCTTCCCTTATAACCATAATTCCACATATCATCTTTCCTATTGTCTGCCCCCAATAGCGGGTCATAATTGCAAAATAAGCAAATCCCACTGCCCCTAACATATAGGTGTTTGTTTTCATCCAACTCAAATAATTTTGCGGAATTTTAAAAACTGCAACAATAACTGATACTATAACGGAACTTAAAGCAAAAACACAAAATAAATCCAAAACATATGCCCAAAACCTTGACCAAAATCCAGCAACTCTATAATGATTCACAATTTTCACCCCTTTATTGTTCCCACAAATACATTGGCAATGAAGATTTTATATCAGCTAATTTCCCGGCACTTTCTAAATTAATTGAATCCTTTGAGCTGAAAACATTTGCAGCCTTATTTAAAAAAATGCTTAAAAACCCGAAATCACTGTGAGTAAATTGTAAAACCTTAGGGTCAGAAAGCCCTGCCATACCGGCAACTTCATTTATAGCATCATCTAATTCCCCTATTTCATCTATTAATCCCACTTCTTTAGCCTGCCGTGCAGTATATATCCTTCCGTCAGCAATAGGCTTTAACTCATTTTTATCAATATTCCTGCCCTGGCTAACCACATCTAAAAACTGGTCATAATATTCATCCACCATGGACTGAAGAATTCGTTTTTGTTCATCTGTCATCTCATGAGTAGAAGACATTATGGTTTTATTTTTGCCACTGGTGATAGTGGTATCTTTTATCCCTATTTTGTCCATAAGCTCTTTCATATTAAGTCCGCCCAGCGCCACACCTATTGAGCCTGTAATTGTATTTCTGTTTGCATAAATTTTATCTGCCGGTGCTGAAACATAGTATCCTCCTGAAGCTGCCAGCTGAGTCATATATACTACAAAAGGTTTGTCATATTCTTCTTTTAGGCTTATTATCTTATTGTAAATTTCATCACTTTCATAAACCCCGCCGCCTGGTGAATTTACCCTTAGCACAATACCGTCTATATCAGCACTGCTAAATGCATATTCCAACTGGTCTAAAAAAACACTATGCTTGTATGTTTCACCGGAAAACATAGATACTTCACTTGTTTCCTGAATAATCCCGTTAATATCAAGAAGGGCAATGGCTCCCGATGTGCCCGTTTTGTAGTACTTAGTAGACCAAGTTACGCCACCCGCAGAGCTGCTTATGTCGTCACCTTGAATTGCCGTGTTTGATAATAACTGGATGAATAGTAAACCAATAAAAACTCCTACTGCTACCCAACGTTTAGTATTCATTTTTTTCCCCCTTTTCAAGTTTAAATTCTTTTCTTTACAATGTTTATTTCAGGTATTACAAAATCATGTTTTTAAAAAACAATTTGTATCATGTTATTGCTACATATTATTACTTTCGACATAATAATACTTATTGTAACATATGTTTTTTTTACTATCAATTAAAAAATATATTTACCACCCATTTTACACCCTGTGTTAGAAATTAACATCCCATTTGCAGGGATGAAAGCTTGTTTTTTATGCCTTTTCAGTGTTAATATAAAAGAAATACTTTGATTTAAAGGAGCGTAAAAGATGGCTAAAAAATTAATTACTATTCTGACGGTACTGGCAATAATTATGTCCCTTATGAGTTTTCAAGTGGTGGCAAACTCTCAGGACATAGTTGTGAAAATTGACGGACAAGCGGTAGACTTTCCGGATGCAAAGCCCTTTATAAACGAAGATTCCAGAACTCTTTGCCCTGTAAGGTTTATTGCTGAAAATTTAGGGGCTGAAGTTGAATGGAACGGTGCCAATAAAACTGTACTGATTACCAAAGAATCCACTGAAATTTTACTTACAATAGGTAAAAATACAGCTTTAGTTAACGGTACTGAAAAAGACTTTGACACGGTGCCTCAGATTTTTGAAAACAGGACTTATGTACCTTTAAGGTTTATAAGTGAAGCTTTTAACATGGATGTTGACTGGGATGCTAATACAAGGACGGTATTAATATCAACACCTTTTGACGATACTTTAACTTTACCGGAACACTTTGACAGGTACCTTTCTGCAATGGAGAAAAACAGGGGCTTTAACGGCGCCGTTTTAATTGCAAAGGATGATGAAATACTGTTTACCAAAGGCTACGGCTATTCAGATATTGAAAATAATATAAAACACACATCCAAAACAAAGTTTGCCATTGGAGAACTTACAAAAACATTTACTGCAATGGCAGTAATGCAGCTTCATGAGAAAAAACTTTTGAACATAGAAGATAAAATTTCAAAGTATATACCTGATATGGCTTATGGCGATAATATTACCATTAAGCATCTTATTACCCATACTTCCGGTATAGTAAATTATACCGATATAATCGGCATGATTGAAATTGAACCTGAAAAATTAAATAAAGAAATCATTATTGACCTTATAAAAAATTATCCTCCTATTTTCGAACCTGGTACAGACTGGCAGTACAACAATTCCGGGTACGTGCTTTTAGGTCATATTATTGAAGAGGTAAGCGGCCTTACTTTGGAAGAATATTTTAAAGAAAATATATTCAAACCTTTAAAAATGAATGATACAGGTGTTTATTCCGAAAGTGATATAAAAGACCTGGCTAAAGGCTATTTTGGATTTTTAGAGCTAAAACCCTTAGAGGACAATGAAACCATTATAAAAACCACTTATGCTTCAGGCTATATGTATTCAACGGTGGAAGATTTGTTTAAGTGGGACCTAGCACTTAAAACTGACAAACTTGTCAAGCAGGAAACCCTTGATATGATTTTTGACGTTCATGTAAAGGATGATTTCTTCCCAGGTGGTTTCGGTCTCGGATGGTTTATTTTTAAATCTGAAGATTTTGGGGACATAATATACCATCCCGGAACAATAAACGGATTTACTTGTTATATGTCAAGATATGTAGATGAAAATTATACCATTATAGTGGCAATAAATAAAGATAATTACAATTATGATGCTGTAGCTGAAGTTTTGTTTAGAATTTTAAATAAAAAGAATTATCAAATGCCGGCTGAAATTAAAGAAATAAAACCCGACCCAGAAGTTTTGGAAAAATACACCGGACTTTATGAGCACTCCAGTGGAGCCAACATTGCCATTACAAAAAGTGAAAACCAACTTTACGCCCAGCTTCCCGGCCAGGATAAGGCTGAAATATACCCCATGTCAGAAACGGAGTTTTTCTATAAAGTGATAGAAGCCTACATCACTTTTACAAAAGATGATACCGGAAATATAACAGGTCTTCAGTTTAAACAGGGAGATATAGTTATAGATACGGTAAAAACCGATGTTGCTTTAAAAGAGAAGAAAATTGCAGAAGTGGACCCTGAAATTTATAAAGAATATGCAGGGGAATATGAGTTTGAAACAGGTCTTGTACTGACGGTTTCAACGGAAGACGACAGGATTTTTGCCCAAATAACCGGGCATTTATATTTAGAAATATTCCCAATGTCAGAAACGGAATTTTTCTATGAAGATTATGAAGTAGTGATTGAATTTGTAAAAGGTGAGGACGGCAGTGTAAAAGGCTTAATATTTAAAGAATTTGGCGAAGAATATGTTTTAGTCAAAAAATAATTATAATTTTAAAATAAATTTAAAATAAAAGAGACGGGTGAAGTACCCGTCCTTTTTTATTTTGTTTCACTTAAAATCTTTCTTGCTGTCCCTAAAGCAGTCATGAAAATATCTATGCAGTCGTTTTTCTTTGTATGATAACCCGCCGGGACTTTGTCAGGGTTTTGGCGGATGACAATTACCTCCGCCTGCAGGTCCATTTGAAATTCCACAATAATTTTTTTATTCTTGGATATTTTGTTTATGTAATTTTTTAGTCCATAGCCAGGTTTTGCAGGAATAACACAGTAAAAATAAGGGTACTGAGCTGTCTGGACTTTATTCATACTAATTTGTGCTTGAAGTCCGTAAAAATCAGAAGGCATGCCGTCAAAAAAAACGGTAAACCGTGCATCAATGGGAATGGTTTTGCCATCTTTGTCCCTGGCAAGCTTTAATGCAGGTTTGAAGCTTTCACCTTCCTTTTTTACACTTTGAAAACATTTTTCCATTTCTTTGATAATGTCTGCTTTTTGTTTAAGTCCACTCTGTCTGAATGCCTGCTTAGTCCCGTTAAACCATAAGGGCAGCAGGAGAATTGCCGAATCAATTAAAATTATTTTGGCTATTTGGAAATTTTCAAAAAACTCCTCTAAAATCACAGATAAAACCACTATCACAAAGCCTGTAAGTATAAAACCAAGTATCCCTTTTCCATTGGTAATGTCAAAAAAGTCTCTTTTCCACTTCGATATGTTATCATCTATTTTTTCTATTTCATTAATGCGCTCCATATCCACTGCTGTCCACTCTTCAGCTAAGTCTAATTCCTGAATGTTAATCCTGCCGTTATATCCTTTCATCAGATTTAGCAAAGTGGCACATACCAGAAAAACAACACCCGAAGAAGCAGTAAATGTTAAAAACTGAAATGCAAACCCTACTAATATAAGCATCGAGTACATGGTCATCCTGGTGGTGTAAGGAATGCTTTTAAAAATATAAAATTGTACACTGTCTTGTTCTTTATGAGAAGGAAAACCCAAAAAACCAGTCCTGTTCCTCATACCGTACTCCTTTCTTTCCATAAGCCCAAAGTTTTCCATGCTTCATGAAGTTCCCCGCACCCATGTACTTTAAAATATAGGGGACAAGCTCCCTGGCACGGAATAAAATATTTGCAGCTTTTACATTCATTAGGCGCAGCCTCTTTTCCCCGTATCCATTTGGTTTTCTTTTTAAACCATACATTTTTAAAACCTTCCTCAAGAAGATTTCCCACAGGTTCAGGCCAGCTTGAACAGGGTAGTACATTTCCCACAGGGTCTACAGACAACAGCCCCTCACATGCACTGCAGCCCTTATTCCCCAGCCCTGCAGTCATAGGTAAGTGCCACCTCTGACAAAACAGGAAGTTCAATATACCCAAGGTTAAATTCCACCCTTCTTACAGCATCGGTTTTGTAATTTTCACAAACTTCCCCGTTCCACACCCTTAAAAAATCTACAAAAAACCTCTCTAATTGGTTTTCTGCCTCCGGAAAATCAGCCCTATAAAGTCCAAAACCGAACCCCCGTTTAAAATGTGGGCTACAACCCTTGCACCGGTTGTATTAAGCTTAAAGGCCTCATTGGGCATTCTGATTAAAACATTGTCGCTAAGGCGCATATAAACATATGGCTTTATTCTTTTTAAAAATTCATCCACCCAGGCAAGCTTATGCTTCTTCATCTGGCACCTCCGCTTACACAAGCAGAATGGCAGGCGGAGTGACAAGCTGAGTGGCATGCAGAATGACATGCCGAATGGCACGCCGAGTGACAGGCTGAGTGGCATGCATCATGGCAGGCAGAATGGCATGCAAATACACCTGTCTTTGAATCCATAATTGAACCAAATGATCAATACCGGTAAAAATCTCCTCTGAAATGTACTGTTGGATTTTAAAAGAATAGTTTTTTGGCACATTATCTTTATGAAGCTGTACCTGCACCCAGTACGTCCCGTCTATCATTTCCACTTTGTAGTCTATAAGGTATTCCTTATTCATCCACTCCTCTGTTGCAAAATTATGGCTCAGCAAAAATTCTTCCACTTCTTCCCTTGAAGCAGATTTACGTGGATACTCTAAGGGGTAATTTATCCTGACGGTATAATGATCCATTTTCTCATCCCACTCACTGGGCGCCCAGTGAAATACCACTAATTTGTGACCATCCCGGGAGGTGGTTTTAGCCAGATACCCTGCCCTCGCCATATCTGCCATAAACCTGAACTTGTATGTGAGATGTTTTCCCCCAAGCCTTTTTTCACCGGCATTTATAATGTCGTATTTTCCTCCCCCTAGATCCACTATATCAATACCATAAGAAGTATTGTCATCAGTTATAACCCATGCATTTTCAAAATCAAAAACAGGTTTTATCCTGTCAAATCCCCCCATGGTAAATGCCAGCATAGTCTTGCCTTCCACCAAATTATACCGTACGGTGTAAGAAACAAGGGCATCCCCGTCAGGAAACAGGATTATGTCAGTTTCCACAAAGCCAAGATTTGCAATATCAGATGCCTCCACTTTTACTGTAAACGGAATTGTGAAAACAATTAATATTAACAGACAATATACTAAAAATTTTTTTATCATAACATGCCACCTTTAAAATTATTTATATTTATTTTGATTTATTTAATAATTAATATTTATTTGTGTAATTTGTGTTTATTCGAAAATTGTTTATAAAAATTTTTATATAAATGTTAAATTTGTCAATTCTAATTATTAGTATAGGTTTTTTTAAATTTCATGTCAACAAAATCCCCCTTCAAAGCTTTACAGCACTTTTCAAAACATTTCACTAATACTATAATATTAATAGGTATTGACTAAATTAATTGTATTTATAATTGTACTCATAATGTTACTTATATTTGCATTTGCTATATTGCTATAAGCCACTATCTAATAAGTAACTATATATAAATAACTTATAAATAACTACATATGAAAAATGTTTAGTTAAAATACTTTAGATAAGGAGAAAAAATGAAAGGACATACCCATGCACTTATAGGTCTTGCTGCAGCAAGTTTTTTGCCGCTTGCAGAAAATGCCGCTGCAACTGAAAAATTACTTCCATATGCTTTTGCCTTTACCGGTTCTCTCATATGTGATATAGATACGGGCAAATCAACTATTTCCGGTGCATTCAGCCCTGTAAAGCAAAAATACATAAAGGCGGCGGTAAACTTTATATTTGCACTTTTTATGATTATAGGGGCACTTTTTCTAAGAGGCAGTGAGTACATATATTTATTTTTGGTGTTGGTAATTTTAGGTGGACTAAATCTCAACAACATATCATCTAAAATTTTTAATGGCATAAAAAAAGCCGTGGTAATACTAATCTCATTGTCATTAGTTACGGCAGGCTTCTTTTTCAGGCACATACCCTTAGTGCTGCTGGGATTGTACTTGCTGTCATTACTTCTGTCAACCCACAGAGGATATTCCCACTCTTTTATAGCTGTAGTTTTAGCCTTTGTTATATTGAGATATACTTTTAGATTTTATGGCATATTTGACTATTCACTAAGTTTTTGTGTTGGCATGTCAAGCCACATATTAGGAGACATGTGTACACAAAGAGGGGTAAGCCTACTATTTCCTGTTAATAAAAAGTATTCTTTCCCCCTGACTTTTAAAACAGGCAGCATAATAGAATGGGTTTTCTGCATCATTTCAGTTTTTATACTATTAAATTCAGCTCTTTTTTCATAAAAATAATTATATAAATATTTCAATTTTATACTTATTCTGCAACTCTTCAACTTTGCTAAAATAAATTTCTTCCTGTTTTCTTAAAATTAACTCTCTTTTTACTATATCTTTAGCTTCTGCAAAGGATAGCTGCATTGCTTCCCTTCTTCCCGTCCTCTTTATAATATGGTATCCAAATTTGGTCTTTACAGGTTTTTTGGTAATTTCATCTTTTTCTAAAGTAAATGCCACCTGTTCAAATTCCGGAACGGTTCTTCCCCTTGGGAAAAATCCTAAATCCCCGCCCCTTTCCTTTGACGGGCACATGGAATATTTCTTTGCAGCCTCTTCAAACTTCAAACCGCTTTCCAATTCAGAAATAATTTTATTTGCTGTTTCCTCATCCTTAACAAGGATGTGACTGGCTTTTATGGTCTCCGGCTGAATGTATCTTTGTTTGTTTTTTTCGTAAAATTCTTGCATCTCTTCTTCACTTACAACTATCGCATTTAAAAATTTATCTATGGCATATCTTCTAAGTAAAGCTGCCTTTGTCTTTTCAACTTCTTCAATATAGTCAGCTTCCTTATCCAGTCCTCTTTCTACAGCATCTAAGTAAAAAAGTTCCTGCTGTGCCAACTGGGTTACCAGCTTCTTTATACCTCCGGGACCGGCAAATTCGGCTTTAGCTCTGTTGTCCACATGTTTTAAAACCTCTTCCACTTCTCTTTTTGTAATTTCCCTGTCCCCAACTTTAGCAACTACCTGATTATTACTCATAAAAAAAAACTCCTTCTGTTAAGAATAAATAATTGGCGGAGAGAGTGGGATTCGAACCCACGGAACGCCAATGACGTTCTCTTGATTTCGAGTCAAGCGCCTTCGACCAGCTCAGCCATCTCTCCACTTACTTTAAACTCTCTGCTTACTTAAAACATTCTAACATGAACACATATTAAAATGCAATACCTATATGTAAAGTGCGGTTTTGACTTTTTTAAGTAATATACTAAAAATGTGAAATTGATTTAATTAAGTTTATTGATATTTTGCCGGCAAAATAGACATAAAACAATTTTATACAGTATGAAGATTAAAGTTTTTATAAGCTTACAATGAAGAATAACGGCATACGGATAATGGCAGGTTCCCCTGATGAGTACAAGTTCCATATGAAATTATTCCTGCAATATGTCACCAAAGAGCAGGCTGATTCCCTGATTGAGCAGAATGTCCAGGCATTTGGAGATTTTTGCTGGGTTGATTTTGAAAATGAAAAACAACTGGATTCGGTAACAAAAGAGGAACTTGCCAGACTGCTATACATGAGTCATATGAAAGAACCTTTAGACTCCTTTAAAATAGACAGTCTGATAAATGAATACGCTTATTTATGTCATGACGACGGTATATGGAACAACACATATTTATGCGATATATCGCAATATAAGAGTGTTTTGAACTATAAAGTGTCACAGGCATTAAAAAAATCAGGAAAAGAAAACATGGACGGAAATATCGTTAACGAATTGTTTGAAATGTGCACGGACGGACTGTTAATAGATTTACAGGAAGTTCAAACCGATGAAATCGGTATATATATATACTCAATGGCATCAGCACATTGGATGATTTGGAAAATGCCGTAACTTCTTTGAGAGAACGCGGGTGTGACAAAAAGGTGAAATATGATTTAAAATGTAATATGTGGAAATTAATCTGATGACGGTCGACTGTTGTCTGCTTCTTTAAGGATGTAACAAATTTTGTGTATGAATGAATAATTAAATTCCTTCTTATATTGACAAAAAGCCAATGAACTTATCGCCCTATCGGGCGGACTTTTTTAATCCACACATTCATATGTTAAGCATGAACAAATGGGACATTCAAGTACGGGCATTAACCCCCTTGAACATTTTGTCCTTTTCTTAGTCCAACCGGAAGCCACATCTACATTGGCCTCATTCATTGTGTTCTCAAAGTGACAATGAGAACATCGATAT
>Ga0208938_1000330_pt1 | contig 38928 bp, 41 predicted proteins | sample AD_UKC125_MetaG_FD_184434 | JGI IMG/M metagenome (GOLD analysis project Ga0208938, IMG submission 184434) | Active sludge microbial communities of municipal wastewater-treating anaerobic digesters from USA - AD_UKC125_MetaG (SPAdes) (version 2) | ecosystem: Engineered > Bioreactor > Anaerobic >...
TTATATAATAATTTTAGGGGATATTTTATATCATGGAGCGAGAAATCCTCTACCTAAAGAATATAATCCAAAAAAAATAATAGAAATAATCAATAGTTATGCTGATAGAATAATAGCTATAAGGGGAAATTGTGATAGTGAAGTAGACCAAATGGTATTAGATTTTCCTATAATGGCAGACTATTCTACAATTTTATATAATAACAAAAGATTATTTTTAACTCATGGACATATATATAATGAAAATAATTTGCCTAAACTAATGGATGGAGATATATTTATATACGGTCATACACATATACCTAAAGCTGAAAAAATAGAGAATATATATGTAATAAATCTAGGAAGTATCACTTTTCCAAAGGGAAATAGCCCTCATAGCTATGGAGTATTGGAAGATAATATTTTTACAATAAAGGATTTTGAGGGGAATGTATATAAGGAACTGAAAATTGAATAGTAGGAATAATTTGAAAAGTAAATGGAGTTTGGGGGCTCTGTTTTTATGATAACAAAAATTTAAAAAGGTTTTAAATAAATGTGAGACTCAGATGATATGAAATAAATGGAAGAGATAGAAAATGTATATTAATTTAAATATTTGTATGATATAATAAATATGTATAATAAATAATGGTGGTGAGAAAATATTGGATAAAAATGATTTAATTGATTATTGGGTTGAAACTTCAAATCAAGATTATAAAACCATGTTAAATCTATATGAAAGCAAAGATTAACATTGGAGTTTATTTATAGGACATTTGGTTATAGAAAAATTGTTGAAATCCATATATGTTAAAAATATTGATGACAATCCACCAAGAATACATGATTTGCTGAGATTAGCAGAAAAAGCCCAGATTGAAACTACAGAAGAACAGAAAGATACACTGGATCTTATTACGACATTTAATATAAATGCTAGGTACCCAGATTATAAGCAAAATTTTTACAAAAAGTGTGATAATGAATTTACTGCTGCTAATATTGAAAAAATAAAGGAGTTGAGAACATGGCTTCTTTCAGTGATAAACGAAAAATAGAGGAAATAATAATGGATTATAGTAAATTAATAGAAAAAGAAATAGATGTAAAAAATATTTATTTATATGGTTCCTATGCAAAAGGAACTTATTCAGAAGATAGTGATATTGATATAGCCGTAGTAAGTGATGATTTAGGCATGGATATAATAGAGGATACTTTATTATTAATGAAAATAAGGAGGAAAGTAGATTACAGACTTGAACCTCGTCCATTTAATACTTCTGATTTTAATTCGTCTAATCCTTTAGCAAAAGAAATAATTAATACTGGAATAAAAGTAGTGTAGATATAAAAAGGCCATGGCTAAACACCATGGTCCTTTTATATTTTCGCTAATTATTAGGTAAATTAATTATAAATAAGGATATGAAGATAGGATAATAGAAATAGAAGAAATAGAATTTAAAAATCTAAACTACACATATGAGGGAAGTGAAAATAATACTTTAAATAATATAAATATAAAGATAAGAAAAGGTGAACTAATAGGAATAGTAGGGGAAAATGGTTCGGGGAAAACTACATTTATAAAATTATTATGTGGATTTTATGATAATTATCAAGGGAAAATATTAATAAACGGAATTGAACTAAAGAAAATAAATCCAGATAGTCTAAGAAAAAGAATGGGCATTATATTTCAAGATTTTAATAAATATGAAATGACTTTAAGGGAAAACATAGGATTTGGAAATATAGAAGAAATAGATAATGATAAAAAGATAATAAAATCCTTAGAAGAGATAAATTTAAAGAAGAAATAGATACTCAAATGGGCAAATGGTTTGCAGGAGAAGAGCTATCAAAAGTACAATGGCAAAGAATAGCCCTAGGGAGGGCATTTATGCGAGATGCAGATGTGTTAGTGCTGGACGAGTCTACATCATCTTTAGATCCTATATCTGAAAAGGAAATATTTTTGTTGATGAAAGAAAAAAGTAAAGGGAAAATAGGAATCTTTATCACTCATAGAGTAGAAAACATAAAAGAATTAAATCCAAGAATAATAATAATAGTATTTTCTGATGGCGAGATAGTTGGAGACGGCAATCATTTGGAGATGGTAGAGAGTTGTGGAGAGTATATTAGATTATTAAATATAGACAAAGTATAATTAATAATGCTTTCAGTCTCGAAATAATATATAATATATATTATAGAAAATATTTATTAAAGGGGGTAATTTCTTGCTTAGTAAAAAGGTTATAGAAAATGTGCTCTATGCAGCCCTATCCAATGGAGGGGATTTTGCGGAAGTTTTTGTAGAGGATAGATTCAATACAAATATCAAGATGGTAGGAGGTTATGTAGAGAATAGTATATCAGGCAGGGATTTTGGTATAGGTATTAGGATATTCGATGGGTTAAATAGTGTTTATGCTTATACCAATGATTCTAGTGAGGAAAATTTGATAAAGGTAGCAAAGGAAGTAGCGTTAGCCTTAAGTTCTAATAAAAAAGACATAGTATTAAACCTGATGAAATCCAGCATTCCTAATTTACATTCAGTTAAGATAATCCCAAATAGCGTGGATAAGGCTAAAAAAGTTGAGTTGTTAAAAAGGGGATATGAGAGTGCTAAAAATTATGATCCTCTAATAACTCAAGTTACCACCAATTATTTCGATGAAGAACAAAAGGTACTAATAGCTAATTCTGAAGGATTGATGGTAGAAGACAAGCGGGTTAGGACTAGATTTTATGTTCAATCTGTAGCATCAAAGGATGGAGAAATGCAAGTAGGTTTTTATGCTCCAGGAGCTTCCATGGGCTTTGAGTTCTTCAATGGTATAGATGTAGATGAGATAGGCAGGGAAGCATCTAGAATTGCTAAAACTATGGTATTAGCAGATTATTGTCCATCGGGAGTTATGCCAGTAGTTATTCATAATGAATTTGGTGGAGTATTATTCCATGAGGCTTGTGGTCATAGTTTAGAGGCAACTTCTGTAGCTAAAGGAACTTCAGTGTTTGCCAATAAACTAGGAGAACAAATAGCATCACCTTTAGTTACTGCTATAGATGATGGAACTTTACCAAATGAATGGGGTTCATTAAATATAGATGATGAAGGTACACCAACTCAAAAAAATGTACTTATAGAAAATGGAATACTTAAATCTTATATGATAGATAAATTAAATGGCAGAAGAATGAATATGGAATCTACTGGCTCTGGAAGAAGACAATCCTACAAATTTGCTCCCACATCTAGAATGACCAACACCTTTATAGCTAATGGTGATTCTACCTTTGAAGAGATAATATCTAATACAGAAAGGGGATTATTTGCTAAAAAACTTGGTGGAGGAAGTGTAAATCCAGCAACAGGGGATTTTAACTTTGCAGTAATGGAAGGCTATTTAATTGAAAAGGGAAAGATAACAAAACCTGTTCGTGGTGCAACCCTCATAGGTACCGGAGCTAAGGTGTTGGAAAATATAGATATGGTAGGAAATAATCAAACCTTTGGTCAAGGAATGTGTGGTTCTTTAAGTGGTATGGTGCCTACTAATGTAGGTCAACCGACTATTAGGGTTAAAGCATTAACCGTTGGTGGAAGGAAGGGAGAGAAATAAATGGAATATAAAAAATTAGCTGATAAGATATTTAAACAGGGAAAAGATAGATTTGAAGATATGGAAGTCTATGTGGAAAAGACCAAGACTATAGAGATAGCTATATTTAATGGTGAAATTGATAAATACAATATTTCCGATACAGAAGGTCTATCCCTAAGGGGTATCCATGATGATAAGATGGGATATTCCTATACTGAAAAGGTAGATGAATCTTCCATAGATATGTTAATAGAGGAAGCCTACGAAAATGGAAAACATATAGATGCTCTAGAAAAGGAGATAATATTTTCCGGCTCAGATGAGTACAAAGAATTGGATAATTTCAGTAAAGAGCTTAAAGAAACATCACTAGAGGATAAAATTGAATTTACAAAGGCTTTAGAAAAGGAAGCCTTAGAATTAGATCCAAGGATTATAGCGGTAAGCTATTGTATGTATGATGAGATAGAAAATGGTAAATATCTTATAAATACTAAGGGATTAAATCTAGAGGATAGAGGGAATTTAGCCTATGCATTTATTATGGTGGTAGCTAAAGAAGGAGAAGATACAAAAACTGGATCTAGCTATATTATATCTAAAGATTTTTCAGAATTTGACTATAAAAAGTTAGCAAGGGAAGCGGTAGAAGAAGCTTTATCATTATTAGGAGCTAAGCCTATTAAATCTCAAGAATACCCAGTGGTATTTAGAAATGATATATTTGCTGATCTATTAGGAGCTTTTCAATCTATATTTTATGCAGAAAGTGTTCAAAAAGGGCTATCTTTATTGAAAGATAAAATAGATGAGCCAATTGCTACCAAAAAGTTCACATTGATAGATGATCCTTTTGTAGAAGGAGGTTTTAATTCTAGCCCCTTTGATGGAGAAGGAACAGCAACATATTGTAAGAAGATAATTGATGAAGGAGTATTAAAAACTTATCTATATAACTGGAAAACTGCCAGAAAGGATGGAGTAAAGTCTACTGGAAATGGCTACAGGGATTCCTATAAATCCTCTATAACTACTTCCACCACCAATCTATATGTAAAAGAAGGAGATAAATCCCTAGAAGAAATTTTCCATACTATGGATAGTGGAGTATATATTACCGATTTACAAGGTTTGCATTCTGGTTTAAATCCAGTTTCTGGTGATTATTCTCTATCTGCTCATGGATATGAAATAGAAAATGGGAAAATAAAAAGGCCTATAAATCAAATAACCATAGCGGGAAACTTTTTTGAAACATTGATGGATATTGAAGAAATAGGCAAGGATTTAAGATTTTCTATGAATGGAGTAGCTTCTCCAAGTATTAAGGTTAAGAAACTAGCTATATCAGGAGAATAATCTGGGACAGTGGGACAGTTCCCTTGTCCCATATTATATTATTATGTTGCTAAAATGGGACACTGAGAATTGTCCTTAGTGTCCCACCAGAATTTATATAAAAAAGAGGATGACAAATCTTATAAAAAGTAGTATATTATAATTATGATTAAAATCATTTGAGCCAATATAGCTCAGTTGGTAGAGCAGCAGTTTCGTAAACTGCAGGTCAAGGGTTCGAGCCCCTTTATTGGCTCCAATTTTGGGACAGAGAGATGATTCTCCCTGTCCCAAAACTTATAAATACAGGTATATTTAAATAACTTTATATATATAGAAAGGTTGAAATTATGTCAAAAGCTATTCGAAAACGGAGGATTATGGGAATACTACTATTATTTATTTTGATACTATATATATGGTTTATGTACATGGATATATTTGATGTTGAAGGTTCTATATCTTCAGATAGGTTGAAATTCCTATCTATGATTCTTGTCTTCATTATATCTCTATTTACTAGAGAGGATGCTCTAAATTATAAAGATCTTCTCCTACTTCAAATTGGACTTTTTATTACTTTGATTGGAGATTTATTCCTTTTAATTTTAGATAGCCACTATGTACTAGGTATTTTTTTATTTTCCATAGTTCAGATACTATATTCTTTTAGATATGAGTTTAAAAATCTAAAACTTACCATTAGAAATTTTATAATAATATTTTTAAGTTTATCGATTACTTATTTTATAGTAAACAAACTAGTGATAGAGTTGGATTTTATATGGATAATGGGAATATTTTATGCTTACTGCTTATTGAATAGCGTGGTAAAGGCATTCAAAGCATATAGATATAAAATATATCCTAAACCAAATCGCCATATGATCCTTATAGGCATGATGCTATTTTTACTCTGTGATATAAGTGTGGCTATGTATAATGTTTTTAACGAAGGCTTATTATATAATATTTCGTCCATGTCCATGTGGCTATTTTATTTACCTTCTCAAGTATTGTTAGCTTTAAGTGGATATAACTATGAATAATCAAACTCCTATTTGATAATTTTGCAAATAGGAGTTTTTGGTTAATCAAGAAACAACTAGGGTATAAGGTATAGGAAGGTTTTATTTTGTTAATGGGATAAATACTATGAAACAAAAGGAGGTAAGCATATGGATTATAGCATATTGGTGGGAGGAGAAGCAGGTCAAGGAATGGACACCTTTGCAAGACTATTAGAAAAAACATTGAAGCGATCTGGATTTCATGTTTTTTCTCATAGCGATTATATGTCTAGGGTAAGGGGAGGACATAATTTTATCTATATTAGATTTTCAGATAAACCTTTATACTCTTATAGCTCAAAGGTGGATATAATTTTTGCTTTAAATGAAGAAACGGTAGAAATTCACAGTGCTAAGCTTAAAGAGAATGGTGTAATAATCACCGATACCAACATTGCTAAAGATAAAGATGCAATCCACCTAGATTTAATTAAGACAGCTAAATCTTTAAGAAATTCGAGAGTTTATACTACTGTGGGTTTAGGAGCTATACTTAAATACTATGGTCTTCCTTTAGAAAAAGGTGAAGAAGTTATAAAAGATGAGTTTAAGGATGAAATATATAGAGTAAATATAAATGCATTAAGAGCAGGATATGCAATGTTAGATGAAGAATATAAATTGGAAACCTTAGAGGACGATAAAATAATAATCAATGGTAACCAAGGAGTAGGTTTAGGAGCCATAGCAGCAGGATGTAAATTCTATTGTGGTTACCCAATGACCCCTTCTACTGGTATATTAAATTATATTGCTGCTCATGGAAACGATATGGGAATTGCAGTAGATCAAGTAGAGGATGAGGTAGCAGCTTTAAACATGGCGTTAGGCGCATCTTATGCAGGGGTAAGGGCTATGACTGGCTCTTCAGGTGGAGGATTCTCACTAATGGTAGAGGCTTTAAGTTTAGCAGGTATGATAGAAGTACCAGTAGTAGTAATCAATGTACAAAGGCCAGGACCAGCTACAGGTTTTCCTACTAGAACAGAACAAGGGGATCTAAGATTTATGATCCATGCTGGGCATGGGGAGTTTCCTAGGATGATTATGGCATTGAGAAGTCCTGAGGATGCTTTTTATCAGACAGCTAGAGCCTTTAATATAGCGGAGAAATATCAAATACCAGTGCTTTTGATGAGCGATCAATACTTAGCAGACTCTATGACTACTCAGATGCCTTTCGATTTTAGCAAGATCCAAATAGAAAGATATATTTCTGGAGAAGAGGCAATTACCGACGAAGAATATAAAAGGTATAAGTTTACAGAAGATGGGATTTCCCCTAGAATATTACCAGGGAAAATTCCAGGGCAAGTGGTGTTGGTAGATAGTGATGAACATGATGAATGGGGCAATATTACAGAAAGCGATGAAATACGGACTAAAATGGTAGATAAGCGACTTAAAAAGTTTGAAGGATTAAAAGAGGAAGTAGAAGAACCTTGGTTAATAGGAGATGAAAGACCTGAAAACTTAATAGTTAGTTGGGGATCTACCTATGGTGCAGTAAGAGAAGCAGTAGAAAGACTAAAAAAAGAAGGAATATCTATAGGTGCCCTAGTATTTGGAGACATATGGCCACTGCCAATCAATAGATTATTGGAATTAAAGGATACTGCTAAAAAGATTATAGATGTGGAACAAAATGCTACTGGACAATTAGATAGCTTAATAAGAGAGGAAGCATTAATTAAATCTACCCATAAGATATTGAAATATGATGGTAGGCCCTTTAGTGGAGATGAATTATATGTTAGATTAAAGGAGGTTTTATAGTTGAAATATGAATATGAACTTTACGAACCATCCTGGTGTCCTGGGTGTGGGAATTATATGATAAGAACAGCTCTTAAGCAGGCTTTGGAAGAATTAGAGTTAGAACCCCATGAAGTGGTTATTGCTTCAGGTATAGGTCAGGCAGCTAAGATGCCTCATTATATTAAGGTTAATGGTTTCAATGGTTTACATGGAAGAGCCTTACCTCCAGCTATAGGAATAAAATTAGCTAACAAGAATTTAAAGGTCATAGTGGAATCAGGAGATGGTGATACCTATGGTGAAGGAGGTAATCATTTTATCCACACTATAAGAAGAAATATAGATATTGCTCATTTTGTCCATGACAATCAGATATATGGATTAACTAAAGGACAAGCATCACCTACAACAGCAATGGGTCAAAAGACAACATTACAATTTGATGGTGTAAAGATGGAACCAGTTCAGCCACTAGCATTAGCTCTTACTATGGGGGCAGGTTTTGTAGCTAGGGGATTTTCAGGGGATATTCCACATCTAGTGGAAATAATGAAAGAGGCAATTAACTATAAAGGTTATGCTTTAGTGGATATATTTCAACCTTGTGTAGTATGGAATAAAGTAAATACCTTTGCTTGGTATAAAGAAAGGGTATATCATTTACCAGAGGATTATGATTATACCAATAGGGAAGAGGCTTTCAAAAAAGCTATGGAATTTGGTGATAAAATACCTATTGGAATATTATATAAGGTAGAAAAGGAAACTTACGAGGATAAATTTGATTTTATAAAAAATGGTCCTCCTTTAGTGGATAGAGAATTAGACCCAATGGATGCAGAGAAACTCCTTGAAGAATTTATATAAAAGGATAGCCTAGGCTATCCTTTTATATTAGGTGAGTTTTTTGGTACAATGATATTGATGTTACTTGGTGATGGAGTAATTGCAAACATGGTTTTAAAGGATTCTAAAGGAAACAACTTAGGATTGATTTTGTTATTATGACAGCTTAAGGATTAGCATTTAGGATAGCTGTATAATCACTGGATAGGTTAGTGGCATTTATCTAAAGCTTGTATTAACTATAGGATTTGCCGCAATTGGGAACATATTATGCATTTTAGTATCAGTATATCTAAATAGTTGGTGGGGCATTAGGTAATTTTGTATATCAATCATTTATACATCTCTGGGTACAATACAGGATAAAAACTAAAAATAGAGGAGGAAGAATCATTGGCTAAAAAATACATAATGGCATTAGATCAAGGTACAACCAGCTCTAGGGCTATAATATTTAATCATGAAGGGGAGATAGTTCAAGTTGCTCAAAAGGAGTTTACTCAATATTATCCAAAGCCTGGTTGGGTAGAACACGACCCTATGGAAATATGGGGTACCCAATCAGGAGTTTTAAGAGAAGTATTAGAAACAGCAGGAATTAGGCCCCAGGAAATTGCAGCTATAGGGATTACCAATCAAAGGGAAACTACTGTAGTATGGGATAAGAATACAGGTAGACCAATTTATAATGCTATAGTTTGGCAGTGTAGAAGGACTGCAAATATATGTGATGAATTGAAAGCAAAAGGTTTAGAAGATTATATAAGAGAAAATACAGGATTGGTAATAGATGCGTATTTTTCAGGGACTAAAATCAAATGGATATTAGACAATATAGAAGGAGCTAGGGAAAAAGCTGAAAAAGGGGATTTATTATTTGGCAATATTGATACTTGGCTTATTTGGAATTTGACAAGGGGCAGGGTTCATGTCACAGATTATAGCAATGCATCAAGGACTATGATATACAATATTAAAGAATTGAAATGGGATGAAAAATTGTTGGAAGAATTAGACATACCAGCTGCTATGCTTCCAGAAGTTCGACTTTCTAGTGAAGTATATGGGGTTACAGATTCTAAAACCCTTGGAGGTGCAGAAATACCTATTGCAGGCATTGCAGGAGATCAGCAGGCAGCTTTATTTGGTCAAGCATGTTTTCAACCAGGAATGGCTAAAAATACCTATGGTACTGGATGTTTTATGTTAATGAATACTGGAGAGGAAGCAGTAACATCTAAAAATGGCCTTTTAACCACTATAGCGTGGGGTGTAGATGGAAAAGTAGAATATGCTCTAGAAGGGAGTATATTTGTTGCTGGAGCGGTAATCCAATGGTTAAGGGATGAATTACATTTAATCACCCATGCAAAGGATAGTGAATATTTTGCTTCTCAAGAAGAGGACAACAATGGTGTGTATTTGGTACCTGCTTTTGTTGGTTTAGGTGCTCCTTATTGGGATATGTACGCTAGAGGAACCATAGTAGGTTTAACAAGAGGAGCAAATAGCAATCATATAATAAGAGCTGCATTAGAATCCATTGCATATCAGACTAGAGATGTATTAGAAGCCATGCAAGAGGATTCAGGAATCGATTTACAGGAATTAAGAGTAGATGGAGGAGCGGTGGCAAATAATTTCCTAATGCAGTTTCAATCGGATATTCTAGGAGTGCCTGTGCATAGACCAGAAGTAATAGAGACTACCGCATTAGGGGCAGCTTATTTAGCGGGATTAGCCGTTGATTTTTGGCATGATAAGGATGAAATAGATAAAAGGTGGAGTGTAGATAGAATATTTGAATCCCAAATGGAAGAAACAGAAAAGGAGGAATTGTACAAAGGTTGGAAAAAAGCCGTTGAAAGATCTCGTAGCTGGATAGAAGAATAAAAAAGCACCTTAAACTATCTTCTTTATGTATTTTTATATATTAAATCACACATAAAATGCAGATTATCAAGGATAGATTGGATATGTGAAAAAATACTTATTCGTATAGGAGGAGATCAATGAAGATTATTGATACAGTAGAATTATTAGAAAAAACTATTGATGAAAATGAAATGGTATTACTCTACTTTGGTACTAATAGTTGTGGGGTATGTGTGGATGTGAAGTCAAAAGTTGAAGATATGTTAAAAAAGTATCCTAATATAAAGGCCTACCAAGTAGATATAGACGATTCCATAAAAATAGCTACAAACTATAGCATATTTACAATTCCTGCTATACTACTATTTATCCGAGGTAAAGAAACTATAAGAGAGGCAAGACATATTAGTATATTAGATTTAGACAAAAAAATTGCCAGATACTATACATTGTTATTTGATTAATATGTTATTTTTATTGGAATAGGGGTATATAAATCATGATAATAAAGTATTGGATAAGGCTAAATTTACTTTAGATAATATGTAAAAAAATATTATTCAATCTTTTATGAGAAAATGTCCATAAATTACAAAAAAGTTATTTACTATTATGAACTTTTGTGCTATATTGGAATATAATAACTTATAAAATAATAATAAAAGCTATGATTTGGTAGAGTAGAGTATATAAAGTATTATAGAGAGGACTCTAGAGGTGGAAGGAGTCTATACCGAATATACTTGAAGTGCACCAATAAGCTTTTAGTCGAAAGGCATAGTAGACTTAAACGGCAGTTCCCGTTATAGAACTAGAGTATGATAGTACTCGAATTGAGATAGGACTATCCCTAAGCAGAGTGGAACCGCGAAATCAACCTTTCGCCTCTGTATATTTATATATACTTGAGGTGAAAGGTTTTTTATATATTATGAGGACTATATTATAAACGGAGGTAATATATATGAAGTTTAATAGTATTTATGAAACTATTGGGAAAACACCTTTGATTAGATTGTATAATGAAGATAAAAATAATAAGGCAGAAATATTAGCAAAATTGGAATCTTTCAATCCAGCTGGAAGTGTAAAGGATAGGCCTGCATTATATATGATTGAAGATGCAGAGAAAAAGGGTATACTAAAAAAAGGTGGAACAATAGTGGAACCAACTAGTGGCAATACAGGTATTGCTCTTGCTATGATTGGTGCAGCAAAAGGCTATAAAGTAATTATAGTAATGCCCGATACTATGAGCATTGAAAGAAGAAAACTTATGGAAGGCTATGGGGCTGAAGTTATATTAACAGAGGGAAAATATGGTATGGCTGGTTCAGTAGAATTGGCAAATAAACTAGCTAAAGAAAATGGTTATTTTATGCTAGATCAATTTGGTAATATAAACAATGTGAAAGCCCATTATGAAACTACAGGGGTAGAAATAATAGAAGATACAAAAGGCAAGGTAGATGCATTTGTAGCAGGAGTAGGAACTGGTGGAACTATAACTGGAGTAGGTAGAAGATTAAAGGAGATGAATCCAGATATTTTGATAATAGCAGTAGAACCTAAGAAATCTCCCTTGTTATCTGGGGGTAAAGCTGGTCCCCATGGGTTACAAGGCATAGGAGCAAACTTTATTCCAAGTATTTTAGATAGGGATATAATAGACGAGATAATTCAAGTGGAGGAAGAAGAGGCTTATTTACAAGTTAGGAAATTAGGTAAAAATGATGGAATACTTTGTGGCATATCTTCTGGTGCCAATTTATTTGCAGCAAATAAAGTAGCAGAAAAACTTGGCAAAGGAAAAACTGTTGTTACTCTACTTCCTGATACAGGGGAAAGATATCTATCTACAGAGTTATTTAATGGAGAGTGATGATATGATTAGATTTATAATAGATGAAGCTAAGAACATATTAAAAAAGGATCCAGCAGCAAAATCTCTTTTTGAGGCAATGTTTTGCTATCCTAGCGTAAAGGCTTTAGTATACCATAGATGGGCACATAAACACTATAAGAAAAAAAGATATACTTTAGCTAGGATTATATCTCAAAGGGCTAGGCACAAAACTGGTATAGAAATACATCCAGGAGCTAAAATAGGGAAAAATTTATTCATTGACCACGGTATGGGAGTAGTAATAGGAGAGACAGCTGAAATTGGGGACAATGTAACCATATACCATGGGGTAACCCTAGGGGGAATTGGAGGAGAGCCTAATAAAAAGCGACATCCAACAGTGGAAGATGATGTGATGATAGGAGCAGGAGCTAAGGTGTTAGGGCCTATAACCATAGGAAAAGGTGCTAAAATAGGAGCCAATGCAGTGGTATTAGAAGATGTACCTCCCTATACTACCGTAGTAGGTGTACCAGGTAAAGTGGTAAAATCCAATAGAGATGATCATCTTATGTATGTAATATAGGTATTAGATGTTTACTTTTAAGATAAAATGTGTATAATGTAAAATAACAGGTAAATATTAAACTATGATCAAGAGTAGTAGATATAATACAGGTCTTAAGCGAATCAGGGATGGTGGGAGCCTGTGACACTATTATATCCAATGGACTTGAGAGTTAATATCTGAAATAATAGTAGGATATTAGGGTTAATTCCCCTTAAAGATTAAAGTGGGCTATAGGCCAATTAGAGTGGTACCACGGAAGTAACCCTTTCGTCTCTTTTATGGAGATGAGAGGGATTATTTTTTATAGGAGGCATAAATATGGAAAGAAAAGTAGTATTTAGTGGAGTTCAACCTTCAGGAGGGCTTACTATTGGAAATTATATAGGGGCTATAAAGAACTGGATAGAATTACAAGATAAATATGATTGCTATTATTCTATAGTAGATTTACATGCAATCACTGTACCTCAAATACCAAAGAACTTAAGGAAGAATACTTTAGAAGTATTGGCTATATATCTAGCCTGTGGATTAGATCCAGAAAAATGTACCATATTCATCCAATCTCATGTTTCAGCTCATGCTGAACTGACCTGGATACTCAATACCATATCTTATATGGGACAATTAAGTAGGATGACTCAATTTAAGGAAAAGTCTCAAAGATCGGAAGAAAATTTAAATGCAGGATTATTTACCTATCCAGTATTGATGGCAGCAGATATATTATTATATCAGACAGACCTTGTTCCCGTAGGGGAGGATCAAAAGCAGCATTTGGAATTAGCTAGAGACTTAGCAGAAAGATTTAATAACCGATATAGCCCAACTTTTCAAGTGCCAGAACCTTTGATAAAAGAAGAAGGAGCAAAAATAATGAGCCTTCAAGACCCAGAAAGCAAAATGTCCAAATCCGATGAAAATGAAAATGGATATGTATTGATATTAGATGAGCCAGATGCTATAAGAAGAAAAATAAAAAGAGCAGTAACTGATTCTATAGGAGAGATAAGGTATAATGACGAACAATTAGGTATTAAGAATTTGATAAATATTTATAGTGCATTTTCAGGAGATTCAATAGAAGAAATAGAGAATAGGTATGAAGGCGTTGGGTATGGTAAATTTAAAGAGGATTTAGCAGATGTAGTTATAGAAGGTTTAACACCAATTCAAAAAAAATATAATGAATTGATAAATGATAAAGACTATTTAGAAAAAGTATACAAAAAAGGAGCAGAAAAAGCTAGTTATATAGCAAACAAAACTTTAAGAAAGGTATATAGAAAAGTAGGATTTATTCAAAAATAAGAAAATATCAAGCTTTGGCACTAGCTTACTAACATATTCTAAATAAAACAAACCGGCTTACCATAAGGAAGCCGGTTTAATATTTTTTATACTAGTACAATCTTCTACCATAGGAGAAATGATTACTATAATATCCAGAGCTTAAATCCGATATCATAACCCCTCCCCCTGCGGAACTAGAGTGTATAAATTTACCATTCCCAATATATATTCCTGCATGGCTTGGCCCAGATTTATATGTATTGCTAAATATGACCAAATCTCCAATTTGTAAATCTCCCTTGCTTACCTGCTGCCCAACGGTGGCTTGTTCTGCTGATGAACGAGGTATATCTATACCATGTTGCTTATATACATGATAGGTAAAACCTGAACAATCAAAAGCAGTAGAACTTGAACTGCCATAGGAATAGGAAGTTCCCATATATTTTTTAGCTGTAGATACAATTTCTTCTCCTAAAGAGAGGTTACTTGAACTACCCCTATTAGCTGAAGCAGTTTTCTTTCTACGTTTATTACCAGATAGAGCATCATTTATAGCACTAATAGTCTCTTGACCTGCTATACCATCTACCTTAATTCCGTAAATTTTTTGAAAATCCATGAGGGCTTGTCTAGTTTCTGAACCAAAATATGTAGTACATTGGTCTATGTCTAAAAAGCCTAAGAATTTAAGACTCTTTTGTAATGCCTTTACATCTTCTCCATTTATACCTTCTTTTAATAGTCTATTATATTTTAAAGGTTCTACTTCCATGAGTTTTTTCAAGGCTTCAAAGGTATCTGGTCCAAATACCCCATCTGCTTTTAAACCTTGAGATTTTTGAAGTTCAATTATAGCATTAGCAGTTTGATCACCATAATATGTAGTGGATTCATCTATTTCAAGATAGTTTAAATGCTTCAGGTGCTCTTGTAATATCCTTATATCATTGTGTTCCATTCCCTTTTTTAATATTTGTTCTCCTAGTTGAGCTTGACCAATTATAGGAGTAGCAAACAATATTCCTGATAATGTAAAGACAATAGCTTTTTTCTTTAAAGATTTCTTACTTTGCATTAAAAAACAACCCCTTTATTTTAGTCTTTTGCTTATATATGAGTATACAATAAAACGATAAAAAAATAAAGAGGAAATTGTAACTAATTTGTAACTTTTTTTATTTATTTAGGAAAGACCTTGGTAAACCATCAATTGTTGTTATTTTATTGGGGGAAAGATTTGAATTTAGTCAAATAGAGCAGTAAACCCTACTGCCCTATTATATCATATTACTTTTTTATTTTTTCCATAGCTTTTTTCGCAAATTCTGTAGTTACTATTTTATTATAATCTGCTCTTTTGTCCAATTCACCTGCCATTTCCATTATATCCATCATGTGATTTAAACCTTCTTCAGTTATTATTAAATCTGGCTTCCAACTATCCTGTTCTCTATATCGATCTATTAATGCTATTAATATCTCATCATCTGTATCTGGAAATTGAGGTTTAACAGCTTTTGCAATTTCTTCCGTAGAGTGATTCTGTACCCAGAGCATTCCCTTGTATATAGCATTGGTAAAGCTTTGAACCATATTAGGATCCTTCTCTAATATACTCTTGGTAGTGGAATAACATGTATAGGGTATATACCCTGCTTCCTTTCCTATAGAGGCTACTACATAACCTTTACCTTCCTTTTCTAAAGTTGCAGCAACTGGTTCAAAAAGTGCTACATAATCCCCTTCGCCACCAACGAAAGCTCCAGCCATTACATCAAATTGAATATCGGTCCTTACGTTTACATCTATACCTGGGATTAATCCATGTTTTTTAAGTACATATTCTAATGTCATTTCAGGCATTCCACCTTTTCTTCCACCAATAATTTCTCTACCTTTAAGTTTATTAAAGGTGAAATCTGGATCAGGTTCCCTGGCTACTAGGAAAGAGCCATCCTTTTGAGTAAGCTGAGCAAAGTTTATGGCGTAATCATCTTTACCTTGATTGTATACATATACAGAAGCTTCTGGTCCCATAAATGCTATATCTGCTTCTCCACTTAATAAGGCAGTCATGCATTTGTCTGCTCCTTTGCCATTAATGAGTTCAATTTCTAGACCTTCTTCTTCAAAAAAACCTTGTGTAATAGCAATGTATTGGGGAGTGTAAAATAAAGAATGGGTAACCTCAATAAGTCTAACCTTTTTAAGTTGATTTTTTTTACAGCCAACTAAACTGGTACTAATTAATAAAACTACTGTTAATGTTAATAAAATTATCTTAATTATTTTTTTCATTGCATCCCTCCTGTATTATCTTAAAACGAGGTAATCTTTAATATTTATATTATTCAAATAAAATTATTTGGTTACAAAACAATTTTATTTGACAAGAGTATAAATTATATATATAATAATGTCTAACAATTTAATATATACTATGAAGAAGAGGAGTAGGTAAACACCCTATACAGAGAAAAAGGTCCATAGGCTGAAAGACCTTTCTAGGCAATGTTTGCTGAAGGTAGCTTCTGAGTATTTAAGCTGAAAATAGTAAGCTTAAACGGGATAGCCGTTATTTATTTGAGAGTCATGGATAATATCTATGAAATTAAGGTGGTACCGCGAATTGTGCCTTCGTCCTTAGATTTAAGGATGAAGGCTTTATTATTTTAATAATGTATAGGAGGAATAAACGATGATTGAAAATCTACCTAAAACTTATAATCCCAAGGATTTTGAAGATAGGCTCTATAGATATTGGATGGACGGGGAATACTTTGTTGCTCATGTGGATGAAAATAAGAAACCCTTTACTATAATGATGCCTCCCCCAAATGTTACTGGGAATTTACATCTAGGCCATGCATTGAACAATACAATACAAGATATACTTATACGCTGGAAGAGAATGGAAGGTTATGAAGCCCTCTGGTTACCTGGGACAGACCATGCTAGTATCTCTACTGAGGCTAAAGTAGTAGAAAAGCTTAAAGCAGAAGGAAAATCTAAAGAAGAATTAGGCAGAGAAGGTTTTTTAGAAGAAGCTTGGGCATGGACCAGAAAATATGGAGGTAATATAAATAATCAATTAAAAAAGTTAGGAGTTTCTTGTGACTGGAGTAGGGAGAGGTTTACACTAGATAAAGGTCTAAGCAATGCAGTAGAAGAGACTTTTATTAGATTATATAATAAGGGCTTAATCTATAAGGGTGATAGGATAATAAACTGGTGTCCAAATTGTAGAACAGCTATTTCTGATGCAGAAGTAGATCATGAAGAAACCTTAGGAAGTATTTGGTATATAAGATATCCATTAAAGGGTGAGGAAGGATTTATAACCATAGCTACTACTAGACCTGAAACCATGTTAGGGGATTTAGCTATAGCGGTAAATCCAGAAGATGAAAGGTATAAACATCTAATAGGCAAGAAGGCTATATTGCCACTGGTGAATAGAGAAATTCCTATTATAGCAGATGAATATGTAGAGATGGAATTTGGTACTGGTGCAGTAAAAATCACTCCATCTCATGATCCTAATGATTTTGAAGTGGGAGAAAGGCATGGATTAGGCCAGTGTATAATAATGAACGAAAGAGCTATCATAAATGAAAATGGCGGTAAATATGAAGGATTAGATAGATATGAAGCTAGAAAAAGGATTGTAGAGGATTTAAAAAAAGAGAATTATTTAGTAGATGTTAAAGACCATGATAATAGTATAGGCCACTGTGAAAGATGTAAAACAGTAGTAGAACCTTTGATATCAAAACAGTGGTTTGTGAAGATGGAGCCACTAGCTAAGCCAGCTTTAGATGTTTATAAAGAAGGGAAACTAAACTTTATACCTGAAAGGTTTGGCAAGATATATACCCATTGGCTTGAAAATATCAAGGATTGGTGTATCTCTAGACAATTATGGTGGGGACATAGATTGCCAGTATATTACTGTGAAGATTGTGATGAAATCATGGTTTCAAAGGAGAAACCTGAAAAATGTAACAAATGTGGAAGTACCAAGATATATCAAGACCCTGATACATTAGATACTTGGTTTTCATCAGCTCTATGGCCTTTTTCCACATTAGGATGGCCAGAAGAAACGGAGGATATGAAGTACTTTTTCCCTACAGATGTGTTGGTAACTGGGTATGATATCATATTCTTCTGGGTAATTAGAATGGTGTTTACAAGTTTAGAGCAAACTGGAAAAGTGCCCTTTAAAGATGTATTTTTAACAGGTCTTATAAGGGATTCACAAGGTAGGAAGATGAGTAAATCCTTGGGAAATGGAATTGATCCTCTAGAGGTTATAGAAGAATATGGGGCAGATGCATTAAGATTTACACTAGTTACAGGAAATAGCCCAGGAAATGATATGCGATTTTATATGGAAAGGGTGGAGGCAAATAGGAATTTTGCCAACAAACTATGGAATGCTACTAGATTTGTATTGATGAATTTGGACGAAGATATAATAGATAAAAGTATAAATTCAAACTATTTAGAGGAAGAAGACAAATGGATACTTTCCAGGATGAATACTGTAATTGATGAGGTTACCGAAAATTTAGAGAAATATGAAATAGGTTTATCTGCCCAGAAAATATATGATTTTATTTGGGATGAATATTGTGATTGGTACATTGAGATAGTAAAACCTAGACTATATGGCGAGAATATAAAGAGCAAGGAGACTGCTCAAATAATACTATTACATGTATTGGAAAATGTACTAAAACTACTACATCCATTTATGCCTTTTATAACTGAAGAAATATGGCAACATCTACCTGAAAGGAAAGAAGCTTTAATAATCAGTACTTGGCCTGTTTATAAAGAAGAAAATAACTATCCAGAAGCAGAAAAAAGAATGAGTTATATAATGAATGCTATAAAAGGGATAAGAAATGCTAGACAGGAGATGAATATAGCTCCATCTAAAAAAGCCAAAACCATATTTGTAACTCAAGATGAGAACATTAAGGATATTTTAAACTATGGTAGAAGGTATTTTATAAATTTAGCCAGTGCTGAAGAGATAGAAATCATAGAAGATAAAACTACTTTAGGAGAAGATAATATATCCGTTGTATTAGATAGATGTGAGGTATATATACCTTTAAAGAATTTAATAGATTTTGACAAGGAAATAGAAAGATTGGAAAAGGACAAAGATAAGCTAGAAGAAGAACTAAAAAGGGTCAGAGACAAACTATCCAATGAAGGATTTGTAACTAAGGCTCCTGAGCATGTAGTAGAAGGAGAAAGGAAAAAACAGAAGAAATACGAAGATATGATGGAAAAGGTATTGGAAAGACTTGAGGCTTTAAAATCCAGTAAATAAACAATAGGGTGGATTTTAAATTTCCACCCTAATTAAATTTTTATTGTTTATTGTATAAAAATGTTTTAAAATTGTAATTAAAGATAAAAAAAGAAGAGGGGATAAAATGAATTATCAAGAAGCCTTAAATTACATAAATGATAAAAATAAATTTGGTTCGAGATTGGGATTAGATACTATTGGAAAACTTTTGGAACTATTGGGAAATCCCCATCGTAATATGAAATATATTCATATTGGTGGTACTAATGGAAAAGGATCTACTGCATCTTATATTGCCTCTAGTTTAGATGAAGCAGGGTATAAAGTGGGGCTTTTTACTTCGCCTTTTCTAGAGAGATTTAATGAGAGAATATCTATCAATGGAGTAGATATACCAGATGATAGACTAGCAGATATAACTAAAAGGGTAAAGGATAAAATCGAAATAATGCTAGAGGAAGGTTATGAACATCCTACAACTTTTGAAATAATTACTACAATCGCCTTTATTTATTTTAAGGAAGAACAAGTTGATTATGTAGTTTTGGAAGTAGGATTAGGGGGTAGGTCTGATTCTACAAATATTATTGAAAGCTCCTTAGCTTCAGTTATAACCACTATAGATTATGATCATATAGATGTATTGGGAGATACTTTAGGAAAGATTGCTTATGAAAAAGCTGGTATTATTAAAGAAAATAGCATTGTAATATCTTATCCTCAACAAAAGGAAGCTTTAGAAGTATTGGAGAGGGTGGCGTTAGAAAAACAAGCTAAATTTTTTATTTGTCCAATGGAGAAAATAAAAATTAATAAATTAGATGAATTTGGATCAGTATTTGATTTTGAATTTAATGACAAAATATATAATGATATTGAAATAAGTTTATTAGGAGAATATCAAGTATATAATGCCACTTTGGCTATGTACACTCTATTGATACTTAAAGAAAAAGGCCATATATCTATAACAGATGAAGAGATTAGAAATGGCCTTAAAAAAACAAGATGGAAAGGCAGATTGGAGATAATAAATAGAAACCCTACCTTTTTAATCGATGGTGCTCATAATCTCCAGGGAGTAATTAATCTTGCAAAAAACTTGAAACTATTTAAATATAATAGGCTTATACTAGGATTAGGAATACTAAAAGATAAAGATGTAGAGCATATGGTTGAAATATTGGCACCTTTAGCTGATGAAATAATAGTAACAGAGGTAAATATGCCTAGGAAAATGGAGGGGTATGCTCTTGAAGAAATAGTTAATAAATATAATAAGAATACCATCGTAGAAAAGGATATAGAAAAAGCTATTGAGAAAGCTTTTAAACTCGCCAGAGAAGGAGATTTGATTCTTTTTGCTGGTTCTTTATATTTAATTGGAGATGTTAGAAGGATTTTAACTAGAAGTAAATAGTTATATGTAACCTTCTTATAGAATATACATATTTATATATTCTATAGGAGGTTTTTTTATGAATAAGATAAAATTGAATCCTTATTCTAATTTAACTAACGAGGAATTAATAGATTTTACTATTGAAGAAATGGATAGATTGAAAGTTTTATCTATGGGAGAAAATATGAAGGAATATCAGAAAGGCTTATTTATAGTGAATCAGTTGATAATCGAAGTAAAAAGGAGGAATATATCTTTAAATAGACAAAAACTTAGTCGTAGAATATTATTGTAGATTAAATAATATCACCTTAATCCATTATATTGCATAGATTAGTTTATATATAGTGGATGGAGGTGGTAGGTTGAAATTGAAAGAGAAATTAGTCGTTGCTAATACAGGGGAGGATACCTTAACTTTTATAGATAGATCCAATATGAGAATAGATGAAGTTTTTTATTTGAGTGAGATAGCTAATAAAAACGTAAAATCTATATCCAGTAGTCCTTCCATTGGCCCTTGGGATATGATATACGACGGATGTAAGTTTTTATATTGTACCAATGCATATGATAATTCGGTATTTAAAATTAATTTGGATAAGGGTAAGATTGTAGATAAATTATATGTGGGGAGCTTTCCTACAAGTATAAAATCAATTGAAAATTATATTTTTATAGCAAATACCGATTCTAATTCCATATCTGTTATTAGCGAGAAAGAATTTTATTTGATTGAAAATATACCAGTAGGCGGGAAACCCATAGATATAGAGATTGATAAAGTTAAAAAAAAGATATATATAGCCAATAGCGATGGATATAGTATAAATATTATTGATCTTAAAGGAGTAAAGAATGAGATTATTAGAGTAAAAAATAACCCAATAAAGATGATAATAGAAGGCGATTTTATGTACATTTTATATAGTGTCAATAACAACATATTAAGTAATAGCAATATATCTATAATGAATTTAAAAGATTATAGAGAAGAGGAAATTATACAGCTTAAAGGTATATTTACTAATATGTTGAAATTGAATAATAGGGAGATAGCTTTTGTTACCAACATAGATAAAGGGTATATTTATAGGGTGGACATTGAAAAAAGAAATCTATTAAGCAAAACCAAATTGGTGGGTATGCCTAATAGAATTGAATGGGATGGAGATAATACGGTATTTATAACAGACATATCAGAGGATATAATATATCTATTTGATATAGAAAAAAATATTATAATAGATGGGATAAGGGTAGGAAAAGAACCAGGAGGAATTTTAATCATCTAATGGAATTATTTCATCATCTGCTAGCATATTTAATATATTTTTAAAAATAAATTCTGTATTTTCTTTCCAAGTGTTGCAGATTTTTTTTGCTTGTTTTTCAGTTGTTACATTTAAATATAGACTGAATAAGGTTTCTTCGTTTTCTACTAATTTGAGATTCACTGTATAATCGTACTTATCATTTTTGTAGTATTCCCCTACAATTTGGGTAGCCCTTTTCTCCTCATCTAGTATCTTTGCAAAATTGTTCAAAATATATTTTTTTATATCTTCAGGGATACGATCTTGGAAATAATAGAGAGTTATTTTTCCTTTATTTAGCATCTTATAAATCTTTTTATCATCTTCGTGGACATATTCTATGAACTTTGAGCTTGTTAGTTCTGATAAATATTGTTGGATTAGAAAATAATTCATATAATTATTTTCTAGCATGAATTCAGTAATTTCCTCATTAGTTAGGGGTTTTTCAGCCTTATCGATTATATACAATAATAATAATTTGTTTTGAGCAAGTTCTTCAGTGTTTTCTGCAAACATATTTAACACCTCATACAATTTTTAAATATATAGATATTATAGATTATATCACATAAAAGAGGCAAGTGGAATTCCACTTGCCTCTTTTTTAAAATTATTTATTAGATAACTGTCTTTGGGCATCTTCTACTAGTTTTTTTACCATATATCCACCTACATAGCCATTAACTCTTGAAGGCAAATTGCCTTTATCTATACTATTATAATTGTCTATACCTAGCTCACTAGCTATTTCCAATTTCAATTGATTTAAGGCTTCTCTAGCTTCTGGCACTACTATTTTATTGTTATTGGCCATTTTGCGCCCTCCTTTACAACAACATTTTTGTTGCTGTAATATTAGGATAACCTATTGTTTTGAAAATATTATACCAAATATAAAAAATAAATATATAGTTTACCATTTATATTAAAATCTACAATCTATCTATATTGAGTTTATGTAAGTAATTACAATGAATTTTTTATATATTTTAAAGGTAATATAATAATATAGTTTTGGTTAAGTAATATAAATGTAAAATAAGAATAAATTATATTAATAAATATTATAGGAGGTGATATATTGAATAGAAAATATAATAAAAATCATATGATATTTAGAATATTGATAGTTATATTTTTAGTTATAATTTCAATCATCTATACAGGTATTAAATCTAATATCCAAATAGCACAGGTATTTTCATATAAAAAAGAATTGCCCATATATAGTGTAGAAACAGAGGAGAAGAAATTAGCTATTAGCTTCGATGCAGCTTGGGGAGATGATTATACATTGGAAATATTGGATATACTGGATAAATATAATGTGAAAAGCACTTTTTTTCTAGTGGGATTTTGGGTAGATAAATATCCTGAACATGTAAAGGAAATATATAATAGAGGCCATGATGTAGGAAATCACTCTACAAATCACCCCTATATGACAAAATTATCTGATGATGAGATTGAAAAAGAATTAAATATAACTGGAGATAAAATAGAAAAGTTAATTAAAGAAAAGCCCATTTTATTTAGACCACCCTTTGGAGATTATAATGATAGGGTAATAAATGTATGTAAAGATAATGGCTATTATGTTATTCAATGGGATGTAGATTCATTAGATTGGAAGGAGATGGGGGTACAGCCAGTAGTAGATAGAGTTACTAGAAATGTAAGAAATGGTTCTATAGTACTATTCCATAATAATGCCAAATATGTTTTAGAATATCTTCCAATTATAATAGAAAGGCTTCAAAGAGAGGGATATGAAATAGTGCCTATTTCTCAATTAATATATAAGGAAAATTTTTACATGGATAATACGGGAAGACAAATAAAAAAGGAATAATAAATAATTATTCCATAAGCCAGTTAATAATGAATTTAACTGGTTTATTTTTAGGTGGAAACTTACACTATAATTTGATAAAATGTTATCAAAATGAGTTTTTTAAATATAATCATAATAATTGGGATTGGAGAATAAATATAATTATAGATAAAAAACACAAGAATAAGGGGGAGATGACTATAAATGGTTAGCAAATTAATGGATACTAATTCGGTAAAAATTGTAGGACAGATGATTACACCGTTGAGTTTTAGCCATGAAATGTATGGAGAGGGTTTTTACACTTTTGAAGTAGAAGTGCCTAGGTTAAGTAATTCAGTAGATGTTTTACCAGTTACTGTTTCTGAACGACTTATTGTAGATATGGATTTATCTGTTGGTTCATTTGTAGAAATATATGGACAATTAAGATCTTATAATAGATATATCCATAATGCTAGTAGATTAGTTTTAACCGTATTTGCTCGAGATATTATTTTATTAATCGATGAAGATGAGATAGAGGAGATGTTAAACAATCCCAATGAAATTTATTTAGACGGTTATATATGTAAACCCCCTATTTATAGAAGTACGCCTTTAGGTAGGGAAATAGCTGATTTGCTTATAGCTGTTAATAGAGCTTATAATAAGTCTGATTACATACCTTCTATTGCTTGGGGAAGAAATGCAAGATTTTGTGAAAAATTGTTGGTTGGGGATCATATAAAAATTTGGGGCAGGATTCAGAGTAGAGAGTATCAAAAAAGATATAAGAATGATAAAGTAGAAACAAAAGTAGCCTATGAAGTATCCATATCTAAACTGGAACATATTGAAAACGATAATAATAGAAAGGATTTATAGTAAAGTCACAATAATCTAAAGAAATCATGTGCTTTTTATTTGCTCTAGAACAAATAAAAAGCATGATTTTTTTATTTAACCTAGAGTACAAATATGTTATAATCTACACAATAAGCTATTTAAAAAATATGGATTATTATAGTTAGGAGAAGATATATGCGGATTGAAATAATTGTTATTTCAGTGTTATTTATTATATTAATGAGCATCCAATTAACTCTAAATAGTATTCTTGTAGAGTTAAAGGAAATTAAAGAGATTATAAAAAAGAAATTTCAAGAATAAATATTGCAAGAAAGGAGAAAAAAATGATTCTAAACAAGAAGCCAAAAGTACTATTTAGTACTGAAGAAATATCACAAAGGGTAAAGGAATTAGGAGAGGAGATATCCAAAGATTATGAGGATATAGTAATAATATCTTTATTGAGGGGAAGCTTTATATTTGCTGCTGATTTAGTTAGGGAAATAGATATCCCTGTAAATATAGATTTTATGACAACTTCTTCCTATGGCCATGATGAAGTTTCTTCTGGTGTAGTTGAGATAATAACCGATATTAGAACAGATATAAAGGATAAAGATGTATTGATACTCGATGATATTATAGATTCAGGAAATACCATGAAAAAAGTAGTGGAATTTGTACAGATGAAAGATCCCAAAAGGATTAAGATCTGCTGTATGTTAGACAAGCCAAGTAGAAGGCAAGCTGACATTAATCCAGATTATGTAGGCTTTACCATTCCTGATGTATTTATAGTAGGCTATGGCCTTAATTATGGCGATTATTATAGGAATATACCTTATATATTTACTTTTGACGATTAAAAAACCTACAGGATAACCTGCAGGTTTTTTTATGCATTGATTATATGGTCCATACTATATAATCCCTTTTCTTTATCTACTATGAATTTAGTGGCAGTTAAGGCACCTTTAGCAAATACATTCTTGGAAGAAGCACTATGTTTTATTTCTATAACTTCATCTAATCCAGCAAATAGTACAGTGTGTTCCCCTACTATAGTTCCACCCCGAATTGCATGGATTCCTATTTCATTAGAGGATCTTTTATTGTTTTTACCATGTCTACCAAAGGTATATAATTTATTATTATCATACACTTTGTTAATTTCGTTGGCTATCATATAGGCTGTTCCACTAGGAGCGTCTATCTTTTTGTTGTGATGTTTTTCTATTATTTCAATATCAAAATCCTCTCTTAAAATAGAAGCAGCTTTTGATACCAAGGATAACATAAGATTTATCCCTAAAGACATATTAGCTGAGTAGAATATAGGGATTTTTTCAGCAGATTTTTTTAGTTTCTTTATCTCCTCTTCTCCATATCCGGTAGTTCCTATAACCAAAGGGGTATTGTTTGATATTGCATAATCTAGTAAATTATCTAGAGAAGACGGATGGGAAAAGTCGATTATAACATCACATTTTTTATCTAAATCTAATATACTCTCATATACATCTATATCTCCCTTGTAGGAAGGGGCATTTCTATCTATGCCCCCGACTAATTCCATATCATCTCTATCTAAAATTAATTTGCTGATGACTTGCCCCATTTGGCCTAAGAAACCGCTAACAATTACTTTTAACATAAGTTATTACCCCCTAATCTCCATACCATATAGTTTCATTTCATCTATAAGTTTTTGCCTATTTTCATTAGACATATTGGTAAGTGGTAATCTACAAGATCCCACATTCATACCTAAAATATTCATGGCTTCTTTAACGGGAATTGGGTTTACTTCGATAAATAGAGCATCTATTAGTGGCTTCATATTCAATTGTAGTTTTCTAGAGGCTTCAATATCTCCATCAAGAAAGTATTTTACCATATTATGGGTATCTTTTGGTAGTATATTGGCTACTACGGATATAACTCCATGACCTCCTAAGGACAATAGAGGAACTACCATATCGTCATTTCCTGAATAGATATAGAAGTTTTCATCTACTAATCTGGCAATTTCAGCTACCTGTGCTATATTTCCACTGGCTTCTTTTACACCTCTAATATTAGGATGTTTAGATAACTCAAATAAGGTACTTGGCAATATATTCAATCCAGTTCTACCAGGAACATTATATACAATAATAGGTATATTTACTTTATCAGCTATAGCAGTGTAATGCTCTATTAAGCCTCTTTGGGTAGCTTTATTGTAATAAGGGGTTACCACTAATAATCCATCAACACCGACTTCTTCAGCATATTGGCTAAGTTCAATGGAATAACTGGTATTATTGCTACCTGTTCCTGCAATTACTGGTATTCTATTAGCTACTTTTTCTACTGTAAATTTTATAGCTTCTTTCCTTTCTTCATGGGACATGGTAGCTGATTCACCAGTGGTACCACATATTATTATGGCATCTGTACTTTCAGAAATATGCCATTCCAACAATTCACCAAGTTTTTCAAAATCTATCCCCTGCTCATTAAAAGGGGTTACTATAGCAACTCCAGAACCTTTAAACATAATCATACCTCCTATTTTTTTAATAATAATTCAGCTATTTGGATAGTATTTGTAGCAGCGCCTTTTCTAATATTATCAGCTACTATCCAAATGTTCAGACCATTTTCCAGACTAAAATCCCTTCTTATCCTTCCCACATATACTTTATCTTTTCCTTCTGCTAAAATAGGCATAGGGTAGACATTGTTCCATGGATCATCTAATACCTCTATTCCTGGAAAGTTATTAAACAATTGATAAATATCTTTTAATTCGAAATTATTTTCTAGCTCGATATTTGCTGATACTGCATGGCCGTATTTGACAGGCACTCTTACAGTAGTAGCAGTTATTTTAATATCTTTGTTGTTTAGTATTTTTTTCGTTTCTTCAATCATTTTGATCTCCTCTTTTGTATAGCCATTTTCGAGAAAATCATCAATATGGGGTATTACATTAAAAGCAATGGGATGAGGATATTTTTCATTAAAGGGCTGGGATAATCCCTTCTCCAAATCCTTTAATCCTCCTACTCCTGAGCCAGAAACCGATTGATAAGTTGAAAATACCACTCTTTTTAGCCTATACTTGTTATCTAAAGGTTTTAGTGGTATAACTGATTGAATAGTAGAACAATTGGGATTTGCAATAATACCCTTATGATTATTTATTTCTTCGGGATTTACCTCTGGTACTATTAATGGTACCCAATCTTCCATTCTCCAAGCACTACTATTGTCTATTACTACAATTCCTTTTTCTTTGGCAATAGGGGCATATTTTTTACTTATATTGCCTCCTGCTGAGAACAATACCATGTCCATTGGTCTATCAAAGGAATCCTCTTTTAACTCCTCTACTATATATTCATCATTTTTAAAATTTATTACAGTACCTTCGGATTTAGATGAGGCAAATAGGTATAATTTATCTACTGGGAAATCTCTTTCTTCCATTACTTTTAAAAAATTTCGTCCAACCATACCTGTAGCCCCTACTATTCCAATATTTGCCATATAAATAAAACACCTCCTATAATTTATTATACTAATATACTAATATATATGATATAACAAAATATATGTTAATAGAAGAGTTTATTTGATTTTAATCGTTAAAAAGTATAAAATATATGAAAGAAAGGGGAAAGGAAAATTATGCCGAGGGAAAACAACACACCATCAATTTTGGAAACTAATATATTATTTTTGTTTATTGCTTTATTATTAATAACATTAGGAGCAAGAGCCCAATACAAAGAGATATACACTGGGTTATTAGTTACTGAGTATTTAATTATATTGTTGCCAGTATTAGCATATTTAAGATTTAATGATTATTCTATAAAGGATGCTCTTAGATTAAATAAAGCAAATTTAAAACAGGTACTATTGACTATATTTATAGTGATTTTTTCTTATCCAGTGGCGGTATTTTTTAATTTTATAGGATTGGCACTATTGAGCAAATTTTCTCCAATAAGAGCAAATCCTATTCCTATACCTTCCAATCCTAGGGAGTATCTAATAGGATTTTTAATAATTGCATTAACGCCTGGTATATGTGAAGAGATTATGTTTAGAGGATTCATTATGTCATCTTACAGTAGATTTGGAAAGAAAAAAGCCATTATATATTCAGCTATACTATTTGGAATATTCCATTTTAATGTACAAAATTTATTAGGACCGATTTATTTAGGTCTATTGTTTGGAATAATAGCTTATAAGACTGATTCCATTTACCCTACCATCATTGGACATACGGTAAATAATACCATAGCTCTGACTATTGGATATTTTGCTACTAGAGCTGAACAAGTAATGGAATTGGCTGGGGAACCTATGATATTACCTGAAGTAGATGAAATGATAATGGCCTTTTTTGGTTTAGGTTTGTTGGCATTGATATTTGGATTTATATCATTTAAACTTATAAAATTAATGCCTAGCAAAGGAGAAAGTAGAGTTTTAGAGATAAATACTTTTATACAAGGGGAATCCCTAATAGAGGATTTACACTATAAAGAAGGTATGAGTATAATAGAGGCATTTCCCATATTCTTAGTTATGATCATATTTATCATATGGAATTATATATTTTGATTATATGAGAATAAAAGATTCCATCCCTTCTAATACTAGAATATGGGAGGGATGGATTTGAAAAAGAAAAAGAAGGAATCAACATTAGAAGATAAATTAAAGTATGAAATAGCCGAAGAACTAGGCTTAATGGATAAAATAAACCAGGTTGGTTGGGGAGGTTTAACAGCAAAAGAATCTGGTAGAATAGGTGGTTTGATAACGGTAAGAAAAAAGGAGTTAAAGAAGAAAAAAGGGAAATAGTTGCAAAAATAGGGGGTATTTAAGTGAGTTTAAAAAATATAGATAAAGCTGTAAAGCTGATTAAGAATTCATCTAAAACCATGGTATTGACTGGAGCGGGAATTTCTACAGAAAGTGGCATACCAGATTTTAGAAGTCCTAATACAGGTTTGTGGGAAAATATCGATCCTATGGAAGCTCTGTCTACGCCAGTATTGCGTAGAGATCCAGAAAAATTCTATAAGGAAGGATTTAATATACTTTTGGATATGACCCATGCTAAGCCTAATAAAGCCCACAAGGCATTGGCTGAATTGGAAAGATTAGGGTATATAAAGGGAATTATTACCCAAAACATAGATAATTTACATTATATGGCAGGTTCTAAGTATATTTTAGAAGTACATGGCAACACTCGGGAAGGCTATTGTACTAGTTGTGGAGATGTGGTGGATTTAAATGTATTGACCACCAAGGTAAATAATGGTGAGATCCCACCTATTTGTGATAATTGTAAAGGTATTCTTAGACCTAATGTGGTATTATTTGGAGATATGTTGCCTGAAGAATTCAATATTGCAATGAGAGAAGTAGAAACAAGCGATTTACTTATTGTAATTGGATCAAGTCTTATGGTAGCACCGGTAAACTACCTTCCACAGATGGCAAAAAGATTAGTAATAATCAATATGGGTCCTACAGCTATGGACAGATTTGCTGATGTAAAGATTGAAGAAAAAGCAGGAGATACTTTAGAAGCCATAATAGAAAAATTAACTGAGGAGTAAAATTATGTACGGAGAATTTGCCTATATATATGATGATTTGATGACAGATGTAGATTATAAGGCCTGGTACTTGTATATTGAAAGTATATTTAATAGATTCCATCATAAACCTAAGAACATACTGGAGTTAGCTTGTGGTACAGGGAATCTTACTTATTACTTAGCAAATGCTAGATACGATTTAACCTGTATCGATATATCTCCAGACATGTTAAGTATTGCTTACAATAAATTGACTAAGTTTAAAAATGTAAAGTTATTAAACCAGAATATGATTAACTTTACTATAAATCAAAGATTTGACGCTATAATATCCGCTTGTGATAGTATCAACTATATAGAAGATGAAATGGATCTATTAAATACATTTAGAAATGTAAAGAAACATCTAAAACCTGGAGGCATGTTTATATTTGATATAAATTCTTACTATAAATTAAGATATATCATTGGAAACAATACATTTGTAGAAGATAGAGAATATATATTCTATACTTGGCAAAATTACTTTGATGAAAAGAATAGTATAGCTGAGTTTTATCTCACTTTTTTTGTAAAGAAAGAAGGAGGAAAATATATTCGATTTGATGAGAACCATATTGAAAGGGCTTATAGGATTGAGGAAATAAACTATCTATTAGAAAAAGCATCTTTTGATACAATATATTGCTACGATGAATTTTCCTTTGAAAAGCCTAGGGATAGATCAGAGAGGATTACCTTTATAGCTATAGCTTAACAGAAAAAAGTTTCATTCTATGTTTCAAAATGTAAAGAGCTAAGGTTACAGGATTTTGAAAATGCTGAAATATATAATATATTAGGTAGGTCTGAAATGGAGGGGCAGGTGAAAGTATATATATCTGAAAAGGAAATTTTTTTATTGATGAAACGGAAATGTCAAGGAAAGATGGGAATATTTATTACTCATAGGGTGGAGAACATAAAAGACTTAGATCCTAGAATAATAGTATTTTCCGATGGTAAAATAGTTGGAGACGTTAACACCACGAATTAATAAATAATTGCGATGACTATGCTAAATTATTGGATGTAGATGTACAAATTGCTTAATACTAATAAATGGCTATATCTAAAATAAAAAACAAAAGAATATTTTATAAAAAAGTTGGGAATATTATTTGACAAGGATATCCTATTTGTGATAGACTTAATTCAAGATAGATGATACATAGGACTCATCTATTAAATTGTTGTATTGGAGGAATGTTTTAAATGGTAAAAGGTACTGTAAAGTGGTTTAACGCCACAAAAGGTTACGGTTTTATTTCCACTGATGAAGGTGAAGATGTATTTGTACATTATTCAGCAATTGAGTCTGATGGATTTAAAACTTTAGAAGAAGGACAAAATGTTGAATTTGAAATAGTTCAAGGAGAAAAAGGTCCTCAAGCTACTAATGTTGTGAAACTATAAACCTAATTCTCTGTTATATGTTTTATAACGGTAGCAATCAAGCCCCTATTAGGGGCTTTAAATATTTATAATATAATAAAGGAAATAAAGGAGTATGCTATGAAGGATTATATTATACGTGGAATAAATAAGGACAAAACTATACGTTTATTTGTTGCAAATTCTACTAATCTAGTAGAAAAAGCGAGGAGAATCCACAATACTTCCCCTACAGCTACAGCTGCTTTAGGTAGGGCTTTGACAGGAGCTGCTATCATGGGTATTACTATGAAAGGGGAGAAAGATTCCCTAACCTTTAAGATAAAAGGGGATGGCCCCATTGGAGATATAGTGACCGTTGCTAATAGCAAAGGAGAAGTAAAAGGATATGTAGACAATCCATATGCAGATATTCCTTCAAAGCCTGACGGGAAATTAAATGTAGGTGGATTAGTAGGTAAAAATGGGCAGTTGGTAGTTATAAGGGATTTAGGCTTAAGGGAACCTTATATAGGTATGGCTAATTTAGTATCTGGGGAAATTGCAGAAGATCTGGTGAATTATTTTTATGTATCAGAACAACAGCCATCAGCAATAAACTTGGGAGTTTTAGTAGATAAGGATATATCTGTAAAGGCTGCTGGTGGTTATATGCTTCAATTACTTCCAGATGTAGCAGAAGAGGATATTGATAGGATTGAAGAAATATTAAGTAAAGCAAAGCCTATTTCAACTCTTATAGATGAAGGGCTAACCCCAGAAGAGGTTATGGAAGAGCTATTTGGTGAATTTGAAATGGAAATATTAGAGAAGAAATTTATAAGTTTTGAATGCAATTGTAAAAGGGAAAAGATTGAAAGTATGCTACAAAGCTTGGGCAAAGAGGAAATAGAGGATATGATTAAAAAAGATGGGAAAGCTGAAGTGATATGTCATTTTTGTAATAGTAAATATTTATTTACAGAGGAAGATTTGCATAAGCTAATAAATGATAATTAACTATTGACTTTATAAAAATATTCTTGTATACTAACAATTGTGACGCATAAGCCCAGATAGCTCAGTAGGTAGAGCAGGGGACTGAAAATCCCCGTGTCGGTGGTTCGATTCCGCCTCTGGGCACCAAATAATTTGCGGAAGTGGCTCAGTGGTAGAGCATCGCCTTGCCAAGGCGAGGGCCGCGGGTTCGAATCCCGTCTTCCGCTCCAATATTAGGTGGCATAACCAAGGGTAAGGCATAAGTAGAGAACCAAAATCATGTATTTCGATTTTGTGTGAATCACTTAGTCGAAGCCGTTAGTATTGGTAGAAAGTTTTTTTATTCACAAGTCTTAAAATGGCGGCATAGCCAAGTGGTAAGGCAGAGGTCTGCAAAACCTTTATTCCCCAGTTCAAATCTGGGTGCCGCCTCCATTAAACCTCCTATGTACATAGGAGGTTGTTTTGTGTTTAAATATGTGATAATTATATATTTAACTATATGATTATATAAAGGATGAATAAATATGTTAAAAAACCCTTTTATCCCACTTAAAAAGGCAAATACTATAATAATTGATGGTAGGGTATCTAGTGAGATTATGGATAATTTAAAAAAACTTAATTTAAAGATAATACCTACAATAGAGTGCAAGGAGGTAGCAAAACCTATAGCCTACCATCCAGATATAGTTATGCACCCAGTTGATCATAAGTCTCTGATTATAGCACCTAATGTTTTTGAATACTATGAGGAAAAGCTATATGGTATGGGTATAAACTTAATAAAAGGAGATACAAGATTAGGTAAAGCATATCCAAAAGATATAGCATATAATGTTGGTAGGATGGAAGGTATAGCTGTACATAATTTTAAATATACCGATGAGAAATTAAAATACTATCTAAAAAAACAGGGTTTAGAGTTTGTTCATGTAAATCAAGGGTATACTAAATGTTCTATGGCAATTATTGACGAAAAAGCGGTTATTACTGCTGATTATGTAATAAGCAAAAAGTTAAAGAATTTGGCTTTTGATGTATTATTGATACAACCAGGATATATAGAATTATCTGGATACAATTATGGTTTTATTGGTGGTACTTGTGGAAATTTATCTAGAGATGAAATTATCTTAACAGGAACCCTTGATTACCATTTGGATAAGAAGGAAATATTAAGATTTATAAAAAAATACAAAAAAATACCTATATGGTTAAGTAATAAAAAAATTATAGATGTTGGCACTATGATTGGTCTATACTGCCAATAAAGTAACTCTTTATATTGAATAGGCAGTTTTCTAAAGAGCATACTAGTAACAGAAGGGAGTGAAAGAGCAATGAATGTGACTATTGGACTGGATAAAGATATGGCTAAAGCCATGGAAATAGTACAGGATTATTTTTCGGATAAAAAGGTAAAGATTAATAATAAGCAATATGGTTCTAGATATTCTATTGATATAAATATAGAAAGCAAAAAATCAACAGCTAAGGATTTTTATAATAATGTATCAAAGGCTATTTTAGATATGATATTGTTAATATATGCTAAAGATATTATCAATAAAAATTTATATTTATATTGGAATGATTTAAAAGTCTCTGAAAAAAAAGAAATTGGTAATATATCAAAAGCCATTCTATTAGATAGAAAAAATTTTTTAGAGGAAAAAAAACATGTATATATGAAAACAAAAGATTATATTATGAATAACTCCACTATTTTAATTGATGGTTTTATAAGGTTTAGATTAGAGGAATTAAATTTTTTAGTAAACCTAGCTATTGAAAAGGGGATTGATGAATTTACTGTTGAAAAGGAATATAGGGAATTTATAAAGATATTACAATATTTTGTTGAGTCTCAAGAGCCAAAATATGATTTAGTACATTTGGTATTTGAAGATATGGATTACAAGCTATTAGATGGCAAGGGAGATGCTATTGATAAGGACTTTTTTTCAGAAATCATTACAGAAATAGATAATACCAATATTAGCAAGGACGATATACTTATAAGTACTTTAATAGTAATAGCTCCAAAGAAAATAGTTTTACATCTAGATGAAAAATTTAAAGATGAAGATGTGGTCAAGGTAATAACAAATGTATTTCAAGAAGGAGTATATGTATGTCAAGGTTGTGAAAAATGTAATGGAGAGATAAGAATTAAAAGGGGAAAATAACTAGAAGTTAGAATTTTTAGCTTCTTTTTATTTTATAAAATTCATGATTTTATTGAAAAAATCAATATAAATGATATCATAATAGTAAAATACATATAATTTGGAGGTATATATATGACAAATAATATAATAAAGCCATCCACATTGCCTGGTTTTATGGAGTTACTTCCAGCGGAGCAAATATTGTTTAACAAGATGTTGGATACTATAAGGGATAATTATGAAAAATTTGGTTTTTTGCCTATAGATACACCTGTAATTGAAAGAGCAGAGGTCCTATTGGCTAAAGGCGGTGGAGAAACAGAAAAACAGATATATAAATTTGAAAAAGGGGATACGGATTTAGCATTGAGATTTGATTTAACTGTACCCTTAGCACGATATGTAGCTCAGCACTTTTCTGAATTAACCTTCCCTTTTAGAAGATATCATATAGGAAAGGTATATAGGGGAGAAAAGGCTCAAAGAGGTAGGTTTAGGGAATTTTATCAATGTGATATAGATATAATAGGTAATGGAAAATTAGATATAGTTAACGATGCGGAGATCCCAAGTGTTATATATTCTACTTTTAAGGATTTAGGATTTGATTCCTTCACTATAAAAATCAATAATAGAAAGGTATTAAAGGGTTTTTTCGAGCATTTAGGGATATTGAATTCTACAGAAATTTTAAGGACTATTGATAAACTAGAGAAGATAGGATTAAACAAGGTAGAAGAGGAATTAAAAGAACAAGGATTAGAACAGGATAAAATAAATAAGATTATCCAATTTATACAGATTTCAGGAAGTAATGAAGAAAAGCTAGATAGTTTAAAGAAATTGAAAATTGAAAATGATATTTTTAATGAAGGATTAGAAGAGTTGATAGCTGTAAATCATCATGTAAAAGTTTTCGGAGTGCCTGAAGAAAATTATATGATTGATTTAACTATTGCAAGAGGGCTAGATTATTATACAGGTACAGTATATGAAACCTTTTTAGATGAATATACTAATATCGGGAGCATTTGTTCTGGTGGCAGATATGATAATTTGGCTGAATACTATACCAAGCAAAAACTTCCTGGAGTGGGTATTTCTATAGGACTTACTAGATTGTTTTATCAACTAAATGAGGCTAATTTAATTAAAACTGAAGATAATTCATTAACCAAAGTGTTGATAATTCCAATGAAAGGCTATCTAGATCAAGGGATAAAGATAGCAAGTGATTTGAGAGAAAAGGATATAAATACTCAAATATATTTGGAAACGGAAAAAATGGGCAAAAAATTTGGCTATGCAGACAAATTAGGTATTCCTTATACTTTAATCATTGGAGAAGAGGAGATAAAACAGGGAAGATATAGTTTAAGAGACATGAAAACTGGAAAACAAGAGATGTTATCTATAGAAGAATTATTATTAGTTTTGAAAGATAGTTAAAGGATTACAATATGAAATAGATTTAATTTAACAATAATTTGCTAAAATAATTTAATTTTATAAATATTTCTTGACCTTTTGGGTATGAATAGTTATAATATATCAATAAACAAGCATTTATATTTAAAGGCGTTGAAGGGAAGAGTAAGTCAATCAATCCTTAAAGAGAAGGGAGTGCCTTAGGCTGTAAGCATCCCTAAGAGATAATTGACTGAAGACCACCCCTAAGCTGTATCCTAAGCATTAGCTGAAGGATGTCCGCAAATTTGCGTTATTAAAATGAGAACCAATTAGGGTGGAACCACGGGAGGAAAACTCTCGTCCCTGCTTTGTGCAGTGACGAGGGTTTTTTTATTGAAATAAAAGGAGGTATTATAAATGGAAAAGATAAAGGTAACTTTACCAGATAATTCAGTTAAAGAGTACGACAAAGGTATTACTGTATTGGAAGTTGCAAAGGATATTAGTGAAGGATTGGCTAGAGTAGCTTTAGGGGCAGTAGTTAATGGAGATATAAAAGGCATGCAGGAGACTATTGATGAAGATGCTCATGTGAGAATAGTTAAATTTGAAGATAAAGAAGGAAAAGAAATATTTTGGCATACATCAGCCCATATAATGGCTCATGCAGTAATGAAACTATTCCCAGATGTGAAATTTGCTATAGGGCCTGCTATAGAAGATGGTTTTTACTATGATTTTGATACTGAACACAGATTTACACCAGAGGATTTGGAAGAAATTGAGAAAGAAATGGTCAAAATTGCTCAAGAAGGCTATGCTATGGAGAGATTTGTTATGCCTAGAGATAAAGCTCTAGAATATTTTAAAGAAAAAAATGAAGTGTATAAAGTTGAACTTATCGAGAATTTGCCTGAGGATGAAGAGATATCCTTTTATAAACAAGGAGATTTTGTAGATCTATGTGCTGGTCCCCATCTTTTAGATACTAAAAGAGTAAAATATATAAAACTTTTAAGCATTGCAGGAGCCTATTGGCGAGGAGATGAGAACAACAAGATGCTTCAGAGAATATATGGGATTTCTTTTGAAAAGAAAAAAGATTTAGAGGAATATCTTGATAGATTGGAGGAAGCTAAAAAGAGGGACCATAGAAAATTAGGTAAAGAACTAGAACTGTTTAGCATCCATGAAGAAGGTCCAGGTTTCCCATTCTTCCATCCAAAGGGAATGATTATGAGAAATATATTAGAGGATTTCTGGAAAGAAGAACATATTAAAAGGGGTTATGGAGAGATAAAGACTCCTATAATACTAAATGAAGAACTATGGAGACGTTCAGGTCATTGGGATCACTATAGAGAGAATATGTATTTTACGGAAATTGATGATAATAATTATGCTATAAAACCTATGAATTGCCCTGGTTCTATACTAGTGTACAAATCGAAAATGTATAGTTACAGGGATTTACCTCTAAGATGGGGAGAATTAGGATTAGTTCATAGACATGAGCTTTCTGGTGCTCTCCATGGATTGATGAGGGTTAGAAGTTTTACTCAGGATGATGCTCATCTATATATGTTACCTTCTCAAGTGAAGGAAGAGATTAAGGATATAATAGATTTAGCAGATTATATATATAGTGTATTTGGATTTAAATATCATGTGGAATTATCTACAAGACCAGAAAATTCTATGGGTACAGAGGAACAATGGGAATTAGCGACAAATAGCTTGAAAGAAGCTTTAGAAGAAAAGGAAATAGAATACACCATAAATGAAGGCGATGGGGCTTTTTATGGGCCTAAAATTGACTATCACTTAGAAGATGCTATTGGTAGAACTTGGCAATGTGGTACTATTCAATTAGATTTCCAAATGCCTGAGAGATTTGACTTAACCTATGTAGATAAGGATAATGAAAAGAAACGTCCAGTTATGGTCCATAGGACTATTCTAGGAAGTATAGAAAGGTTTATGGGGATATTAATAGAGCACTATGCAGGTAAATTTCCAGTGTGGATAGCTCCAGTTCAGGCTATAGTTCTTCCTATATCGGATAAATTTAATGATTATGGTTATGAGATCAAAAAAGAAATGGAAGGCAAAGGTCTAAGGGTGGATATTGACGATAGAGCTGAAAAGATCGGTTATAAAATAAGAGAAGCACGTCTTCAAAGAATACCTTATATGCTTATTGTAGGTGAGAAAGAAGTAAAGGATAGACTAGTATCTGTAAATAAAAGGGATAAGGGCGATATTGGTCAATTCAAGCTAGATGAGTTTGTAGACAGGGTATTGGAAGAGGTGGAGAATAAAAAATAAACCTATTTGATTCACAAAAAAGAAGGCCAAAATTATAAAAGGCCTTCTTTTTATGTG
>Ga0208938_1000332_pt1 | contig 38829 bp, 38 predicted proteins | sample AD_UKC125_MetaG_FD_184434 | JGI IMG/M metagenome (GOLD analysis project Ga0208938, IMG submission 184434) | Active sludge microbial communities of municipal wastewater-treating anaerobic digesters from USA - AD_UKC125_MetaG (SPAdes) (version 2) | ecosystem: Engineered > Bioreactor > Anaerobic >...
CCTTAAGAAGTCCTGCGCCGTTCTCGGCTGGCTTGCCTCTGGCGCGCTTGACTATCCTATCACCTGGCTGACCTCCTGTCAACCCGGTAGTTCCTGCCAGCGCTTGCCTTGCGGCGCAAGAATTATATTATCATGCCACCTGGACCATGTCAAGGTCGTAACACAGTTTCCGGCGGGAATAATAAAGGCACTTCGCAGTTTTTGCGCAGCACCTTTTGTATTATACTTAATCCGCTTTGGTTTGACAACCATCTTCTCGCGGTAATTATTGTTGGCATAAATAAAAGCCTCCTATCAGGAGGCCAGCGTGTCAAAAAAGCTTATTAATAGTTGTTCGTTCGAGATTGCCACGGCACTTCGTGCCTCGCAATTGTCACCTGTGCGCAGGCTACGATAAATGAAAACTTAAGCCTGTCATCGCTATGGAAGGAATTCTTAAATGTCATTGCTGTGAAAATAGTCTTGTGTCATCGCGAGGAGCGCAGCGACGTGGCGATCTCCTTAATGGCCTTTTTCGACAGTCTGAAGCCTCCTATCAGGAGGCTTGGATAAACATACTACACTGCTTTTTTGCCGCGTTTCTTTTCTATATAGATAGCTGCATCCGGGCAGACCATCTCGCAGATCAAACAGGCTATGCAGCTTTCTTCATCCTTTGGTTTTACGATAGGCGTACCATACACTCCCAATTTCTCGGACCAAATCAAAACATCATTAGGACATTTTTCTTTGCATAATCCACAGCCCTTGCAGAAATCGGGGAAAATGTGAAAGTTCGCTTTTTCCATGGGAGTTGTCAAAGGTTCCAGTTGTTTTTTAACCATTTATCTTGCCACCCCTTCCTTAAGGGCATTTTCTGCCAGCTGTTTGCCGATCTCCAGAGCCTTGAAGTTCAGTTCCCGCAGGTCCGGATTCTTTTCAAATTTGGAGCCCAACTTGTGTTCCAAAGCTTCTTTAGCCGCCTCAAAGGAAACTACGTTGGTCAAGCCGATAACTGCTCCCATAATAATAATGTTAAATACCCGCGGGTGCAGTTCATTGTTAGCCGTGTTGATTGCGGGCATAGCAATGATCTGCTTGGCTTCCTTGGGCAGATCCTCCGGATCTACATCAAACCCGTCATCATACACAAACAGGGTGTTTTTATCCGAATAGGTGGCGGTTCTTGCCACTGCCCGGTGGCTCATGGCAATAACTACATCGGCTTTGTTAAACTTGGGAGCTCCGATACGGGAATCGCTTACCTGAATAAAGGCGATGGACACCCCGCCGCGCTGCTCCAATCCGAAGTTGGGGATATAAATAGCCTGTTTATTTTCATTATAAGCGGCTTCCGCCAGTATCTCCGCTACCGATTGTACACCCTGTCCTCCTTCACCAGCAAGGGCAATTCGTACCAAGGCCATTACTTATCGCCTCCTTTGCCAAAGGGGCTTTTCAGTTCTCCTACCGGGAAAACTGGCTCCATTTCCTCCTCAAGAAAATGCCAAGTCTGCTGGGCATTGGTGCGCCAGTTGGTGGGACAGGTAGACAGTACTTCCACGAAGGAGAAGCCGTTGCCTTCCATTTGGTTGCGCAAAGCATTCTTTAAAAAGCGCTTTAACTGCTTGTACTTGGATACAGTGGCACGGGCAATATAGGCCCCTTCCGGGGTTAATTCAGCCAGAAATTCCGGACCTTTGGTGGGATAACCGGTTTTCTCGGGATCACGCCCATAAGGAGTGGTCTCGGTCTTTTGTCCCGGCAGGGTAGTGGGTGCCATCTGTCCTCCCGTCATGCCGTAATTGGTGTTGTTGACCAGTATCAGGGTAACCTTTTCATTGCGCACGGCGGAATTGAGCAGGTGCTGGGATCCAATGGAATACCCTCCGCCGTCACCCATATAGCCAATAGTTATCAATTCGGGACGAGCCCGCTTAATGCCCACCATCACCGGGGTAGTACGCCCATGATGAGTCTGGGTGGAATCGCAGGCAAAGAAGTTCCAGGACAGCAAGGAACAGCCGATATCGCACCCGAATACGGTCTTGTCCTGAATCTCCAGCTCATCAATTACTTCTCCCAAAGCTTTTAAGACTATTCCGTGCCCGCACCCCGGGCAGAACTTATGCGGTTTGGAAGGTAAATACCATGATTTAGGGATTGCTGGTGTGATCATCTGGATGGCTCCTCCTCCCTTAAAGTACGCTCTTAACTTTATTTATAATGTCGTAATCTACGATACCTACGCCTGGCATATAAAGAGTCTCTATTTTTATAGTCTCTCCGTAGATCTCCTGTTTGGTCAAACGTTCAAACTGCCCATAGGAGGACTCGGCTATCAGCAGTTTTTTCGCCCCGCTCTTGGCGATGGCTTCCCGTAGTTGCTGAGCAGGATAAGGCCTTAAGGTGATGGGGCGGAAGTAGCCGGCTTTGATACCCTGTGCCCGCAACGCCTTCACTGCATCATCTGCCGCCCGGGACACGATTCCATGAGTGAGAATTATGATGTCCGCATCTTCGCAGCTATGTTCCTGCCATTCTATCAGCTCGGGGACAATTTTTTCATATTCGGCAGCAAGCCTGGTTACCACATCATAAAGCTCTTCTTCCAGACTATAAATATTGCAAAGGTGCTGGGGCTCCCTGTCTTCTCCGATTTTTCCGGGTAACCCTACCAGCGGGTAGGTCGGTTCCAGTTTGATGCCTCTTTCCTCTGGATCATACATCTCCAAGGGTTCCCGCATCTTGGCTTGATATCCGTCCCCCAGCAAGAAGGTAGGCCAGCGGTACTTCCAGGCTACGTTGAATCCTTTAATGGTATAATCATAGATTTCCTGGTGAGTAGCAGTGGAATAAACTATACGAAAACCTTCTCCATTGCCTCCGTAAGTGGTAAGTGCTACCTCCTGCTGCGAGTAAACCACTGTACCTGAAGAAGGGCCGCCTCGCTGCTGGATTACGGCAAATATGGGAAGCCGCATAGCCTCTGCCATGCCAAAGGGCTCCTGCATAAGTACATTGCCCGGTCCGGCGGTAGCGGTAAAGGCCTTTTTGCCAGCCTGAACTGCGCCGCACACGGTAAAGCCTGCGGATATCTCATCTTCCGTTTGGAGAAAATCCCGGCCGTATTTGGGAGCCAAGCGGGTCCAGTAATGCATTACCTCATTTTGAGGAGTGATGGGATATCCAAACATAATATCGGCACCTGCAGCCAGGGCAGCCCAGGCGATAGTTTCATTGCCGGTTAAAAATGCCTTTTTGGTTTCTTCCACAACTTTTAACATGTGTGGGGTTGCACCTCCTATTACACCTTTGTTTATTACCACATCGCAGCAGGCATATAGCGAGTAATCCATTTAACTGGAACAGGAAATAAATCCGGGTTCCATTTCCCTGAAAATTTCTTGTCCACGGCTATATAATCTACCGGTATACCCATTTCCTCTGCACACTCAATAATGATGCGGGTTCCTTCCTCTATTATCTCCAGGGTAGTCTCATCCCCTAGATGGGTATTGGCTACCAGGGCATCAACGCGCCCCAATTCTTTAATATATTCAATTATTCTAGCTTTTGAGCCCGTCATGGGACGGGAATAGTTTATCACGGCTATAACCCGCAGCTCGGCAGAGGATTCAGCATCTTCAACCAGATTAAGGGTCCTGGCTCCGTAGACACCATAGCCTACATCAAAAATAACGTCTCCTTCCCGTCGTAAAGCCCAGCGGGCGGCGGGAGCCAGCATAGCACCGGTTTCTCCCAAGCCAAAGGAATCAGGTTTGGAAAGGCCGATTACCGTTAAGCCCTGTTGTTCCAAGAACTCTTTCAGGGGTCGTAACGTATAAAAAGGCTCTACCGTATCCAGATCCACCAGAGTGACCTGGCGTCCCTGTGACTTCAGCTCTAGAGCCCGGTTAATTGCCATTTCACTTTTGCCGCTGGCATATTCTCCAATGTATGCTTCGACTACTCTTGCTGAAACAGGCTGCGTATCCTGACACCTCCCATTGGACCGGCAAACCATCTTTTGTTAATTTTTATAAGTATAAGAATTTTTTAATTGTGCGTCAATAATTATCTTAAATATGATAAATAATACTCACATTTGCTGGTTTATGTTATACCGTCTTGCTTCTGATAAAAACTGGTCCTTTGCATAGCTTGTCCCGGCAGTTTAGATATATTGTGGGGTGTCCCACTGGTAATTTATGAAACAAAAAAAGAGCTATTCGTTTATTATAAATCAGTTTTTACATCATTAGCAATTGGAAACAGACCAGCAGAAGGATTCCCGGCAAGCCCAGAAAACCAGCTATCAACACGGTGATAATGTTTATGGGCAGGGAAAAGTGAAGGTAACCGCCGATATAATTGGCCAGCAGCAAGAGTATCAAGCCCACCGCCGAATTAAACAGCAGTTTCCACAGCAACTTAATGGGTTTCATGAATACCTGGGCTATGAGATAAAGAATGACCAGCAGGAACAATGCGGCCATTATCACATTAACGACTTCCACCGAATTCCCCCTTTTCCCCCTGAATAAGGTATCCCCGCTGGGATTTAATCCTGCGAATCAGGTAATCATATCTTTGTTCGGCTGCATTGAGATGAAAGATAGCATAATCAATCATTTCAGGATCCCGGGCATAAGTGAAGAGATTTCTGGCTTCCAGCAGTTCCTGATGGGCTTCTTCCAAAAGGTCTTCATCGGATATGATGGTCTCGGACTGCTGGCGGTTAAACTCCAGTAACTGCTTGGCCTTTGTCCAAAGAGATGAACAGAATACCACAGCATATCCTCCCGCGCCTTCTAAGCAGTTATTTAATGATATGCTGGGAATTGTTCAGTTATGTCCTTGTCCCGAAGACCTCTAAAGGGGAGAATTGCTACGGTTGGACATCGTGTCTGCCTTCCAGGGCCCGACGCAGAGTTATCTCATCGGCAAACTCTATGTCCCCTCCCACTGGCAAACCATGAGCCAAGCGGGTGACTCTTACCTGATAAGGCCGGGCTAAATCTGCCAGGTACCGGGAGAGAACCTCGCCGTCTATGTCGGGATTCAGGGCTAGAACCATTTCCTGAACCTTTCCGGAGGCTAACTGGTCGATTAACGGGGCCAGATGGAGGTCATCCAGATTGAACCCATCCATCAAGTGGAAGTTTTTGTTGAGGACAAAATAGCGCCCTCTGAATCCGGTACGCTCCAGGGCGATCACATCACTGGTTTCTTCCGTCACACACAACAGCCGCTGGTCCCGCCCCTGGTCCTGGCAAATAGCGCAGGGATCAACATCGGTTAACATCCCGCAGGTGGAGCAAGGGGCCACCTTCTCCCGGGCATCAATTATAGCCTGAGCAATTTGCCGGGCCTCGTTTTCCGGCATTTTCAAAATGTACAGTGCCAGCCGCTGAGCTGTTTTCGGCCCGATGGTGGGAAGTTTTAATAATTGATCTATTAGGTTTTCCAGGGGTCGGGCTAAACGCAAACTGCTTCCTCCTTGCTGATTTTCTGCTGACAGTTTTTACAGACCAGGAATGTTTAATCCGCCGGTAATCTTGGCCATCTCAGTGGATACCATTTCCTGAGATTTGCGGATACCCTCGTTGACAGCCGCCATAATCAGATCTTCCAGCATCTCTATGTCATCAGGATCCACTGCCTCGGGCTTAATGCTGAGGGAAATCAGTTCCTGCTTGCCGTTAACCTTGACGGTGACTGCCCCGCCCCCGGCGGAAGCCTCAACTTCTCTTTGCTGCAGCTCGGCCTGCATCTGAACTATCTGTTCCTGAACTTTCTTGGCTTCCTTAATCATCTTGTTCATGTTGCCGCCGAAACCCGGATTAAACTTCATAAAATAAACCTCCTCATAGATTTTTTGAGTTAGCGTTTATTCCTTTATTTCTACTATGTCTTCTCCAAACAATTCAATAGCTTTTTTCACAACAATATCATTATACTGATCATCATCCAAGAAAATAAACTGTACTTCCAGAGACCGCCCGACTACTTCCTGCAGCACCTCGGTCAGTATATCCCGGTTGGGCTTCTCCTCCATTTTTTCCTTGTGGAATTTATATCCTTTCCGGTAGCCGATATAAACTGTATCGTCCTTGATCCCCAGCAGTTTTCCCTGGCATAACAGGGCATGGGTGGGAATCTTGCGCTCTTTTACTCCGGCCAGTATCCTGCTCCACATGGCATCGCGGGCTTCTGCCGGTTCCCGGGGTCCTTTTGCTCGAGCCGGGGATCCCTTAGCCCCCTCCTTCTTGCCGGCAACGGGCACCGCCGGTTCCTCTTTGGCAAACAGAGCGGTAACCTCCAAAAAAGCCATCTCCAGTACGAAGCGCTGCCCTTCACTGAATCTGAGCTTGTCGGTGGTTTCCGCTAATATGCGTAAGGCTTGCAGTATACGAGTCGTGCCGGCTTTTTTCTGCTGCTGCAGTTTGCCGATACTGGCTTCAGTAACTACTGCCAGGCCGGCAGCTTGTCCGGTAGTATGGTAAAACAGCAAATCCCGCAGGTACAGGGCGGCTTCCCGGGTAATCTGCTGGGCCTCTTTGCCTTGCTGCAAAGCCGCAGCCAGCATCTGCAATACTTGTCCCGTATCCCCCTGCCAGGCGGCGTCAATCAGCTGGGCCAGGAAAACATCATCCACCAGCCCCAGTACATCTAAAACATCGGCTTTGGTAATGTGGTTACCCCGGTAGGAATAAACCTGATCCAGAGTGCTCAGAGCATCCCGCAGTCCTCCATTGGCCCGCCGGGCAATTATATCCAGGGCATCAGGCTCCACGGTGATATTATTGGCTTCCGCCACCTGTTTAAGCCGCCCTTCCATTTCTTCAATGGTCAGCCGCCGGAAGAAATAGCCCTGGCAGCGGGAACGGATGGTGGCGGGAATTTTCTGGGGTTCGGTAGTAGCCAGGATGAAAATTACCGATTCGGGAGGTTCTTCAATGGTTTTCAGCAAAGCATTGAAGGCTTCCATGGTAAGCATATGCACTTCATCAATAATGTAAACCTTCTTTTTCCCCTGGGCGGGCAGTACCCGCACCTTTTCCCTGAGATCGCGGATTTCATCGATTCCCCGGTTGGAGGCAGCATCGATTTCTATGACATCCATGAAATTACCGTTGTTGATATCCTGGCAACAGGAACACTGATTACACGGCTCACCATCCTGCAGCTGTTCACAGTTGACCGCTTTGGCTACAATCTTAGCGATGCTGGTCTTGCCTGTACCCCGGGGCCCGGCAAACAGGTAGGCGTGGGTCAGCCGGTTTTCCCGGACCGCATTGCGCAATGCGGTTACAATCTGTTCCTGTCCCACCACTTCTTCAAAGCGCTGCGGTCTCCAGGCGCGGTACAATGCCATATAAGCCATAGTCATCCTCCTTAGGCGATTTCCCTATGGGAAATCCAGGTGAGCAGTGTTATTCACATTATACAGGAAAACAGAGGGAGACGAGAAGTTAGCGGGTTATCCGAAAAAAGAAAAAGGCTTTCTTTATCAGAAAACCTTATTTTTAACCTTATATTTAATGCCGTGCACCTGGCTTCGAGAATACTCTCCGGGCGATACTTGAGCAGTTTGCTCCATTCAGGCTGCCCTGCGTCACATAGGATGGATTCCTTAGTGCTGCTTCCTTCCGGACCTGACACGGTTCAGAATGTCCTATTGCGCCGGACCCAAACTTCAACGCCACTTACTCAAGCCGGACCCCACAAAGTAAGCCCTCAGCTCAGGAATTCGACCCTGCTATAGCGGGTTGCAGGTTACAGGGCACCGCTAATTCCCCGTCTAGCACGGCATATCTTATTGCTTTCCAATTGCAGCTCCCCAAAACCAGTAATTTCCCGGTATTACCAGCATATAAGGGAGATTTGCTAGTTCATTGTAACCTCTTTAGCTGACGATTGCAAGAGCAACCGGTTAAAACCTATTGCTCTTCGCGAAACTCTATGTGGCTTTCGTCCATGGCCTCAATTATGGCCAGAGAAACCACCTTTATACCCTGCTGGCGCAGCAGGCGGCCTCCCTCCTGAAAGCCTTTTTCAATTACGATACCTACTCCCGCCAGGCTGGCTCCCGCTTGCTTTACTATATCGATCATACCCTGTACCGCCCGGCCGTTGGCCAAAAAATCATCGATTATCAGTACATGATCCTCCTGGCTAAGATAACGCTTGGATACTTTCATAAGATAGCTGGTTTGCCGGGTAAAAGAAAAAACCTCACTGGTGTATGTATCCTGATCCAGATTAAGGGAGGCTGATTTCTTGGCAAACACCACCGGAACATGGAACAGCATAGCGGCAGCAACCGCCACGGCTATGCCTGATGCTTCCACGGTCAGGATCTTAGTAACCGGCTCATCCTGGAAGTGCCGGTAAAGCTCCTGGCCAACTTCCTGCAGGAAATCCACATCCACCTGGTGGTTTAAAAAATGATCCACTTTCAATATATCGGTGCCGATAACAGTTGCTTCGGCACGAATCCGGTCTTTTAAGCTCTGCATAAAACCATTTCCTTAAATATGATATGTATGACCCGGGCCAAAAAAATAATCAGCCTAATTATAATACATATAATACTAATACAGTACCGGATTTAACAGTTGGAATACTCTTTTTCCTTAAACTATATAGTGCTAAACTGTTACCATGCTTGTTTGAGAAAAAAATGCGCCATCATTGCTGTGAAAATGACTGCGCTGTGTCATTGCTGTGAAAATGGCTTTCACGTCAGTAAAAAGGCAACCATTGTGTCATCGCGAGCGCGTAGCGCGTGGCGATCTCCAACGGGGAGACAGATAGACGAACGAGATTGCCGCGCCCCTTTCAGGGGCTCGCAATGACATATAAGAGGACTTTTCATTCATCGTGGCCTGTGCTTCAGGTGATAATTGCGAGCGCCGGGAAGCAATCTCAAACGGTACCTGCAGGTATGTGAACGAGATCGCCACGGCACTTCGTGCCTCGCGATGACACAAAAGGAAGCGATTTTCACAGCAATGAACAAAAGATGACTTCTCACTTATCTCGGGCCTGTGCCAAGTGGACAACTAACTGGCAAAAAAGGACGACAGGTTAATGCCTATGAAAGGATACTGGTTGGTAGGAGCGGGAGCAGCCCTGTGGGGAACCATTGGCTGGTTTGTAAGTAACCTACAGCAGTTAGGCTTCAGCTCTCTGCAAATTGTTTTTTTACGTACCGGGGTTGCCGGTCTGCTGTTATTGTTGATCACCCTGCTGGGGAATCCCCGCAGGCTGCGCTTTAACTGGCGGGATTTGCCCTATTTTCTGGGAACCGGTATCTGCAGCATAGCCTTTTTTAACTGGTGCTACTTTCAGGCTATCCAGGAAGTATCCTTATCGGTGGCTGCAGTTTTGCTCTATACCGGCCCTGCTTTCGTGGTAATCTTGTCCCGGATTTTTTTGAAAGAGGCCTTTACTCCCCTTAAGATTATCTCCCTCTTGGCTACTTTCCTGGGGTGCTGCCTGGTAGTGGGATGGCTGCCGGAAATGAATCAAAACATTACTTTTTACGGCCTTATTCTGGGCCTGGGCTCCGGTCTGGGTTACGGACTTTACAGTGTTATCGGCAAGCCCGCTACATCCCGTTATTCGCCCTTGACTATAACCACTTATACCTTTATCATTGCTGCCTTATCCCTGCTGCCTCTAGTTCAGCCTGAAGCAGCCCTGCGGCTTTTGATAACTACTTCCGGCTGGCCTTATGTCTTAGCCTTAAGCCTGATACCTACAGTTATTGCTTACCTGCTATATACCCGCGGGCTGTCTATGCTGGAATCCAGCCGGGCATCCATTACGGCCACCATTGAGCCGGTAATTGCGGTTTTGATTGGTATCTTCTTCCTGGGAGACCAGCTGACCCTATGGCAGGTCCTGGGTATTGTTTTCATCCTGGGAGCGGTGATAAGTATCCAGTTTGAAACTGATTCGGATCAGGAGAAACCTGTTAGGGAATTGGCTGATAACCAGGCTGATTCTTAAACAATGCTGCACAGTTTAAACAGGAGTATTAGCCGGCTCGCTCCGGGACTCCTCGCCTGCAACGCATCGGCAAACTTTAAGTGCGAAGGGGACCGCTCGTAATTCGGCATCCATACACTCAGTACTCGCTGCTCGAAACGTCCTGTTTCTCGCTCCCCTTCGCAGCCCTCAGTTGCGCCGTGAGTTGCAACGGCTCGTCGTACGTCGCTCGGCCGTCTAATACTCCTGCCAAGGCGTAGTAAGCGCAAATCGGTATAGAGATTGCCCAGACCTATGCGGGATTCACAAGAACCCATACGGGCGTCCTCCGCACACTGTGGGCTCGCAATAAAACAGTGCTCGATATGTTTTCACAGCAATTGTCACCTGAATAACAGGCCACGATAAACAAAAACTTAAGCCTGTCATCGCTATGAAAGGAATTCTTAATTGTCATTGCGAGCCCCGACGGGGCGTGGCAATCTCATTCATAATCAGCCGGGCTTACCGGTTGAGATCGCCACGTCGCTTCGCTCCTCGCGATGACACAGCGCAGTCATTTTCACAGCGATGCCAAATCCTTTACCCCGTATTTCTCCATGAGCTGGTGCAGCAGCTTGTGATATTCTTCATGCTGCCCAGGGCCCATGCGCTCCAATTCCAGCTGTTCAAATTTCTCATAGAGATCGTCCTGCTGGGCAGCGGTCAGTTTCAGATCGGCCATTTTGAACAGGACTTCATTTTCTTTGGTTATATGAGTGCGCAGCAACTGAATGTAATTCTGCGCAGCTTCCTGCAGGGCAGTCCGTCCCTCTTGGGTTTCCAGACGGTCCAGAGTGTTAAGCATTTCCCGGATACATAACCTGCCGGCTTCATGTTCATGGAGCATTACTCCGACAGGTCCGGCCTGGCGTGGTATCCCTGCTGCTTCCAATGCGGGGAATAACCATTCCTCTTCCTTGCCGTGATGGCAGCGGTCCACAAACCCTTTCAGGAAGTCAATTACGGCCGGTAAGTCCTTGGCTGGGCTCAGGTCTCCCTGGCCGATTTGTTCTGCTAATTTTTCCAGTACCTGCAGCATAAGCAGCACCGCAGAATGCTCTTTTTTCAACTGTTCAGTGGCTTTCATACAATCTCCCCCTTAAGTTACCTGCCAGAATCCCCCGGCGGAGACGTTCGGTAACTCTGTTTATATTGGACTAATTTGGTCTACTTTGACTCTAATTCCTTCTTCCCTTTTTGTCAACCACTTTTTGCTCACTTTGGCAGGACATAAAAGCAGAAAAGGGATGGAGATTTTCTCTCTCCTCCCTTGTCATTGCTGTGAAAATAGCTCCCAATTGTGTCATTGCGAGCGCGTAGCGCGTGGCAATCTCTATGGCAACTAACGGTGTGAGTTAACAGATCGCCACGTCGCTTCGCTCCTCGCGATGACAGACTTAAGTTTTCGTTTATCGTGGCCTGTGCTTTAGGTGATAATTGCGAGCGCGAAGCGCGTGGCAATCTCTTTGACTATCCAAGGTTTGAGTTGTTAGATCGCCACGTCGCTGCGCTCCTCGCGATGACACGGCGAGGGCCATTCCCACAATATAGGAGCCTCTGGCTTTGTTCTCTCTATACTAGCTCAGACACCCATTGTTTCTCAAAGCAAGAACCACCAGCTTTCGGTAGAGGCGTTCTTTAAGAGATGATGGCCGGGCCAATTCCATCCGTTCCAGATGAGGATAGGCCGCAGGAGGTATGGAACGGAACAGTTCGGCCAGCAGTCCTCCGATTAACCGGAATGGAGAGGTGGACATCTGGGTATTTAAAGCCTTCAGGGAGCCAACCAGCTGCAGGTCCTCATTGCTGAAGTCAGTGCCAAAGGGGAAGGGCGGGAAATAGCCTTTGGCCTGGTAAGGAGCCAGCAGTTCTTTCAGTTTTTCCGGGGTATTATTGCGGTATTCCGGCGGAATCTCGTAATCCAGCGGCAATTTGCCGGCTTTTTTGGCCTGCTCCAGCAACTGCTTTTGGAATCTGGAGTCGGCGATGTTGATCATTTGCGCTATCACTTCTTTGTCGGGTTTGCCCCGCACATCGGCAATACCGTATTCAGTCACCACAATGTCCCGCAGGTGTTTGGGGATGGTGCAGCTGCCGTAGCTGAATACAATATTTGATTTTAGCTTTTTGCCGGTTCCTCTGGTGCTCTTGATCAGCATGATCACCCGGGCATCAGGCAGGGCATGGCCCATAGCCACAAAGTTGTATTGACCTCCAACCCCGCTGACTACTTGCCCGTCTTCCAGCTGATCGGAAGCAATGGCTCCCAGTAATGTAGCTATCATGCCGGTATTTACGAAGCGGGCATCTTTTCTCTGCAGTCTTCTTAATTCCTCGTCTCCATACAGCTGGTTGACCTTTTCCACCCCGGACATGGCAAACAATTTACGTTCTTCTTCCGGCATGTCATTAAGGGCTTTATAGAAGGAACGAGGACCTACAAAGAAGGCGCCCAGGATAATATGGCCGTTAAGCAATTTTTCTCCCAGCAGGTTTCTTATCGCCAGGCGGTTTTGTTCGTCATTAAAGTCAGTGGAATAACGGCTGTCACCGTCTATTATGTCACCGCCGGCATAAACCAGGCCCTGGCGTAATATACCGAAGTGAGTCAGGAAATTGAAATCTTCTTCGGTCAGGGGTGAGTGAATGGCTTTCATCTCCAGCAGTTTATCGATAATATCAGAAGGAATATGGTCTGCATTCAGGTAGCCCTGATTAATGAGTTTCATCAGCGGTACACTGTCAAAGACCTGGCGTTTCAATATTCTGTTTTTATAAAGCTGTATGAAAGCATCCACGAACATTTCCGAGGATCCGTAAAGACCTTTGGTGAAAACACCGGTATCGCCCCATTCTTCGATTAGACGGGCATATCTTTTTCTTATACCGGCTTTGTCCAGAATTTCCTGGTAAACCTCATTATGGTCATTGCGCATAACCAGGCTGGCTACAATCGCATCACCCAGTGAACCGATACCTACCTGCAGGGTACCCCCATCCTTGATTAACACACTGGTATTTAAACCGATCCAGTAATCCGCCACAGAGACTGGATTCTTGGGAGCACCGAAGAGTTCATAATCAAAATCTGGTCCTTGCAGAATATAATCATATTCATCGGCCTCAAAAACGGCATCTCCATACATAAAGGGTGCTTTTTTATTGGCTTCACCGATTATTAAATACTTGCCTCCTTTAGCCCGGCGTTTTTTTATCTCTTTTATACCCTCGATGACTATATCGGTATTGCAGCTCATGGAATAATAAGTTTTACCGTCTATTTCCTGATAACTTATCAAATTGGCAAAGACATTGACTCCGAAGTCCAATGCGTCCCGTACTATGTGGGTGTAGTTGGAGGCAATATGATTTTGCTGAGCCTGAGGGTCATTAATATAACCGCCGGCTTTGCTGTAAAACTCATAGGTTTCTACATTAGGAGGCAGTTTGCCCGCCCGGTAGTCCAGCATGTATTCCAGATCAGGAACCCCGGCAAAGAGTTTAGGGATTACTGTATTTAGGACCCTTTTTTCCAATTCCGATTTGCCGGAAGGTTTTTCCAAAGGAAGCGCGGTAACTATCTTCAGCCTGATCGAAGGATCCTCTTTAGCCCTCCTGTACAGTTCGTTAACGAAGCGAACTGGTTTACCCAGAGCCAGAGGCATAGCAAAGCAAATGTCTTTGCCAATGTATTGAATCACTTCATCAACACACTTTTTAACATCATCATAGATAATGCATGCACCCTCCTTCACCAGGTACCCCTCCTTCCCCATTACTTTTTTTAAAAGAGCCAGCCGTACTTATTTTCAAAATATTCGGAAACCAGCATTTTAATGAATCTAATGGACCCTGTGATGGGTTGGAAGGGGTAGGAGCAGCGGAGATCAAGAGGACATATGAACGGAGGGCAGCAATTGAGTTAAAATAGAAGTGTATTCTCAGAATTGCCATCTTTGCCGAAGGAGGAATAATTATGAAAGTCGTTGCTTTTAACGGAAGCCCCAGAAAAGAAGGCAATACTTATCAGGCTATAAAAATAGTAACTGATGAGCTGGAAAAAGCGGGTATTGACACCGAGATCATTCAAGTAGGCCATAAAGCTATTCGGGGCTGTATAGACTGCGGCAAGTGTAAGGAAAACCTGAATGAGAAATGTTCCTTTACCAAGGATGATGTTAATGAGTGGATTCAAAAGATAAAAAATGCGGATGGGGTTATCTTCGGTTCGCCAGTGTATTATGCCGGCTTGAATGGAACCATGAAGGCTTTTCTGGACCGGGCTTTTTATGTCGCTAACGCCAATGGCGGCCTGTTCCGGCATAAGGTGGGAGCAGCAGTGGTAGCCTTGCGGCGTTCCGGGGGAGTGACCACGTTCGATCAGCTCAATCATTACCTGGCTTTCTCAGAAATGCTGATTCCTTCCGCAAATTACTGGAACGTTATTCATGGTACTTTGCCCGGAGAAGCCCTGCAGGATGAAGAAGGGGTGCAAATAATGCGGGTTCTGGGCAAGAACATGGCTTGGCTTCTCAAACTGGTACAAAACGGCCGGGGAGTGGTGGAAGAACCGGCCATGGAAGCCAAGACAAGAACCAATTTCATTCGCTGATCAGCCTATCCCGCTTCCGCTGCGCTTGTAGCGGATGTAAGCGGGTTCATCAGTGAACCATTCATCCAGACCGGAACTGTAGTATTCCGGCAGTTTCTCCACGATCAGCTGCCAGGGAACATCGTCAAAAACACCGTAGTAATCAATATATTCGATAAATTTACGCCCGGCCAGGTCCGTAGCCGGCAGCAGCGTGTCCCTGTGCCCGTCAAATTCAGGAACCGCAGCCCCAATTCTTTCGCATAAGGGCCGGTCATAGGTGGCTGCCACATTTACCCAGCGGCCTTCAATATAAAACTGGCTGTAGGCATGGGGGAAAAACACATTGCCCCCCAGTATTTCTACCACATCGGGAGGAGTAAGGTGGTTGCGGATGGCCACCAAAACCAGCCGGCTGGGAATTCCCGCTGCCCGGCCCAGAGCAGTAAAGAGGATCGCTTTCTGCAGGCAATAGCCGTTGCCCATTTCCAGGATTTTCGAAGCTTTATAATAGACCGGATTGCCGGAGACAGCATACATGTTGTAGGGAATCTGGTCCCGCACAAAGAGGAAGATTTTCTTGAGGGCTTCTGCCTGATTCCTGCAGTCTCCGGTTATGTCTTTCAAAGCCTTGCCAATGCCGGGATGGCCCCAGTCCAAATAATAAGTTGGCTGCAAAGTGCTGTTCATGAGCTCCTCACTTTCATCAGCTATTTTGATAAACATTATATAGGCTGCAGGATATTTATAAAAGCAAAATATTGCGAAAATTGTCCGAAATATTGAGATACAGTAAGCAAGATAGATCCAAGATCAAAGATTTGCCCGAAAAAATGCACCTTTAACCTGCATTGAAGGTTAAGGGTGCATTTTGCTTCCTTAAGCTAGCAGTCTATACCAGACCGGTCCTCTTCCTGAGGATAATCCACCTTGGAGAGTTTCCTGCCGATTATGCGCAAGTCATCCAGAGCCATTTCTGCTTCCCGCAGAACATGATCGGCCAGCAGGGGAGGAATAATGCTTAATACCTGGCATGCTTCGATCAGCTGCAGGGCTGCTTCTTTGAAATCGCGAATTTCTTTGGTCAAATCGATAACTTCTTCATTGAAGCGTACCAATCGAGGAATAACTAATGGACGTGGCAAGTCACCAAAGCCGGACGGCAACGGCCAATCAGACAGTTTTTCCGGCAACAGCCAGTTTTCAAAAGCGCGGGGTACTTCCATAGATTCCAGATCCTCAGCCTGCAGGCGCAGGGTTTCAAAGCCCTCCGCGAACTGTACTGACTGCCTGATCAGTGGTCTTTCGGACGGATCAAGCAGGTGAGCAATGAAGAGAGCATGTTCGCCCATTATGCGCAGCCAGAAAATTTCTTCCTGCAGGGCCTGTTCCGCCAAAGGAACTTTGATCCCATTCTGCAGCCGCAGCAAGATAACCCGGAATCGGATGGCTTCCCGGCGAATGTGATCGATCAGCAAAGGCAGGTTGGATCCTCCCAGCCTGCAGGTAATCAGCTTTTTCAGGACAATGCTCTTGAAATCAATGATCTTCCCCAGGGCTTCAATCACTCTGTCATTAAAAGCTCTGAACGCCTCTGGTTTATGGGGCAGTCGCCTCAGTTCTGCCCGTAACCCTCTAAATAATCCCTCCAATTTTTCCGCTTCGCGAATAAGTTCTGTTTCATCACAGGGCAGGCCCAGCCTGATGAATAAGGCATGTTCCTGCATGATTCTCAGCCAAAAATTATTTTGGCGGAATGACTCCCTGACAAAGTTGTCTGCTCCAGGTTTCGGATGTGGCTGGTGTTCCCGCTCATCGACGTATCTGCCCAATTGAGTCCCTCCTTTTTCCCTTGAGTAAGTTATTCCATAGTATGCAAAAAATGGGAAAAGGGTTAAATGATGCAATAAAGGGGGGAGGGGGCTCTCTCACCAGAAAATAAAAAGCCAGCTGTTGGCTTAACAACTGGCTCCAGACTGTCGAAAAAGGCCATGTAAAGAGATCGCCACGTCGCTGCGCTCCTCGCGATGACATACCAAAAGGCCATCATATGTGTCATTGCGAGCCCCGGAGGGGCGTGGCAATCTCGAACGTCTAACCGCTAAAAGACTTCTTTGACACTCTGAAGCCAGCTGTTGGCTTAACAGCTGGCTCAATAGGGATCATAAGGAACAGTTACCTGTTATTTTTCCAGGATGCGCTTTAAGAAAGTACGGGTTCTTTCATTACGGGGATTGTTGAATATAACCTCAGGGACATCATCTTCTACGATAACACCTTCGTCCATAAATACTACCCGGTTGGCTACGTCATGGGCAAAACCCATTTCATGGGTTACCACCAGCATGGTCAGGCCGCTTTTGGCTAGATTTTTCATAACCTTAAGCACCTCGCCCACCATTTCCGGATCCAGGGCACTGGTGGGTTCGTCAAAAAGCAGGGCTTCCGGTTCCATGGACAGAGCCCGGGCTATTGCCACCCGCTGTTTTTGCCCTCCGGAAATCTGATGGGGTTTTGCGTTGATAAACTGGGCCATGCCCACCAGGTCCAAGTATTCCATGGCTATTTTGCGAGCGGTTTGTTTGTCTCTTTTTAATACCTTAACTTGTCCTACTACACAGTTGTCCAAAACCGTCAGGTTATTAAAGAGATTAAACTGCTGGAAGACCATGCCCATTTTAGCTCGATATACAGAATTCGGGATATCCAGCTGGAGAATGTTCTGCCCGTGAAACAGGATTTCACCACTGGTAGGGTATTCCAGCAGATTAATACAGCGCAGCAAAGTGGATTTACCGGAACCGCTGGCACCGATAATACAGACCACTTCCCCTTTGCTGACGGAGAAATTTATATCCTTCAACACCTCATTGACGCCGAAAGTTTTTCTTAAATGCCTGATTTCCAGAATATTATCCATGCAGTTTACCTCCGTCCACTATCCGAATTTCTGCTTCAGGTACAGTCTGCGAACCATGAATGGTATAGACGGACGGTCCATCCAGTTTTTGCTCCAGCCAGCGCAGGATGCGGGTAACCGTAGCGGTCATGATCAGATATATTATACAAGTGATTAAGAAAGTTTCGAAGTAACGGAAATTGGCACCTGCCGCTGATTTGGAATTGAAGAAGAGCTCAGATATAGAAATAACACTGAGCACACAGGTATCTTTGATATTTATAACGAACTCGTTGCTGGTAGCCGGTAAAATGTTGCGGACAGCCTGGGGCAGTATGATGCTGGACATGGTCTGGGCATGAGTCATACCGATGGCATGGGCTGCTTCAAACTGTCCTTTGTCAATAGATAAGATTCCGCCTCTTACGATTTCAGCCATATAAGCTCCAGTGTTAATAGAAACTATTACTATCCCGGCAGGAATAGGGTCAAGCCGAAAGCCCAAAATAATAGGTATTCCATAAAATATTACCATGGCTTGTACCATCATAGGGGTACCGCGGAATACCTCTATATAACAGAGTAAAAGGACATCAACAATTTTCAGAATGACCTTTTTAATAGTGCCGGTTTTGTGATCAATAGGGATAGTACGGATTACTCCAATTATCATACCAATGACAAAGCCAGTTATGGTGCCGGTCAAAGCGATTAAAAGAGTATTACCGGCCCCTCTTAGGAAAAGGGGCCAGTTTTGCTGCCAGATAAAAGCAACCCATTGAAAGAATGATGCATCTGCGGACATTATCACTTACACTCCTGTATCTATGCTGCCAGTTAATTATTCAGAAGAAGGCTGATTGGCAATAGCCTGGTCCATTAATTCCAGTCTCTCTTCCTCAGATATACCAGCTAGGATTTCATTAATCTTTTCCCGATCAGGATTACCTTTTTTCAGTCCCACGGCGATAGCGACATCATCATCGGAGGCTTCAAAACCTTGACCCTTAGCAAATTCCACCATGACAAAATTGGGATTGGCGGCGCTGGCAGAAACCCCTTCCGGTCTTTCCGATACGTACCCATCAATCATACCAGATTCCAAGGCAACGCGCATCGCGGGAAAGTCTTCCATAGCTTGCTGTTTTTGCACGTCCTTGATTTGATCAATAACCGTATAGTGGAAAGTATTGAGCTGAGCAGTTATTTTGGCTCCGGCAAAGTCCTGGATGCTGGTAGCGTTTTCATAGGGAGAACCCTTTTTGACTACCATAACAAGATCAGATTTGTAGTAGTGGTCCGAGAAATCGATAGTCTTCCATCTTTCCGCCGTGGGTGACATACCGGCAATAATAGCATCAATAGTACCCGATTGAACAGCAGGTACCAATCCATCCCAAGCAGTCTTGACAATCACCAGTTCCCGGCCCAGGCCTTCAGCAATTCTCTTGGCGATTTCCACATCGTAGCCGCCGGCAAATTCCTTGGTGCCCTGAATAGGAACAGCCCCATTGCTGTCATCCAGCTGGGTCCAGTTGAAAGGAGCATAGCCGCATTCCATTCCGACCTTAAAAACCTCTTTCTTAGTGGCATCACCCTGTTGAGCAGAGTTATCACCGGGCTGTTCCGAAGAGCTGCAGCCCACAGCGGTAACCAGAAGACCGATTACCAGAATAGCACTCAGCAACAATCTCCATGTTTTTCTCATTACCGATAATCCCCTCCAATATTTTTGTTTCTGTATTCTTACCAAGGTGAGTTACAGCCGCACCTTGATCGAATCCTGTGAAACACCCCTCAAGCAATCTAGGTTAATAGTACCACAAAAATCTACTTTATAGATTTCCATATCAATTGCGGTTTACCTGCTTAGCCAGATTATCAAAAAATAATAAACATACTGAATATATTTAAAATAATGAATTTTTTAAATATTGAAACAGGAATAAACCAACTCGTGCTGAATATGGAATTTAAAGTAGTTTATTGTGGCCAAGGGAGGGATCATTTATGGGATTCACTGAGGGAGCTTTGCGATTGCTGTCTGACTACATGGCGAAAGCAGTTGAGGAAAGACCGGACCATATTGCTTTTATTTATGGAGATGAGAAGATCACCTACCGGGAATTTGCCCAGCAAGCTGAAAAGTTGGCCTGTTACCTCCTTAAATTGGGGGTGCAAAAAGGGGACCGCTTGGCCTATCTGCTGTCACCCCGACCCGAGTTCTTTTACCTGTATATGGCGGCTTCTCGTATAGGAGCCATCATTGTCGGTATCGGTACCCGTCAGAGCAACAAGGAGATTGAGTATGTACTTAACAATTCCGAAGCCATAGCTCTTTTTACCCTTCATACCATGTACGAATATGACTACCAGGAGCGCTTTGAAAAAATCCTGCCCAACTGCCCCAGCGTAAAACACGTTTTTATTGTGGGCGGCCCAGCCAAAATGGAAAACGCCCTGTCCTTTGACGAAATCATGCAGGGTGATTATTCAGAATACCTGCCGGCTCTATTGGAGAGGGAATCCCAAATTTCCACCCATGACGGACTAATTATTGTATATACCTCCGGCAGTACCGGAGTGCCGAAAGGAGCTTTAATGTCTCACCAAAATATTATTCACATGAGTTTGGTGGAAATCGGCATGTGTGAAGCAGGGTGGGATGACATCTGGATCAACCACCTGCCTACTAACCATGTGGGCGGCGCCACCGAGATAGGAGCGACGGCTATTATTGCTAATTCCACTCAGGTTTTGGAACCTTTCAACCCGGCCAAGACATTGGAATTAATTGAAAAACATAAAATAACCATCCTGGGCCAGGTACCCACCATGTATGCCATGGAATTTGCCCTGCCGGATTTCGATAAATATGATTTTTCATCTCTGCGGACATTAGTGATCAGCGGGTCAGCCGCTCCTATGGAAACCCTGCGCAAGATGAAGGAAACCATGTGCGATAACGTCTATAACTGTTTAGGACTGACGGAAGTGTCCGGGTTGATCACCTATACGGAAAAGGGCGCCAGCCTGGAAACCCTGCACCTGACCGTAGGCAAAGTGGCGCCCGAGTTTGAAATGAAGATAGTAGATGAAAACCGTCAGGTAGTACCACCCGGGCAGATCGGCGAGATTGCTTACCGGGGCACTTCGGTTATTAAGGAATACTTTAAGCTTCCGGAAATCACGGCAGCTTCCTTCGATGATGAAGGCTGGTTTTATTCCGGGGATATGGGCTTCATAGACGAAGACGGCAACTTGCGTATGGTGGGACGTTCCAAAGATATGTACATTACCAACGGAGAAAACATTTATCCTGCCGAAGTTGAGGACGCCATCATGCGCTATCCGGGAGTATTGCTGTGTGCGGTAGTAGGTGTGCCCCATGAGATAGCCGGTCATATAGGGCGAGCCTATATTGTCCCCATACCCGGCCACCAGATTGATATTGAAGACCTGAAAGAATTCCTGAAGGAGTACCTGGCTACTTACAAGATCCCCAGGGAGTATGTGTTCAGAGAATCCTTGCCCATGACCCTGCTGGGAAAAATCGAAAAGAAGCTGCTGCGCCAGGAGATTGAAGAAGAGCTGAAGCAAAAGGGTCAGGCTTGATAGCTCTCAATCTCATTATTAGGGGGGATACTAATGAGATTAAAGGATAAAGTAGCCATAGTAACCGGGGCCGGCAAAGGTATCGGAGCTGCCATTGCCAAGCGCTTTGCCGAGGAGGGAGCCAAGGTAATTCTAGTGGACCGGGATGAAAACACCGTCCGGGAGACCGCCGCGGCCATAACTGAAACCGGTGGCATAGCCGCAGCTTATACTGCTGATGTGACGGATCGTGCTGCTATTAACAAGTTGATTGAAGATGTGATAGCCAAATATGAGACCATAGATATCCTGGTGAACAATGCGGGCATTGTCCGGGATGCCATGTTCCATAAGATGAAAGAAGAGGACTGGGATTTGGTAATGAATGTCAACCTGAAAGGTGCCTTCAACATGGTGCAGTCCGTTATCGGCATCATGCGGGAAAAGAACTACGGCAAAATCATAAATGTATCCTCAGCCAGCCGTTTTGGCAATGTAGGGCAGACCAATTATTCCGCCTCCAAAGAAGCCTTGGTGGGATTTACCAGGTCACTGGCCAAAGAAGCAGGGAGCAAAGGAATAAATGTCAATGCCATAGCTCCCGGCACTATTGAGACTGACATGTATTACGGCATTCCGGAAAACATCCGCAGCATGATGAATTTCATGACTCCTCTGGGCCGACCCGGAAAACCGGAAGAGGTGGCCAATCTCTGTCTGTTCCTGGCCAGTGATGAGTCATCCTATATAACCGGTCAGGTCATCCATTGTGATGGAGGCATATTCATGCCCTAACGGGAATAAGCAAAGGGTGACGGATCCGTCACCCTTGGAGAGTGTCAAAAAATTAACTAAAAGAGATCGCCACGTCGCTACGCTCCTCGCGATGACACACCAAAAGGCCATCTTATGTGTCATTGCGAGCCCCGGAGGGGCGTGGCAATCTCGAACGTCTAACCGCTAAAAGACTTCTTTGACAGGCTGAAAGGCTCCCGATGGGGGGCTTTTCAGTTTATTTTTAACTCCCGCAAATTAGGCGTTTCCAATTTGCGGGGGTAGTGATTTAATAGACTAAGGAATGTTTTTCATACATATGGGATCGGCTCAATTTCAGGTCCAAGGAGGAGGAGAATATGAACATGCCTTTGGAGCCTCAGGAACAGATGACCGTGGGGCAGCGTATAGTTGGGATTCTCTTTAATCCCCGGCTGGCTTTTGCCGATATTGAGAAACAGACCAAATGGGTGCCGCCTTTGCTGATAATCATGGCGGTAAGCTTTCTGTGTTCCTTGGCATCTGTTTCCAAGCTTAAGGAATATACCCGTTACACCCTGGAACTGCAGGCGCAAAATATACCGGAATTAGCTAATGAAGCTACGATGGCTATGGCTGTCAACAGCGCAGCAGTATTTGCCTTGATAGGCAGTATGCTGTCCCCGGTTGTTGTGTGCCTGTTGTGTGCCGGACTGCTCAAGCTGTTCAATTTGTTTGCCGGCGAGCCTGCCCGGTTTCGCCAGTTCTTCGCAGTAACCGTTTACTCTTATTTTCCTCTTTTGATAGGTTCGGTCATAGCTGCCATTATGATCGTTATGAGCCCTGCCACTCACCTGGAAGAGGTGTCAACCAGCCTGTACCTGTTATTTCCCCCGGGTTCCAAGGGTTTTGCCGCCAGTTTAGCCCGGCAGGTGGATCCCTTTTACCTGTGGAGTCTGGGGCTGATGGCTCTGGGTAGTTCCGTTATCAGCAGGGTGCAGTTCAGAACCTATGCTGCCTATGTATTTGCGATTTGGCTAATATTTGCTCTGGGGACCGCCTTGTTAGCTCAGGGGGTATAGTTCATTCACAGTAATGAACTGATTTGACTATTTGAGGAGGACTTATGCATGCCAGCCATTGTACCCCGTGTGTCAATGGGAAGGAAAACCCTGATTATTGTAATCGCAGCAGTATTGATTGTAAGCATAGTGGGTTTGAACCTCTACCGGTCCCGCCAGCAGGTGCCGGTGGAAGTGTCCACTGCCACAGCGCAGATTGAGAAAATGGGGGCAACCATTCTTACCAGCGGCAATATCGAACTGGTGGAAAAACAGGAAGTGTATGCTCCCAGCGACCGCCTGGTGCGGGAAGTGCCGGTCCAGGTGGGGGATCAAGTTAAGGCAGGCCAAATTCTGGTGGTCCTGGAGGCTGACAGTGAATCCTTGAGTCTCCTGGAAGCCCAGGCAAGGTTGGCCGAACAGGAAGTCACCTACCAGAAGTATTTTAATCCCGCCCCGGAAGATCTGAAGATTGCGGAAGCTGAGTATAAACAGGCTCAGCTTAAATATGAAAGCAGTCTAAGAAATGCCGACAGTTATGAAAAACTTTATGCAGCCGGAGCGGTATCCCTGCAGGAACTGGAAACAGCACGCACTCAGCTGGCGGCAGATGAGGCTGCTTATCTCAAAGCTGAAAGGGAATGGAATAAGATCCGGAATGGTTTGCAGGGAGCCGAACGCCGCAGCCAGGAAGTGGCTTATCATCGTGCCCGGGAGGCGGTCAAGCTGGCTGAACAAAACCTGACTCAATTTGTAGTCCCAGCCCGGATTGATGGTCAGGTTATGGCCGTAGAAGTAAGTCCTGGGGATGTAACCAAAGCCGGTCAGCACCTGGTGACCATTGGCGATCCCCGCCGGCTGGAGGTAAAGGTGGGAATTGGGGAATATGATGCCGCCCGGGTTAAAAAGGGGCAGGAAGTGCTGATAGAAGCCTCTGCTTTTCCGGAAAAACAATTTAAAGGCCAGGTAGTGGAAGTTTCCCAGAGAGCGTTTGTGAACAAAAACACCCAGTCCCAGCAGGTGGAAATACCTGTGCGCATTGCCGTAGATAGTGAACAGGAAGGCCTTCTCCCCGGCTTTACGGTGAAGGTAAAGATAATTACCGTGCCGGAAAAAGAACGGTTAGTGGTCCCTTATGAAGCAGTAGTGGACAAGGATGGCCAGAAATATGTGTATGTAGTCTCCCAGGGGAAGGCCAAGCAGGCAGCGGTAGAGATCGGACTGGAAGGAGATTTGAACATAGAGATAACTAAGGGAATAAAAGAGGGGGATGTGGTGATATTGAATCCCCCTGACGATCTGAAAGACGGGCAGGCAGTAAAGCCTGTTGAAGGACCAGCCCAGGAAGCAAGAGGGTAACCAGCCATGATTCAGGTTAAAGATCTGGTAAAAATATATCGTCCCGAACTTAATCCGGTGCATGCCCTGCGGGGAATCAGCGTTTCTATTGAACCTGGCGAATTTGTAGCGATAATGGGCCCTTCCGGCTCTGGCAAGTCCACCTTCATGAACCTGCTGGGTTGCCTGGATACTCCAACCTCCGGGTCATATATTCTTGACGGACAGGAAGTCAGTACCATGACCGGAGATCAATTGGCTGAGATTCGCAACAAAAAGATCGGCTTTGTTTTCCAGAGTTTTAACCTGCTTCCCCGCATGAGTGCCCTGCGTAATGTGGAACTGCCTCTGGTATATGCTGGGGTAGGCAAGAAGGAGCGCCGCCAGCGGGCTTTGGAAGCTCTGGAAAAAGTGGGTATGCAGGATCGAATTGATCACCGGCCGGCTGAGCTCTCCGGAGGGCAAAACCAGCGGGTAGCTATCGCCCGTGCTCTGGTGAATAATCCAGCCATACTCCTGGCCGATGAACCTACCGGCAATCTGGACAGCCGTACCAGTGAAGAAATTATGAACATATTCTGTTCCCTGCATAAAGAAAAAACCACTATCGTACTGGTCACCCATGAAAGGGAAATAGCCCTGTACAGCAGCCGGATTTTGCATTTTCGTGACGGCCTGCTGGACAAAGAAGAAGCATCTGTTGGTAACACTCCTGCTGTACCGGAGGAGAAAATATGAACTTATTGGAAAGCATACAAGCCGCTCTGGATTCCATTCGCGCCAACAAGTTTCGTTCCATACTGACCACTCTGGGGATAGTTATAGGGATTGCCGCAGTCATAGCTGTCATAGCCATTGGACAGGGAGGACGGCAGACCATACTGTCGGAGATAGAGAAAATCGGCAGCAATCTTTTCTACGTCGGATTGGATTGGCGCCGGGAAGATCCCCCCACCGGTCAGGAGTTCAACCTAATGGACATCCAGGTGATAAAGGAGCAGGTGCCGGAAATAAAGTACCTGTGTGCTGAATCCTATGGATATGAACAGGTCCGGGGAAAACAGACCACAAAGATGGCTCAGATACTGGGAACCAATGCCGATTATGGGCCTATGTACAATTTTGTGATGAAGGAAGGGCGCTTTTTCAGCCAGGCTGATGAGCAGGGGAGACGCCGCATAGCAGCCTTGGATGAAGGTATCGCTGACGAGCTGTTTCCCAAAGGAGCAGTGGGAGAGCAGATAGTCATTGCCGGAACTTCCTTTACCATAGTGGGGGTTGTGAAAAGCCAGGCTTCCCTGTTCAATTTAGAGGGGTCCAAAATGATCTACATACCCATCAGCACCTGGCTGGATATAAGTCCCTACGCTACTATAAGTTACCTTGAGGGAAGCACTTATGATGTAAAGGATGTGCAGAAAGCTGCCGACCAGGCTGTCAAAATACTGGAACGCCGTCATCGTGCCGAAGGCATTTATATAAACGAGACCCTGGAACAACAGATGGAAATGATCAGTGAGGTCACCGGAGTTTTAACCCTGATCATAGGCTCCATTGCAGCTATCTCCCTACTGGTAGGCGGAATAGGGGTTATGAACATAATGCTGGTATCGGTTACGGAGCGTACCAGGGAAATTGGTATACGTATGGCTTTAGGAGCCCGGCGCCGTGATATATTGCTGCAGTTTCTCATAGAAGCCATAGTCCTGTGCCTGATCGGGGGAATTATCGGCACAGCCCTGGGGGTAGGCGGTGCCTTTCTGGTGGCTAAACTGGCCCAATGGCCGCCTCTTATATCCTGGAGTACCATCTTACTGGCCTTTCTCTTTTCCGCCGGTGTCGGGATAGTATTTGGACTATTGCCGGCTAACAAGGCATCCCAACTGGATCCTATCGAAGCTTTGCGTTACGAGTAAAACTTGAGCGGCCATCGGGGAAGCAAACCTGCTTCCCCTTTAGTTTTTTAAATGAATCAGTTGGCAATGAATCGAAATTCCTTGCTGGCATTAACGATTATGTCAATAAGCGATATATTCCGGCTAAATCGTGCTAACGGTTATGCAATAAAGCTATAGCCGAAAGAATCCTGAACCCCTTGCATACATAGAATAATAGGTTTTGCTGCCATAAAAAATATGCTGTTCATAACCACGGTTTGTGATACAATATATTGCATAATAAAAATTTCTAATCCCATATTATAATTTAACGTAATTTTCAGATTTGTTAGAAAATTATTTGGAGGTGTGTGTGTTGCCCGCAAAGTTTTCCTACAATGAAGAAGCATTGGAAAACCTTCGTATTGACGATCCGAGTATACTGGACCGTCTGATCGATCATGAATCATTTCGGGAGAGCAACTTAAAGAAATGCCGCGAAAAAGTCGACAAACGTATGACACTGCAGGAAGCAGTAGCCAAGTTCGTTGAAGATGGAGATGTCGTAGCTGACTCCGGATTTTCCTATGTACGTACTCCCCTGCAGGCTCAATTTGAGATCTGGCGTCAGGGGAAGAAGAACCTGCAATATATCGGCTCTCCTAACACATTGAGTTCCTTTGCTATCTTTGCCGGTGCTGCCAAGTATGCTCATAATTCTTATGTGGGAGCGGAAATGCGCGGTACCGATCGCGCCTTTGACCGGTCAATTAAAGATGGCAGAGGAAAGATTCTATCCGAGTGGGGACATGGCTCAATGGGATTAGGATTTAAAGCTGCCCAATACGGGATGCCTTATGTGGCTTCACGCCAACTGCTCGGATCGGACATGCTGAAATACAATCCTTATGTGAAGGTCACCCGCGATCCCTGGAATAATGACCCCGTAGTATTGATACCCGCTCTGCATCCTGATGTGGTGTTTATCCACGCCCAGCAGGCGGATATGTATGGAAATGCCAAAATTTTCGGGCCGGCGGTTAATGATATTGCGGAGGCCTTTGCGTCCCGCAAAGTCATTATTACCTGTGAAGAAGTAGTACCCGAACTGGCCATCCGTTTTGACAACAGTTTTGTAGTTATCCCCTTCATGGTTGTTGATGCTGTAGTCGAACTTCCCTACGGATGTCTGCCTGGTTGCTGTCCCGGCTATTATTACTGGGCCAGAGAATGGTGGGAGTGGCTGATGCGTATAGCCACCAGGGATGAAGAGGCTATGCAGGACTTCTTTAAAGAATGGGTCTTGGACTGCAAAGACCAGTATGAGTTAATCGACAAGTTAGCCAAGCACTTGGGCGGTTCCCGCTATATAGATCACCTGCGCCGCATGCAGAAAGCTGAAGAATATTTGCTTGAAGACAAGGGTGTTGACTTTACCTATACCCAGGTTATACCCAAGAGGGATTAGTTGGAAGGAGGCGAGCACGTTGTCAATTGCACCGGCAAACCCTTTTGAACAGTTAGCTTATAATGTGTCTTTGCAGATAGAAGACGGCATGATAGTCTATGTAGGTACCGGTCTGCCCATGGTTGGAGCTATTTTAGCCAAATATACCCACGCTCCTCACATTACCCTGGTGTATGAGAGCGGCGGGCAGGATCCCTGGGAAGGTCCCATGCCCTGGTCAGTAGGAGGAGCAGCCACTTATCGCCGGGCCCCCATGAGCCTGGAAATGGCCCATTCATTTGCCATGGCAGCCAATGGCTTTGTGGATATAGCCTTCCAGGGTGCTGCGCAAATCGATATGTACGGAAACCTTAACACCCACTTCATAGGCGAAAGCTATCACAATTTCAAATCCCGCCTGACCGGCAGCGGGGGAGGAAATGACCTGAGTTCTCTTGCGGAACGTATCGTCTTGGTCGGTCTGCAGGATCCCACCAGATTCCCAGCAAAACTGGACTTTTTAACCAGTCCCGGTCATTTATATGGCGGAAACAGCCGCAAAGAAGCAGGCTTGCCCGGACTGGGGCCGGTAGCCTGTGTCACCCAGCTGGGTGTTATGGATTTTGAGCCGGAAAGCAAGCGCATGCGCATTAAGGGCTTGAACCCGGGTATAACGGTAGAAATTGCCCAGGCCTGCACGGGATTTGAACTGCTCGTACCGGATAAAATCGAAGAAATTCCCGCTCCCCCGGAAGATATCCTGAGGGTACTGCGGGAAGAAGTGGATCCCCATGCTATCTTTATAGCATTCCCGCCACGGGTAAAATAAACAAGCATTTTCATTCGGGAGGGCCGCTCAGGTCCTCCCTTTTTTTATGACCAATTATGAAACTAAAACCCTGCTAGGTAACAGGCATATTCCATAGGCTTTAGGATAGTTAAATGGCGCAGATTCTTATCAATCTGGCCGAAGGAAGCCCGGGCCGGTTTGGGGTTGGCTTCCAGAAACCACACTTTGCCCCGGCTGTCGACAATAAAATCCAGCCCCAGTTCTCCCAGCAGAGGTATTCTTCGGCTGAGACACTCAGCAATCTGCAGGGCCAGCATCTCCATCTCTTCCTTAATAGCGGCTGTTTGCTGCCAACTGAAACCCCGGCTGGAAAGAATCTGGCTCAGACTTACTGCCTGGCCGCCGGTATGCAAATTGGTGGTTATTTTGGAACTTGCTCCAATGCGAGCGGCGATACCGGTTACTGACCAAGTATTGCGGCGATCCTTTTGAATGAGCAGGCGGAAGTCGAAATGGGGTTTGCCGCTCACCTGAATGGCCTGCTGAATAATAAGCTGTCGCCCCGGAGAGGCTGCCCGTATGGCCTTCCAGGCATCTGCCAGAGAAGTATACAGGTTTTCCGCCTGGTGGTCGTTGGTTTTAACTGCGTAATACTTGTTTCTTTTGCTTACCTTAATGATGCCTGCTCCCCGGGATCCGTTTATAGGCTTTATATATACGGCCCTGTACCTGTTAAGCATGGCTCTTAGCTGGTTAACAGAAGAAAACAAGCGGGTATCGGGGAGATGGGGAGCAATACTGGGTTCCTGAGCCAGCTGTTTATGTACCTTCAGCTTGCTGCCGATATGAGTATTGAAAGTTTTTACCCGGCTTTGCAGCCGGGCCCTGGTAACGGTAGTGTCCGGCAGCTTAGCATAGCTGTGTTTGAAGAAACGGTTGTAACAAACATCAGGGAGGGGGAACCAGTTTCTTTTCCAGTGGCGCTGTCCGGGCAAGAGATAGTATCCATGAATGCGGTTTTTCTGCCAGTTGATGTCCTGGGGAGTAAATACATAGGCCAGTCCATGTAGATCATACATACTGTTTACCAGACTGCGGAAAAAGTTTTCCTGACTGCCGAAAGTACCCCGTTGCTCTAGATAAGCATCGGTGAGAATACCTATCAGGGGGCCGATGCGCAGCTTGTCACCGTCCCGGCGGATATTCATCTCCAAACCTTCCGGTATGGCCAGGGCTGCAGATAATTCAGGAGTTATGGTGATAAGAAACTCGCTGTCTTCGACTATGTCCACCATAGCCTCAATAGATTTATTGCCCAGGGCCAGCCTGCAGACAGCATTTGGCTTCAGCCCCAATTGTACGGCTTGTTCAGAAGAAAGATGCAATTCTGGGTAATCTTTGCCCATAGAAGCCTCTTTAGCATACACAGTATTTACTTATATATGTATGCTAAATACTTTCCGGCAGTGCCGCCTGAAGATTACCACAGAATTGCCATAATGATCTATTTAGCGACAATACGTTATGCCCATATAAAAGTAAGTAAAGCGGCTACACTGGTAAAGACAATAGATATGACTACGGCAACCTTGATCACCTTGGATTCTATCCCCAGGGCATCTATAGTAGCAGCTGCATTCTGCAGCTTAGCCGGGGAAATAACACTGGCCAGCCCACCGGCTATAGCGGTTCCCGCAGCCACTGTCAGGAAATCAAATTTCAACAGGTCGGAAATAATCTCATTATATTTGGTAAACAGGGCAATAGTAGATGCTTCAGAACCAGAGACAAATCCGCCCAGCAATCCCAGGTAGGCAGCTATTGCCGAGTACACCCCGTTAAACACCTCAGCAGATCCCAAAGCCAAGACTGAGATCATATTAGTCTCCAAACCAGGCGGGTTCCATACTCCGTTTTGGGGGGTATAGCCCGAGTACATCATAACATAAGCAATGGAGAAGAAAACTGCTGCCGAAAAGAAGGGCCGGGGAGCCCGTTTCAGCCACTTGGTGAGAATTTCCTTCCATTGAGCTTTGGTGGGCTTTAACAGGGGGACCGCTATCAATGTGCTGATAATCACCCAGGTATAGGCGTTCCACAACATACGAGTGTTAAGGGGTTTGCCGCCGGGAATTATTTCTACAGCCATGGCCAGTTCTTTAAATAAGAAGTTGTACAGGGGCGGCCAGAAGTTGATAATCAAACAGCATGATACCAGAATGATCCAGGGCGCCAGGGCTGTAAGCAGGGGCATGGACTGCTCCGTGGCAATATCCTGGGGAGTAAGCTGGGATCGGTCCAAAATCGGGTGCTTATTTAGCTTCAGGTAAAGCATCATCACTATAATAGTGGCCATGCCGGCTATTACACCGGTCAGCACCACGCCGTGACCGATGTGGGCTACGGCCATAGCTGTCAAGCCCATGGTGGAACCAGCCAGCAGGCAGGGTACAAATCCCTCCCGCATCTTGGCCCAGCCGCCCACTATAAACAGCATGCCGAAGCCAATCATAGTGGAAATGATTGGCATAAATTTAGAAAATACTAAAGCAGCTTCATTTAAGGGGGTGCCGGTCATGTCGGAGAAGATTACCAAAGCACCGCCCAGCAGGGCATAAGTACACAGAGCATCGTAGCCCAGCGCCGGCAGAGCTACCGCCACAAAGGTAGAATATCCCAGAGCCAGCATAATGGGGGGAAGTATGGATACCGGCGTAGCTCCCACTGCTACCAGCAGCGTGCCTATCCCCATATTTATTATCATGATCTGCACGGTTTGATCCCGGAGAGCAATAGTTTTTACAAAGACGACAATGCGTTTTAATGCGCCGGTACATTCCAGAAAAGTAATTTGGAATATGGAAGTAACTACCATAAGGGAAACCGGAAAGGAAGCAATGAGTCCAGCCAAGGAAGCAGTAAGGCCTACTTCCAAAGAAGTGTTGAAAAACAGGTAGGCAATAGCAATAGTAACAATCCAGCCTGCCAGTCCGCTCAGGTCAGCAGGCCAACGGGCTATAATAAGCAAGCCCAATACCAGCAAAACGGGTACGAGAGTCAGCAGAATATCCAATTGTCATCCATCCTCCTGTCCTACAATGCAAAATGTCCAGGTCCTTCCGCCCTTCCTTACTACTGTACTACTTCACTGTCAGGAAGACCCGAAAGAAAGAACCATAGAAAAATAATATCACAAAATAATCAGTAAGCGTAAAAAAATTTTGCTCTGGACGGGCAAATTATTTATCCTCCAGTTCCTGCCAGTCATCCTCCTTAGCTTTTCGGAAACTTTTAATAGCCTTGCCCATAGACTCAGCTAGCTGGGGAAGTTTGCCGGGACCAAAAATTATTAAAACAATTACCAGAATAAAGACTAATTCCCAGGGACCGAAATTACCTATCAAGCCAAACATATAACCTGCCTCCTTAATGGCCTGTGCCCGTTAATAAGAATGATCGATCTTTTTGCTCCTTCTTTGCAACAATAACGTCGATTGATTATATAATACCAGATTCGTTCCCAGAAGACATTATATTTAACAGTTAAGCCCGGATCAGCTTTAAATTGACTTCTATTGCTACAATGGTATGGGGCTACGGCAAATTGCTCATACTGCAAAAAAAACAGTGGTAGGAGGATTCAATGAGCGAGTACATTAACAACCGGGAGTTTAGGCAGCAGAAGTTAAAAGAGATGATCTTGAAGCTGCATGACGGGGAAAGTGTGGAGAAAGTTAAAGAGGAGTTTAAAAAGGTATTCAGCGGGGTTCAAGCCAAAGAAATCGCTGATCTGGAACAAAGCCTGGTAGCCGAAGGGATGCCTGTGGAGGAAGTCCAGAGGCTATGCGATGTACATGCCGCCGTATTCAAGGGATCCATTGAAGATATTCACCGGGAGGACAGAGGACCGGAAACCCCTGGTCATCCGGTGCATACTTTTAAGCTGGAGAACCAGGCTCTGAAAGATTTGATTGATCATAAACTAGCCCCGGCAGTAACTGCTCTCCGGGAATCCGACAGCCAGGAGAATATTCTAAAGGCTATTGCAGCGGTTAACGAACTGGCAGATATAGACAAGCACTACAGCCGTAAAGAGAATTTGCTGTTTCCTTACCTGGAAAAGTACGGCATATACGCACCCCCCAAAGTCATGTGGGGGGTGGATGACGAAATACGGGAGGAAATAACGAAGCTCAAAGATATGCTCACTGATTACCAGGGCAACCCTGAGAGCGTATTATCTCAGTTTAAGGTAGTCGCAGACCGGGTAAAGGACATGATCTTCAAAGAAGAGAAGATTTTGTTGCCAATGGCCTTGGAAAACCTGGCGGAAGATGAATGGATTCAGATTCGCGATGCCAGTCCGGAAATAGGTTTTTGCCTGGTGGAACCAGGCACGGAGTGGAACCCGCCCCGCCAGGAATTGGAGCAAGGCGGAGCCCATGATAAATCAATTCATTTTCCCACTGGAGTTCTCAAGCCGGAGGAAATCAATCTGATATTCAATCACCTGCCCGTAGATATAACCTATGTGGATAAGGACGATATTGTTAAGTATTTTTCCGGGTCCCCCGAGAGAATATTTGCCCGGCCTAAAACCATTACCGGCCGCAAGGTGCAAAACTGCCATCCTCCAGCCAGTATCAACATTGTGGAGAAAATCCTGGACGATTTTAAGCAAGGTCGAAAGGACAGTGAGTCATTCTGGATAAACCTGGGGGATAAATATGTGTATATAAGGTATTTTGCTGTACGGGATGAAGAGGGCAATTATGTAGGAACCATGGAGGTAACTCAGGATATTCGGCCTTTGCAGGCTATAAAAGGAGAAAAAAGGCTGCTCAGCGAGTAGCAACCCATTATTGAAGCAAAAGAAGAAGGGTGACAGGCTTTCTGCCACCCTTTTATATTGAGGAAGATTATAGCAACCAGGTTTAATTTCTCCGGGCAGTTTTTGTCAATACTATTGACTCAATTCACCGGCAGAACTATCGATAGATTGACTAAGGCTGCGGCCGGCAAAAAACTGCCTGTAGATGACCCCGATATAGAACAGCACTATGGGTACCCCGATGATCGCCAGGATTAACATGACTTTCAGGGTTAACAGTGATGATGAGGAATTATATAAGGTCAGACTGGCAGCAGGGTCAGCAGCATTAGGAACCAGCGCCGGGAACATAGCCCCACCTATAACACCCCACAAGCTCAGGATAAGGAGGCTGGAAACCAGCATAGGAATATAGGCAGCCATCTTTTTCAGGACTACCGGATAAATCCCGTAACAGGCTACCAACAGAGCCGGGATAACATACAGCAGCGGATAATGATAATAGTTGGCAAATACCTGGGGCTCATTAATAAAGCAATATACGCTCAGCAAAAGGAACAGCACCAGGGAAACCAGCCAATAGCGGAATGCGATTTGGCTGGCTTTTTCCCTCAACTGGTCCGGACCCACCGCCATGAGAAAGCCCGCTCCCTGGAGAGCGAAAAGGCTTACGCTGAAAAGACCGGTACCTATGGCGAAAAGGTTCAGGAGATCCCAAAAACCTCCGGTATAATTGCCCTTCACGTCCAAGGGTATGCCGGCCAACAGGTTCCCCATGGCTACTCCCAGCAGCAGGCAGACCAGAGCACTGCCGATAAAATAGGCTTCATCCCAGAAACGTATCCAGCGGGCACTGTTTACCTCAGGCTTTATCTCTATGGCTACCGCTCGTAAGACCAGGACAAGGAGCAGCAGCATTAGTGCCAGGTAGAAGCCGGAAAAGACGCCGGCATAAACCTTGGGGAAAGCGGCAAACAATGCTCCCCCGCCGGTCAGCAGCCACACTTGGTTGACTCCCCAGATCGGTCTTAAATTATAGGATATGGCTTCCCGCTCTTCTGCACTTCGGAAGCGATAGAACAGGTAACCGGCACCCAGGTCAAAACCTGCCAGAACTGTATATCCGGCCATGAGAATCCCTATCAGGATAAACCAGGTAATCTGCAATGCTACCATGCCGATGCTACCTCCTTCCCATTGACATTGGCATCAGACACGGACTTTAGCTCTTTAGCGATGAGGAAAATCCACAAGCCCAGCAAGAGGATGTAAATCAATACGAACATCACCAGGGAAGCAAGAATCTGGGCTGCCGGCACATTTACCGATGCCGCATCTGCCGTGCGCAGCAGCCCATAGACGATCCAGGGCTGGCGCCCTACTTCGGCAGTAATCCAGCCTAACTGATTGACTATGAAGGGAAGAGGAAGAGCGATCATAGCTAAACGCAGGAACAACCGGTTGTTGTACACAGTGCCTCCCTTGAGCAGCCACAAACCCCATAGGGTAAATAAAATGAAAGCACCTCCCAGTATGATCATGGGACGATAAGAATAGAAAACAACTTTAACCGGCGGCCAGTCAGTTTCCGGAAAGCTGTTTAAGCCTTTAATCTCTGCGTGAGGCTCTCCGGTAATAAGCCAACTCAGTAAATAGGGGACGGCAATCTTATTGTTGACAGTGCGGTTTTCGGGGTCAACCAGCCCGAAGAGCAGCAGAGATGCTCCTTGCTCATCTTCAAACACAGCCTCCATGGCGGCCAGTTTGGCGGGCTGGGTATTGGCTACCTGCACGGCGTGGTAATGGCCCAGGAACAGCTGTACGACACAGGCTATAACCGCAACAACCAAACCAATGCGCAGGGATTTCCCGGCCATCTCCGCCTGCCGGTTTTTTAGCAGCATCCAGGCAGAGATTCCCACCACGAAGAAAGCTCCGGTAATAAAAGAGGCGTCAATGGTATGCAGGTAGCGGGGAAGGGTAGAAGGATTGAATACTGCTTGGAAGAAATTGGTGAGTTCCGCCCGACTGCCTACGATGTGATAGCCTGCCGGAGTTTGCATCCAGGAATTGGCCACGATGATCCAAAAAGCGGACAGGGTAGCTCCTACAGCAACCAGCAGGGAAGAGAGACGATAAAGGGTTGGTGATACCCGGTTTTCACCCCAGATTAAGACACCGATAAAGGCAGATTCCAGGAAAAAGGCCAGTATTCCCTCAGCGGCCAGGGGAGCACCGAATATGTCGCCCACATAACGGGAATATTCTGCCCAATTGGTGCCAAATTGAAACTCCATAACAATACCACTGGCTACTCCTATCACGAAAGATATGGCCAGAAGGCGCACCCATAAACGGGACATTTGCTGGTAAATAAGTTCTCCGGTCTGATGAAAGCGCCGCTGCATAAAATAAATGATCCAGGCCAGCCCGATGGTAAGCGGAGGGAAAATAAAGTGAAAACCCACCGTTACTCCGAATTGAATGCGGGACAGCAAAACTGCGTCCATTTATTGTACCTCCTTTATGGTGAGAATATTTTAATAACAACTATGAAAGATAACTGCCAAATAACTCTAAAACATTTTCTCCTTATCCAGATTTTACAACGCCTGACCAGCAATGGATCTAGTTTATGCTGGCGGAAAAGGGAATGAGAAAGAATATACCTGGAAATAATAACCTCAAAAGGATGCAGGGGAACCAGGAAAGAAACTCGATAAAATTTTCCGAAGGATGATGATAGGATGGGAACCAGAATAGCTCAAATTGTTGATTCAGCAGGGAGCATACCCCGGGATATTCTCGATAGATACCGGATAAAAGAGGTGGCTTTTAATATCTTGCTGGGAGATCAACAGTACAAGGAGAATATTACCATTACCGGTGAGGAACTTTATGAGAGGATGATAAAACAGCCTCAGCTGATTCCCAAGACTGCGGTTCCCGCAGTATTAGACTGGATCCGTGCGTTTAAGGAGAAATACGAAGAAGGATACCGCCATTTTATAGTCACCACTATTGCTGAACCCCTTTCTGCCAGTTTGCAATCGGCCAATATGGCGGCCCGGCAATTTTTGCAGGCTCATCCGGAGGCTAAAATATATGTTCTTTCCTCCAATTGATGCTTCGCAAATTTTTTAAGAAAAAGTCTCACACTTTATGCGAAATAATTCTTTGAATAAATTTGCATAACTACTTTCCTCAATTACTTTATAGAATAACTAATTACATCTTGCGCATTAAAACAAAACTTTCAAATATCTTCTCTCTTAAACGATAACTATTACAGTGACACAACAGCCCTAGATAACTCTGCACGCTTGCGTTTACCTGGCTAAAATCTACCTCTCCACGAGCATAAGCCCTCTGAAGATATCGAAGGCGCCGCTTCATTCTAAGGGCCGTCTTCTTACGCAGCTTGCGATGCGTGGGCCATATCCGGTAACCGCAAAAGTCGATTCCCTGATCCGCCGTCTGGACGGTGGTCTTGTTGTTGAGCGTCAGGTGTAAATAGTCCTCCAGAAATACGCTGATCTCTTCTTTGAGTCGCCACAAGTATTTCTTATCCGGGTGCAAAATAATCACGTCGTCCATATATCGGATATAATACCGGATCTTCAAAACGTGCTTAGCGTACTGATCCAGCTCGTTAAGGTAGAGATTTGCAAACATTTGGCTTGTAAGATTACCTATCGGCATTCCTACTCCCTCGACCCGCTGGCACTCAAAACCGTGGTCACCCAAGGGAATGCCAAACTTAGTGTCCTCAGACCGGATGATAGTCTCCAGCAACCAGAGCAGATCTTTGTCGGCGATTATCCGCTGTAAAATTCTCATGAGTATGTTATGATCCACCCGGTAGAAATATTTGCTAATATCTAGCTTAAGAACGTATACCCTAAGATTTCTCCTGTCCAGGTACTGGAGCCAGTATTGAAGTCTATCCACTGCCTGGTGAGTTCCATATCCTACTCTACAGGCGTAACTGTCTGAAATATACCGTCGATCTAAAAGCGGGTTAAGTATCCTATAAACAGCCCACTGGATCACCCGGTCCTTGAACGGTAGTGCCATGATCAAGCGTTTCTTCGGATCGTATACAAAAAACTCCCTGTACCTGCCCACCTTATAAGTTTTCCAGATTAATTCATTCTGTATAGTAATCAGGTTCTCTTCTAGGTTGCGAGTAAACTCCAGAACCTCGTTTCTAAATCGCTTACATTTCCGTGCTTCCAAGTAAGCTAAATATAGGTTTTCGAAGTCATAAACCTGCTGATAAAGGTTCTTATGCCGTTTTATTGCTACTTCCTCCTTATAACAAGGTGCCGGGCGTGACACCCTTCACCCCGCCGGGCTACTAACTGTCTTCCCGGCAATTTACTTTTTTGCCGGTCCCTATATCAGGACACGGCAGGGAAGAAAACCCCTTTACCCCTGCGCACTGGAGACCGGCCCATGAGCCGGCCACTTCTGGCTACAGGGTGAAGCTGCGCGGAAGCCGATGTTGACATTCGAGTTCGACCGGGCGTTGTTCAGGTTCAGGGAGAACACACCAGCCCTGGAGCCGTTGTTCCAGTTCCCGCCCCGGATCGGGAGACGCTTCGGTTTTCTCCCACAAGATTATCGGGTTGATTTAAGCCAACCACCAATCATCTTTCCTATTTCCGTGGTCATCTTTGACCAGTTCTCGTACTTTTTGGTAGATAAAAATCTTAAGTCCTTTGCCAGTCTTATGTAATAACGGAGGATCTCAAGTTGAACATCTGCCTCCTGGATCGCGTTTTTCTTGTAGTAGCGTCTGTTGGCCATAATGATAGCCTTTAATAACTCAAACATCGCTTTCTTAGTCTCAGCTGCTAAAGTATACTTCTCGCTTTTAGGGTACTGCTGTAGGCAAATATAGCCATACTGGATCATGTCATAGGTTTTTTGAAGGATCTTCAACTGCTCATTCAAGTTTATCCCCCGTTTTTAAATTATTAACCGACGGGCAGGCTGTTGCCCGCCCATCAGATTTCAGGTTTCAGGTCCCAGATTACGAAATAAAAGCTGCGCGGAAGCCGAAGGAGACAGACGAGTGCGACCGGGCGCGGTCCAGGTTCAGGGAGAACACACCAGCCCCGGAGCCGTTGAGCCAGTACCCGCCCCGGATCGGGAGACGCTCTCCGTAGTTACGCGCCCAAAACCAGTCTCCTCCGCAATCAGTGAATGCGGGAGCTATGCAGAGGAGTTGCAATATTTTGGGTATCGTTACCCCCGTTTTCGCTGCTAGTGTTTCAAAAGACGTTTGTCCATAACTTAAGTAATCGTTGGATGCTGTGTTGGCCGGGTTCATGCTATTAGTAATTACGGTATTAATAAAGGGCGGGCCGCCCACATCTTCATACACACCTGTTCCGGGCACTGAGGAATCAATTTTTAGTGTATTGGCAGTTCCCGGAGCAACCAAACTGCCGTCCTCCAAAATAGCTTTCCACTCAGAGCTAGAGGCACTTTGGTCTTTGGTATTGTCGGCTGCGTCATTGTCAGCCAGTATCTGTATTTCCCCTACATTTAGCCGCAATCCGCCAACCCATTCCCACACGTTACCGTTTAGATCGCAAACGCCGAACGGGGTGCCGT
>Ga0208938_1000333_pt1 | contig 38785 bp, 30 predicted proteins | sample AD_UKC125_MetaG_FD_184434 | JGI IMG/M metagenome (GOLD analysis project Ga0208938, IMG submission 184434) | Active sludge microbial communities of municipal wastewater-treating anaerobic digesters from USA - AD_UKC125_MetaG (SPAdes) (version 2) | ecosystem: Engineered > Bioreactor > Anaerobic >...
GAACGGTTCCCGAAGGATCGAGATCGTCGATGCCGAAGCCGCGCGCATTCCCGAGCTCAAGGCCAAGGGCTGCTTCACCGAGATTATCGCCTACAAGACGCGGGTGTTCGTGCCGCTGGACGGCGCCGAGGCGATCATCGTCGGCATTGCCGTCCCGGGCTGAGCCACCAGGCAAGCCAACGCTCTGCAGCTATCGGTAACCTGCCCGACCGCCTGGGATCATGTTGAGCCGTCTTGTATCTTCCCAATGGCCGCGCACCAGCGCTGCCTCCGCTTCGTAAAGCGCCTCAACGTTGGTCGTGACGGCCATTACCTTGTGGTGGATGTATGTCACCCGTTCGGCCTCCAGTTCCTCCCGCAGCTTGCGGTGGAATAGCAAGTTGCTGCCCTTGCGCATCGCGCGTCGATGCTCGGCCCAGCGGGTCTTCCAGCTCCGCGTCGTTATGCCGACGTAGAAGTAACCATCTACGGGGTAGGAACTGCCCTCGCCGAAGATATGCTGGTAGAGGACGAACGACTTCTTTGGCCAGCCATTTGGCCTGATAAGGATGTGTGCAGGCGCCGAAAACAGGATGCTCGGTTCGGTTACGTGCGCCGATGGCATGCTTATGTCGAACCTGCGCGCCGCAGCCATGAGCGCCGGGTCGCTGACGAGGTCGAGGCGGATCACCGGTGATAGTATCAACTCGCCGGCTTGTTGAGGCTTACCGGACCTATAGTCGTCCGTGCCGATGGACACGTTCCGGTGTCCCTCGCGCATGCGCTTTTGCGGCGCGACGAACTTCAAGCCACTGCGCATCGCGACCATGTGGAAATCCGGGATAGCGTCGCCAGCGTTGATCCTAATGACACCACCTGGCTCTCGCGCGCTGCTAAGCCAGAACTTGCCATAGTCGGTCTCGCACCAGGCGCGCAGCTGCCGTTCGACCGCTGCGCGCAGCTTGTGCATCGGGGTTGGGGTGAGATGCTCCCACCACCCCCTATCGATCGAGACCGGGCTGGCCATAGCCTATCCAGCTGCTGGCTGCTCGGGAGCTTGCGCCGGCGGGGCAAGTGGAACAGGACGGGCCGCGACTGCGCCCACATGTGCGGCAGCCACTTCGCCTTCTTCCGGATCGTCCTCGCTGATGCGCATCATCATCCGGTAATGCGCTCCATGCCCTGTGCGCTCGAATACCTCTCTGAACACACGCAGGTAACCTTGCACGGCATTGTCATCGACGGCGACGTAGATATCGTCATGCGAGCTGTGCGAACCGTCGTTAATCCACGAGAATAGCGAGGCGCAAATTTGGGCGTCGCGCCCCTCAAAAAGTGCGACGATCTCGTCCTGCTTCAGCCCGCCCAGGACGGTCAGATAGTTCTCGACGATCCGGCGCATCGTGTTCTGGATTGTGAGGTTCGGTCGTTCCGGATTCCGCACCTCATCCCACAGCAGCTCGTAAGAGGTCTTGATCGGGTTGTAATCGTAGTGGGTGAGCGAGGACACGTTCTCGCGCTTCCGAACGATCCAGAAGGTCTCGAACGACCGCGCTCTGCCGCGGCGCTCTCGGTCGAAACTGACCTCCTTGTGAAAGTAGATGTTGTGCGTGAGCACGAATACCTGGCGGACGTTGCCTACATTCTCCCGCACGTCGGATACGACCTTCCGGATCAGCGCACTGACCACGAACAGTACGTCGGCGTCTAGGCTCGAGACGGGATCGTCGAATACCACAATCTTCTCGACTGCGGTGCCTGTGGTCGACGTGCTGCCAGCTAGTTGATGATAGAAGTAGAGGAAGGTGATGAAAGAACGCTCACCTTCGCTCAATGAGTGCGCAGCCTCGCTCCCGTCCAGTCGCACGATGCGATACATGTCGCTGCGCTCACCAGCTACCTCAAGGCGGAAGTTCGAGAAGCCATATTGGCTGAGGATCCGATTGATGGAATCGACTGTCGGGCGGACACTGGTGATCGTCTGCTCAATCGCGGAGAGCTGACGTTTCAGGTCCGCTCGGCGCGTGGTTTTGTCGGCGATACTGCCACGCATTCCGTCAATCGCGCGCTGAAGATTGCGGGCCGTGGTCTCGTAGGTGTCGAGATCCGTGCGTCGTTCCTCGACGACGAACCTCCAGATCTGCGCGGTTAGCGCCGACTTTGCGCTCGCGAGGTTGCGGATAGTGGCGTTGTACTGCTCGGTCGCCTCATTGGCGGCCGTGACCAGAGCGGTGATCGCAGCCGTCAGCTCCGTCGTAGCGTCGAGCTCGATCACACCACTCGGCTCCTTCCGTTTCGCCGTGATGCGTTCGATGTTGAGTTCGAAAGCAGTCTTTAGCGCCGCGGAGCGTTCGCCGAGGACCGCCGCATCCACAAACCGATGTGGCGCCGCAACGAGGGCGTCGATGCGGGCGACGACGGCATTAACGGCCTGCTCGTATGACTCCGCGAGAAGGTCGATCGAGGCGAGATCAGCCTCATACTGCTTATCGAAGAACGCGTTTAGATCATCAAGCAATCCGGCAGGCGTCGGCTGCTGGCAAAATGGGCATGGGCCATCGGCCTCGGTTAGATATCCGACGCCCTGCTTGACCCAATCGCTGTTGCCAAGGCGGCCGATGAGAGCGGCCACGACCACGTCGTCACGGCCCACAATGCTGCGGGTGAGGATCGGGGAAGCCTCCAGACCCGCGAAGCGATCAAAGGAAATCGGGGCGATAGCAATCTCCGCCGTCGCGGCATCCTGGAAGACGGTCGCCGCCTCTGCCACCAGGGCGTCCAGCGTCTTCAACTCAGAAGTGTTGCCGTCTGCCTCGACCAGCAGCTTTGTGCAGAAGTCGCCCTTCTTGCCACGGAAGCCGGTGAAGGCGTCCATGAACGCGTCCTTGTGTTCGACCTGCGACTTCCAGCACGCCTCGATCAGTGCCGTGCGCGCCGCCGCGAGTTCGCTTTCACCGCCGCCTGTGCCGTCCTCTCCGACCAGATTCCGGCGCAGGTTGACCATGTCGTTATCAAGGTCAGCGATCTCGCTCGTAAGGCGCTCGATCTCGGCGGCCGCCCGGGTCGAATCCTCGCCGAGCGTAAAGATTCCCTGCATCTGGTCACCGAAGCTGGCATCAGCGAAATCTCGGTTGAAGACCAGCGTCGCAAGCTCGCGTCCGTCGCGCCAACTAACGGTGTAGCCCGCGCAGATCGACGAGTCGTGGATCGCGCGCGAGATCGTCGTCTTGCCGCAGCCGTTGTGGCCGAACAGATAGTTGACCCTCTTCAGGTCTGTCAGCCTCTCGCCGCCAGCTGGATAGGTCGCCTCGCCGGCGATCTCGATTTCGATGATCAAGCGATTCCCCCTAATACTACTCCGTCCGCGAGATTATCTCGAGACCAGCACAAAATTGACGTAGAACCGTCACCAGTTCCATTTCGTGGCCGAATATCAGCACGAACAACCTAATCTAGCAAACATCAGCGGCTTAGTCTTCACGTGGGGAAGTGGACACTATGGAGTTTATTCCGAGGCCCTTAGCTCGCACTAATGCGGCTGCAAAACCTCAGATCACAGCCGGTAGGCTGCACGCAGCCTTGCGGCGACGCCCTCTCGCGTCATGTTCACCTTGAATTGTCTGGGGTCGAAGTCGTCTTCGATCGCCGCATTCTCGACAAAGGCGAGCATATCTTCCGCGACGGCTGGGGGCAGGGCATATCGAGCCTCCTGGCTCAACAACTGCAGAAGCCGCGCGACGTCGTTGCGGTGCTTGCGGATGTTCCTTTCATCGACTTGGCCCCCTTCCGCGCGTTGGCGGGTAAGGTCGAGCCATGCCCGGGCCTTGAACGGAATGATCGCTGCCTCATCAAGAACCGGGATGCCGCCGGCTTCGCGCACCATCGACTTGAGAAACTCATAGTAGCTCTCGTCGAGGAGGATGGCGGATAGGCTGGCCGCGGCCTCATCGATGGCGAGCGGCGTCAGGTGGGCGTCGTCGCCCAGTTTCAGGCCTTCGGGCGCGCGCGAGAAGAGCTCGAGCATGGCGGGATATCCTTCAGCCTTCGGCTTCTGGAAGCGATAAAGGACCTTCGCGCCTTCGCTGCTCTGCCTGATTTCGTAGTCGCCCTCCTCGACAAAAGCCCAGAAGCGTGCCGCAAAAGCACTGTCCAGTGCTTCGACCACCAGGACGATATCGAGATCCTTGGTAGCGCGAAAGTCGAGCCCAACTTCGTCCATGATCAATTCGCAGGCGGCCCCGCCGATCAGCACATATTGGTGCTCGTGGCCCGCAAAATGCGCCCGAAAGCGGTCGACCCCGATCACCATGCAAATGTCTCCAACAGTTCTTCTGCCGCTTGCGCAACGCGTTCGTCCGGGCTGCCTCGGACGCTGAGGTACAGCGAGAGGCGATCGACAACGCCATTGCTGGCGAGAACTCGGGGATCGTAGGTCCATGTCTGGACCTCGACGCGCACGTCATCGAAGGCGGTGGCAGGCCGCAAGGACTGTGCCGCCTGCAGATTCTTCCAACTGGCAGCCAGAATGGCCCTTGTCTCGAGGCGCGGCGGAGCCAGCATGGTGTAGCGAGCAAGCGCGGTTGTCCCAGCAAGGGGGCCGATCACTTCACCATCCAGGGCGCAGACCTCCCGAACCTTGCGCACCGGCGACTGGAGCTGTGCCTGCACAGTGTCCCAAAGCTCCCGGCCGCGCCTAGCCATGTGCAGACGGCGCTGCCGACCGACATGGTGTGCCTTCGCCAATTGGAGCGCCTCGAGCTCATCCAGAGTGCGGCTGATGCTCATGATCGAGACATGCAGCTCGTCCGCAAGTTCGGTGAGGTTTAGGCCATCCAAGGTGCGGCCCTGCATGACCGCCAGCAGGAGGAATTGCGTCGTTGGGCTGATCTGCTCGGCGTGAACGAGCGCGAAAGCAGGCGCGCGCTCGCGCAGGTCGAGGAACACTTCGGGGACATAGAGCTGCGCGCCAGGTGCGATGAAGCCGATCTTGCGCTCCATCATCTGGCGGCGGATCGCGCCCGGTACGCGGCCCAGCAGCAGGAGCACCAGGTCGGCCCCGAGTTGGTGGCGAACCATCTCTCGGTGCTTCAGGTACTGCGCCGTTGCGCCAGATCCGGGCGGCAGGTTTTCTCTGATGGCCATGAGCAGCAACGCGCGGCCGTCCAGCGAGCCTTGCCAAATCGCGTAACGATCGAGGATGAAGTGCGGCAGATTGGTGGGTGCTGCGGGCACGAGGGCAAGCCGCTGTCCGAACGCGTCCTCGACGTACGCTTCGGCAGCTTCCGCGAGCGCTTCCAACCGCGCCTCAGGAACCCTTTCTAACACCACTCGTCTTATTTAACATCACTAATGTTAAATGTCCATTACGATGTTAGATGGGTTGCAGATGGTGCCCATGCTGCCTCTCCGTGAGGCATAAATTCAACATTTATGCCTCACGAAACCGAGCAAGTCGTTTTGGCATGCGCGGCATGTGCCCGGGAATTCGGGCAATCCTGAAACCGTGAGGGGAGGGGGGCTGGAAGGTGTGAGCCGAAGGGCTCGGCCAAGTCCGGCTTTCAGGAGCACCCCTATGAACCACATCGAGTTGATCCCGCTCGGCAAGCTGCGCTTGTCCGAAGCCAACGTCCGCAAGAATGACAGCAACCTCTTCATCGAGGAACTGGCCGCCAATATCGAGGCCAAGGGCCTCCTCCAGAACCTGATCGTGGTGCCCGCCAAGAAGCGGGGCATGTTCGATGTGACCGCAGGTGGCCGCCGCCTCCGCGCACTCAACTTTCTGCTCGGCGCAGGCAAGCTCCCCAAGGACCACCCTGTCGCCTGCCGTGTCCTCGACATCGATGCTGCCGAGCAGTCCGAACTCTCGCTGATCGAGAACGTCATCCGGCTCGACATGACCCCGACCGACGAGATCCGTGCTTACAAGCACTTCGTCAACGAGGGCAGCGACCTCGACGCGATCGCCAAGCGGTTTGGCCGCACCCGCCGGTTCATCGAAGGCCGCCTGCGGCTTGCTGACCTCGCCGACCCGATCTTCGCCGCGCTCGAGGAAGGCAAGATCACGCTCGATGTCGCCAAGGCCTATGCGACGACGCCCAACCATGATCGCCAGATGATGGTCTGGAATGAACTGTCGAATAGCTGGCAGGGCAACAATCCCGATTCCATCCGCCGCATGGTCACGCACAGCGCCATCCGCTCGTCTTCGCCGATGGCAAAGCTCGCCAGCGAAGCGGAATACCTCGCCGCCGGCGGCAAGATCGAACGCGACCTCTTCACCGAGGACGGCGGCGAGACCTGGATCGATGCCGAGATCGCCCAGCGCATTGCCGGCGAAAAGCTCCAGGCCTATGCGGCCGAGGTCGCCCAAACCTCCGGCTATGCCTGGGTGCGCCCGATCCTCGAGACGCGTGTCACCTACAACGCGACCGAAGACCTCCACCAGGTCCATCTCGAACCGGCACCGCTCAACGACGACGAACAGATCGAGGCTGACAAGCTGCTTGAGACGATCTCGGCGCTGGAAGCCGAAAGCGAGACGCTCGACGAGGACGACGAGGCCGCCGCCGCCGAGTTCCAGGCACGCTGGGATGCCGCAAGCAGCGCCTACGATGCGCTCCACGACAAGCCCCCGATGATCCCAGAAGAGATGAAGGCGAATGTCGGCTGCTTCGTGATCATCGGCGCTGACGGCCAGCCCACCGTCGCGAGCGGCCTCTACAGCGACAAGCCGCTCGAACGGCGCAAGGCCCGCGGGTCCGACGCGGGCGAGGGTGCAGGCGGAGCAGGGGAAGGCGGTAGCGCCGCTCCGGCCCCCAAACCGTTGTCGCAGAAGCTGGTCGAGGAGCTCGCTGTGCAGCGCCGCGACATCCTCGCCATCAACCTCGCCTCGAACCCGGCAATCGCGCTCGATTATCTGATCTTTGCCATTGCCGACTCCCGCGCGCTTTACAGTGCGCAGGCGCTCGGCACTACGCTCCGCGCGCCGTCGCCCTCCCTCTACCTCGCCAACCACCCTGAAAGCCCGGCGCACACGCTGATGGCCGACATGCGCGAGACGCTCGACCTGTCGTGGACCGAGCATCGCCGCACGGTCGACCGGTTCTCGGCGTTCAGCGCGCTTGACGACGATGCCAAGGCAAGCTGGCTCGCCTGGTGCATGGCAAAGACACTGGAAGCCAGCATGGGCATCGACAAGAAGACCGGTCAGTCCGGCCCCGAGCCGATCGACCTGCACGATCACCTCGCCGCGTTGATGGGGATCAACGTCGCCAGCCACTGGCGGCCAACTTCGGCCAATTACTTCGATCGCGTGAGCAAGCAGGCGCTGCTCGCCCACGTCAGCGAAGTTGGCGGACCGACCATGGCGGCCAGCTTCATGGGCTCGAAGAAGGGCGACCTCTCGGCTTCCTGCGAAAAGCTGTTCGCGGGCGAGACCATCGTCGCTCCCGAGGTAAAGGAAGCTGCGCTCGCCTGGGTGCCCGAGGCCATGCGATTCCGGGTGCTCGCGGCGAGCGAGCCAGATCAGGAAGCGCCGGTTGCGCACGAACCGGACAGCGATGCGGGCGACCTCGAACCTGCCGATGAGCAGGCCGTCGAAGCCAGCGAGACCGTCGACGCCTGACCAGCCTTGCCGGCACGCTGCCCGCGCATCCGTTGCGATCTGCGGGAGCGTGCCGGTCCATCCAGGAACTACCCTCATGACCATCATCACCAAGCTGCGCGCCCGGGTTTCCCCCAAGGCGATCTCGAAGGTTACCCGGATCTTCAACGGGACCCTCGACGACATCTTCAACGAGCTCTTCCAGAATGCCCGCCGCGCGGGAGCAACGCGCATCACGGTCACCGCCGAGCACATGGGCGATGCCTGCCTCATCACGGTGAGCGATGACGGCGCCGGGATTGCCGACCCTGTTGACCTCCTCTCACTCGGCCAGTCCGACTGGTCCGAGGAGTGCCGTACGCGCGAGGACCCGGCGGGCATGGGGTTCTTCAGCCTCGCGGGCCTCGACACAGTGGTCAGTTCGCGGAGCGCGGACGGCGCGTTCTCGCTCGCGATCACGGGCGATGCCTGGACCGGCGAGGCCGACATAGATGTGCTGCCCTTCGACGGGTCGCGCGGCACGACAATCGCCTTCCGGTTCGATCCGCAGCCTGACGGCAAGCTCGAACGCTGCGTCGAGGCAGCCGCCCGGTTCCTGCCGCTTGCCGTCAGCTACAATGGCAAAGACCTCGCCCGCGCCGATTTCCTCGCAGACGCGCACAAGGTCATCGAGCGGGAGGGGTTCAGGATTGGCGTCTTCCGCGATCGGCACTCGCCGCACGTGGCGACGCTCAACTTCCACGGCGTGACCCTCAAACACGCCTTCCCGGTCGTGAAGGAAGTCCACCATGCCCAATGGTCCGTCCTGGTCGATGTGATCGACGCGCCCGATCTCGTCCTGGTGCTGCCCGCCCGCAAGGAAATCTACCGCAACGCCGCGCTCGACCGGCTCGTGGCACTCTGCCGCGAGGCGATCTTTTCGGTCATCCGCGAGGAACCGTTCCACCGCCTGAGCTTCGAGAACTGGCTCGAGGCGAGCCTGTATCACGACAATTTCCCGCAGGCGGCGCGGCAGTTGCCGCTGTGGTACCCGACGCTCGCCCGCGACAGCTACCGCGAGGTGCCGCGGTTTGCCGACCTCGAGCCGGGCGCGGCGATCTACGATGATACCGACTCCTTCGATGCCGTCACCTTCGGCCGCGCCTTGCGGCGCTCGAGCGGCGGCGAGATGCACCGTCTGGGCGGCCCTGAGCCGCGTGCCTTCTACGAGCCGATCACCAATTTCATCGGCTATCCCTGGTACGATGCCCTTCCGGCCTTCGTGCGCACCGGTGAGCGCTACACCTTTGATGGCGGCATCCCCGCCGACGAAGCCGATGCTGTCACTCTGCGCCCCGACGCAATCACGATCGAACTCACCGACCAGCACGACCGGCGGCTCGATCTTGAGACCGATTTCGCGATTCTAGACGACCCTGACTCCTGGGGCGATCCCGACTGCGCGCGCATTGCGCTGACGCGGACCGCCGCGCTTGGCCCGGACGATCTCACCGACCTCATCATCGATGCCGTGTTCTCGCCCTCGGATGATTCCGATGCGGACAGCTACGACACCCAGGAGACCCGCTTCCGTCACGATGCCGCAGTGCGCGCGCACGCGATCCTCGAAGGCGAGGACGCTGCGATCCTTGCCGGCATCCGCATGGCCTTCGCCGACCGGGTCGCCTGGCGCATCCCGCATGGGCGCACGCTCCGCCTCACCTGGTCGAGCGCGGCTTCCGACCTCTCACTTGATCCTGCCCAGGAGGGCCCGGCCCAATGACCCGTCATCCCAAACCCGACGTCGCGCAGGTCATCACCGACCTGATCCTCGAAAAGATCGCGGCCGGCACGGCCCCGTGGCTCAAACCCTGGACCTCGACCAGCACGCGGCCGCTGCGCCACAACGGTGTCCCCTATTCTGGGATCAATACCTTCTTCCTCTGGGCGGTCGCCGAGAGCAGCGGTTACGCCAGCCCCTACTGGATGACCTTCCGTCAGGCGCTCGAACTCGGCGCCCATGTGCGCAAGGGCGAGAGCGGCTCGTTCAGCGTGTTCTACAGTTCGGCGCGCAAGACCGACACCGATCGCCAAACCGGTGAGACGACCGAGAAGACGATCCGCTTCATGAAGTGGAACCACGTGTTCAACGCCTCGCAGATCGAGGGGCTGCCAGCGCATTACTATCCCGAGCCGCCTGACCCCAAGGCGATTGGCGCACTTTCGGCCGGGGTGCAGGCCTTCCTCGACGCGATCCCGATCCGCGTCGTCCACGGCGGCGACAGCGCGCATTACACGCCGAGCACTGACACGGTCACTTTGCCGTGGCCAAACGCGTTCCACTCGGTCGAGGCTTACTTCTCGACCCGGTGCCACGAACTCGGGCACGCTACGGGAAGCCCCAAGCGATTGGGCCGCCAGTTCGGCAAGCGGTTCGGTGACGACGCCTATGCCTTCGAGGAAATCGTCGCGTTATCTGGACAGTCTGCACCGTGCCTGTCGCTTCATTGAACGGTATGATCCGGGCACGACGCAGGGGGTCATCAGGCCGGATGAAGCGCTATCCATAAGCTGGCGTAGTCCGGCCTGATGGCCACCGTCCCGCAGGCGCGCAACGGGTGCGTTCTGGATTCGGGAGGGGGTCCGGGGGAGGGACTGGCAAGCTGTGGATATTTCAGGGGCCTTGATCGTTATCCAGGAACGCCGCGCAGCGGATGGCCTGGACGCCTACATTCCGGTGATCCTGCGCGAGGAGGCGATCTATGATCCGGACCTCGATCGCTTCTTCCTGGACCTGCCGCTGAACGGCGCGCGTTCGCGCCACTCGCTGCGCGCGCATGGCTACGATATTCTGGTCTGGGTTCGTTTCCTGGGCTCGGTCCGTGGCAAGACTGTCTGGCAAGCCGATGCCGATGATGTCGGTGCTTATTATCGCGCGCGCCGGCGCAGCGATGCGGAGTTCCGGATTTCCGCATCGACGTGGAACCGGGCGATTGCCTCGCTGGACAAGCTATACCGCTGGGCCGCAGTCGAAGGCTTGGTCGAACGCACCCCATTTACCCACCGGCAGGTGTGGCGAAGATCATACGGGGGCCGTCGCGCTGCCATTGCCGGTCGCAACGAAGCCTACGAGCGCGCTGCCCGCCGGTCCGATGTCCGCTTTGTCGATCTGGCCGACTACCAGGCCTTTCGGGACGTCGGACTGCGTGGCCTGACCGTCGAGGGAGCCGAGCGCCCCGGAGCACGCGACCGCAATGGTGCGCGCAACGCGCTTTTCGCGGACCTGCTGGTCACGACCGGATTGCGGCTCGAAGAAGCTTCCTTCCTGCTCGCCGCCGAGATTCCCGTTGGGGATGCGCGCGCAGAGCGCCAACGCCGGGTCGAGCTTCCAGCGGCGCTGACCAAGGGTGATCGCGGCCGTACCATCCTGCTGCCACGCCGACTGCTGTCGGCATTCGATGCCTACATGGCGGTTGAGCGCGCTTCGGCCGTCTCCAAGTTCACGGCGCGCAGAGGCTGGGATGCCATCGAACGCCCGATCTTCATACATCGCCCACCACTGCTGCCGACCGTGATGCATCTGGTTGGCGGCGGCACTATGGATATGGAAGTCGTCACCCCCGACGAGCGGGCAAGGTTTGTCATCTGCGCCGACGATGGCACGCCATGTGAAGCTGCCGTCCTGTGGCTTACCGAGGTCGGGCATCCTGTGCTCCCCAACTCATGGGAAGCGATCTTCGCCCGGGCGAGCCGCCGCTGCGCGGATGCGGGCATTCCCGTTCGCGTCAGCCCCCATCAACTCAGGCATTCCTTCGCTGTTCACATGCTGGCGATGCTGATCCAGCGCCGCCTCGCCGAAGCAGCCGCACCGGCAGGCGCCATGGAAGGCTATCGCCAGTTGCTCGGCGACCCGCTTCAGCAGGTGCAACGCCTGCTCGGCCATTCCAGTCTTTCCACCACGTCGATCTATCTCGATCATCTTGCTACCCGCGCCGATACCGTCGATGCGGCGGTCGAAGAGTTGCTTGCGCGCGTGCCGGGATACCTCCCGGCATGACCGGCTCACCCAGGAAGGGGCGCAAGGTCAGCTTTGAGCAAGACGGTGCAACGCAGGGTGCCGATCCCTGGGATCAGGTCAGTGCGCTGCGCTTCACTATCGATCCCCCATACGGCGGCGGGGTGCTGGTCGATTTCACCACCCTGCGCCCGCGTGGCCTCGCGCTCGCCTTTGCCCGCGGCCTGTTCTCGTTGGTTGCGCCGCGCGGGCCGATCATCGTGCGGACGACCGTCAAGGCCTATACCAACACACTGCCGCGCTTCTTCGCCTACCTCGCGACGACAACGGACCGGATCGATGGCCCTGCGGACCTGCGCGCCCGTCATATCGACGGCTTCGAGGCCTGGCTCGAAGCTGCGGGCAAGTCGCGGGTGCATCTTCCCACCGTGGTCGCCAAGATCGTTGCCGTCCTTCGCCGGATCGCTACCGATACGGCGGGTGCCATCCACCCCGAGCTTCGCGAGCGGCTGCGCTACGTCAGTTCGCACCCCCATGTGAGGCCGCGGCCGCGCGATGCTTACAGCCCGTTAGTCGCCCGCCAGCTCCGCGACGCGGCACGCGCCGACCTTGCCGCCATCGATGCGCGGTTGCGTGCTGGCCCCCGGTTCGACGAAGTTCCTGAGATCGAGGCTGCGACCCGAAGAGCCCATACGGCCATCGAAGCACGCGGGGTGCTGTACTATCGCGATGCCGAGTGGCAGGCGCTCCACCGGCGATTCCGGAGCCGCAACATGCCGGCTCCGGACATGAACATCAGCCTTCACGCAGCCCATCACCTCACGGCTGCCGATATCGTGCCGCTGCTCGTTCTGCTCTCGCTGGAGACCGGGCTTGAACTCGAGTGCTGCAAGACGCTCACCATCGATTGCCTGCGCAATGCCTCGGGCGGAACCGTGGACATCGCCTATATCAAGCTTCGCGCGCACGGCGCTGAACACAAGACTATCCGGGTGCGCGACGGCGGCTCGACCACGCCGGGCGGCCTGATCCGGCGCATCATTGCACACTCGGCCAAGGCGCGGGCGCATAATCCTTCCGATTGCCTGTGGGTCTATTATCAGCACGGCGAGATCGCCGACGGCATTCGCCATCCCCGCTCGACCATCGACGCCTGGACTGCTCGGCACGGTATCGTCGATGATGCAGGCACGCCGCTCTATCTGCGCCTCTCCCAGCTGCGCAAGACGCACAAGGCCCTTTGGTACCTCAAGACCGAAGGACACATGACCCGCTTTGCTGTCGGGCATACGGTCGAGATTGCCGCGCGGCATTACGCCGATGTCCCGTCGCTGCGGCCATTGCACGAGCAGACCGTCGTAGATGCTCTTGAGGAAGCTGTTGCAGGTCCGCGGCTACTGCCACCGCTTGAGGAAGCGCAGCTACGCGATTCCGTTACAGACCCCGATTTCCGCGGCACTGACGATACCATTGCGCTGCTCGACGGCGAGCAGGACGTCTGGCTCGCGAGCTGCGCCGGTTTCTATACCAGTCCGTTTAGCACCGCCGGATCGCCATGCCCGACACCGTTCTGGGGCTGCCTCGATTGCCGCAACGCCGTCATTACCGCGCGCAAGCTGCCCGCCATCCTCGCGTTCCTGGCCTTCATCGACGAGCAACGCACCGCGATGGGCCAGGCCGAGTGGGCCGCCAAGTTCGGCCATGCCCATGCACGCATCGCCCGTCAGATCCTGCCCGCTTTCGGCGATGACGTTGTGGCGCAGGCCCGCACGCAGATCGCAACTCATCCTCCCGCGCTCTACCTTCCGCCTGAGGCACGGGCATGACTGCCATCGCGTCACAGACCACAGCGACCGATGATCGTGATGCCTTGCCGGTGCTTATTTCCGGGGCCCTGCGCCCCGGCTTCGATCGTGCGGACCTCTCGTGCTACGGCGATCCGAGCTGGGACCTCTCGCCCGGCGTGTTTCGCGACAATGCAAGGCGCTGCCACGTCACCGTGCATTTCGGCGGCATCGAAGATCCCGCCATTGCCGATGCGCTGCGCCAGTTCCTCCATGCACGGCTCAACACCGACCTGCCAGGGCATCGCCGCAAGCTTGAGCCGGCGGCGGTGCGGGGCGAGGCGAACCGGGCCCTGCGCTTTTTCAACTTCGTGAAGGCGGAGCTTGGCCGTTTCGATCTTTCACCGGTCGATCAGCCACTCGTCGACCGCTTTGCGCGCTCGTTGCGCACCGCCGGGCTGCGTCCGGTGGCAGCTGCAGATTTGCTGCGCGTGATCTTCGACCTCCACGAACTGCGTCGGCACCTGCCGACTGCGCGCCTTTCCTTTGAGCCATGGCCGGAACGCAACACGTACTCTGTGGCAGGTGCCAGGCACATCGCCGGCGAGAACCGGACGCCGCGCATTCCCGAAGAGATCATCACGCCGCTTCTGGCCTGGTCGCTGCGCTACGTGACCCACTTTTCTGGCGATATCCTTGCCGCGCGCGGGGAGCTTGATCGCCTCGAAGCGAGGCGCAACCGGTTGCTCGCACAGGAGGCCGGACTCGATCCCATCATCCGGCGAGCGCGGCAGCGCCGGCGCCTCAACGCATACATAGCAACCTTGCGGCGACAAGGCCGCGGTATTCCCATCTGGACCAACTCCCACAATGGTACGACGCGGACCGATCAGCGGACCGGCGAGGTCACGCCGCCGATCAACTACCATCTGATGCACCTGCACGCCGGCATCGATGCACAGTCCGAGCCGGCCATGCATCTTGGACTGACCACCGGTGCGCCGGACCTGATTGCGGCTGCCATCGACGAGCTGGGCACGGAAGATGGCGGCATGGATACGCCGATATCGCTCGACCCGACGAGCAGCTTGCCATGGCGGCCTCGCTTCGATGCGAAGGCGCTCGCGCTGGAGGAAGCCATGCTTCAGGCTGCGGCCTATGTCGTTTGCGCCTACCTCTCGGGCATGCGCGACAGCGAGTTGCAGGCCATGCAGCGCGGTTGCCTGCAAGTGGTCAGGGCCGAAGACGGCGCCATCCTTCGCCACCGCATCCGGTCGATCGCCTACAAGGGCAAGCTCGGTCGCGGCGAGGAGGCCGAGTGGGTGACGATTGCACCGGTCGCCGAAGCGGTGGCCGTGCTCGAGCAGCTGTCCGCGCGGGCCGGACGCGCACGCGGGACCACGACGCTGTGGCCGGTCCTCGCGCTCAGGGTCAACACCAAGACCCATGTGTCCTCGGAGATTGTCCGGCAACTGAACCGCTTCCGCGACCATCTCAACGATCGGTTCGGTTCAGATATTGCCCCGGTCATTCCCCTAGGCCCTGCCGGGGTGCCATGGCGGATCACCACCCGGCAGTTTCGCCGCACCATCGCCTGGCATATCGCCAACCGCCCCTTCGGCACGATTGCCGGCATGATCCAGTACAAGCACGCCAGTGTCGCCGCGTTCGAAGGCTATGCCGGGAGCAGCCGGTCGGGTTTTCGCGGCGAAGTCGAGGCGCAGCGGGCACTCGGCCAGATCGACGATATCCTTGTCTATTTCGACGAGCGGCAAGGTGGCGCGCGCCTTGGCGGCCCTGCTGCATACCGCGTGGGAGCAGCGCTGGATGACGCCGCCGATCTGTCACCGCTTCCAGCCATGATTGCCGACCGGGCGCGTCTGCGCACGATGCTCGCAAGTCTCGCGCGGACCTTGCACGTCGGGCCGCTGGCTGACTGCTTCTTCGACCCCGCTACCGCGCTCTGCCTCAACCGGATCACCGAACCGGGCCCGCCCGCGCCGATGATCGCCATGTGTGAGCCGGTCCGCTGTCCCAACGCCTGCATCGCTGAGCGGCATCGTCCGGCTTGGCAGCGCGGGGCCGACGAGGCGCGCGCACTGCTTTGCGAGAAGCGTCTTCCTGAGCCGCAGCGCGTCACGCTGCAAGCAGAGGTGGCACGGATCGAAGCTGTCCTCGCCCAGATCGCGCCAGGTGCCGCCACACCGGCTTGCGGTGTGGCGGGAGAGGAGAGGGGCCGATTTTAGGGTGACGGATTGAAGGAGCGGGAAAGAGATTCCCTCCGGCCGTCGCGGAGATATCCCATGACCCGGACCCATCCGACAGCCGAGCGCGCCGACGTCTATTCCCGCATCACCACCCAGATCGTTGCCGCCATAGAAGCCGGTGCCGGCGACTGGCGTATGCCCTGGCATCACGACGGTGCGGCCACCACGCGGCCCCAGAACGTGACCTCGCGCAAGCGCTACCGGGGAGTAAATGTGCTGGCATTGTGGATCGCTGCTGAGGCCAGCGCATATTCCAGCGGGCTGTGGGGCACCTACCGTCAGTGGGCCTCGCTCGGGGCCCAGGTCTGCAAGGGTGAGCACGGCACCACCGTCGTGTTCTGGAAGCAGGCTGCATCGCGCGCCGAGGATGATCGTGATGACGCAGAGGCAGGTCCTGGCCGCATGTTCGCCCGCGCGTTCACGGTGTTCAACCTTGCCCAGGTCGAAGGATACGAGCCCGAGCCGGTGGCACAACTGCCCGAGAGCGAGCGCTTCGGACACGCTGATGCATTCGTCGAGGCACTGAAGATTCCGATTACGGAAGGCGCCTATGATGCCCACTACCGGATCGACCTTGATCGCATCTTTATGCCAGGCTTCGCCAGTTTTCGCGATGCATCGGCGCACATGGGCACCCTGCTGCACGAGGCGGCCCACGCCACAGGGGCCAAGCACCGGCTCGACCGCAACTTCGCGGAGCGGTTCAAGCGTGACAGTCTTGCGATCGAGGAGATTTGCGCCGAGCTGACCGCCTCGTTTGTCCTCGCTGACCTCGGCATCGCGCACCATCCGCGCCCCGACCATGCCGCTTACGTCGCCTCCTGGCTCCGGGCGCTCAAGGATGATCCGCGCGCAATCTTCACTGCCGCCAGCAAGGCTCAGGCCGCCGCTGACTGGATGCACGCTCAGCAGCCTCAGTCCGAGGAGATCGCAGCATGAAACCGGGTCGGGAAAATGCTGCTGGAATTCACATTGGGGCTGGACTGTCAGGATATGTCGCGTCGCTATGCCAAGCCACACTCTGCGCTGAGTACGGTCTCCCCAATGAGATTCACGACAGCCACGCTTCCTACATCCACCACTGGCTCAAGTTATGCTCACCTCGCCATAATTTGGCTAATCACGAGGTGACGATAATGTGAAGGAACGCGACCAGATCGGCTGATTTCTGGGGTTTCCTCCAGCGTTCCTTCACATTATTTCTGAACGAAACCCAGAACCTCATAACCCCGAATCTTCAAATACGAAGACGTTCGTTTTGGGGTTGCGACGAGAGCGGATCGGCAATTTTGCTTTGGAAACAGCTATAACGCTATCAGGGTGCTTGCTCCTGCCGATAGGCGGCATAAATGCTTTCATCGACCTGCAAAGAGGGTCCTTCTTTCGCCCAATCGGCCCAATGGTTCAAACAGGTCCAGGCGGCATCGGTTGTCCCCGGTGCGACAAGGGTAAGTGTTTTGAAGCCTTTGGGGTCAGCCCTTAATCTGAAGTGATCCATTTTCGCGCCGCAATATCTCATGGCCTCGTCCAATGATCTCGCCGCACACGCAGCTTGGCGAGAGGCAATCGATTGAGCAGCAAAACCGTTTGCAGCGAAAAACAGCGCTGGCAGCGCGATAGCGGCAATGTTGCGAACGTGCGAGGAAATACGCTTTGGCCAGAACAGTAGCAATGCTCCCGCAAAGCACGATATTGACAGCCCAAGCCTTACGTTAAGAAGCATATCCTCGCTTTGGCAGGGTGCTCGTCCATACGAGAGAAACACAAAACCTAACGAGAGAAGCCCAGCGACAATAAGTAGCGCAGCTAACAGCGGCAAGAGCGAGCGAGACCAATTCATACGGTCAGTTATGCCCGGAATCGAATGTACGCAATGGCGTTGGCCCCATATCTTGTCTTGGTCGAAAATATCACGTGAGTAGCCGTTCGGATGCCAAACCTCTGCGGTCTTTTGACCAGCAGAGGAGCCTTCAATGCCGAAAACCGATTGCGAACTGATCTCCGAACTCAGATCTGTACTGACCAGCCAACGATACAGCCCGGTGGTGGCCGGGAACTACTGTGCCTATGCGCGCGGGTTCGTCGATTACCTTGCCCGGCGGCGCATTCCGATCACAGAAGTGACCGAAACGCTAGTGGAGCATTACCTGCACCATGCGATCACGATGTTCCGCAAACGCCATGGACGATCGCCAGGGCCGTCCTGGCACGCCATTCCGCGCTCTGGAATCCACGCTTTACTGCGGCTTGCACAGAGCCAGTGGCCACCCGCCCCGAAAGCGACCTGTGCTGCTGACACGCTGCGCTTTACGATTTGCGACGAATACGAGACCTGGCTGCGCGAGGAACGGGGCCTTGCGGAGCCCAGCATCTACGCGCTGATGTGGGAAGGTCGGAACTTCCTGACCTGGCAGCTTGATCGATGCGGCGTCGACAGCCTGATGGAAATGGGCGTCGGCGACATCGACCGTTACATGGATATGCGCAGCCCGCACCAAACGCGCAAATCGGTGAAGGACGTGGCGGAGCGCCTTCGCTCGCTGTTGCGTTATCTGCACCGGACGCGCCGCACCGAAATCGACTTGTCGCCGCACGTCATCGCGCCGCTATTGTACGCCTATGAAGGTGTACCCTCGATCCTGGAGCGCGATCAGATCGCCGCCGTTCTGGAAACCGCAAGCAAGGACACGACGCCCATCGGGCTCAGAGATCAGGCGATCCTGCAACTGCTGGCGACTTATGGTCTGAGGTCCGGCGAAATTCGCAGTCTGAAGATCGAGGATATTGACTGGCGGACAGAATCGATCCGCATCCTCCACACCAAGACGCGTGCCTGTTCCTATCTGCCGTTGATGGCTCCGGTGGGCGAAGCCATCCTCACCTATCTGCGCTCGGGACGACCGCAAACCGACGCCCGTGAAGTGTTCGTGCGGACTCGCGCGCCCTATGGAAGGCTCCGGGTACTGCATAGTGCCGTGTTCCGGCGAATCCGGGATGCCGGGGTCAAGCCACCGGGAAAGTGTGGGCCGCACATCTTCAGACATGCCCGCGCGGTCGAGATGCTGCGCGCCTCGGTCCCGCAAAAGGTGATCGGCGATATGCTTGGTCATCGTTCGACGGAATCTACCGCTCCGTATCTCAAGCTGGCAACCGAAGACCTGCGGGCCATCGCGCTCGACGTTCCGGGATCGGAGGTACTGTCATGACGACATGGCCCGATCCCGAACGACTGTTGATCGCGCGCTATCTCGCGGACCTTGGCCTGCGCAGCAAGAACAGCCGCACCTATTACAAACAGGTGCTCCACAGCTTCCAGGACGTCGCCGCGCGCCACACCGAACTCGGCCAGGACGTGCTGGTAGCCTGGCTGCGGGCGTGGTCCGACCGTTGGGCAGCGACGACGCTGCTCCACCGCACGCGCATTATCGACCGGTTCCTCGATCACCTTCTGCAAACCGGGGCGATCCACCGCAATCCCGTCGTCGCCCTGCGCGAGGAGTGCAACGTCAAGCAGTGCATGCCGGTCTGGCGCGCGCTGGCGTCACGCGATCCGGAACAGGCCCTTGCCGAACTGTATCAGCCCAAGCCGTTCGGCAGCGTGCTGGGCGCGATCATGGCCGAGCACGTTACGCTGATGCGCAACAGGGGGTACAAATATACCACGCAGCCTGTGTGGCTCTTGCGGTTCGACCGGTTCCTACAGCTAAACCCGGCGCTGCAGGATGAACCGATCGAGGTGATGCTCGAACACTGGGCGACGGCGAAGGCCACGCGCAATCATCTTGCCGAATGCGAAAAGCTGAAGCGCGTCCTTGCAAAGATACTCCGCCACCGGGATCCGTCGATCCCACCGCGCCGACCGGACCCACGTCCGGGGAAGGAAGTGGCCAAACAATGGCGCAAACCTCATATCTATACGCCCGCCGACGTGCAGCATATGCTCGACATTGCTCGTTCTTACCCCTCTCCGCGAGCGCCGCTTCGCCCGTTGAGTGTCTACACGATGCTTCTGCTCGCTTATTGCGCGGGCCTGCGGCGCAGCGAGGTTGCCCGCCTTGATCTGGGGGATGTTGATCTTCAGGGCGGCACGATCACTATACGGCAGACCAAGTTCTACAAGACCAGGATACTGCCGCTGCCCGACACTGTGATGGCCGAACTTCGGGCGTACATCGATGTGCGGCGTCGCGCGGGTGCCCCGCAGGATCCGAGGTCAGGTCTGTTCTGGCACGAGCAGCGGAGCGGTCGCTATACGAAGCAAGCCGTCGCCTGGCTGCTCGTTGACGTCATACGCCGCGCTGGGCTGAAGCCACCGCAGGGGCGAACGGGACCGCGTTTGCACGACCTGCGGCACTCGATGGTCGTGAACCGGATCCTCGAATGGTACCGGACGGGCATCAACCCGCAGGATCGTCTGCCGTTCCTCGCGACCTACCTCGGTCACCGGGATATCAACTCTACGCTGGTCTACATCACGGTCACCCAGGATCTGCTGCATTACGCAAACGAGCGGTTCCGCATGGTGGGCGTACCTTGCCTCAGCTTGGGGCGGGAGGTGCAGCCATGAGCAAGGCCAACCCGTTCCCGGTACTGATGCGCGCGTTCTTCTATGAATGGCTGGTCGAGCAGCGCAACGCATCCATCCATACAGTCCGATCATACCGCGATACCTGGCGGCTGTTCCTGCGGTTCGTCGCACAGCGGGCTGGAAAGAAGGCGGCTATGATCACGATGACTGATCTGGCCGCCAGCGAGGTCTCCGCGTTCCTCAGTTACGCTGAACATGAGCGCGGCGGCAAGATCGGCACGCGCAACTGCAGGCTTGCCGCAATCCGCAGCTTCTTCCACTTCGTGGCGACCAGGGATCCCGCATCGATCGCGCAATGCGTCGAAATCCTCAACATCCCCGTCAAGCGCGCGCCGGTATCGGAGCCCTGCTATCTGGATCCGGCGGAAGTGGCGGCAATCCTTGCCCAGCCTGACCGTTCGACGCTTGAAGGCATGCGCGATCATGCGCTGCTCTCGTTCCTCTACAACAGCGGCGCTCGAATACAGGAAGCGCTCGACATGTGCCCCGAAGCAATCCGGTTCGAAAGCCCGAGCTGCGTGCGCTTGACCGGCAAGGGACGGAAGGAACGCATCTGCCCGCTCTGGCCGGAAACGGCCTTGCTGCTGAAGAAACTGCTCGAACGGCAACCACGGGCGCCCGACCAGCGGCTGTTCGTCAACCGCTATGGCGAACCGCTCAGTGCCTCGGGCGTCCGGTTCAAGCTTGCCGCCTACGTGAAGGAGGCGGTCAAAACCACGCCAACGCTGCGTGCCAAGCATGTGACGCCGCACGCCTTCCGGCACGCGACCGCCGTGCACCTCATATCGGCGGGCGTCGATGTTACGGTCATCCGCAGTTGGCTCGGCCACGTGAGCCTCGACACGACCAACCACTATGCCAGGGCCAATCTGGAAACGAAGCGAAAGGCTCTGGAACAGGTCGCCGTGCCGACAACACCTGGCGGTCAGCCTTCGTGGAAGCGCGATACAAGCGTGCTCGCCTGGCTCGATACGCTCTGAAATAATGTGAAGGAACGTTGGCAGGAAACCCCAGAAATCAACCAATCTGGTCGCGTTCCTTCACATTATCGTCACCTCGTGATTAATGAAGATCCTGCGCGGGGACAAGACCGCGATCCTCCACGCGGCAGCCAAGGCCGAGCAGGCGGTCAAGTGGCTGCGCCAGTTCGATCCAGCGCTCGCGGGCGATCTCAAGGAGGCGGCCTGACGGCGCCCGCAGTGCGATGGCCCGGGCCCGCTCGCATGACGAACGGGAAGGGGAGGGGGTGGGAGCCCGATGCGCCAGGGGGCGCAAAGGGAGACTCCACCGATGAACTACGATCTCGACTTCCGCTATCGCCGGGCCCTGCAGCCCGATGGCCTCGCGACCATTGCCACGGCAACCCAGGCCGTCGTCGATGCGATGCAGGACGCACGCAACGCCGGTATCGATCCGGCACGCGATCCCGGGACCATCCTGCTCGCGCGTCACGTCGGCCGCATCGCTCTCGGCCACGCGCCCGATGAGACCTTCGCGGAAGACCTGCCGCTGCGCCGGCAGTGCCTCGCCAAGATCGACGAACTGAAATCGAAGCCCGCTCTCGTGGCGCTGGCACGGCGGGGCATCGGTTACGATCCCGAAGCCAAGCGCGCCTTCCACCGCGAGGCCCGCTCTGCGCTGCGGGTGGCAGCGCGCCACCTTGGGCTCGAACCCGACCAGTTCGACCTGCGCAGCAACTTCGCCGGCCCTGCGGTCTCTGGCGAGATTACGCTCCACGGCGACGAGATCTACGTCCAGGTCTCGATCCCCTGCGTCCGCCCGGGCCGCGAGGTCATGTTCCGCCGCTGCAAGGGCCGTCAGGACTACCTGGGCAACCGAAACCACTTCTGCGACATCGCCGTCCTTGCCGCACCGCAGAGCTTCCGCGCTCTCGTCGTTCGCGAGACCGGCCTTTCCATCAATCCGCGCCAGCAGGCGTTCGTCTAGGAGACAAGCCCATGGGTTGGCTGTTCATGTCCCGCGGCGGCATGGCCCCGTTTGCCACGCCGAAAGCCTATCTCGACAACCAGTGCACCTATCCGCCGGACCCCGAGAAGGGCCGGGAAACCGGCCTGCGCGTCGTGAAGTCGACCGTTCGTTCGGGCGCCTACTACGCCGCTTGCCAGAGCTATGACCTCGAAGCCCCGCGCGAGACATTCGCGATCATCTGTCTCGTCAAATGGAACCCCGGCGCGCGCAGCGGCGAGGAGTTTGGCTACAAGGACATGAGCGAGACGATGGGGCCTTACAGCTACGACTGCCCGGCCTCGATCCTCGACTTGCTCGGGCCACCCGGCAATGAATACGCCGCCCAGTGGCGTGAGCAGTGTCGACAGCGCTTGGCGCTAACTACGCGCCGCAAGCCGGCGCCGGGCGACATGCTGGTGCTGGCTGAGCCGCTGACCTTCACCGACGGGCAGAGCGAGCGCTGCTTTCGCGTGGTCCAGTCGGGCCGCAAGACCATCCTGCGCCGGGTCAGCGACGGGGTAGGGGTGAAGATCAGCAAGCTGATGAGCCGGGCGTGGACGATCGTGCCGCCGCCCGCAGCCCCGTCAGCGTCGTGACCAGCATCGAGTGAGCACCGCCATGACCGACTCCGCCCGTCCTCAGCGCTCGTCCAAGCGGGCGCGCCTGTGCAGCATCGAGAACGCAAACCGGATCGCCACCAGGGTTGCCGAGCATGTTCAGGGCGACACCGCTGTGGTCAAGACTGGCAACCCGCTGCAGCCCTTCCGCGTGGTCCTGGCGAGCAAGGCGGCACCGGGGCGCACCGTCTCGCGGGTCGTCACCTGCAATGATGACGACCCGGATGATCAGTAGGGGCCTGGCCCGCGCTCGACGAACCACGATTGCCCGAGCTCGAAATCCGGGCTGGCCGATACGACCGGGCCGTCGGGCGCTTCGCTGACATACGGCGAAACGAGGTCTTTGCGGCGAACCAGCGACCGGCTGAGCCAGGCGGCAGTGCGACCGCGGGCCTTGAGGATCGTCAACAGCCAATCCATCGCCTCGGCCATCTCGACCACCCCGCGCCCGGCAAGGCAATAATAGATCGCCCGCTGGAAATCGTCGCACTGCGTGCTGAGGATTCCAGCGAGCTTCGCTCGTCCGCCGGGCGCATTTTCATGCACGAGCGACACCGCCTCGCGCAGTTCCCGGACCGACAGGTAGGCGTCGTCCACGCCGACCCCGATGCACAGCGCCGCGACCGCCCGGCGCACCGGCGGCAGGTTCTCGTCGCACGACGCATCGCGCAGGCTGATGTCGAGATCGAAATGGTCGAGGTGGCTGGGAGCGGGCATGGCGAAATCCTTTCCAAAAGAACGTAGCGTGAACAATCAGGCCCCGTCAACCGGACAGCGGAGGGGAGGGGGCACTCGGCGGGGGATCAATCTTGAAAGGAAGAACCCATGACCCAACTAGCCCAATCCGTCCCGATCGCTGCTGACCACACTGCCGAGATCGCCCGGCTCAACGACGCCGCCCGCGCAGGATCGCTACCAACCTCGCGCACTGTGTTCACCCGGGCGCTGGCAGACATCCTTGCTGGTGACGCCGAGGACGTAGGCACCCGGCAAGCCAGTCTGATGTTGGGCCAGGCTGCGCTGCGCAGGCTGATCAATGAAACCCCGATCGAGCCGGGTAACGATCCTCACGGCGAGCGTGACTTCGGTGTGGTCGAGTTCGAGGGGCACAAAATCTTTTGGAAGATCGACGTCTATGCCAACGACGGGACGTTCTCCTGGGGCTCGGAGATGCCGTGGGACGCGCAGCAGAGCTTCCGCGTGGTCACGATCATGCTGGCAAGCGACTGGTGAGGTGATGAGCCGGTATTCATTGAAACCACTGGCCGAACGTGCGGATGTGTTCGAGGTAGCGATCGGATGGGATCCGGGCTTGGGCACCTACTTTGCGATCGTTTTTGGAGTGCCCGAGCCTGACAGTGACCCGGCTGTTTTGTCATGGCAGGGACGGATGCCGGGCCAAATTAGATCTGTAGCGGCGCTTGGAGATGCCATTGCCGACTGCGCGCAAATTCCAGCTGACGTCTATTCACGCCTGGTCGAAGACGGTCATATCTCCCGATTACAATCAAGCCGACCGCTGGATAAGATCATATCGACAATTTTAGGATCGTTCTAACCTTCGTATATCGGGTCAGTCGGAAGCCATGCCCGCGAGCTCACGGATCAGCTTGGTCATGGGGCCACGAAGCGGTTGATGTCGTCGAACCCAGAGCCGACGCAGGAGATCTTCCGGCACATAGGCGTCGTATTTTTCAACCACGAGATTTTCCACGAACCGACCCAGGTCGTCGATCGGAGGGCAGCCATCGAGTGATGCTATCACATCAACAGCGTCATCGATTGGACAACCGGTCAACGTGATTCCGACATCGAATGTTTCGCAGGCGAAGCCCATTGACGTGAGCAACACCGCGAGCAGAGAATTTGCTGATGTACCTCGCCAAGTTAGGACATGCGTCGCGGAGCCCGCATCGATGAAGTGGGATTTCTGCAGCCCAAGCAGGGTGAAGGCCGCGCGGCCCGCTGCCAAGAATTCTTTGGCATTGTCGTCGAGATAATCTGGAAGATCATTGCTCAGTAAAACAGCGCGCAATTCAGCTGCAAGGCGGTCATGGATTGGCTCCTGACCCAGGCGATCAAACTTTGGCACACGCCCTGTGTTGTGTGGGACGACCTCAACGATCTTCGCCTTGTCATCCACTCCCGTCGCACGCCAACGACGTCCCGCAAATCCGATTATCGATCCGACAACAAGCGCGTTTACGATCGGAAGCGTTCCAAGTGTTCGACCGGAATGGACGAGCCGCCATTCCTCGTCGGTCGAAAAATTGGCATAGAAATCTCGCGATGCAGTGAGTTTTTCCCCTTCTGGGCCGAGCATTAGCGAGCCATCAGGCGCTTGCTCGATCAACGCTACCTCGCCATTGCCCATTCCTCGGAGCAGGTCGACGAAATCGGTCTTCGTGAGTGTTGCGAAAGGTCCCTGTCGGCATAAGGTCGCGTACAGTTTCCCGGCGCTGAGGGCACCCAACTGGACGATCAATGACAGAATCTGGTGGACACTGACCGAGAGCAGTGCCGGGTCGGTTTCAGGGGGCTCAACGAACTTCGATCGAAGCAGGTTCAGAGCTGCCACGGCCTGGATTACGGGAAAGTGCAATTTGTCCAGCGGATCTGCGTCCGCAGCTGGATATGGTTCACGCAAATAATTTCGGAAGATAGCGCTGGATCCCTCACGCCGACCTGACCGGCCTAGCCGTTGCCGTAATGATGCGAGCGAGCGCGGCGCGCCAAGCTGCGACACTGCAACGACCGAACCTATATCGATACCGAGTTCCAACGTGGTTGTCGCAACTGCCGTAGTTGGCAGGCGTCCGTCCTTCAATCGTAGCTCGAGTTCCTCTCGCAAGCCTTTGCTCAAACTGCCATGATGAGGGAAGAACTCGTTTGGCACATGAGCATTCTCGCTGATCGTGCGGAGGCGGTCGGCTAAGGTTTCGACATTGGCCCGAGAACCGGCAAAGAAGAGGTTGTTGCTCCCACGTAGAGCTTCAAATGCGTGTTGAGCGATCTTAGCCAATGCGGATTCAGCGAGCGGATCATCAAGCTCAGCATCACCGCTAGGATCGCCATCGGGTGGTTCCACATAGGTCCGGACTTGCACCTTGAGCGGTGGGGCGCCGCCTGCAACTGCAAGGATTTGCGCTGGCTTTGGCGCGGTTCCGCTCAACCATCGCGCGGCAAATTCGAGATCGCCAATTGTAGCCGACAATCCCACTCGCCGTGGCCGCCGGTCATTGAGTAACTCGATCCGATTGAGCAAGCTCGACAGGTGCAGACCTCTTGGTCCCTGGAGAAAGGAATGAAGTTCGTCGATGATGATTGCATCGAGCGCGCCGAAAAGCGCTTCCGCAGTTGCTGGGCGCCGCAACAGCATCGCCTCGATCGATTCTGGGGTAATCAGAACCACGCCGGCGGGCGCCTTCATGACCTTGGTCTTGGGGCCTTGAGGAGCGTCACCGTGCCAGCGAACAAGTGGTAGTTCGATCTTATCGCACAGATCCTCAAGACGGCGGAACTGATCGTTGATCAATGCCTTGAGCGGCGCGACGTAAAGAATGGCGACACCAGGCTGCTCACGCTTCGCTGAAGCGCCGAGGAGCGGCAAGAAGGCAGCTTCGGTTTTGCCGGCAGCAGTCGCGGCTGAAATCAGGACGTCCTCGTCGCTGCCACAGATGGCAGCGATCGCCTGCTCTTGCACATCTCGGAGACGAGACCAGCCCTGCTGTCGGACCCAGCGCTGGATCTGCGGATGAAGCAGATCGAACCCGGAACCGCCTTCAGAGCTCGAACGTGGCAAGTTCATCATCGCCGTCAATTGCAGTGGCGACATCTTCACCAGGATCGTCATCCACTGCAACACTCCCGATCAAGGTTCGCCAGTCGAGAGCGGGGTTCTGCTCCAAGATAGCGAGGAGCTGGACGAAGGCCTTGATGGTGTTACGCGGCGTCCGGAAATAGGCTTCGCCAATGCGTTGGCTGCAATGCGCCATAAAGGCGTCGAGTGCTTCATCAGGTACGAGATGGTTTGCCGGGTCACCTAAAGCGAAGATCGCACGTATGTTGCCTAACAGGATCAAGAATTCTTCGGGCGAAAGGTTCTGCAAACGCACAACTGGCCCGCTAAAGTCCACTAACCCGGGTGTGGCAAACTGGTTCTCTGCAAGTCGGGATTGCAGGGCCTCATAGCTGTAGAGCCCGCGACGGCTGTCCATGAGAAATTCAGGCGTGCCACCAAAAACGAAGCCAAGCCCTTCGGAATTGCCTTGGAGCATATCGTTGACCATGCGCAGGATCTGCTCAAAATTTTGGTTTCGTGCTTGGGAGCTCTGCAATTTATAGATGTTGACCATCTCGTCGAACACGACAAGCAATCCGGTGTAGCCAGCGAGACGAGTGAAGCAAGCAAGGAGCTTCAAGCTGTCGTAAACATCGGCGTCGTCGATGATTGATCGCACTCCTAGAGCTTGCCGCGCCTCGGTTTTCGTCGGAAATTCAGCGCGCAGCCAACGCAGTGCCGAAGCCTTCAAGGCCTCGTTACCATCCTCACTGCCCTGCCAGTAACACTTGAGCACATGTGCAAAATCGTGACCGCCCACCAGCTCTTGGATCGAAGCGAGCCGTTCATCGATGACCTGTTCAACGGGCCGTTTTTCGGCGTGCGCCACCTTCACGCAGTCGCTAATGAAGCGCTCGACAACACTGGGTAGTGCGCCGCCATCCGGTTTGGTCCGTGTCGCCATGTTGCGGATCGCTTCAGCATAAAGTCCGCGCGCCTGACCGCCGGTCGCGTGAATGCGACGATCGGGAGCTAGGTCGGCGTGAATGGTAACGCACCGACGTTCCAGCGCGATGAGCCGCACGAGGCTCAGGAAGAAGGTTTTACCGGCACCGTATTCGCCGATGACGAACCTGCATGATGAACCGCCGTCGGCAATCCGGTCTATGTCCTTGATCAGAGCTCCGACCTCAAGCATCCGCCCGACCTGAATGTGCTGCAAGCCCACCCGCGGGACAACGCCAGCAGCGAGTGCTTGGACTATTGTGTCGCGGTCGCGAGGCCGAATTGGTGTTCGCTCGGTCATGCGGCAGCCATGCTCCTGATTTTCTCGATAAGGTGGGGTTGAATCGAAACGATATCTTCGCATTCGATCGCGATGTCGTCGAGGGCATCAAAAGCCCAATCGTTTATGGTTTCAATGGCTCCGTCGGGAAGCAGCCGTTGTGTACGACAAAGGGTTTCAAAAGTTTCGGCCTCAACCGGCTGTTCCGCGAGCTGCAGAAGCACGTGCGAATGTGCGGCATCAAGGCCAGGCAGGCTCCGTTCATCTGGCTGCGTTTGGGTCGCAGGTTGTGTCGAGGCCACTTCCTCTTCACGGAAAATGTTCGACAGCATGCTCGCAACAGCGGTTGTCTCCTGCCGAAGCCGTTCCAATCTCTCGCCATCAACAGCGTGTGTGGGTTTGTTGGTGCCTGCGCGTTGCGATCGAGGGCTGTCTACTCCCGCGTGCAGCCTCGCATAAACCTCGTCCTGTGACTTCCCAAGTGACTTGTAGAGCCCTTCCAGAAAGCGGACTTCGGAAGGCAACACGCGTTGATCAGCAAGGATTGCGCGAACGGCAGTGGTCAGCACCCGGTCTTTCTCAGCCTCAGGCAGCGCAAGCAGCCGAGTGGTCGCAGCGCGCATTTTTGAAGGATTCGATGCCAACGCCTGTGCGTGAGCGCGCAATCTATGATGGTCGCTCGAATCCAGCCCTGCAATTTGTGCGACGTCTTCGAGGATCACGCTCATTTCCGCATCGACGACCTGATCGTCTGCCTTGGCAGCCAGAACCGCAATTTCGACCATCGTGCGGGCCGAACGGTACTCATCACGGTCTTGATGCGCCTTCATCGGCTTAGCCATTTCGAACAGGCACAACATTGTGTCGTCGCTTAGAGTGGGGGCTGGGCCAAATCGCTTGTCTGGTTCGAAGCCGATATGCATTGCATCGAGGATTTCTGGCAGGCGCTTGGACAAGAACGCCCTTCGATCTGCGGCCAGCGGCCCTGGTTTCCCTGCCAGCACTTCCAATACTTCACCAAGAGACTTCTGCGCCAAACCGTCTTTGCTCGTTCCGTCAAATAGGCGGGTTCGCGCCGCCGTGAGGATTGACTCGGCGCTATCATCCAGCGCCTCAGCCGGACAAAGTGCAGCAGCGAGCAAGGTCGTGCGCTCTTCAGGATTTCGGCCCAGGAACCGGCTGAGCGGGTCGAGTGCCTCAGTACATTCCGTCAACAATGCTTCCAGCTTGTTCACAGGCCCTGCGATAGCTCCAATATCAGGCAAGTCCTCTACATCGGCTTGAGCGTTGAACTCGCTGCTTGCTGCTCGATAATTGAATTGCAGACGCGTTTTACCCCCACGGACCCTGATGCCGTCGGGGAAGCGTTCGGTGAAGCGATAGCGCCACAACGCGCAGAACTGATCAAAGCAGCGACTAACGGCGGTTCGCGGATATAGCTGCGGATGGGTTAAAGCCCAGCACAAGGCGTCATCGGAGTCTATTGCTACCCCGTCACGGACTTTGCGCCCAAGCCGCACCCGGATGCCAATGGGGATTTCCCAACCTCGCCGCATGTCGAGCGAGATTGCATTGTCCGTGGGTGCAATGTCGAAGACCAGTTCGCCAGCCTCAATCAGCGCGCCGCAATAATTGCGGAATGAGTGGTTGTCGCCATAGAGATCAAGCAGTCGTCGCGCTTCCGCAAGGATCGCGCGTGCATCCTTCTCGCTCTTCTCCGCTATCAAGCGCCGCTCGAGCCCATAGAAATAGACGAAGACGTACCCGATGGGTGCGTTTGGCGCGCACCGCCCGGAAGCCAGCCATTCTAGATATGCTCGACGTGCTGAGGGTGTTAATTCGCTATAGTTCGGCCAGTAACCCAGAGTGGTCCCCAGCGAGTCTGCATCGGACGCGACCGCCAGCGTCGGGTCCACAAGTGCTCGATGGTTCAACCGTCGATCGGCTTTCCCGTAGTAAAGGAGCTCACCTTGGAATTCGATCCCGGCCACCTCCACCGTAGTTGGCTCGGAGATCCAATGCGCAGCTGGTGCAGGAGCGAATGGCTTGGCGAGCTTCGCGATGAAGCTTTGAGAAGTTTCCCTTCTCGGGGCTGGAAATGACTGGGGTTTTGCCGTCGAGACTGGCCGATGGCCGTAACCAGCGGCCGCCCGTCGCGCATCGTCTAGCTTGGCATGGGCATAACCACGAACATAAAACTGACCATCCCTACCCAGCTTGATGCCAGGTTCGATTTCTGCCCAGCTCTCTTTGGGCCCGCTGTAGGCTACGGGCTGGGGAGGACTGTCGGAAAAGCCGTCGGTTGCCTCGTTTGAGCCAATGACCGGTGCAGGCGCGACCGTTCCTCGGCGCCGTTGCGCATAATTCTCAGCCTGTGCCCTTGTGGTGAACGTATAGCCACCGGACATGAAGCGACCATCCGAGGTCGGAGTGACCTCGTATTTGTCGGTGCCATGACTCATCGATGGGAGTCTCACTTCTGAGGTTCGCTGCGCGGTGGCTTGCTCCAACGGACCTTCGCTATCCGCGCTACCTTGCTCTTTGTCGACTTTTTGAATTGAACGTCGATTCTCGCTGAGGCTGTATTGGTAGGCTTCCCTGTAACTGGCGAAGGCCAGTCCGGCGCACTCGAAGCTCCCATCCTCCAAGCGCAAGACACCCTGCTTATCGCGGATCGGCTGTCCGTAGGAAGTTTGAAGGTCATCTTCGGAGGATACACAGACCGGATTGAATTCCGCATGTGCCACCTCTGGAGCGTCGCCATATCGGTTCCTCCCTTGCTCACCCCGCAGCGCCATGATTCCAAGAGAAATGGCCAGTAAGGCCATGCCTGCCAGCGGTTCGATGAAAAGCGCTGCATAACCAGCGATGTTGATCGAAACGAGCCAACCACTTCTACCTTGGTCATGAAGGCGGCGCACCTGCAGTGCGAACCATGGCACTGCCGTAACTGCCCACCAGAAAACGTATACCAGCGCCCAAGTCGGAGTGGCTTTGGCACCGGATTCCGCGCTGAGGCCGGTAAGAAGGACTGTGGTGACAAATACAGCAACCGAAAGTGCAAAGAACCGCCAAAACTCGCGCGCGCTCGCACGTCCGGAAAAGTCCGAGTACTTTCGAAAAGGTGTTAACGCGTTGTGCATGCAGCTGAAATTCACCTATGCTGCGGCAATGTCAAACATCACTGCAATCTTGACTCAATGACACTTCCATTCACGCCTTTTCGAACGCTGAAGCCATTGGGAACAGCCTGCTGAACAAGCGGCACATGTGAAATCAATCCGACAGATCGGCGTTCGCCAACGATGTCTTGCAGGACCTGCAGAACCTGATCCAGCGTGCCAGCGTCGTTCTCGGTATCCAAACTGCCGAAGCCTTCATCGATGAAGATTGTGTCGAGCCTTATGGCTCCGTGAGTCATTTCAACAACATCAGAAAGGCCAAGCGCCAGAGAGAGCGCTGCGATGAACGTTTCGCCCCCCGACAGCGTTATGATCTCACGTGCCCGGCCCGTCTGGATATCATGAACGCGCACATCGAGGCCGCGCTTCGATCGCCCGCCGACACTCACAGAGTCCCGCTCGAACCGATATCGACCACCGGTCATCGGATCGAGTCTCAGATTTGCAGCTTCCAGGACTTGGTCGAACATGGCGCCGATGGCAAACGTCTCAAGCGTGGTCCGCAACTCGTTTTGTCCATCGAAGGCTTCAGCCAGGCCACGCAATGAACCGGACGCTTGTTCGAGGCTCTGGAGATTTTCCAATTCGTCGGCCAAACTTGTCTGCAGATCCAAGAGTGAACGATGCTTCTGCCGCGCTTCGGCGCTATGCCTTGAGGCCTCGTCAGCCGCTGCCTGGGCCTGACTGCAGCTCAGCCGGAACGGCTCCATGATGGGACGCTCAGCACTGCCGACATTATTCCTAGCAGCTGTTTGCCGCCCACGCGCTGCGGCCAATTCTCTGTCGAATTCGGCAATCGACCCTTCCAGCTCCCCGATCAGCGCGACGTCGGGAATGGCTGAACGATAGGCTGCTTCGGAAATTCCGAACTCGATCAGTCGCGCGTCAAATGTAGCCCGCTTGCTTTCGACTTCACCCGCACATTCGTTGAGCAAAGTCGAAGCGGTCTGGTGGGCGGCCTCGGCCTTGATGAGAGTGGCCTGGGAACTCTGATCGCGCTCCAAGGCGTCAGAAATCGCTTTTTTGCGCCGCTCGAGATCGGCTCTTGCGGCATCAATTGCGGCTTGCAGCACAGTAGCATCGCGCAGCGCCTCGGGAACGGAAGCGATGCGATCAGCATAGCCTTGGCGGGACAAGGCTTCGGCCGTGGTTGCATCGCCCAAGGTGGAATTGGCTTGCAGAAGCTTGGTCGCAGCCATGAGCTTGCGATCACGCAATTCGTCGACCTCCTTTGCGAGGAGGGTCAAATCGACGATGTCACCGAGCTTGTCGATTGCAGCGAGGGCATGATGATACTCGGCCTCGATCTCGCTTATGCCGCGCTGCGGCACCACAAGCCCAGATAATGTCGCTTGGCGTGCATCCAGCGTTGCCTTGGCCGAACTGGCCCGCGATTGAGCCTCGCGGTCTATTTTCGCAGCAGCGATGGAAGCGGACTGCGCCCCTCGCCATGCTTTCTCCAGAAGGCCCGCATCACCTGTGCCGTGCGCGGGATTAGGATGATCGCTCCCGCCGCAGACCGGGCAAGGCGCACCGTCTTCCAGCCGCTCAGCGAGAACGCTCGCTTGGGCGGAAATGTAATCACCTTCGCGCGCAGCTTCCTCTTCACCGGCGTGATGATGGCGGGTTTGCGCGTCCATTGCCGCAGCTGCCGCAGAGTCGTACTCAGCCTGCGCCTTCTCCAGTGCCTGGCTGGCACTATGATGTGCATGCGCGCCATCAAGTTCGATCTTCAGACTATCGCGCCGCCTGATCAAACTGTGACGCTCAAGAGCATCGCGTTGTGCAGCCGCCACGGCGGCGGACTTTTCCTCAAAGGACCGATCAGCCTGCTGTTGATCCGAAACGGCCTGGTCATATCCCTGCTTCGCACTGTCCAAAGCGCCCAGGGCCTTGTCATGCTCCGCGCGGCGCTCGGCTGAATCGACCAGCACTTGCTTATGGCGGCCCATTTCGTCGACCTTCCTCCCCAAGGTCTCGATTTCATCCTCGTGGGACCGTAACTCGGCCAGGGAAGCACTCGCAACCGACGCGGCGTCGCGGGCACGAACTTCTGCTTCGCTGGCGTCGGCCTGGGCCGTTACGGCCGATCCATGGCGCATACGAGCGTCCATGAGACCGTTGTCGAGGTCTGCCATGCGCCGTGCCAGCTCCGCACGGGATTTGCGCGCGCGGACGACCTCGAATTCAGGAAGCTTGCCCTCCAGCTGTTCCAACGCAGCGCTAGCGGCATCCACTTCAACGAAGAGCTTTTCTTGGGAAACCGCCGCTGCGAAGGCATCATTCGCCAAAGTGAGCACCGCCGATGTTTCGGCGACGGCCAACCGGCTGAGTTCAAATTGCTCAAGCGCGGACGCAATACCGGCGCTGAGTTCATCCGAGCTGGCAAATCCCTCGATCGCGAGACGCTGGCCGTTCAGGCGATAGCCGTCTTCGATCTCGCGCCGGACATCGGCAGCATCCGCTTTGAGTTTTTCCGTAAGCTTCCGGTAAAGCGACACGTCGAACAGTTCCCGCAAGATCTCGAGCCGATCCTTACTGTTGGAGACGAGGAACCTTTCGAAGCGCCCTTGGGGCAGCAGCACAATCTGACGAAACTGCTGTGCGCCGTAGCCAAGTAGTTCCTCGACAAGCCGCCCGACATCGCCGACCTTGCGCTCGGCGAGCGGGATGCCGCAGCAGTCGGGGCTGACATCGTCGATCGCGACCGATGACACGTCGAAGAGCCAGGCTGCATGCGGCTGCATGGTTTGCCCCTCTCCCCTAGTCTTCGGGCGGGGCTGGTCAGGGATCCGCCGGACGTAATAGCGCTTGGATCCGAGCTCGAATTGCAAGCTTACTTCGGTCAACAGCGCATCGTCGGCAAAATCCGACCGCATTGTGCCGATGCCCTGCTCTTCTTTCGCACCTTCTCCGAACAGGGCAAAGGCGATCGCGCTGAAGATCGACGACTTGCCTGATCCGGTCGGTCCATAAATCCCGAACAGTCCAGCGTCCGTAGCCTCCCGGAAATCGATGCTCTCGATAGCGCCGTAGGGTCCAAAGGCACTTAAGTTGAGCTTGATCGGCCTCATTGGCCTACCTCCGCCGTCGCGAATGCATTCAGCGCGGAGGCGACAATGTCCGCCTCTGCTTCCGTCAGCGGGTCGCCCCGCACAATATCTAGGAATGTCGAAGCGAGTGTGTGCGGATCGTCTATCGCTGCTCGTTGCTCCTCCAGGCGCTGGGCAACGGGTCGTTCATTCCTCTCGTAAGCGAGCTGGACCGCATTAGGGAAGAGCGCCCGGATCCGTTTCATCGGGTCAATTTGCGGGGCTTCATCCGTCAGAACCACACGAACGAGGTCGTTGGACACCTCGGTAGCAGCCAGCAGTTCCAGAAGCCTGCCACGGATGGTTCGCACATGTCGCAGCGGCTTGATGGGGAATTCAGTCACCTCGACGCTGCCGTCAGGTGCAAGGTCGATCAGGCTGACGGACTTCTCCTGGCCCTCTTCATCGAAGCCGAAGGCTAGCGGCGCACCGGAATAGCGGACATGATCAAGTCCGACTGATTGCGGGCGGTGCAGATGCCCCAGCGCAACATAGTGTGCCCCGTCGAATGCGCCCGCCGATACAGTTTCAATCCCGCCGACCATCCGCATGAGCGGGCGTTCGCTTTCGCTCGTGGCGGCACCGTCAACAAATGCATGGGCAACGACGACCCAGCGCATTCCGTCAGCAACGTGTTTGCGCGAGCTGGCGAGCTGGGCGCGAATGACGTCGGCAGGGCAAGCAATTTCCTCGTCTTCGAAACACAGCCGCGCCGCATATTCGTAGGCGAAAGGTAGAGCGGAAATCGCCACCGGACCATGAGCGTCGGATAGGACCAACGGCCTTTCATCCTCGTCTAATGGACCCCGCACGATTGCTTCGCCGTCAGTCGCAAGCACACCCAATGCGCCGATCTGCGCCGCTGAGTCGTGGTTGCCCGCAATCAACACAATGGCGGCGGACGACGTTGCTCTTACCGTTCTCAGAAATTCCGAGAGCCTCTTCAGCGCGCTCTGAGGCGGGTTGGCCCTATCGAAGATGTCGCCCGCGACAATAAGAACGTCTGGCTGATGATCGTCGATTATCGACAGGATCTGCACGAGGGCGTGATCATGGTCGTCCTCCAGCGCCACCCCATGGAATTGGCGGCCCAGATGCCAGTCACTTGTGTGCAAAATGCGCATTCGCAGAACCTCGAATCTCAATACGTATAAAATTTATATATACAGACGAGATCGAGTCAAGTAGCGTTTGCCCCAATGATCGATCCCACCCTCAAACCCGCGATGTTCGCCCGTCTGGTCTATCTCGACCAATGCCTAACATGGCGCGGGCAGGTGAACCGCAAAGACCTGATCGACCGATTTGGGATATCCTCGCCGCAGGCGGCTATCGACTTCAGGGAGTATTTGGAGCGCGTAGCCGAACCAAAACCCAGGTATGACACGGTTCGCAAATGCTACCTTGCTGACAGTAAGCACCGTGGGCTGCCGTTCACCTATGATGACGGCTCACCGGATGATCTTCTCAGAAGCCCAGCAACTGACGAATTCTCTTTGCTGCCATCGCCCGTTCGGCAGTGCCCGCCATTTGTGATGCGCCATCTCTATCAGGCGCTTGAGCAGCGGTTGAAGATCGAGATCGACTATGTCTCGATGTCGAGTGGGCTTCGTCAGAACCAATGGATTGCACCTGCGCACTTCGCGTCGGATGGGGAGCGGCTGCACGTCCGGGCATGGAGTTTCCACCACCAGGAGTGGCGCGACTATCTTCCCGTCCGGGTGTCTCCCGACAGCAGCTTTTCAGTAGCACCGGTCGACCAGGAGCTTCCGCGAGACGCGGACTGGGAAGAGCTGGTTGATATCCGTCTCAGACCAAGGGTCGACCTGACGGATGAGCAAAAGGCCGCAGTTCGCCTTGAGTATGGCTTCACTGAAGGCGTTCTGAGCTTTCAGATTCGTCGATCCCTCGAGTTTTACGTCGAACGGCGTTGGGGGCTCAATCGACCAGGGGCGAGATTGGAACGGTGTTAGGGCTTTGGCTGGTGTGACAGCCATCAGCCAGATTTTTGGAGGTGAACATGGTAGGAAACACAACCATCGATCCGCGGGCCTGGGCCGAAGCGGTCACAAAACCCGAAATTGACGAGGTGCTCAGCCTCAAATCCGGTTTCGGGCTTGATGTTCGTCGCCTGATCCGGACATTCCGCTACGAGCGGGCAATCCTGCTGCGCCAGAAACTCAAATCGCTCGTAAAAACGGGCGACGCACGACTGGTCTGCGCGACTTGTGGCGTCCCTGTTTATCTGGCCTGCAGTACCAGCAAGCGCTTCTTCTTTCGGCATCGGCACGAAGATGGCTCCTGCCCTGCGGTCACGCGCACCGGTTTTACCGAGGCCGATATCAGAGCTATGAAATATCGTGGCACTCAGGAGAGCGAAGCGCACAAACGGATCAAAGAGCTTGTCTTGAGAAGCCTTTCCGCCGATCCAAGGTTTACGGAATTGCTTTCCGAGAAGACTTGGCGCTCGAGCGAAGGCTTGCCCGGTTTGAGGCGCCCAGACGTCTCTGCCCGCCTCGAAAATCTGCGCTTGGCCTTCGAAGTTCAATTGAGCACCACCTTCCTGGATGTAGTGCTCAGCCGAAGGGAGTTCTATCGCTCGGAACGCGCAGCGTTGGTCTGGGTATTGCCGAACTTTCACCCCAATTATCGCCGCATGACCGATGACGACATTCTGTTCGGCAACAATTCCAACATTTTTGTGGTCGATGAGAGCACAGCGGCAGCGTCCGAGGCGGCAGGCGCATTCATAATCAAATGCTGGCATCGCAAGCCGGTCATTGATGGCGATCAGATTGTCGACGAATGGGTTGAACGTCTTGTTTGCTGGGACGAGGTCGAGGTCGATGTAGATTTGCAAACTGTCCAAGCGTTCGACTATTCGTCCGAGGCTGCCAAGCTCCTTGAGCAGATCAAATCTGCCAAGCTCGCCAGAGTTGCCGCTCAGAAAGAAGCCGCTGAACGAGCGAAGATCGCGCTGGGAAATGAGCTCCGTGAGCTAGTGTTCGGTTTCGTACTCAATGACGAAGACGATGACGAATACTTGGGCCGCCATAAACGATGGCTCGCCATAAATGACCGTCTCCTGACCCATGGCTGCGGCCTGGAGGGCAAATATCCCGACCTTATGAAGGCCACTCGCCTCGTCCATCTGGTCGCAAGTGCAAAGTCGGGAAAGCCGGTCGGATTCAAATATAAGAATCTCGTCGAAATCGGACATCACCTGTTCCATCAGCATTCGGACCTGCTGCTGGCTTACGGTTTCATGCTGCGCGCCTATGGAACGAAAAGCATCCTTGATCGTGAAGATCGGACCGGTCGTTGGGCAGCAAAGGTCCGGGAAGAACGGTCCAACTTCCTTAGCGATGCCAAATACAAGATGGCTGAGGATGAAGAGCGGCTGCTTGCGTTCTTGTCGCAAGGAGCGTCGATAAAGTCGGCCAATGACAATCGCGATCAAGATGGCGATCGAGCCGCAGCCTAGTCACGCATTTGGGTAAGGCCACACTCATCGGTCAGCTCTGATCAGACCCCATCAAGCTGGACGCCAGATTGCTCCAGCCAGAACAGGTTCTCCGCCCGCCGCGTAATTTCTGAAAGCGTGTGGGGGTCGCAATCCTGAAAGAGTGTTTCGGCCAGCGCCATGCGCTTGTCGAACGAGACGCGTCCATGGTTGAAGGATGGGTGCTTCACCAGAACCAACGCCTTGCTTTCGATCGCCTTCGCTTTTTCGGAATTTTTCGCGACCTGCCCAGCACTGGCGCCTTCGCGGGACTCTTCAAGAATAGCCTCGACGGTGTCACCGAATTCGTCGTGCCAAGTCGCGGTAGAGACCGTTGTATGAAGCACGCCATCAATCATGAAACTCGCGATTGTCGCACCAATTTTCCCGTCATGGGGAGCAAACCTACGCTGGGTTGCCTTCAAAAGGTCAGGCGAACGTTCGACGCCCATGTCGTCCATCTCATCCCGTGCAGCTTCGATCTCACCGGCTAGGTCGAAAGCCTGCTCAACAAGATAGATTATCCGCGGTGCATGGGCACTGATCACTCTGACCGCGTCATCGGAACTCAAAATTACAACTGGTGTGGATACGTCGTCGCGTGTCTGAACTGTCGCCTCGACGAGAACGGATTTCGAGTTTGATGCCGCATCTTTGATCGCAGATCCCAGCTTCGCAGCTTCGTTTTCTGCCATATTCATTTCCAATCCGCGTGTTTGGTTACTCTGCGACCGCCCGATCCTGCGAAGCCCCGTTGCTGCCGTCAACCTCAACATGCCTATCGTTGGACTTGAACTACCAAAGCAATTGCGCTGGCTGGGCTGAATGAAGTCCGGTTTGCGCATAGCCATCCCAAATAGGGAGAGTGGCGGGATAGACCGCATGCATTGGCATCCAAGTCCCGCTTCGCATTCCGCAAGCACCGCGCATTATGGGCCAAGTCTCCCCCTGCGGGCAGTGCCCGCAGCTTCGGCCTGACGGCCGGGAGGGAAGGGGGGTGGGAAGAGAGTGATCGAACAAGGGGTTCGGTCGCAATCGATCCACCTAGGAGAACGTCCATGAACATCGGTGAAATCCGCAAGAACGCCAACGGCCAGCTGATCGGCTCTGTCGAAACGCTCACCATCACCCGCACCATCGGCC
>Ga0208938_1000334_pt1 | contig 38728 bp, 27 predicted proteins | sample AD_UKC125_MetaG_FD_184434 | JGI IMG/M metagenome (GOLD analysis project Ga0208938, IMG submission 184434) | Active sludge microbial communities of municipal wastewater-treating anaerobic digesters from USA - AD_UKC125_MetaG (SPAdes) (version 2) | ecosystem: Engineered > Bioreactor > Anaerobic >...
CGACGATCAACAGGCCAAAATCCTCGACGCCATCGGCCTTTCCTTCCCGCTCAAGGCCAAAACCGACAAACTCGCCGCGTAGGCAGGCGCCGCTTTCGCGGCATTGGCTATTTGTATAACAAAAACCGATAGTTAAAGCGTAGTTGCGTCTACTAGCTGGAGGAAGATCCGTCGGGTCGGCAGCGCATCATCGGCTACCTGCTGCGCGACAATCCTGTCGACGGCGACAAGGGAGTCACCGTCACGCTCCCGACCAACAAAGGCGTCATTGCCTCGCGCCTCAATCTGACGCAGGAGCACTTCTCACGCATTCTGCACGAACTTTCTGAAAAAGGGCTGATCGTGGTTGAAGGGCGAAAAATCCACATTCCCGATGTCCATAGATTACGCACGCATGATCAATGAAGTCTGCGGCACTTACACCAACCGATAAAGGAGACACCACGCATGGCATTGGAAACCGAGATCAAGCTGAGCCTGCCCGCAAGCGCCGCCCGCCGGCTGCCTGCACACGGTCTGCTGGTCGACAGCAAGCCGCTCCGCCAGAAACTGGTCAACACCTACTATGACACGCCCGACCGGCGTTTGCAGCGCAAGCGCGTCGCCGTGCGCTACCGGCAGAAGGGCACCGAATGGCTGCTGACCGTCAAGAGTGACGCCCCTTCGCCAGGCGGACTGGCGCAGCGCAGCGAGTGGGAGGCCCCCGGTCAACCCGGTGATTTTGATTTCGCGCACGTGGACAATCCGAAGCTGCGCCGCTTTCTTGAATCGGTAACACCCGAACTGGTACCCCTCTTCACCACCGACTTCACGCGCAACTTCTGGGTCGTTGTTCCACAGGCGGGAACGCGCATCGAGGTCGCTCTCGACCGTGGCAAGATCGTCGCGGGTGAGCGCCAGGAGCCAATCTGCGAGGTCGAACTCGAATTGCTCGAGGGGGACGTCGCCTCCTTGTTTACTGCCGCACTGTCCCTGCAGAGCGATCTGCCGCTGCATCCCGAAGGCGCCAGCAAGGCCGAGCGGGGCTACCGTCTGGCCAGCGCCGAGGCTCTGGTACCGAGCAAGGCCACCGACGTACCGTTGGAAATGGGCATGACCAGCATCGCGGTGTTCCGCAGCACCGTCTTCTCATGCCTGTCGCAACTGCAGGGTAACGAGCGCGGTCTGCGCGAGAGCAACGCCCCGGAATTCATCCACCAGGCGCGTGTCGCCATGCGCCGGCTGCGCTCGGCGATCCGTCTCTGGAGGCCGCTTTTGCCCGAGGAATACGTCAACAACTTCGACCCCCGCTGGCGAACGCTGGCCAATCAGCTTGGCGACACGCGCAACTGGGACGTCTTCATCACCGAGGTCCTGCCTCCGATCAGCGCGGCGTTCCCGGACCACAGCGACCTGCAGCGTCTGCTCAGTCAGGCCATGAACCACTTGGCGGACTGCCGCAAGGCGGCGCAAGTGGTCATGACCTCGCCCACCTACTCGCAGTTGTTGCTCGAATTCACCGCCGCCACGGTCGCTCTGGCGGAAAGCAAGAAGCCGCCGTTGACGATGTTCGCACCGCGCTCCCTGAACAAGCGCGCCAAGCGCGTCGCCGCTTTGGCGGTGGAGACCCGGGATTCCAACCCGGAAGCCCGGCACGCGCTGCGCGTGGCCCTGAAGCGGCTGCGCTACGCACTCGAGTTCTTCGCACCACTCTTCCCGGCACGCCGCCTGCAGCGCTATCACCAAAGTGCGGCAGGCTTGCTCGATCTGCTTGGCCGGATGAACGACAATGTGGTCGCTGAACAGCTTGCTGTTGCGGCGCAGCCCGGCCACCACAGCGATCTGGTACGTGGCTGGCTGGCTGGGCGCAATGACCTCATGCTCGGGCAACTCGCCGCGCTGCTGGGCGACTTTCTGAGTCACCAGCCACCTTGGGAGCATGGCTGAATCCTGTGCGTCGGGAGCAGGACACTTCGGCACAGACTGGCGGGCGTAAGCCAACGCGCCAAGCTGTGCCGTCTGGAACGTCGCGTGACGGCTAGCCGATAGACGGCTACCGGCGCGGCAGCAAGCGTTCCCGATCACGCCATGAAGCAAACCACGGCCCTTGCCGACACCAGGAGCCTCATGCTCCTGGCGCTGCTGACCCTTCCGTTGGCCTGCCTGCCGGCCACCACCGGCTTGCCGCCGCTGGTCAGCCAGGCCCTTCAGGTGGCAGGCATCCCGGAGCGTTCGGTAGGCATCGTCGTGCAGGCGGCCGACGGCGGGCCGCCGCTGCTCAGACATAACCCCCGCCAAGCCCTGAACCCGGCATCGGCAATGAAACTGCTGACCACCTACGCCGGCCTGGAGATGCTCGGACCTGCGTACACCTGGCGCACCGAGGCACTCGTCGAAAGTATTCCGGGCAATGGCCGGCTCGCAGGCAACCTTTACCTGCGCGGCAGCGGCGATCCCAAGCTCGGTCTTGAACAGTTCTGGTTGCTGCTGCGCCAGCTGCGCGCGCGCGGCGTGCAGGACATCGGCGGCGATCTGGTGCTTGATCGCAGCGCTTTCTCACTGCCAGCACACGACCCGGGCGAGTTTGACCACGAACCGCTGCGACCCTACAACGCGGGACCCGATGCCCTGCTGCTGAATCTCAACAGCATTCGCCTGACCTTGCAGCCAGACCCACTCCGCAAGGTCGTGAACGTCATTGCCGAAACCCCTAGTGACGGTCTGCGGATCAACAATCGCCTGAACCTGGGGCACGACGCCTGTGGCGACTGGCGCGAACAGATCAAACCCTCGGTGCTCGGCCAGACCATAGAACTTGGCGGCAGCTTTCCGGCGCCTTGCGGCGAAAAGGCGCTGCACCTCGCACCCTGGACCCCTGAAGTCCAGGTCGAAGGGCTGTTCCGTGCGCTGTGGGGGGAACTCGGCGGCAGCTTCGGCGGCCGCGTACGCGCCGGAAGAGCACCGGCAAACGCGCAGACGCTGGTGGTCCACGAATCACCGCCGTTGGGGGAAATCGTGCGCGACATCAACAAATTCAGCAATAACGTGATGGCCCGGCAACTCTTCCTGACCCTGGACGGCGAGCGTCCGGCGACCGCCGCGGGCGCGCGCCGACAGATCGGCGCCTGGCTACAGAGCAAGGGGCTGCAGCTACCCGCTCTGGTACTTGACAACGGATCCGGACTGTCACGCAGCGAGCGTATCTCGGCCGAGGATCTCGCACAGTTGCTGCGTGCCGCCTGGCAAAGCGCGGTGATGCCCGAACTCATAGCGTCGCTGCCAATCGCCGGTGTCGATGGCACCTTGCGCAAGCGGCTCGACGCCGGATCAGTGACCGGGCGGGCGCACCTGAAGAGCGGCTACCTCGAAGGGGTGCGGGCGATCGCTGGTTATCTGCTGGATCAGAAGGGCAAGCGCTGGATCGTCGTCTGCCTGATCAACGACCCCAAAGCGCGGGCCGGTAAACCGGCCATCGACGCGCTTCTGCTCTGGGCGGCGACGCGCTGACCCCGCCCGGCCTGCAGCACTCCGCCCCACCGGACTTTACGAGCCACCTCTCTCAGAGCAGCAGGCAGTGGGCACGCGCAAAGGCCTCGAACTGCGCTGCCGGCAAGGGTTTGCTGAACAGATACCCCTGTGCCTCATCACAACCCTTGCCGCGCAGGAAGGCCAACTGTGCCTCGCTTTCCACACCCTCGGCAACGGTCTGCAGGCCGAGAGCGTGCGCCAGACTGATGGTCGCCGTTACGATCGCCTCGTCATCCGGGTCGGCAGCGAGGTCGGCAACAAACGAGCGATCGATTTTCAGCTTGTGCACCCGGAAGCGCTTGAGGTAGCTCATCGATGAATAGCCGGTACCGAAATCGTCGATCGACATGCGCACACCACGCGTGCGCAGCTTGTCGATGGTCTCGATCGCAGCCAGGGGGTTGTCCATCGCCACACTCTCGGTCAACTCGAGTTCAAGAAACTGCGCCGGCATGCTCTCTTCGTCAAGGATCCGCGACACCACCTGGGTCAGGTTCGACTGCCTGAACTGCACCGCCGACAGGTTGACGGCCATGCTCTGCAGCGGCAGACCAGCGTCCTGCCAGGCGCGCATCTGGCGAACGGCCAGTCGCAGTGCCCATTCGCCGATTGGCAGAATCAGTCCGGACTCCTCGGCGATCGGGATGAACTCGTTCGGCGACACCATCCCGAGTTCAGGATGTTGCCAACGCAACAGCGCCTCTGCCCCGATCAGGCAACGGTCATCAATGGCAAACTGCGGTTGAAAATGCAGACACAACTCGCCGTGTTCGAGTGCGCGCCGCAGGTCATTCTCGAGTTGCAGCGTGCGCGCCGAACGTTCCTGCATCTCGGCGGTAAAGAAGCAATAGGCGTTGCGCCCCCTTTGTTTCGCGCGATACATCGCCGTATCGGCGCACATCGACAGCGCCTCGAAGCTCTCGCCGTCGACCGGGTACATGGCAATACCCACCGATGCCGTACAACTCAACTCATGTTGCCCGATCCTGTACGGCGGCGCGGCGACTTCCAGCAATTTTGTTGCCACATGCGCCGCGCCGGCGGCATCGGTACTCGGCAGAAGAAGGATGAACTCGTCGCCCCCGAGACGCGATACCGTATCCTCGTCACGAACCGCAGCTGACAGCCGTTCGGCAACCTGCACCAGCAATTCGTCGCCAATCCGGTGGCCCAGGGAATCATTGACGTTCTTGAAACGATCGAGGTCCAGGAAAATCAACGCCAGCGGCTCACGCGCTCGGTGCGCGCGGCTCAGGTCGTGTTTGACTCGCTCGTTGAGCAGGCTGCGATTGGGCAAGCCGGTCAGCGGATCGAAATGCGCCAGCCGCTGGATGCTGGCTTCGGCCTCCTTGTGCTGCGTAATGTCGATGAAGGTTCCGATATAGTGCGTCGGCAAACCATGGCGCTCGACCCGGCTGATCGACAGCCATTCCGGGTAGATGCTTCCGTCCTTGCGGCGGTTCCAGATTTCGCCCTGCCAGTGGCCCAGCGATGCGATGGCCTCCCACATGCCGCGGTAGAAAGCCGCACCATGACGACCCGAGGCGAGCAGGCGCGGGTCCTGCCCGAGCGCTTCGGCTTCACTGTAACCCGTGATCCGGGTAAATGCCTGGTTGACCATCACCATCTTGCCGCTGGCGTCGGTAATGGCAATTCCCTCGCCACCCTGCTCGAAGACCTTGGCGGCCAGATCAAGCTGAGCCGCTGCCTGCTTTTGTGCCGTGATGTCAACCAGAGTGCCAAGATAGCCGGTCAGCATACCCTGTGCGTCGCGCATGACGGTCACTGACAGGCGAACCGTGATGTGACGCCCATCCTTGCGCACGCAGGCCCGTTCCCGCTCATCGGTAATGCCGCAGCAGCGCGCCCGCGCGACCAAGGCGTCGAAACCGGGTTCCACTCGGAAACCCAGCGCCTCGCTGAGGTTTCTGGCCACCGCTGCGACCTCGTCACCATCGTGAAACACGGTTGGCGTCACCTTGCCGACGACTTCTTCGGCAAGGTAGCCGAAGATCGCCTCTGCGCCAGGGTTGAACACCGTGATCAGGCCCTTGGGGTCGGTGGCGACGATACCGCAGGCTGCACTCGCGAGAACCGAGCCTTTCAGCGCCTCGCTCTCCCGCAGCGCCTGCTCGACCTGCTTGCGCTCGCTGATGTTCATCGCCGTGCCGACGGCCAGTAGCGCGCGCCCGGCGGGGTCACGCTGCGCCACCCGGCCGCGCGTCTGCAGCCAGATACATTGACCCGCCTTGTTGATGATCGAATGCTCGAAACCAAACACCGGATCGCCCGGTCGCATGGCCTCCTGAAAGCGCAGCAGCAACTCGGCGCGATGAGCAGGATGTACCAATTCCATCAGAGCGTCCGAAGTCGCCGGATCCTCACCCTGATCGAGCCCGAGCAACCGCAGCATGCTCGCATCGTAGCGAATGCTGCCGTTGCGGAGATCCAGTTCCCAGAAAACAAGTTGGGTGGCTTCGATCGCCATGCGCAAGCGCATTTCAGCGCGCTTGCGCGCGCTGATGTCGCGCGCGAGGACGACAAAGCGCGGCTCTTCGCCAATCCCTGTCACTTTGCGGGCCACCGACAGTTCGAACCATGCGCTGCCCTGCGGCAGCAGCAACTCGAACTGCTTGCCGAGTGAGTAGCCGGTTTCGTGCGCCTCGCGCAAGGCCGACAGGCAACTGGCAGCCGCGGCCGCCGGCAATACATCGGATACCCGCTTGCCAATCAGCAGATCGGGTTGAGCCACCAACAGTTCGGTACGCGGTGAATGGTAGTCATGGTAGCGACCGTCCAATCCCAACTCGAACAGCAGGTCCGGAATCGCCTGCAGGGTCGCTGCGAGCTTGGCCGTCCGCTGCCTGACGACGCGCCGCAAGGTCATCACCCACAGCAGCAGCAGGACACCGACCAGTGATCCCCCGACAAGCGCGTAGCCGAGATAGCGCGCATAGGGCGACAACGCCAGTGGCACGCCCATCCACTTTTCCCGCAATGCTTTTTCTTCGTCCGCAGTAATGCTCGCAAAACCCCGCTGCAACAGCTCCATCGTCGTGGCGTCGCCTTTGTGTACCGCCCGGTGGAATTCTCCGGTATTGAGCGTGAAGGCTTGATTGAACAGTTGCTCGGCGTTGTTCAGGTAAAGCAGGTAGCGCGCTGGCGGGTCGTCCAGACAGAACACCCGGACCTTTCCCTCAACCGCCGCGTGCACCAGCGCCTCGTAACTGGCAAACTGCTGCACGCTGCGGATCCCGGCGCTGGCGAGGCGGTCGATACAGGCGTCGCCAGCCTTCACGCCCACCAGAAAACCCCGCAAGGTGGTCAGGTCGATGATGCCGCCGATACCAACATGCGCGTAGATCGAAACCGGGATCGCTTCATAGGCCGGCAGGAACTGCAGGCTGCGCTCGCGTTCCTCGGTTCGGAAGATGGTGTCGATCACTTCGGCCTGACGCCGGCGCATGCGTTGCTGTGCGGTAGCCCAGTCGCTACCCTGCAGGTCCACGCGCACACCGGTCTTGGTCTCCCACAATCGCCACATATCGACCAGATAGCCAATGAGCGTACCGTTGCTGTCGCGGAAGACGTAGGGCGGATAGTTGTCGTCGATGACCACATTCAGAGTGGCCAGCGCGCTAGATTCGGCGGCGCTACCGCGAGGCTGCACCAGTGTCGCCAGAATCCCGACAAGGAACACCAGACCGAGGCGGCGAAGGAAATCCATGACTACGATTGCACGCGTCGTCGAATTGACTGTAGCAGCCGACAGTCTGTACAAAGCCTGGAAAGCCAGCCGCAGCTCCCGGCAGATCCTGGGTGCCGCGCTGCGCACCGCAGATCAGGCGTCCCCGACCGGCCGGCGACCGGCCAGCGCGAGCCAGCCGCGAATGACCCGATAGGCCACCCACAGACCGAGCAGCACGATCAGCAACCAAGCAAAGGGAATGCCAATGATGGTGACGATCAGCAGGCCATAGACCAGCAGCCACAGGAAGGTGAACCAGAAGGTGCGAATCTGCCAGCGGTAGTGACTGTCGAGCCAGGTTCCCCGCACCTCGCCGCGCTTGAGGTAATTGAGAACGACGGCCAACAGCGAGGGCACGCCAAAAACAAAGGCCCCGGCAACCGTGGTGGCACCGGTAACCCCGACGATCACCGCCAGGGCATGCAAGCCGTAAATGACGTGGCACCAGGCGCGCGCGCCATCCAGTTCGACGCCGGAGTCTGACTCGTTGCTCACTTCAACCTCCCTGTTTGCAGACCATGCGACAACACATCGCCACGACCGGTAGCGGCCATCCAGACACACTGCGGGCAAGGCTTGTCGCTCACCAGCCCAGATCATTCCACAGCTCATCGACGCGCGCTTTCACTGCGGCGTCCATGACAATCGGCGTGCCCCATTCGCGACTGGTTTCGCCAGGCCACTTGTTGGTGGCGTCGAGACCCATCTTGCTGCCGAGACCGGCGACCGGACTGGCAAAGTCGAGGTAGTCAATCGGCGTGTTTTCGGCGATCAGCACGTCTCTTGCCGCATCGACGCGCGTGCTGATCGCCCAGATCACTTCCTTCCACTCGCGGATGTCGACGTCGTCGTCAACGACGATGATCAACTTGGTATACATGAACTGGCGCAGGAAACTCCAGATCCCGAACATCACGCGCTTGGCGTGTCCCGGGTACTGCTTTCGGATGCTGACCGTCGCCAGACGGTACGAACAGCCTTCCGGGGGCAGGTAAAAGTCGACGATCTCGGGAAACTGTTTCTGGAGCAGCGGCACGAAGACTTCGTTGAGCGCCACACCGAGCATCGCCGGCTCGTCCGGCGGCTTGCCGGTGTAGGTGCTGTGGTAGATCGGGTTGCGGCGCATACTGATACGCTCGATAGTGAACACCGGGAAGCGCGCCTGCTCGTTATAGTAGCCGGTATGGTCGCCGTAAGGTCCTTCGAGCGCGCTCTCCTGCGGATCGATGAAACCCTCGAGAACGATTTCGGCTGAAGCGGGCACCTGCAGATCGGAGCCCAGACACTTCACGACCTCGGTCTTGCCACCACGCAGTAGTCCGGCAAACTGATATTCGGAAAGGCTGTCGGGCACCGGTGTCACCGCCGCGAGCATCGTCGCCGGGTCAGCCCCCAGCGCCACCGCCACCGGGAAGGTCTGGTCCGGCGTATGCAGACAGTGGTCACGAAAATCGAGTGCACCGCCGCGATGCGCAAGCCAGCGCATGATCACCTGGTTCGGGCCGATGAGCTGCTGACGGTAGATACCAAGGTTCTGGCGGCTTTTGTGCGGCCCGCGCGTCACCGTCAGTCCCCAGGTAATCAGCGGCGCCACGTCGCCCGGCCAGCACAACTGGATCGGCAGGCGCGACAGATCGACCTCGTGGCCCTCCCAGACCACCTCCTGACACGCTGCCGACGAGCGCAGGCGGGGCGCCATGTTGAGCACCTGCCTGAGCACCGGCAGCTTGTCCCAGGCGTCCTTGAGTCCTTTCGGCGGCTCCGGCTCCTTGAGATAGGCGAGCAGCTTGCCGACCTCGCGCAGCGCCACCACCGACTCCTGCCCCATGCCCAGCGCCACCCTCCGCGGCGTGCCGAAGAGATTGGCCAGTACCGGCATCGTATGGCCTTTGGGATTCTCGAACAGCAACGCCGGCCCACCGGCACGCAGCACGCGATCACAGATCTCGGTCATTTCGAGCCGCGGATCGACGCCAATGCCGATACGCTTGAGTTCGCCCATGCTTTCCAGTTGTACGATGAAATCGCGCAGGTCCTGATATTTCATCGTCTAGTAAACGCGATACGAAGTTAGCCTGCCCGTCAACAGCGCCGGCAAAACGAATAAACACCTCTTCATCCGTTGATTCCTCGGGTAACCAGAAAGTCGGCGGCAATGCCGGCAAAAATGCTGGCCCCCAGCCAGTTGTTGTGCCGAAAAGCCTGGAAGCAGCGCTGCGGATCGCGGTCACGGATCAGCGTGTAATGGTAGCCGGCAATGCCGGCCGCAATCATCAGGCCGCCGTAAAAGCACGCGCCGAGGCCGAGCCCATGGCCAACGAAGCCAATCAGCATGAGGGTCAGCGCGTAGCACAGCATCACCACCGCGACGTCGGCACTGCCGAAGGTGATCGCCGATGTCCTGATGCCGATCCGCAGGTCATCGCTGCGGTCGACCATTGCGTATTCGGTGTCGTAGGCGATCGCCCAGAAGACATTGGCCAGCAGCAGCCAGCCGGCATCTGCTGGAACCCTGCCGAGTTGCGCAGCATAGGCCATGGGAATTCCGAAACCGAAGGCCACACCCAGATACGCCTGCGGTACCGCCAGGAAGCGCTTGGTGAACGGATAACTGGCAGCGAGAAACAGCGCTGCGCCACACAAACCCGCCAGCAACCAGCTGCGCAGAGGCAGGACCAACAGAATGGCGCTGGCCACCAGGACGGCGAAGAGCATCAGAGCCTCTGTTGCCGACACCTTGCGCGCAGCCAGTGGACGGTCACGCGTGCGCGCCACATGCGGATCGAAATCACGGTCGGCAAGGTCGTTGATCACGCAACCGGCGGAGCGCATCAGCACCGTCCCCAGGACGAAGATCCACACCACCAGCCAGTCCGGCCGGCCCAGCGCCGACAGCCACAAACCCCACAGGGTCGGCCAGAGCAGCAGCAGGATGCCGATCGGCTTGTCGAGACGCATCAGCCTTTCGTACAGGCCGATCCGTTCGCGCAGTTGTTCCCGTGTCATCCGCATGGCCGACATTCTAACGCCTCTCCTTCGGCTGGCGTCTGGTCGCTCCCGGGTGAGCTGCTGTGGTGACTATTTCCACTCGCCCCGGAGGCCGGCGACGACCTCCTGCAGATGCTCGGGGGTCGCCGCCGCGGGAACGATCGCCGTGCCGACCACCAGCGCAATCCTCGAAAACATGCCACGGCGCAAAGGCTTGCTCATCGCCGGGCCATCCTTGCGACTGAAGAAGCTGCCCCACAGGCCCTGCAGCGCCATCGGGATCACCGGCACCGGCGTGCGCCCGACAATACGCTGAACTCCTGGCCTGAACGGATACAACTCGCCGGTATCGGTAATCTTGCCTTCCGGAAAAATCGCCACCAGTTCGCCAGCCTCAAGCGCACTCGCCACCGCCTCGAAGGCCGCCTCCATCATCGCCGGGTCGTCCCTGGCCGGGGCAATCGGGATGGCGTGCATGTGCCGGAAGACAAAGTTGATCAGCGGCGTGCGGTAGATACGGTAGTCCATCACGAAACGGATCGGTCGCCGACTTGCAGCGGCTATGACGATCGGGTCGACGAAGCTGACATGGTTGCAGACCAGCACCGCTGCCCCCTCTTCCGGGATGTTTGTCAGCCCCTTCTGCTGCAGACGATACACGGAGTGCACCAGCAGCCAGGCAATGAAGCGCAGCATGAACTCCGGCACCAGGCTGTAGATGTAGATCGCCACCGCGGCGTTGCACAGCGCGGCGATTCCGAACAGGACCGGAATTGAAATGCCGTTGCCGAGCATGCCGGCGGCGGCCAGCGAGCCGCAGACCATGAACAGGGCATTGAGAATGTTGTTCGCGGCAATGATGCGTGCCCGCTGCTCGGGTGCGCTGCGCAGTTGAATCAGGGCATACAGCGGAACGATGAAGAAGCCCCCGAACAGCCCGAGTGCAAACAGATCGAAAAGGACACGCCAGGTCGTGTGCAACCCAAGCAGGCCAGCCAGGGGCAGTGGTGCGCCGGCAGGCAGCAGAGCGGGCGAAGCGAACGCCAGGTCGATGCCGAACAGTGTCAACCCGATCGAACCGAAAGGCACCAGACCGATTTCAACGTGCCCTGCCGACAAGCGCTCGCAGAGCAGCGAACCGAGACCGATGCCGATCGTGAACACGGCCAGCAACAGCGTCACCGAGGTCTCGCTGCCACCCAGCACATTCTTCGCATAAGCCGGAAACTGTGCCAGAAACAATGCGCCGTAGAGCCAGAACCAGGAGATCCCGAGAATCGACAAAAACACCGTCCGGTTCTCGCGCGCGAAGCCGATGTTCCGCCAGGTTTCGGACAAGGGGTTGAGGCTGACCACCAGTTCCGGGACCGGTGCCGGCGCCGCCGGGATACCGCGGCTGCACAGATAGCCGAGAGCTGCGATCACCATCCCGGTATACGCCACCCAGCTCGGATGCCCGGCAGCACCGGCCAGCAGACCGCCTGCCAGTGTACCGATCAGGATCGCGACGAAGGTGCCGGCTTCGACCAGCGCGTTGCCACCAACCAGTTCGTTTTCACGCAACTGCTGCGGCAGGATCGCGTACTTGACCGGCCCGAACAGTGTCGAATGCAGACCAAGCAAAAACAGCGCCGCAAGCAGTACCTCGAGACTGTGCATCGAGAAGCCGAGCCAGGCCACGCCCATGATCACGATTTCCAGCAGTTTCACCAGCCGCGCCAGCTTCGCCTTGTCGTACTTGTCGGCCAACTGGCCGGCGGTAGCCGAAAACAGAAAGAAGGGCAGAATGAAGATTCCCGCTGCCAGGTTGGTCAGCACCTCGGGGGTCAGGGTCGTCCAACTCGCGGCCTGAAAGGTCAGCAGCACGATCAGGGCGTTCTTGTACAGATTGTCGTTGAACGCTCCGAGAAACTGCGTTCCGAAAAAAGGCGCAAAGCGGCGGGTGCTGAGCAGACCAAACTGGGAACTCATGCCGTCTTCCTAAAGTGAGTGACAAGGCAGGCCGCGCAAGCCGGGTAGCCTGGCAACACGTAGCGATACACCAGGATTTCGGCTGCGGGTGCGAATTCTAGCGTCAAAGCGTCAAGGTGGGTGTCCCCAGATTTCAGCAGGCCCATCTCCCGGACAAATAATTGTTGACTATTTTATTCGTGTTTTGCTAGATTGCGGTTGTCCCAAGGGGGAGTAGCTCGCAACCGCGGCGTCGTCAGGACGGAAAGCCTCAATAAACGAGGTTCCCGGCGCCCGGGTGGTTATCGCCAGGTAACCATGAGCAAGACCTTTGCCGCGATGGCAAAAGGTCCCCTGGTTGGAACACCGAAATCAGAGTCATGGCCCTCCGTCCTCGCTGGACAAAGGGCCGTTTTTTCTTGTGCCGCCAGCACGAAAGGAACGGGAAACTTGATCTGATCGGGAGTATCTGTTCATGGAAACCATTGGTAGCACTGGGATGTGGGTGAGTTTTTTCGCCATCGTCCTCGTCATGCTGGCCATCGACCTGCTGTGGGTCGGTGGCGGCAAGGAACATCGCGTGAGCCTCAGGGAAGCGGCCACCTGGTCCGCCATCTGGGTCGGGGTTTCGTTTGCCTTCGCTGGCGGACTGTGGTGGACTCTCGACGGCGCCTTCGGCCGCGAGGTCGCCAATGCCAGGGCGCTCGAGTTCATCGCCGGCTACCTGATCGAGAAATCGCTGGCCATCGACAATGTCTTCGTCTGGCTGATGTTGTTCAGCTTCTTTGCCGTTCCGCTCGAACTGCAGAAACGCGTACTGATCTTCGGCGTTCTCGGCGCGATCATCCTGCGCACGATCATGATCTTCGCCGGCGTCTGGCTGATCGCCAGATTCGACTGGATCCTCTACGTGTTCGGCGCCTTCCTGCTGGTCACCGGCATCAAGATGTGGTGGGTCGCCGAGGAAAAACCCGATCTGGGCAACAATCCGTTGATCAGGTGGCTCCGAAACCACCTGCGACTGAGCAGCGCGCTTGAAGGCGAGCGCTTCTTCGTCATGCGTCAGAGCAACGGAAAATGGGTTCGCTACGCCACACCACTGTTCCTGGTGCTGATCCTGGTCGAGATTTCCGACCTGATCTTTGCGGTTGACTCGATTCCGGCGATCTTCGCGATCACCACCGACCCCTTCATCGTACTGACCTCGAACGTCTTCGCGATTCTCGGCCTGCGGGCGATGTACTTCCTGCTCGCCGACATGGCCGACCGCTTCTCGCTGCTCAAATACGGCCTGGCGCTGGTCCTGGTCTTCGTCGGGAGCAAGATGCTGCTGCTCGATGTCATCAAGATCCCGGTGGTGGTCTCGCTGGCGGTCATCGCCTTGATCGTCACCACTTCAGTGGTGTTGTCGCTGCGCAAGAACCGGCGTACGCCCCGCGTCGTGCCGGCAAACGAAAGCTCTTGAGTATCACCCCCCGTAAACGCGACCCGAGAAAACCAGCGCCGGCGGCTGAACCGGGGGGGGATTCAGTGGAGTGTTGCTTGCGCAGCCGTGCCGATGGCGGCATGGTTGCCTGCCGACTCATGCCGTCGCCCTTTCAAAAAAAGTGCGCGTTTCGAAGATCGCGGGGGCAAAGTGGAGCCCTCGCGAAGAAAGGTGTCGCTTGAGTACGAAATCAAAGAGCAAGGGATTGTGCTGTCGTATGGTTTCGAGTACCGCCACTGCCGATTGCGGCAGCATTCCGCGGGCGGCAAAGTCCGCGGGCAGAATCAGGGGCACGATGCCCGGCAAGGGATAGTCGGAGCCGTTCAGCAAGCGCGGATGCCATTCGCTGCGTTCAATCAGCAAACGCAACATCTCGACGCTGCGGTTCCGCTGCGTGAGTGCCGAAATGTCGGCGAACAGCAGCTTTTCGTAGCGTGCTTCGCCCATCATGCGGGCGAAGAGATCGAAGCAGGCCACGCGCGGGCCATTCGCCCCGCGATCCAGGTCGACGGCACTGCCCAACGAGGCACAATGGGCGACCACCACCCGCAGCCCGTGTTCCAGGGCCCGCCGCAGCAACAGGGGATTGCCGAGAGCCTCCTGATCACCGCCATGCACCGCCTTTTCCTCGCCGGCGTGGCTGATCAGCGGTAGCCCGTGCCTGGCCAGGGCCGCGTAGAAGCGATCGCAGCGTGCTGAAGAGGGATCGATACCCATCGCCGGCGGCAGCCACTTCACCGCCCGCGCACCTCCCTCGACGGCCAGGGCCAGGGCTTCGACGCAATCCTCACGATAGGGATGAATCGACGCCGCCCACCAGAAATAGCGGGGATGGCGTCGAGCCATAGCCTGAGCATAAGCGTTCGGCGTATAGAAGGAACTGCGTTCGGGGTCTGGTCGACCGGCGACGGTGTGGAATCGGTCGAAGGCGAAGAGCAGTAACCGGGCGCCCGGTTGCAAGCCGTCGACGAGGTTCTGCAGACGCTCGACGTAGCTGTCGTCGATCCGCCCCGGTGCATCATGAACACAGCCGGCGTTCAGATAGAACAAACGCTGCGCATACTGCATCGGATAGAAAAGGCTCTCCATGTCAGGATTCACCTCAATGCCGCTGCCCGAATCACCCGTGCCTACCAAATGCACGTGACAATCCAGAAACTGCGAGGAGTCGACCCCAGCCCAAGCCGTGCGAATCAGGTGATCGACCGCCGGAACTGGCGGCAGTTGCGCCTGACAGTTGTTGAACAGCGCCAGCGAGCGCTGCACCGCAAAGCCCGCCAGGGCCGCGCCGCCGATACCGCAGGCCGCCCACAGGAAACGACGGCGGCGGTTCATCTCGTCTCTCGCTTCATGAATTGCCCTCGACCATCCGGCGATATGCCCGCAAAGCCCTGGCGGCGAGTGTAGTGGTATCGACGTCCGCGTCAAGCAAAACCTGCTTCGCCGTAATAGGCATCGCTGCGCAATCCCTTTATAGTTCGCAGGTCGGGATCAGGTCATTGACGCCTGCAGCGCCGGCCAGGGAGCGAACAATGAATGACGCAGACAGCACCGCCGGCAACCAGCCTGACTTACAGGACATCACCGGAGGTGCTGGGGCTGCCCTCCCTCATCGGGTGGCGATGGTCGAGTCGGCGGACCGGGAGTTTGCCAGCCCGGCCGCCGATCGCATCGCCGAGGTCTCCGCGAGCAGGCTTCCGGAACGCATCCTGTCCGCTCGCCTGGGCCTGATGCAACGCGCGACGACCTGCTCTCTGGAAGAATTGCTGATTGCCACGCTCGACGAAGTGTGCGCTCTGACCGGCAGCAGCCTCGGCTTCTACCACTTTCTCGGAGCCGACCAGCAGACGCTGACCCTGCAGGCGTGGTCCACCCAGACGTCCCGAGATTACTGCAAGGCCGAAGGTCAGGGCCGACATTACGATGTCTCCGAGGCCGGCGTGTGGGTGGAATGCATCCGCCTGCGCTGCCCGGTCATGCACAACGATTATGCCGCACTACCCCACCGGCGCGGCATGCCGCCGGGGCACGCCACTCTGCTGCGCGAACTGGTCGTCCCGATTTTCCGCAACGGACTGATCGTCGCCATCCTGGGTGTCGGCAACAAGGCCGAACCCTACGGAGAAGAGGACCTGACGACCGTCAGCCAGCTGGCCGATCTCGCCTGGGACATCGCCGCCGCCAAGCAAGCCGACTGCCAGATCCGGGAAAGCCAGGAACGCCTGAGCGGCATCGTCGATGCCGCCCTCGATGCGATTGTGACGGTAGACGATGTGTATCAGATCGTGTTGTTCAACGCCGCCGCCGAACAGATGTTCCAGTGTGCGGCCGCGGAAGCTCTCGGAAAATCTCTGGACCGATTCATTCCGGAGCGCTTCCGCACGATACATCGGCGCCAGGTTATGGACTTCGCTTCGACACCTGTTGTATCACGCCCGATGGGGAAGACCCGCCAGGTTTGCGGGGTGCGGGCCGGGGGAGAGGAGTTCCCGATCGAAGCGTCGATTTCCCAGGTTCAGGTGCGTGGGCAGCGGCTATTCACGGTCGCGTTGCGCGACATCACCGAGCGTCAGCGAGCCCAGGAGGCCTTGCAGAAAGGCCAGGCATTCAACGTCGCGGTGATTGATTCGCTAAGCGCTCACGTTGCGGTTCTCGACCGTAAGGGGAAAATCACCGCGGTCAACCGGGCGTGGCGACAGTTCGCGGCAGATCACGGCGGCGCCACTTTGGCCACACACCCAACCGGTGTCGATTACCGTCAAGCCTGTCTGTCCGCCACCGGGCCATGCGCGGCGGAAGCGCTGGCGGCGTGGCAGGGCATCGAAGCGGTGCTCGCGGGACACGCGCCGCATTTCGAGATGGAGTACAGCTGCCATTCGCCCGACGAAGAGATCTGGTTCCAGATGAAAGTCCAGCCACTGCAGGGAGATTGCGGTGGCGTCGTGATCACCCATGAAGACGTCACCCGCAGCCGGCGACTGGCCAACTCGCTGCGTTCGGAGAGCCTGCGCCTCGCCAACATCATCGAAGGCACCCATGTCGGCACCTGGGAATGGAACGTGCAAACCGGTGAAGCCACCGTCAACGAACGTTGGGCAGGAATCATCGGCTATACGCTGGCCGAAATCTCGCCGGTAAGCATTGCCACATGGAGACGCTTCGCCCATCCGGACGATCTGGAAAAATCCAACGACCTCGCCGAACGGCATTTTGCCGGCGAACTGACCCACTACGACTGCGAGTGCCGAATGCGTCACAAACACGGCCACTGGGTGTGGGTTCGCGATCGCGGCAAGGTCATGGACTGGACCGCCGACGGAAAGCCGCTGCACATGTTCGGTACCCACCTTGATGTTACCAGTGAGAAGCTTGCCGAGCAGGCCTTGCTCGAAGCGATCGAGTTCAACAAGCAGATCATTGCCGGGGCTCAGGAAGGCATCGTGGTGTATGACCTCGGCCTTCGCTGCCAGGTCTGGAATCCCTATCTGGAAAACCTCACGGGCTTACCGGCGCAACAGGTAATTGGTTCGCATCCCCTCGAACTTTTCCCGTTCCTGCGCGAAACCGGGTCGATCGCTCGCCTCGAAAAAGCGCTCACGGGCAAACTGCCGGGTAGCACCGAGTTCCCGTTTGCGGTCAGCCAGACGGGGCGCACCGGCTGGGCGTCCGGATGCGCAGCACCGCTGCTCGACACCCATGGGCAGATCATTGGCGTCATTGCCACCGTACGCGACATTACCGAAACCAAACGTGCTGCAGAAGCGCTGCGGGAAATGAACGAAACCCTGGAGGCACGTGTAGACGAACGGACACGGCAATTGGTCATCGCCACGCAGATCGCCGAATCGGCCAACCGGGCGAAGAGTTTCTTTCTGGCCAACATGAGTCACGAAATCCGCACACCGATGACCGCCATCCTTGGCCTCGCCGAACTGCTGAACCTGGACAGCGTCACGACCAGGCAGGCCGAGCGCCTGAAGAAAATGAACCACGCCGCCAGGCATCTGCTGAGCATCATCGACAACGTGCTTGACCTGTCCAAAATCGAAGCCGGCAAGCTGATTCTCGAAGAAGCGGATTGCGATGTGGCGAGCATCGTCGACAGCGTCGTCGAAATCACCTCAGATCGCGCCCGACAGAAGCGGATCACCCTGCGCACGGACTGCGAGAGCATCCCGGGCCAGCTACGCGGCGACCCGATACGTATCCGACAGGCCTTGCTCAACTACGTCAGCAACGCCATCCGGTTTACGGAGCGGGGCAGCGTCACCGTCCGCGTCCGTTGCCAGGAATCCAGCGGCGAGCACCTCCTGCTGCGTTTCGAGGTCCAAGACACTGGCATCGGCATTGCCGCCGATACCATTGGGCGGCTGTTCAAGAGCTTCGAGCAGGCCGACAACTCGATGACCAGAGAATACGGCGGCACCGGCCTGGGGCTGGCCATCGTCAAGCAGATCGCGCAGATGATGGACGGCCGCGCCGGTGTCGAGAGCTGCGAGGGCGCAGGCAGCACCTTCTGGTTTACGGCACGCCTGCGCCGGCTGATCAAAACCAGTGCCGATCTGGCCGGGAACAGCGATACAGTGCCAGCCGTGACGGTAGAGGCTGTGGAGGAGCGCATGCGCCAAGAGAAACGCATCCTGCTCGTCGACGACGAGCGTATCAACCGGGAGGTCATTCTGGCGATCCTCGAAACCATCGGTCTGCAGGCCGACTGCGCGGCCAATGGCGAGGAAGCGGTCGAACTGGCCGGCAGCTTGTCTTACGACCTGATCCTGATGGATCTGCAGATGCCGAGAATGGACGGGCTGGAAGCGACGCGCAGGATCCGCAGTTTGCCGATCAACGCGCAGGTGCCGATCCTGGCGCTGACCGGCAACGTCAGCACCGACGTCAGAAGCCTCTGCCTGGCCGCCGGCATGAACGACTTCATTGCCAAGCCGTTTACGATCGACGTGCTGCTTGCCGTAGTTGACCGCTGGCTGCTCCCAGAGACGGGCTGATCTGAACACCGGTCAACGCTTCGCCTTTCCGGAGCGATGGCAAACCTGCAACTCCGCGTCTACTCGAACGCCCGCGGCGACGCCAAACGGTTACGGGATCTCGAAATCGTCGTCATCGGTTACCAATCCGGCTGCTGCAAAGAAGTCGGGACCAAGGGAGGAGGAGGCGGGATTCTTGCAGGACAGGTTGGCGATGGTCTTGCCAGCGTGTATCACGGCAACACCGGCCCTCACGCCACTACCCTTGATCAAGGCATCGTACACCACATAGGCATACTGGCTACGCCGGAACCGAATATACGCCCCGCCCCCACCGGCAAACGTCAGCGTCATCACCCGGACATCCTTTTCAGGGCGGGCTGTGATCTCCGGAAACATCAGGCTGGGTTGGCCGAGCGGCCCAAAGCGATATTGCAGGTAGCCGTTACGGGCCGAAAGGTCTTGCGAAGCGCAGACCGAAACCACGCCTTTCCCGGTGTCACAGGAAAAGATCCTGGCCTCGTGCGATGAACAGTGGCTGCCCACCCCCAGCGCGATTGCCGGCCAACACGTTGCGGCGTGGAGAATGGCTCTAGCTGTCGTCATGGCATGGGCAACGGCGCCTAGAAAAGCGCATCGCCAATCTTGAACGCAGCGCTGAATTCCGCCAAGCCATGACTCCCGCCATTGACCAGCCTCCGGGCTTGTGCCAGATCGCCTTCATGCAGGGCTGCCCTGATGCGGCTTTCCTTGCTCTTCAGGAAGCTCGCGAGGAGTCTCGCGGCAATCGCCGGGTCATTGGCCAATTCCGGATGGCTGACCAGCTGATCGCCAATTCCTATCGCTGCGCCGTGCGTCTGATAGTTTGCCCGCCCGGTCAGTTGGATGAAGCCTCGACCCTTGTAGCTGTCACCGTCCGGTGCGCCCCGGTTACCCAGATCCTTGCGGGAATCGTAGAGATTGAAGGGATGCCCGCCTGGCGAGGTGTTGAATTTCGATCTGAATTCACTGATCGGTTGAAAACTGGCGGTCTCGGCGCGAATGGTCGCCAGCGCCATCAAGACCATGTCCTTGTCGGCCAGACCGACCTCGTCAAGCGCCTTCAGGACATGCGGCAAGTTGTCCTTGATATGATCCAGAGGCGTCGACGGGAACATCTTCGAGACTTTGCCGACCGTGATTTCTGCCAGATCGAAGGGCGCATCGGTTTCACCCGCGGCAACCTCCAGACCCAAGGCCTGCTGTGTCTTCGGCCCGGCGACGCCATCCGCCCGCAAGCCCTCGCTTTTCTGAAATGCAAGTATGGCGGCTTCGGTCCCCGGGCCGAATTGACCATCGACACGCCCTGGATCGAAACCGTGCCGCTTGAGTGCATCCTGAAGGCGCTCCACTTCAGGGCCGGACATCCCTTCCTTCAAAATTGTCATCACACGCTCCCATTATTGCCATACGGTTTCGAACACCGCCCAGATCTACCGCGACGGCACGAAACCATGCTACGCCCTAACTTTTCGCAGGACAAGGGGCCATTACCCGGGCAATCCGGTCGGCCAACACCGTGATCACTCGACTTCAGGTGGTGAAGCGTGCGAGTTGCGCCTGCAGCTCCGCCGCCAGACGCTGCAGCCTGCTCGCCCGTTCGCTGTTCTGGGTCGCGCGCCCGCTGCTGCCGTCTGCCATCCGGGCAATGCGCTCGACCAGGCGCGCGATCTCCTGGCTGGTGCCGCTCTGTCACGACCAGCGCCCCCACCATCAGCAGGGTGAGTTGGCGGCCAATGGGTTGATGCTCGAACTTGCTAGGCATGTGCCCCCTTGTCAAAGTACTTCTGTCGTCAATTCAGGCCTCACGAGCAGGACACGAGTCACAGTTCAAGCTCGGCAATCAGCGGTGCGTGGTCCGAACAGCGGGCCCAGGCAAGACCTTTCGGAACGTGCATGTCGAGCACCCGGAAACCGCGCACATAGATGCGGTCGAGCGTCAGCCACGGGGCAAAACTCGGGAAGGTACGCGCCACCCCGGCCTGCGTATCGCTGACGGTGCGCCAGGGCAGCAGCCAGTCGAGGACCCCGCGGTCAGGCGTTGCCGACGTGGCGGCCACGGCGACTTCATCGACGCCGAGCCGGTCGCGCAACAGACCGTCGACTCGCTGCTGCCAGTCGTTGAAGTCGCCGGCAATGATCAGTGGAGATCTGGCCGGCACTTCGCGCTGTACGAAGTCGGCAAGAAAAATGGCCTGACGAAGGCGACTGCGCTTGATCAGGCCGAGATGCACGCAAATCAGGTGCACGTCCCGGCTCTTGCCGCGGCCGAAGCGCGTCACCGCGTGCAGCAGGCCCCGCTTTTCCAGCAGATGGTCGGAGATGTCGTGATTCGAGAAGTCTACAATGCGGTGGCGCGACAGAATCGCATTGCCGTGGTGGCCATGCGGATAAACGGCGTTCATGCCGTAGGCCCGGTGCGCGTAGGCACCCGTGGCAAGGAAGTCCAGTTGCGTACCGGATATCGGGTAACCGGGCTGCGATGCCAGCCGCTCGTTGCGGTCCTGCACCTCCTGCAGGAAGACGATGTCGGCGTCGATCGCATCCAGCGCCAGGCGGACATCGTGAATACGCGGCCGCCCCCGGATACCGGTGACGCCCTTGTGAATGTTATAAGTCGCGACCCGGAGCCTCATCGCCGCACCCGACACGCACCGGCCTGATTGCGGCTCACGGCTAACGCTCGAAATAGTGCGTGACCGCCACCAGTTTGAGCACCACACGCTGGTGTGGAGTCGGCGCACGCAAGGTTTGTGGAATGAAGAGCCCATCCTCGATGGTCTCGGGTTGCGGCCGCGCGCGCACCTGTTCGGTGGGAATGAACAGGTGGAAGCAACCGCAGGAATGGATGGTGTCGTAGATCAGGGGTTCCGTTCTCGGCCAGGGTGACCCGCCAAACGCCACCGTCGAGACGGCCGGCGAGCACATCGTAGGCTCCGAGCGCTGGGCGCGCCGGTAGTCAGACAGTGTATATCAGTTGCAGCAGCCGGTGGCCGTCCAGTTGCGCAGGCTGCCGCGGACGTACGGCACGGGTTGCTCGCAGGCAATGCCGAACTGTAGACGTCCTGTCTGGTCGCTCTGCCAGGCGACTGCCCCAGGGCGATCGTCGTCGCTGGTAGTTTCAATTTCGAACCGGAGCGCATGGTGAAGAATCAGGCGCGCCAATTCGGATGGCGACATCGTTGCGTCGTATTCCTCATGGCGGCATCTGGCTCAAGTCACCTTATGAACTCCCGGAACCAGCAGAGTTACGCAGCCTTCAGTTTTTGCAGTGCGCGGTTAACGGCGCGATCGAACATCGGCTCCGGCGGCATGAGGGTCGCTTCACCGCGCTCGATCTGGAGCGCCAGGGCATTCGGGCTCACCGATATCGCGCGCGGCGACTGCGAGGTAGTGAATAGCAGAATGCCTCGCTGCGGACTAATCCACGATAAGCGATAACGCAAGGGTCCTGATTCTGGATTCGCAAACTCTACCCAATCGCCACGCTGCAGGCTTCCCACCAGCGACAGGGCGTCTGCCCTGTCTCGCGAAGGGGGCAGTTCATTCTCTCCCGCCAACGAAATTCGTTCGATCTGCGTTTCGCCGCGCACGACCTGCTCGCGGGCAAGACTGACCGGCACGGGCTCCGCCGCCGGCAACACCGGCCGTGGCGTGACGATCGGCGGTGCCGTACCCCGCAGGACTGCGGCATGCACACTGAAGAGCGCATCGATCAGGGCCAGGCGGCGATCATCTGCCATCTCCAGGCGACCAAGCCCGTTGCAAATACGGCGAACCAGGGTCGGCAAGCGGGCCGCCAGGCGCTTCCGGCTTGGTACATCCAACGGAATGTCGACGCTCGCCACCAGTTCGCTGACCGTGTCCATGGCTGCCTCCCAGGCGACGTTGTCACCGTCCATATAGTGTCGGACGAGGAGTTTGCGCCATTCGTTGTGCAGCAGATCGGTCACCGCCAATGGCAATGGCATCGCCAGCCAGCCAACGAGGGCGTGATCGGCTGCCGCTGCCGCGAGTTCGTAGCGCTCCTGTTCGGCAACCAGTGGCGCCGCGTTGACGGCGTGGGCATCGGCTGCAGCCTCCTGGCTTTCAAGGAAAGCCTCGAGCTCGATGCACAGCGTATCGAACAGTTCGGTATCCTGACTGAACTCGTTCTGCAGCCGTTCGACGATTTCCGCGACCCGCGCGTACAGGGGGTTATCGTGACCCGCTTGCGGGCCGCAACGCACCGCCGCTCGCGAAATCCCGTCCAGCAGGCGCCGCGCCGGATGCGATTTGCTCGAAAAGAAAGTCTTGTCCAACATGGCGACCTTCAGCACCGGAATCTGCATGCGCGCAACTAGGGCCTTGATCGGATCGGCGACAGAAGCGTCGTCAAAGATGAAGTCAAACAGGGTGGCAACGATATCCACGGTGACGGAATGCAGATAGTCGAGATTCTGGCCCGCGTCACTGCTATGGAACTGCCGCAAGACGTTGTCCATCAATGCCGCGGCCGTTTGCACCGGCACCGCCCTCTGCAGGGTATCCAGAGAGGCCATGACCTGCTCCATGGCAACGGCCATGCCGGCGGGCGACGCACCACCCATGGACACGCCGGTGGAAGGGCCGCAGCCGGCGCCGCCCGTCCCTGCGGACACTTGCGGCGGGCGCACGAGTTCCTGCAGCAAGGCAAAGAGATCGGCAGATTCGGCAGGATTGCCGGGGTCAGTCGCGTTGCGCGGGTGGTTTGGTGACGAGGAGCAGGTTCGGGAGAGCTGCGTCAGCACACCACGGCCAATCAAGAAGGCATTCAGATCGTCAATGGTCGGGCCAAAGACATCGACGGCGTGGCGCTCCATGAGTTGCAGGATTTCCAGCTTCGCCTTGCCGACCAACCCGGAATCCTCGAGTGCACCGCCCAGTGATTCGGCAATGAGATGTTCGATGGGCAGGCTGCCTTCCGTTTCTCCAGACAAGAACGCCAGCCGGCGCCCAATGGCGAACAACCCCTCGTCACACTGACTACGAAGGCTGCCAGCGATGGCCTTGACGACCAGTTCCTCGTCCATGGCGCCAAAATCGACCAATTGCAGTTCTTGCGGAGGGCTGCTGGCAGCACCTCGCCTGCCCTTGCTCGAAGCACGGCATGCCTGCGCGAAGAGTGCTGACCACTTGGCAACCAAAGCGCCTTCGAGTTGCGGCGCTTTGGCGTGAATCGCCTCTCCCGTGTGGTAGAACAGGACCCTTTGCGCGCGTCCGCACGCGACGTCACCTTTGCTGAGCAGTTCCTCCTCGACTCGGGGCAGCACCGACCTGAAGGCATCACGGAGCTTGCACCCCATGAGATCCCGTGCCTCTGCGAGGACTCCGGGATGATCGACATCAACGAGCGCGCCACGAACCCCTTCAGGGAACCTGATCACGTTATTTGCTGGAACTGGGACCGCCATCACCGATTCTCCTTGCCGCTGGCGCTGAAAAAACACGCACTGCCAAACCGCTAACTAAATATGGCGGGTTGGCGCAAGGTCACTGTCTCGGAGCGGCAAATTTGGCCCCTCAGGGCACCGACGGGTTCTGGTCAAAAATGCAGCGCTATTCATTATCCGGATGCTGCATCTGTTCGCCTGGCGGTCCCGCCGTCCTAGAAAGCGGCGACAACTCCGTTTTCTGTAGACCGGTGACTTTGCGTCCCCGCCTTTCGACGGGTTTGCCTTTTTCAGTAAGACTAGCTGCATATAAGCTACACCAATAGTCTCAATAGTGCAAGGCGCTTATCAGCGACTCCATCTCCTCGCCAGATTTTTCGAGAATCTCGGCCAGAAGGGGTGCCGCCTGGACGTCTCCCGCCACGTCCTCAGCATCCGGACTGTGCAGCGGCGAAAGGATCGGCGTCAGGCGGTGCGCCAAGGAAAGGACATCACTCAGGTCAACGGGCGGAAAACTGCCTGACCCCGGCTCCCAGAGCATTTCCACCGCTTCGACAACTTCTTGCGGTACAGCAAGCGCTTTCAGCACAGCCTGGCCGATCAACCTGTCGTCTTCCGGCGACAGTATGCTGTCAGCCGCGAACAGATCGGGATGCAGTTCGGTACGTGAGATCAGAAAAAATCCCCCCACCTCATGGACCATCCCGGCAAACAGCGCCACATCAGCCAACGGGCGTACAAAGCGCCGCGCCAGCACATGGGCCAGAGCGGCCACATGCGCGGTGTGCTCCCAGAGCCGCTCAGAGAGTGCGCGGCTGTCCGGCGCGTGCAATCCGCCGGTCATCTGACGCATCACGACCGCCGTGGCCAGGGTGCGCACGAAGCGAATCCCCAGCCGGGTGACGGCACTCTGTACGTCGGCGACATGCTGCCCCCAGCGGTTGAACGCCACCGAATTGGCCAACGCCACCACACGTGCGGCCAAAAGAGGTTCCGCTAGGACAAGCTGCGCGACCTGGCCGAGATGCAAATCCGGATTGTCAAGGGCAAGACGCACCCGGAAAGCGACGTCGGCGTGAGTGGGGAAGGCGATCTCACCACGTCCGACTTCCGCGATGATCTGGTCCAGGGCACTCATGGTGGGGAAACCTCTCGGTCGGAACCAATAGCGCACATTACATCAGCAGACTGTTCCTTGTCATCTCACAGATGATGGGTGCCGTAGCCCTGATAACTTTTGCCGGCAACTCGGCAGTGTGCCAAACTGCAGGCAAACCCTCGGCAGCCAGCGCTTGAAGTCGAGATCGCGTTGTCCTATGGGTTCATGGCTTTCTTGACGGCGTCGCGTGCGTCACTGGCGTTCTCTTAGTTGTCGGTCACTCGCGGATACCTTGATGCCCTTGAAGGAACAGACATTGCGGCTCGCAGACTCGGTCTGCTCGCCGCAGCTTCAGTCACCACCACCGCCGCCGCATCCTCCCCCGCCACAACCGTCGCCGCCTGACCCGCCGCCGTCGCTGTCGCCGCCACAGCCGCTGCTCCCGCCACAGCCGCCCCCGCAACCGATATGGCCGGCGCAGTAACCCGTGCCGTCGCGGGTTGCGGCCAGGCAATCGAGCTGATAGACAAACCCCCCGGTGATCCCGAGCAGGCCATCAAGCGCAAAGAGCATCGGCAGCGACTGCGGCGCTTTTGGATCGATCCCATCGCGTCTGCACGCCAGCCGCCAGGCGCGCTTGATTCCATCCTGCGCGTTGGTCGGCGCGCGCATCGCTTCAGCCGGCGTGTGGTGCAGAAAGCGCCCCAGCCCACGCTCGCAGAATTGCTGATACTGGCGGGTAAACAGAATGAACTCGTGCCAGGCGTCATCGACCACCTGTGATGGCATGGCCACCAGCCGATTCCGGGCCTCCCGGCACAGCTGGAAGTATTCGCGCAAACCGTCAAATACCAACGCCCGCTGCGCTTCGTCCAGTTCAGGCCGCCGCGCCGCCAGGCGTCGATCGAGAAACTTCGCGTAGGGATAAGCGTCAATGAACGCGGCGCGCTGCCTGAGCAACGAGCGCCACCAGTAGATCGCTGCGGCGACCAGGGCGACGAACAACAACACGACCATCAGCTTCATCTAGAGTGCCCGCGCCGTCAAAGTGTACTGAAACACAGGTACTTGATCTCCAGATACTCGTCTAGCCCGTGCCTGGAGCCCTCGCGGCCGATTCCCGACTGCTTGACCCCCCCGAAGGGAGCCACTTCATTCGAGATCAGGCCGGTGTTCACGCCGATCATGCCATACTCGAGTGCTTCACCAACGCGCAGGCAGCGCGCGATATCGCGGCTGTAAAAATAGGCTGCCAGACCGAACTCGGTGTCGTTGGCCATCCCGACGGCCTCTGCCTCGCTCGAAAACCGGAAAACCGGCGCCACCGGCCCGAAAGTCTCTTCGTGCGCCAGCAACATCTCCGGCTTGACGTCAGCGAGAACCGTTGGCGTGAAGAACGTGCCGCCGCGCTCGTGCCGGTGGCCACCGGTGACCACGCGTGCCCCCCCGGCAACAGCGTCGGCGATATGCGCTTCGACCTTGGCCAGCGCTGCCGCGTCGATCAGCGGCCCCTGAGCGACGCCTTCGTCGTTCCCTGGCCCCACCTTCAGCGACGCCACGCGACTGGCCAATTGCTCGACGAAGCGATCGTAGACCCGGTCCTGAACCAGCAGCCGGTTGGCACAGACGCAGGTCTGTCCGGTGTTGCGATACTTGGCGATGATGGCGCCTTCGACTGCGGCCGCAATATCCGCATCGTCGAAGACGATGAACGGCGCGTTCCCACCAAGCTCAAGCGAAAGCTTCTTGATCGTCGGTGCGCACTGCGCCATGAGCAGACGACCAATCTCGGTAGACCCGGTGAACGACAGCTTGCGGACCACCGGGCTGGCGGTCAGCGCGCCCCCGATAGCCACCGGATCACCGGTCAGCACGTTGAGAACCCCCGCTTCCAGACCGGCATCGTGCGCCAGGCGCGCCAACGCCAGAGCCGTCAATGGCGTCTGCTCGGCCGGCTTGACCACCACCGTGCAGCCAGCCGCAAGCGCCGGTGCCACCTTGCGGGTGATCATCGCCAGCGGGAAATTCCATGGCGTGATCGCCGCGCACACCCCCACCGGCTGTCGGATGGTCAGCAGACGCCGATCGGGGGTCGGGCTCGGAATGCTTTCGCCGTAGGCGCGCTTGCCCTCCTCGGCAAACCACTCGACGAAGGATGCGCCGTAGGCCACCTCGCCGCGGGCTTCGCCAATCGGTTTGCCACATTCAGCCGTAATCAGCCGCGCCAGGTCCTCGCCATTGGCAAGAATCAACCCATGCCACTGTCGCAGGACGGCAGCGCGTTCCTTGGCCGTCTTCGCCTGCCAGGCCGATAGCGCCGCAGCCGCGGCCGCGATCGCACGCCGAGTCTCGACTGCCGCCATCATGGGGACCTCGCCGAGAATCCCGCCGTCGGCCGGGTCGCTGACCGGCAGGGTGCGGCCGTCATCGGCAGCCTCCCAACGACCGTCCATGTAACAGTTCGAGCGCAGCAGGCGCGGATCGGTGAGGTGCATGGCAATTCCCCGAAATCTGAAAATCTGCAGTTTATACTGTGCACCATGCGTGTCCATATTCTCCTCGTCGGAGTCGTTTCCCTGCTGCTGGTCTCCTGTGCCGGCAAGACGCCCCTGCCGGCAAGACTGCCCGAGCCGCCGGCACAGCATCCGACGAGCAGCTACAAGGGCCACGACGTGGTGATGTTTGCTCTCAGCCTGATCGATACGGGTTACCGCTTCGGCGGCAAGAACCCCGAAGCAGGTCTCGACTGCAGTGGCATGGTTTCCTATATCTACAACCGCGCGGTGGGCATCCGGATAAGCGGCAGCGCGGTCGACATTGCCCGGCGTGGCCGCCCGGTCGAACGTACGGGGCTGCGTCCTGGCGACCTGGTGTTCTTCAATACCCGCAACGCGGCTTATTCGCACGTCGGCGTCTTTATTGGTGACGATCGATTCGTTCACGCCCCGTCGAGCAGCGGCCGGGTGCGGATTGATCAACTCGATGCCCGCTACTTCGCGCAGCGCTTCGATGCAGCACGGACCTACTTCGACTAACCCCAAAGCCCTCCGTGATTCGAAGAAGTCGAAGATATCTCGGACGTTCTTCGAAAAACCTTTGATGTAGAACACGAGGTGCGGCACGGTATTGTCGGGGTCACCCTTCAGCGTCTCGAAGTCGAGCGGCGAGTGGACGGCACCGAGAACAGCCGGCGCCATTTGCCGCAGCCAAAGGAAATGCGCTTCCCTGGCACAAGGTGCATCCCGGACGCCCTCCGGCATCGGCTGGGCCCTAGCGCCGACGCCAGGCCCGGCCGATCAGCCCATGACGCTGCTCCAGTCGAGCCCGAATCGCGCGAGGCACTTGCGGAGGCGGACGATTTCCTCGGCAACGTTCTCTTCGTTGATCCACCCACCGTCGCTGAGCGTCGCCCGGCGCGTCACCGAAGCCGACAGTTCGCGGAAATTGCCGCTCCAGCGCGCTTCCGGCGAACCGGCGAAGATCGGAACAGGAACCAGGAACCAGCATGGACATCGACAACGAAGCAATCGAAGTGATCAGGGTACCCGACGGGCGCCCAATCAAGATGTGGACCGAAGGCGTCCCGGTCGAGGAAGACGCGCGCCGCCAGTTGGTCAACACCGCGCGCATGCCGTTCATCTTCCACCACCTGGCGGTCATGCCCGACGTACACCTCGGCAAGGGCTCGACGATCGGCAGCGTGATCCCTACGCGCGGTGCGATCATCCCGGCCGCCGTCGGCGTGGACATCGGCTGCGGCATGATCGCCACGCGCACCACGCTGAACGCCTCCGACCTGCCGGACAACCTGCACCCGCTGCGCGTCGTGATCGAGCAGGCGGTACCGCATGGCCGCACGCTGAGTCACGGCAGGCGTGACGAGGGAAGCTGGGAGAATCCGCCGGAACTGGTCAATACCCTGTGGTCAGAGCTCCTGCCGCGCTTCAAGCGCATCGTCGAGAAGTCTCCGCGCCTCAAGGCAACCAACAACCACAAGCACCTGGGTACGCTGGGGACCGGCAACCACTTCATTGAGGTCTGTCTCGACGAGGCACAGCGAGTCTGGTTGATGCTGCACTCGGGCTCGCGCGGTGTCGGCAACGCCATCGGCAACACCTTCATCACGCTGGCGCAGGCCGACATGCGCCAGCACCTGGCCAACCTGCCCGACCGTGATCTGGCCTATATCGAGGAAGGCAGCACGCATTTCGACGACTACCTCGAAGCGGTCGGCTGGGCGCAGGATTACGCGCGCTGCAACCGTACGGCGATGATGGCCAACCTCATCGCGGCGACGCGCAAGGCGATCGCCAAGCCGTTCAGCGTGGACGTCGAGGCGGTCAACTGCCACCACAACTATGTCCAGAAGGAAACTCATTTCGGTGCCGAGGTCTACGTCACCCGCAAGGGCGCCGTCTCCGCTCGCCAGGGTGAACTCGGCATCATCCCCGGCTCGATGGGCGCCAGGAGCTACATCGTGCGCGGCCTCGGCAATGTGGAAGCGTTCTGCTCGTGCAGCCACGGCGCCGGGCGGACGATGAGCCGCAACGAAGCGCGGCGCCGCTTCACCGTCGCCGACCAGGAACGCGCCACCGCACATGTCGAGTGCCGCAAGGACAAGAGCGTCATCGACGAGATACCGATGGCGTACAAGGACATCGACGCCGTGATGCACGCCCAGCGTTCACTGGTCGAGATCGTGCATACCCTGCGGCAAGTGGTCTGTGTCAAAGGTTGAGACGCCAGCAGAGATTCTGGAGGAAACAACATGCCAACCATCTTCCTTGACGGCGCCCAGGGCGAAGGCGGCGGGCAGATCCTGCGCAGCGCACTGACGCTGTCGATGATCACCGGCCAGCCGTTTCGTCTGGAAAACCTGCGCGCCGAGTGGGCGAGGCCCGGCCTCCTGCGCCAGCACCTGACCGCGGTCCTGGCCACCGCCGAAATCTGCGGCGCGCGTATCGAAGGTGCCGCGCTCGGCTTGCGGACGTTGTTATTCGTATCGTCGGCAATCCGCGGTGGCGACTACCGTTTCGCCGTCGGCGAACACCTCGCCGACCAGCTTGCCCTGCCGATGGCGCTGGCCGGCGGGGGCAGCTTCACGACCGGTCAACCGTCCAGCCATCTGACGACCAATCTGGCCGTGATCGAGCGCTTCCTGCCGCTGCGAAGCCAGATCGAATACGCCGAAGGTCGCTGGCTGGTCCGAATCGGCTAAAATCCGCCGTCAGCCGCGGCCACTTACCACCCCGCCGTCGAGCCGCCTTCGCCCTTTGCCGTGGCGACCAACTGCCCTTCGAAAGAACCTGAATCCCATGCCAGCCCTCCCCCTGGAACTCGCCCATGTCCTGCAGGCCGTCCGCCGCCCCGGTGATTTCTTTGCCACCGGCAGGATCGAGATCTTCGCACCCAAGATCGAAGTCGCGGGCGTCGGAGCCGTTTCACTGCCGCTATTGGCGACGCAGGCCGAGCAACTGATCGACGTCGCCGAACAGGCGCCCTACGGTCGTGGCGAGGAGACTCTGGTCGATACCGCGGTCCGACGGACCTGGCAAATCGCCGCCGATCGCATTCGGCTGGGTGGACGCCATTGGGACAGCCACCTGGCGGATATCGTCGCCCGCGCAGCCGCCGGCCTGGGGGTGATGGAGGGAATCTCGGCGGAGCTGTACAAGATGCTGGTCTACGACACGGGCAGCTTCTTCGTCGGGCATCGCGACACGGAGAAGGCTCCGGGGATGTTCGCCACCCTGGTCGTCGTCCTGCCGTCGATTTACAGTGGTGGGGAGCTGCTCATCCGCCACCGCGAGCGCGAGGTCTGCCTCGACCTCTCCTGCCAGGAAGCCTCGGAAGTTGCCTTCGCCGCTTTCTATGCCGACTGCTGGCACGAAGTCCGTCCGATCAGTTCCGGCTGCCGCCTGGTCCTGATCTACAACCTGCTCCGGCAGGCGCCGGGGCGGCCGCCCTTGCCGCCGGCTCACGACGCCGAAGAGCAGCGGCTGACCGAGCTGCTGCGCCGCTGGACCGCCGACCTGGCCGCACCCGACAAGGACTGCCCCGAGAAGCTGATCTATCCGCTGGAGCACGTCTACACTCCGGCAGAGATCGGCTTCGCTGCGCTGAAGAATGCTGATGCCGCGGCGGCCGCGGTACTCGTCGCCGCAACCCGGCGGGCGGATTGCGACCTGCACCTGGCTTTCGTCGCCATCGAGGAAAGCGGCAGTGCCGAGTATGCCGGCTCGTGGTCGCGGCGCGGACGTTATGCTAACCCGGTAGACGAGGATTTCGAGGTCGGCGAGGTCTTCGAGCGCTCGCTGACTCTCTCGGACTGGCGGGCGCCCGACGGCAGCCGGCCCGCACTCGCCAACCTGCCTTTCGAAGACCAGGAACTCTGCCCACCGGGTGCTTTTGACGACGATGAACCCGATGAACAGCTTTTCTTCGAAGCCACGGGTAACGAAGGGGCGACTTTCGAACGTCGCTATCGCCGTGCGGCGTTCGTGCTCTGGCCGCAGGCCAGGAAAATGAACGTCATTGCCGCCAGCGGCAGGGAAGTCTCGCTGCCCTACCTGTCGGCACTTTCCGAGAGTTGGGTCGCCAGCGGCGGCGACATCGACTCACCCTTGTGGACCCAGGCCCACCGACTCGCCCGCCTGCAAATCGACAAACGCGACGATTGGCAGGTACCCGCCTGGCTAACGCCCTCCGGCGAGGGAAAAGCCGCCGCAATGCTCAACAGCCTGAATCGGCTCCAGGATCGCGAAAACCTGGCGGCCTTTCTGGCCGAGATTTCCGCCAGCGGTTACTACGACAGCGGCGACAACGAGGCCTTGAGCCAGGCGCTCACGCTGCTGCCGCCACGGCAGGCGGCGGCTCTGCTGGAAGCTATCGTCGTCGCCAACGCGCCACGGCAGGCCGCCGCCTGCGCCGATCTCGTGCACCGCATCGCGGCCCGTTTCGCCGCCGACGACTCCGGCGCGCTGCTGCAACCGGCAGTATCGGCGCTGGTGGCCGTGCTGCCGGGCAAACCGGCGCCGGTATCCAGGCCCGACGGCTGGCGTGCGCCCCTGCCCCCGACGCCGGAATTGATCGTCGATCTGCTGACCGCGCTGTGCCATCTGGACGCTCTCGTGCTGGGCGATGAGGTCGTAGACCACCTGCTGGCCTGCCCCGACACCTTTGCTGCTGATGCCCTGCTGGTTCCCGCTGCCTTGCGGCTTGCTGAACAGGATACGGCACCCGGCCACTGGGCACCGACCAGGCGTCTCGTCGGCGCCTGTCTGGCGCATCTGGAGAGGCGCATCGCCGAGCCGCTCGCCCCACCCCCGGATTTCGCCCGGCCAGGCAACATCGCCTGCAAGTGTGGCCATTGCCTCGACCTTGCGACTTTCCTCGCCGACCCGACGCGCAGCGTGTGGGCCTTCAAGGCCGCAGAGACGCACCGCCGGCACGTCGAGCAATCGATTCGGCGCCATGCTTGCGATGTCGATCAGCAAACCGATCGCCGTAGCCGCCCCTATGCCCTGGTCTGCGCCAAAAACCAGGCGAGCTACGAGCGGCGCGTCGCGCAGCGCCGGAAGGACCTTGAGGACCGGACGCGCTTGACCCCGCCAGCCACGGTCTGACGCCCCGTGCTGGCAGGAGAAGTCAGCCGCATGCCCGAGCGGGCGCTGCCTTGAGCATTTCCCGCGTCACCGCCTCGGCCACCTTGATGCCGTCGACGCCGGCCGACAGGATGCCACCGGCGTAACCGGCACCTTCGCCGGCGGGATATAGCCCCCTGACGTTCAGGCTCTGACAGTCGTCGCCACGCGTGATGCGCAAAGGCGAAGAGGTGCGCGTCTCGACGCCGGTAAGCACTGCGTCGGGCATCGCAAAACCCCTGATCTGGCGCTCGAAGGCCGGCAGCGCTTCGCGGATCGCAGCGATGGCGTAGCCCGGCAGGGCGGTCACCAGGTCGGTCAGATGGACGCCGGGTTGATACGAGGGAAGCACCGATCCGAGCGAGGTCGATGCGCGGCCGGCAAGGAAGTCGCCGACCAGTTGCGCAGGTGCCGCGTAGCCGCCGCCGCCGAGTTGAAAAGCGCGCGCTTCGAGTTCGCGCTGCAGTTCGATGCCGGCCAGGGGTCCGCCCGGATAGTCGAGCGGGGTGATGCCGACGACGATACCGGCGTTGGCGTTGCGTTCGTTGCGTGAGTACTGGCTCATGCCGTTGGTCACCACCCGATTCTCCTCCGAGGTGGCGGCGACGACCGTACCGCCGGGACACATGCAGAAGCTATAGACCGAGCGACCGTTGCGGCAATGGTGCACCAGTTTGTAATCGGCGGCGCCGAGCAGCGGGTTGCCGGCCTGGGCTCCGAAACGCGCCTTGTCGATCAGCGCTTGCGGGTGTTCGATACGAAAGCCGATCGAGAAGGGTTTGGCCTCCATGAACACGCCGGCGGCATGCAGCATGGCGAACGTGTCACGGGCGCTGTGGCCGAGCGCCAGGACCACATGCTCACCCGGCAAGCTCTCACCCGAGGCAAGCGTCACGCCAAGTACGCGCCCCTGCTCGATCTGCAGACCGGTGACGCGTTGTCGGAAACGGACCTCGCCACCGAGTAGCTCGATCTCGCGGCGCATCTGCTCGACCATGCCGACCAGCCGGAAGGTGCCGATGTGCGGTTTGCTGACGTAGAGAATCTCCTCGGGAGCACCGGCCCTGACGAATTCGCTGAGCACCTTGCGCCCGTAATGCCGGGGATCCTTGATCTGGCTGTAGAGCTTGCCGTCGGAGAAGGTACCGGCGCCGCCCTCGCCGAACTGGACGTTCGACTCCGGATCGAGGATCCTTTTCCGCCACAAGCCCCAGGTATCCTGCGTGCGCTCGCGCACCGCCTTGCCGCGTTCGACGACGATCGGCCGAAAACCGCTCTGCGCCAGAACCAGCGCCGCAAAGATGCCGGCCGGACCGAAACCGACGACAATCGGCCGCGTCGTGAGTGGCAACGGCGCCCGCCCGACGAAGTGGTAGTGCATCTCCGGCGCCGGCTGCACGTGCCGGTCACCGGCGTGTCGTTCGAGCACCGCGGCCTCGTCGGGCAGCGCAACGTCGACGCTGTAGATGAAGGTCGGCGCAGCGGCCTTGCGCGCGTCGCAACTGCGGCGAAAAACGCGCAGTTCATTGATCTCCGGCAGCGCCACACCGAGGCGATTGGCCACCTCCTCGGACAGCGCCGCCGGCGGGTGTTCGAGCGGGAGGCGAATTTCACTGATGCGCAACATGACCGATTCCGTTTCGTCAGAGAGCGCGTCGCCGACGCTCAGGGCTGCTGCCCATAGGCGGCGAAGCGAGCGAGTACGATGGACATCTCGGTGGCATCGAGGAGCACCGGTTGGCCAAGTTGGCACGCACGCCAGTACTGCTCGCACAGGGCTTCGAATTCGACGCCGAGATCGAGCGCCTGCTGCAGGTCGTCGCCGACCACCAGCATGCCGTGGTTGGCCAGCAGGCAGGCGCGTCGATCCGCGATGGCCAGCAGCACGGCGTCGGACAGGGCCTGTGTGCCGAAAGTCGCGTAGGCGGCGCAGCGCACGCTGTCGCCGCCAAAGCGCGCGATCATGTAGTGGAAGGGCGGGATGTCGTGGCGCAGGCAGGCGAGACTGGTGGCAAACGGCGAATGCGCATGCAATATCGCACCGGCGTCCGGGCGCCCGGCGTAAAGATCACGATGAAAGCGCCACTCCGAGGACGGCTGGCGGCGACCTTCGCAACTGCCGTCCAGGCGTACGCAGACAATATCCTCATCTACAAGGGCATCGTAGGGCATGCCCGTGGGAGTGATCAGGAAACCCGCGCCGGTACTGTCGCCGGCGCGCAAGCTGAGGTTGCCGGCGGTGCCGCGATTGAGGCCGGATGCCTGCATGCGGCGCGCAGCGTCGATCAACGCCTGCCGCGGATCAGGCATGCCGAGCCTCCGGGTAGAGATCCAGCAGCGCGTCGCTGCTGGCAGCACAAACGCCGCGTTCGCTGATCAGCGCGCTGACCAGGCTGGCCGGCGTGACGTCGAAGGCCGGGTTGGCCACCACTACGTCGCTCGTGACTTGCCGCAAGCAGCCGCTGCGACCGGCGCTGTCACAACCCCATACGATGCGCAATTCTTCGGCGTCGCGCTCCTCGATCGGGATGGCGGCGCCGTTCGGGCAGGCAAAGTCGATCGTCGAACGCGGCGCCGCGACATAAAACGGCACCGCGGCCGCACGCGCGGCCAGCGCCTTGAGGTAGGTACCGATCTTGTTGGCGATGTCGCCGTTGGCGGCGACGCGATCGGCGCCGACCATCACCGCGTCGATGCGGCCGCTCTGCAACAGCAGACCAGCGGCGTTGTCGGCAATCAGCGTGCGGGGTACGCCGTGCCGCCCGAGTTCCCAGGCGGTCAGCAGGCCCTGGTTGCGCGGGCGGGTCTCGGAAACCCAGACATGCACGTCAATTCCCGCGTCGAATGCGGCATAGACCGGCGCCAGCGCCGTGCCGTAGTCGACCGTCGCCAGCCAACCGGCGTTGCAATGGGTCATGATTTCGAGCCTTCCCTTCTGCGCGCTGCCGGCACGCAGCAACTGCAGGCCATGCGCTGCGATGCGTCGGCACTGCTGCACGTCTTCTTCGGCAAGGGTGGCGGCCTCGCGCCACGCCGCGTCGGCGCGCGCCGATGGTGGCAGCGTCTGCAGCACTGCTTGCAGGCGCGCCAGTGCCCAGCGCAGGTTGACCGCCGTTGGCCGTGTCGCGGCCAGCGTTTCAATGGCGACGGCGAGTGTGGCATCGTCCGCCCGCTGCGTCAGCGCCAGGGCGACGCCATAAGCGGCCGCCACCCCGATCAACGGCGCACCGCGCACCTGCATGCTGCGGATCGCGTGCGCCACCTCGGCAAGCGTACGCAACCGCAGGATGCGGTACACCTGCGGCAGCACCGTCTGGTCGATGATGTCGACAGCACGAGCGTCCACCACTGGCTGGATCGTTCTCGTCGGCGTGCCATTGATTAACATGGCCGCCATTCTAGCAGCCGACTGCCCGGTTCCGAACTTCCGTCGCACTCCCGCGGGTGCGGATCCGAAGCCCTGCAGGGCTCCCTGCGCACGTCAACGCCGTTCGGGTTTAATATGCCATGGTCGCTTGTCCGCGTATTTTCCCTACTGAGGAACGCCCATGAAACTGCCATCCCGGGTCAAGGCCCTTTGCACCCCTGCCCTGCTGTTCTGCGCTCTCGCCGCCGGTCACCTGGCAGGAAGCCTGCAGGCCGCCGAGATGCCCAAACGCAAGGCCGGCCTGTGGGAGATCAACACGCGCATGGACGGCATGCCGGCAATGGGCGCGATCCAGCAATGCGTCGACCAGAAGACCGACGACCTGATGCAACAGCAGGCCCGGAAGGAGCAACCCAACTGCAGCGTCATCGACGTCAATAACCAGGGCAACAAGGTGAGCGTACACTCGGTCTGCAAGGTGCAGGGCAGTACCGCCACCACCGACGGCGTATTCGTGGGCTCGTTCGACGCCGCCTACAAGGGCGACATGTTGACCCGCTTCAACCCACCGCTGCATGGCACCAAGGAGTCGAAGGTCTCGCTGGAGGCGCGCTGGGTTGGACCGTGCAAGGCCGGTCAGAAACCCGGCGATGTGATCATGCCGAACATGGCGGGGAGCAACCTCAAGGAAATGATGAAGGATCCGACGGTCCAGGAGATGATGAAACGGCAGAAATAGAGCTGCGGCATGGGGCTCCAGCAGGCACACGCGGTCGCCCCGCCCCGCCGCAAGTCCCTTACAATAATGGTCTGCATGCTGGGCGGGGGTTGGTTGGCGACGCGGCAGAATGGGCACGGCAAGGTACTCCTGCGGTGACATGAGCGTCGACGCGCCAGATCAGAACCTGCGCTCAAATGGGGAGAGAGGACGCCGATTGCCGCGCAAGCCGACTTGTCGCGCCACATTCGGGTTGATCGGCGGTCCAGCGGTTTCATCAACAAGAAAGGAGCAAACATGTCTTATTCGGCCTTCGTACAGGCACGCGATTTCCTTCTGACTCACCGCACCGACTACGAAACCGCTTATCGCGATTTCCAGTGGCCGCAACTTGGCGAATTCAACTGGGCCCTCGATTATTTCGATGTGATGGCAGCGGGCAACGATCGCCCAGCGCTGTGGGTGGTCAATGAAGACGGCTCGGAACAGAAGATGTCGTTTTCCGAGATGTCCCGGCGTTCGAACCAGGTCGCGAACTGGCTGCGCACGCAAGGCGTCAAGCGCGGCGATCGCATCCTGATGATGCTTGGCAACGAGGTGCCGCTGTGGGATACGATGCTGGCATCGATCAAACTTGGCGCCGTGTTGTCGCCGGCCACCACGCTGCTGGCTCCCGACGACTTGCGTGACCGCCTCGACCGTGGCCAGGTGCGACACGTGATCATCGGCCACACGCACGCCGAAAAGTTCAGCGACCTGCCCGGAGACTACACGCGCGTCACCGTCGGCGGCGCGGTGGCCGGCTGGCAGCAACTTGAACAGGCCTACGCGGGATCCAGCGACTTCCAGCCCGATGGGCCGACACAGGCGACTGATCCGCAGCTTCTGTACTTTACCTCCGGTACCACCTCGAAACCCAAGCTGGTACTGCACAGCCAGCAAAGTTATCCGGTCGGGCACCTGTCGACGATGTACTGGCTCGGGCTGCAACCCGGCGACGTGCACTGGAACATCAGTTCGGCCGGCTGGGCCAAGCATGCCTGGAGCTGCTTCTTTGCGCCCTGGAATGCCGGCGCCACGGTGTTCATCTACAACTACGCCCGCTTCGCCGCAGCATCGATCCTGGAAACCCTGGTCAGATGTTCGGTGACCACCCTGTGTGCGCCACCGACGGTCTGGCGGATGCTGATCCAGGAGGACCTGAGCAAGTATCCGGTCAAGGTTCGCGAACTGATCGGCGCCGGCGAGCCGCTGAACCCCGAAGTCATCGATCAGGTCAAGGAGGCGTGGGGCATTACCCTGCGCGACGGCTTCGGCCAGACCGAAACGACCGCACAGGTCGGCAACTCGCCCGGACAGGCGGTCAAGCTCGGCTCGATGGGACGGCCGATGCCCGGCTACCAGGTGCGCCTGGTCGATATGGACGGCCATGTGAGTGACGAAGGTGAAATCTGTCTGACCTTGTCGCCGCGCCCGCTCGGACTGATGATCTCCTACGACGACGACCCCGAGAAAACGGCCGAGGTGATGCGGGATGGTTTCTATCACACCGGCGACACGGCCGCGATCGATGCCGACGGTTACATCACCTACGTCGGCCGTGCCGACGACGTGTTCAAGGCGTCTGACTACCGCATCAGCCCGTTCGAACTGGAAAGCGTTCGGGTGTGGATCTTTTTGGCCACGAAAGATCGTAGGCAGATCAAAGCGTGGGGGCATAAAGGGCCTGGTGAAGAGGTCTCTCGGGTGGTATGTAACCGGTTACGAGGCGATTACGTACCGCCACAGGA
>Ga0208938_1000335_pt1 | contig 38677 bp, 27 predicted proteins | sample AD_UKC125_MetaG_FD_184434 | JGI IMG/M metagenome (GOLD analysis project Ga0208938, IMG submission 184434) | Active sludge microbial communities of municipal wastewater-treating anaerobic digesters from USA - AD_UKC125_MetaG (SPAdes) (version 2) | ecosystem: Engineered > Bioreactor > Anaerobic >...
TCGCCAACGCGTCATGCATCACCTCACCAAGCGTGCCGAAAAACTCGGCATGCAACTGGTTCCCCTATCCGTCAACCCGCCTGGAATCATTCAATCAATCATGGAGATAAATTGTGTTTCTTGAGAGGCATTGTTCCGCCCCAACTGCTTCTGCATCCTGACTTGGCTATCGAGGAAGGACGGACTTTGCGAGAAAAACACGGCGAAGGCCGACAGGGCCGCATCCGCCATCTCATAGAGCCGGGCGTTGCTCTGCCTGCGTTCGTCCGGCAAAGCCCGGAAGGCATCCTGAACCTTCTCGATCAAGGCGACGGCGGGGCTCGGCAGGGGAATGCGGGCAACGGTCGAAATGGGCTGGGCTCCTGAAAAATCATCGATACTTCGATCAAGTTCGAGGTCAACACCATAACACACTGTTTACCAGCATTATTTTAAGTACAGCCGGAGATTCCCTCAATCTTCATCGCCCACGTCTGCCAAGCCTCGTGCGCCAACCTGCGCCAACAGCCGCCTTACGTGGGTTTGAAATGAGAACTGCTGATTGTCAAGTGCTTTGCCGCGTATTTTTTCGCCCGAATCTGGCCGAACCGCGTCAGGAACGCGTGCTCCAGAACCTCCCGATCTTGCGTCCGCGGTTGATTGATCAACGATACCGAGGGTTGGCTGTCAGGCGCTTTTGATCACCTTGAAGTGGCCTTCGGATACTCCTGGAGCGACCCGGTGGAGTGACCTCGCCTGTTCGGGATCGGATCGCTTGGCCATCGATACGCAACGTCTGCCGATTTTCACCGGTCCTGAGGGCAGGTGCTGCGGGCAGGCTGACGCCAGGGAAGGTCACCACGTCGTAGCGTTTATCGACGATGCCCACAATCGCTCGATTCGCGTGCTCAACCCTTCCTTTCCCGTGCCGTCAGCGCCAGCAGCAGGAAAAAACAGCCCATCACGACCGCGGCAGTGCCGGCCTGCAGCAGCGTCGTCAATTGAAAATTGCCCATATAGTACTGTCCGGAGAGGCGTGCGGCCCCAGCGACGATGCATAGCAGCAAGCCACCCAATCCAGCGGCACGTCCCAACAGCAACAGAAGAGCATTCATACTTACCCCCATTATTCTCGAAAAAATCGTGGTCTTCCCGCCACCAGGGAACCGGTAGCGGTGCTTCGGCAACAGATGGTACTTGCCTGGAAGAGGCTGGCAAATCAACAAGGTCTGCCCGGATTGTAAGCGAGAGTCGCGCCGGGACAAATACCGTTCCTGTAGCGGGCAACAATTCACGAGTCTCTCTGTGCTATACAGCGATCTGCGGAGAACGTCTCGCGCAGCGCGGCCTGCCTTCACTCACTGGCGCCGGGGCTCCTGCTACTGCCTGGCGAGAGATCAAGGGTAAGACCGGCGACTTACCGCGGCACGCGGGTTGCGGCCACCAGCGTCGTCCACCGTAGACATGCACCCGAAAGCAAGCCGCATCGACCACCAACCACCGTACGGAGGGCTGATGAACAACAACGATACACAACACATCGAGAACCCGGCAAGCCGCTTTCCGACCATTCGGCCGGTAGCGCCCGCGGACATCCTCGGCTGGCTGCGGGCCGGCTGGCAGGATTGTCGTCAGGGTGGGCTGGCCAGCCTTTTCTACGGCGCGTGTTTTGCTGCTGCCGGATGGCTGATGCAGATGGTTTTTGCCAAGGCCTATGCGCTGTTCGCGGGACTCACAACAGGCTTCCTGTTGCTCGGCCCTTTTCTGGCGCTCGGACTCTACGACCTGAGTCGGCGCATCGAACACGGTGAACCGCCGCAACTCGCTCCGACCCTCGCTGCCTGGCGCCAGAACCTGGCCAACGTCGGCCTCTTCGCCGCCGTTCTGGCGGTGGTGCTGCTGGTCTGGGCACGCGCGTCGATCGTTGTTTTTGCACTCTTCTTCGCCGGCGGATTGCCGACTTTCGCGGACGTCGTGCGCACCGTCCTGACCTTCGAGCAAGCGGACTTCGCGCTCGTCTATTTTGCCGTCGGGGGCTTCTTTGCGACCTTCGTCTTCGCCATCAGTGTAATTGCCTTGCCACTGATGCTCGATCGCAAGACCGATGCGATCACCGCGGCGATCGCCAGCCTCGTCGCCTGCGGCCGCAACCCCGGGACGATGCTGCTCTGGGCCGCGTGTATCGTGGCCCTGGTGAGCATGGGCTTCGCGACCTTGTTCTTCGGCCTGATCGTGACCATGCCGCTGGTCGGACACACGACCTGGCACGCGTATCGGGATCTGGTCGACAACGACGAATCCCCTGAGCCAGGGAACAGGCACTAAGCCGCGCGGCAATGTCGCGCCGCCTGTTCGGCTACTCCGGCAAACCGTTCAGCAGGTACATGCTTTCGAGGCGTGGACCCGGCTTGGACAGAAAGCCGAACCAGCGGTCGTAGATGCCGTAGATCTCGCGGCTGCGCGAGAGCCTGGCCAGTTCACGATTCACCGCCAGGCGGAAGTCGGCATCGTTGCGGCGCATCATCAAGGCGTAAGGCTCATAGGAGAAGGTTTCCGGACCCAGCGACCAGTCGTTCTGGTTGCCCGAGTCAAGCGCGAGCCCGATCAGCAGGGATCGATCCGAGGCGTAGGCATCGACCTGTTCCCTGACCATCGCCGCAATCCCTTGCTGGTGATCGCTCACCTTGACCAACTGCGCATCCAGTTTGTACTGTTTGAGAACCTGGGCGATCGTCCGCTCGGTCGTCGTACCGGCGGCGACGGCAATTTTCCTGCCGGCCAGGTCTTCGATCCGCTTGATGCCCGCCGTCCGGCGTGACAGGTACGCTGCGCCATCGACGAAGGTCGGCAGGCTGAAGTCGACTTCCTGCATACGCGCCAGCGAACTGGTCGTCGATCCGCATTCCAGATCGATCTCGCCGGACTTGAGTTTGGCGATACGGTTTTCCGGGGTGACTGCGACCCACTGCAACTGCAGTTCCTCCAGACCCAACTGCTTGACGATCGCTGCCGCCACCCGGGTGCACAAGTCCACCGAATAACCCCAGGGCTGGTTATCGTCGCCGGTATAGGAGAAAGGGATCGATGTCTCGCGATAGCCGAGGGCAATCGCTTGCGAAGCCTTGATCTTGTCGAGTGTCCCGGCAGCGTGCACCGGCACGGCCAGGCACAGGCCTACAGTCGTCGAGGCCAATAGAATCCAGCGACGCAGTCTCATACGATTTCTCCCCAACGGTCATGGATTTGTCAGATACCCCGGATGATGAAAGCCATGACCGTTTCCCTCACCCCCGACCCCTCTCCCGCCAGCGGGCGAGGGGAGATTCGTCAGTCGCTGGCGCGACTTTCACAGCAAACATGGCTTCTCCACGGGCGATGATTTTGACCGATGTACGGCAATTTGGAAATCGCTTTACGGGATAAAGCTATACTGCACGGCCACTCGCGAGGAAACCACCGACCATGAACCACCAGATTCCCGCCATCGCCCTGCTCCTGGCATCCATCCTGACCGCCTTCCCCGCGCACGCGGAACCCCCCCGCTACCGCGGCTTCTGCGATGCTTCCGCGGCCGTCGCACTCGGCCCCAGACACTTCGTCGTGGCCGACGACGATCGCGATATCCTGACCATCTACCCACTCGGCAAACCGGACGCGACGGCGAGCGTCGACCTGGGCGAATACCTCGGCAATCGCCAGGGCAGGGACAAGGCGAGAAAGTCGGACATCGAGGGCGCCGCGCGCATCGGCAACCGCATCTACTGGATTGCCTCACATGCGCGCAACAGCAAGGGCAAGTTCCAGGAGGAACGGCAAAGGCTATTTGCCACCGAGGTAGTGGACAGTGCTGCCGGTCCGACCCTGAAGGCGGCGACCTCGCCATCCTACCCACGCCTGCTGCAAGACCTTTCCAAAGACGCCCGCTTTGCCTCCCTCACCGCGGCCAGCGCCTTGCCACCGGAAGCCCCAGGTGGCCTGAACATCGAAGGCCTAGCCGCAACACCCGACGGGCAACTGCTGATCGGCTTCCGCAATCCTCTCTCTGCAGGCCAGGCCTTGCTGCTGCCGCTGAAGAACCCTGCGGCGGTTCTCGACCAGGGCGCTTCGCCGGTTTTCGGTGACCTCGTCGCCCTCGACCTCGGTGGCAGGGGCATTCGCAGCATCGAATTCATTGCATCGCGCTTCGTGATCGTCGCCGGGCCGTTTGACAACGGCAAGGGTAGCGGCAAAGGCTTTGCCCTCTACACCTGGTCCGGCAAAGGTACTGATGCGCCGCAGCGCGTCAAGGAAGTGGACTTCGGTGGACTCCACCCGGAGGCACTCTTCGCCACTGGCGGCCGCAACGAGATCACTGTTCTCAGCGACGACGGCAACGACAGTTGCAAGGACCAGAATTTGCCGGCCAGCGGAAAGTCGTTTCGTGGCCTTTCCGTTACCTTGCCAGAACCCGGCCAGCGTCGCTGATCTCGCCAACCCTGGTGAAGCCGTACTACGGCCAGGCGGCCAGGAACTCCTGCCAGTGCGGTTTGCCGATCCGCTCCAGTTCAGCGCGCACGAAGGCCATCTCGGCGTCGTATTCGGCACGTGCGAACTCGCCGCGCATCAGGCGGAAACGCACCGCGACGAGATAGGTGTTGAGCGCGTCGGTTTCGCAATAGTCGCGGATTTCTGCAATCCTTCCCGCATGCCAGGCCCCCCAGACCTTGCTGCCGTCCATGCCGAGTTTGCCCGGGAAACCGATCAGTTTGGCCAGTTCGTCAAGCGGCACACTGGCCCGCGGCTGATACATCGCCAGCAGGTCCATGAGGTCGAGGTGGCGTGTGTGGTAGCGGCTGATGTAGTTGTTCCACTTGAACTCGCGGCTGTCCGGGTAGTCCCCGTCGCCAAGGTCCCAGTAACGCGGTGCGACCAGTCCGTGCATCAGCCCGCGATAGTGCAGGACCGGCAAATCAAAACCACCGCCGTTCCAGGACACGATCTGCGGCGTGAATTTCTCGACGCCGTCGAAGAAACGTTGAATGATCTCGGCTTCGCCCTGCTCGGGCTCGGCCAGAGACCAGACGCGGAAATCCTTGCCAACGCGTAGCACGCAGGAAATCACCACCACCCGCTGCAGATGCAGCGGCAGGAAGTCATTGCCGCTCGCCGCGCGCCGCTGCTGAAAAGCCAGCTCGGCGACCTCTGCGTCGGACAGCGTCTGATCGAGCGCATGCAACCTGCGCAAGCCCTCGACGTCCGGGACGGTTTCAATGTCAAAGGCGAGAACCGGCCGCATCGTGCACCCTCAGGCCGGAAAGACCCCGGTCGACAGATAACGGTCACCGCGGTCGCAGACGATACTGACGATGGTCGAGTTTTCGAGTTCGCCGGCCAGACGCAGGGCGACGACCAGCGAGCCACCGGAAGAGATGCCGGCAAAGATTCCCTCTTCGCGGGCCAGGCGGCGGGTCATTTCTTCCGCCTCCTCCTGCGAGACCGACTCCACGCGATCCACGCGCGTTCGATCAAAAATCTTCGGCAGGTAGGCTTCCGGCCATTTGCGGATGCCGGGGATCTGCGAACCGTCTTCGGGCTGGCAGCCGACGATGCAAACGCCGGGGTTCTGCTCCTTGAGGTAGCGTGAAACCCCCATGATCGTCCCGGTCGTGCCCATGCTGCTGACAAAATGCGTGATCCGCCCCGCCGTCTGGTGCCACAGTTCCGGGCCAGTCCCTTCGTAGTGCGCCAGCGGGTTGTCCGGGTTGGCGAACTGGTCGAGGATGATGCCCCGACCCTCGTTGCGCATGCCCTCGGCGACGTCACGCGCGAGTTCCATGCCGCCATCCTTGGGCGTCAACACCAGTTCGGCGCCGAAGGCACGCATCGTCTGGCGTCGTTCGACACTCTGATTTTCCGGCATCACCAGGATCATTCGGTAGCCACGCACGGCAGCGGCCATCGCCAGGGCAATGCCGGTATTGCCTGAAGTGGCCTCGATCAGCGTGTCACCGGGCTTGATCTCACCACGTGTCTCGGCACGCGAGATCATCGACAAGGCCGGGCGATCCTTCACCGACCCGGCCGGGTTATTACCCTCCAGCTTGGCCAGTACGCGGTTGCCACGCGCGTCGCCAACAGCTCCAGGCAGGCGCTTGAGGCGCACCAACGGGGTACCCCCGACGTAGTCCTCGAGCGTCTTATCCATGCCGGCTCAGCCATTCCACGTACTGCGCGACACCTTCCTCGACGCCGGCAAACGGCGCATCGTAGCCCGCCTTGCGCAGCTTCGAGAGATCGGCCTCGGTGAAACTCTGATACTTGCCCCGGAGGTCATCGGGAAACGGAATGTATTCGATCAAACCCTGCTCCACCAGTTCGCCAAGCGGCAGCGCCGCGTCGCCTGCAAGCGCACGGCAGCCATTGACGGTGGCCATCGAAAGCTCGTTGAAGGTTTGTGCGCGGCCCGTGCCGACGTTGAAAATGCCTGATTTTTCCGGATGATCGAGGAAAAACAGGTTGACCCGAACGACGTCGCCGACATGCACGAAATCGCGTCGCTGCTCGCCGTCGCCATAACCATCACAACCCCGAAACAGCCGGACCTTGCCTTGGCCGCGGAACTGATGGTAATGATGAAACGCCACCGAAGCCATGCGTCCCTTGTGCGACTCACGCGGACCATAGACATTGAAGTAGCGAAAGCCGACGACCTGCGAGTTGAACGAGCCGGCGACCGCGAGGCGCTGCCGGACGATCTGGTCGAAGAGGAACTTTGAATAGCCGTAGACGTTCAGCGGCGCCTCGTGCGCCCGCTCTTCCCGGAACACGCCACCGCCGCCGTAGGTCGCCGCACTCGACGCGTAAAGCAGCGGCACCTCCTGGTCGAGGCACCAGTCGAGCAACGCCGACGAGTAGCGGTAGTTGTTTTCCATCAGGTAGCGCCCGTCGCTCTCGGTTGTATCGGAGCATGCGCCCTGGTGAAAAACGGCATCGACGTCACCGTCGAAATCGCCGGCGATCAGGCGGTCGAGGAATTCCTCCTTGTCGATGTAATCCGCGATGTCACAATCGACGAGGTTCCGGAACTTGTCGGCACGCGTCAGGTTGTCGACCGCAATGATCTTGCGTACGCCGCGCTCATTGAGCGCCTTGACGAGATTCGATCCGATGAAGCCGGCAGCACCGGTAACGATCATGTACATCCCTTACCTCACTTCATTGCCGCGGCAAGTTCGTCGCGACTGACCACCGCCGTGCCGAGCTTGCCCACCACCACGCCTGCGGCGATGTTCGCCACATGCACTGCGTCCTGCCAACTGGCGCCACACGCGAGCATCACCGCGAGGGTGGCAATGACCGTGTCGCCGGCACCGGAAACGTCGAACACCTCCCTTGCCACGGCCTTTTCGTGCAGCGCGCCCGCCGCTTGAAAAAGCGACATCCCTTCCTCGCTGCGGGTGACCAGCAGGGCCTCCAGCGCCAAGCCGCGGCGCAGTACCTCGGCCTTGTGCGCAAGATCCTCGTCATCCTTCCAGCGACCGACTACTTCCCGCAATTCGGCGCGGTTCGGGGTCACAATGGTCGCTCCGGCATACTTCGAGAAATCGTCTCCCTTCGGGTCGACGAGGACTTTCTTGCCGGCTGCCCGCGCCAGACGGATCATTTCGCCGATGTGCGTCAAGCCACCTTTACCATAGTCGGAAAGGATCACCGCGTCGCAGTCCAGCAGACGGGATTCAAACTCGACCAGTTTGGCGCGCAACACCTCGTGCGACGGCGCCGTCTCGAAATCGATACGCAGCAACTGCTGCTGCCGACCAATCACGCGCAGCTTGACGGTCGTACTGATCGCCGGGTCGAGGTGCAGGCTGACATCGATGCCACTCGCCGTCAACAGGCGCTGCAGGCTACGCCCCGCCTCGTCTTCGCCGACGACCGACAACAGGGCAACGCGTGCGCCCAGAGCGGCCACGTTGCGCGCCACGTTGGCGGCGCCGCCCGGTCGCTCTTCGCTGCGCCCGACCTTGACCACCGGCACCGGCGCCTCGGGCGAAATGCGGGCCACCTCGCCAAACCAGTAACGGTCGAGCATCACGTCGCCGACGATGAGCAGACGTGCGGCCGACAGGTCAGCGAGGTGCATCGCTGCGGGGCTCGGCAAGGCGAGGAATGATACGCGGACAGCGCCTGTAGCGCAGGTCACGCAGGACGACTGGCAAGCGGGATCTCCTAAGGTGTCAGATCGAATTCTTCCGTCCGTTTTGGCGAATAGGTCTCCCAACCGCCGCAAGCCGGACAGCGCCAATAGAACTGGCGCGCCTTGAAACCACAATTATCGCATCGATAGCGAGCCAGGCGGCGCGTGTAGCCCTGCACGATACCCTTCGCCAGATCCAGATCCGGCCGATTCTCGGGTGCCGTAACCAACAGTCTGGCCTCCAGCAATTTGTCGAATCCGAGCAGTGTCGGATTGCGCTTCAGCTCATCGCGAACCAGTTTGTACGCCGCCTCGGGCCCGTCGCCCTCGAGCACCAGTTGGAACACCACGTCCAGCAGATCCAGGGAAGGATAGTGTTCCAGGTAACCGCGCAGCAACTGCAGGCCTTCTTCGCGTCGATCCAGTTTGCGGAAGGCGTCGAGCAAACGCTGCGCGACCAGCGCCAGATAAGGGGGATCCTGCTGTTCGATGCGCTGCCAGGTTTCGATCGCCGCCAGCAGTTGGTCTTGTTGAAACTGAATGTCCCCAAGGAGCAGGCTGGCACGAACGCATTTGCGGTTGCGCTCGAACGCGGTCTGCAGGTAAACCGCCGCCAGATCGCGCCGAGAGCGCATGATTTCCGCCGCCGCCAGTTCGCAGTAGTACTCGGCAATTTCCCGGTGTGAAGCAAAGTCGGGAAGTTCCGAAGCGATCGCGATCGCCTTCTCCCAGTCCTTCTCAAGCTGATAAATTTCGAGCAGGTTGCGTTTCGCGTCTTCGGCCAGATCCGAATCGCGCAGTTTGTCGAAGATTTCCTCGGCGCGGTCGAGCAACCCGGCCTTGAGATAGTCCTGCCCCAGTTCAGCAAGCGCCTGCAGTTTCAGATCCTGCGGAAGATCATCGCGCCCGACGAGATTCTGGTGCATGCGGATGGCGCGCTCGGTTTCTCCGCGGCGGCGGAACAGGCTGCCGAGAGCAAAATGCAGTTCGATGGTCTGCGGATCGACCTGGACGGCTTCGACAAACGCCTCGATCGCACGATCCGGCTGCTCGTTGAGCAGGAAGTTCAGTCCCTGAAAATAGGAACGCGGGAGTGCCCTGGACTCCTTGACCAGATGCCGGATGTCGACCCGTGCCGCTGCCCATCCCAAGCCGAAGAACAGCGGGAAGAGCAGTAGTTGCCAGTATTCGAACTCGATCATGCACTCAACTCTGTGGTTTCAGGCGACGCCCGAACCGCTCTCCTGGCGGCATCAGGTCTGGCGTTCCTGATTTGCCGACCACCCTTGCCTGCAACTCCCGATTCGGGCTGGCCAAGGAATGCATCTATCACCTTTCGACAAGGAGCGGGCGGCATCTCGCCGCCCGCAATCCGCCACACGGTCTGAGCTCTCAGATCGATTCCGGCGAGCCGTCGACACGCTCCCGCAATTCCTTTCCCGCCTTGAAATGCGGCACCCACTTTTCCGGGACCTCAACCTTCTCACCCGATTTCGGATTGCGGCCGACACGCGGTGGCCGGTAGTTCAGGGCAAAACTCCCGAAACCGCGAATCTCGATGCGGTCACCTTTGGACAAAGCCTCGGCCATCGCATCGAGAATCATCTTTACCGACAAATCCGCATCTTTGGCGACCAGTTGAGGGAAACGCCCAGCCAGTTGAGCGATGAGATCCGACTTGGTCATCCTCCTCGGACCCTATTGGGGATTGTTGAGCTTGGCTTTGAGCAAGGCACCCAGATTCGTGGTCCCCGAACTGGCACTACTGTCGGCAGAAAACTTCTGCATCGCCTCTTGCTGCTCGGCCTGCTCCCGCGCCTTGATCGACAGGCTGATCGAGCGCGTCTTGCGATCCACATTGATGATCATCGCTTCGATGCGGTCCCCTTCCTTATACAACTTGGTCAGGTCGTCGATACGATCACGCGACACTTCCGAGGCCCGCAGGTAGGCTTCGATGTCGCCCTCCAGAATCACCACCGCACCCCGCGCATCAACCGACTTGACCACCCCGCGGGCAATGCTGTTCTTGTCGTGCGTCGCGATGTAGCTGGTGTAGGGGTCGCCATCAAGCTGCTTGATCCCCAGAGAGATCCGCTCCTTGTCGGTATCGATGGCCAGGACCACCGCATCGACCTCGTCGCCCTTCTTGAAGTTGCGAATCGCCTCTTCGCCGGGCAGGGACCACGACAGGTCGGACAGATGCACCAGACCGTCGATGCCACCGGGCAGGCCGATGAACACACCAAAGTCGGTAATCGACTTGATCGCCCCGCGCACCCGGTCGCCCTTCTTGTAGTTCATCGAGAAGTCGTCCCACGGGTTGGCAGCGCACTGCTTCATGCCCAGGGAGATGCGGCGGCGATCTTCGTCGATCTCGAGGATCATCACCTCGACCTCGTCGCCCAACTGCACGACCTTCGAGGGGTGAACGTTCTTGTTGGTCCAGTCCATCTCGGAGACATGCACCAGGCCTTCGATGCCCTGCTCGATCTCGACAAAGGCTCCGTAGTCGGTGAGATTGGTGACCTTGCCGAAAAGACGTGTCGTCGGTGGATAGCGACGCGAGATACCAACCCAGGGGTCTTCGCCCAACTGCTTGAGACCGAGCGAAACGCGGTTCTTTTCCTGGTCGAACTTGAGGATCTTGGCCTGGACTTCGTCACCGACGGCCAGCACTTCCGAGGGGTGACGCACCCGGCGCCATGCCAGGTCGGTAATGTGCAGCAGGCCATCGATACCACCCAGGTCGACGAAGGCGCCGTAGTCGGTGATGTTCTTGACCACCCCCTTGACGATGCTGCCTTCCTTGAGCGCCGCGAGCAACGCATCGCGCTCTTCACCGACGCTCGCTTCGAGAACGGCGCGGCGTGAGACCACCACGTTGTTGCGCTTGCGGTCGAGCTTGATGACCTTGAATTCGTAAGTCTTGCCTTCGTACGGCGTGGTGTCCTTGACCGGACGCATGTCGACCAGCGAGCCCGGCAGGAAAGCGCGGACACTGTTGGTCATCACCGTCAGCCCGCCCTTGACCTTGCCGGTGATGGTGCCGGTGACGAGCGAACCGTCGTTCAGAGCCTGCTCGAGCGCATTCCACGCGGCGACACGTTTGGCACGGTCGCGCGACAGACGAGTTTCACCGAAACCGTTCTCGAGCTGTTCGATGGCCACCTGGACGAAATCGCCGACCTTGACTTCGAGTTCGCCCTTGTCGCTCAGGAATTCATCAATTTCAATGTAGCTCTCGGACTTGAGGCCGGCATTGACCACTACAAAGTTCTGGTCAATGCGCACGACTTCCGCGGTGATGACCTCTCCGGGACGCATTTCCTGACGCCCGAGGCTCTCTTCGAAAAGTTCGGCAAAGCTTTCTTGCATGGAGGGATTGGCTGACATATGTGTTGAGTTACCTAACCGCAATACTGCGGGGTGAGTTGAAAACGATCACCAGTCCCGGCCACTCCGGAAACCTCACCCACACGGGAAGGAAGGACACTGCCCCGGCAGACCCTGCTGCAAGCTGCGGTCATGCCGAACGACAGGTCGAACTGGTGACACCTCTGGCAAACGGCGGTTGCCGTTTTACCCTACTTTCGGAACCTTGTTGACCCAGTCCAGCACCTGTGCCACCGCTGTTTCAATGGTCAGGTTCGTCGTGTCGAGCAATTCAGCATCCGCACTCTGCTGCATCGGAGCGACGCTACGTTGGCTATCCCGTTCGTCGCGCTCGCGCAGATCCAGCGAGAGGGCTGCAATACTAGCAGCCATTCCTTTTTCGATCAACTGCTTATGACGCCTCCAGGCACGCATCTCGACGCTGGCGGTGAGGAAGATCTTGGTCAGGGCGTCGGGAAACACCACCGAGGCCATGTCGCGACCATCGGCGACCAGTCCGGGTGGCCGCCGGAAAGCCCGCTGCCTGAACAGCAGCGCGGCCCGCACGGCGGGAAGCGCGGCCACTCGCGAGGCAGCGGCGGAAATTTCCTCGCTACGGATGGCGTCGGAAACCTCTTCGCCGGACAGCATGATCGACGCCCCGGCGAATACGACATCCAGGTCAGCAGCGATGGCCGCCACCCCGGTTTCGTCATCGACGCCGATCCCTGCCCGCCCGGCAGCCAGCGCGGTGAGGCGGTACAAGGCGCCGGAATCGAGGTAGTGCCAGCCCAGCGCCTGGGCGACGCGCGTGGCAATCGTTCCCTTTCCGGAAGCCGAGGTGCCATCGATGGCAATCACCGGCACGCCCCGGCTGACCTCGGCAAAGCGCGCGAAGTAGTCGGGAAAGGTCTTGCCCACGCTCTGCGGGTCGTTGATGCGCAAGGGTGTGCCGAGCGCCGCCAGCGAGAAGCACATGGCGATGCGGTGGTCGTCGTAGGTGTCGATCGCTGCCGGATGCAGGAACTGCCCGGCGCCTGGCGGGTAGACGCGAATGAAGTCGTCACCGGCCTCGACACGCACGCCGAGCTTGCGCAACTCGGTGGCCATCGCGGCGATGCGGTCGGTTTCCTTGACGCGCCAACTGGCAATGTTGCGCAAGGTGGTCGGCCCCACCGCAAACAGGGCGGTGGTCGCCAGCGTCATGGCCGCGTCCGGGATGTGATTGCAATCGAGGCTGATGCCGCGCAGCGTTCCCGTTCCGGCGACCGGCGCCGAGGCCTCGATCCAGTTGTCTCCTGACGTGACTTGCGCGCCCATCGCGGTCAATGCCTCGGTAAAACGCACATCGCCCTGGATCGAGTTCAGACCCACCCCCTCGACACGCAGCGGCCCGCCGCCAATCGCGCCAAGGGCCAGAAAATACGACGCCGACGAGGCATCGCCCTCGACATGCACCACCCCAGGCGAGCGATAGCCGCTGTCCGCCGGCACGGTGAAGCGCCGCCAGCCGTCGCGCCGCACCTGAACGCCGAAACGAGCCATGCTCGCCAGTGTGATCTCGACGTAAGGTCTGGAGATCAGTTCCCCGACCACCTCCACGCTGGTTTCGACGCCGAGCAGCGGCAGCGCCATCAGCAGGCCGGTCAGGAACTGACTCGATACGTCACCGCGCACACTGACCACGCGTCCCGGCAGCAGCGCCGGTGGACGAATCGCCAGGGGAGGAAAGCCTGCGCTACCCACGTAGCTGATGTCGGCACCGAGTTGACGCAACGCATCGACGAGGTCGCCGATCGGTCGTTCGTGCATGCGTGCGACGCCGGCCAGCCGGTAATGCCCGCCGGCCAGGGCCAGCACCGCGGTCAGCGGCCGGAAGGCGGTGCCCGCGTTGCCCAGAAAGAGCTCGCTCGTGCGGACCGGGAAGCGCCCGGCGACACCGCTGATGCGAAAGTCGTTGCCGGCCCCCGGCTCGACACCGATGCCGAGGGTCCTGAGCGCATCGAGCATGCGCGCCGTATCGTCGGACAGCAGCAGGTCGCGCACCTCGGTCTCGCCCTCTGCCAGCGCCGCCAGCAGCAGAACCCGATTGGAGATACTCTTCGAACCCGGCAGTCGAACCGTTCCGCGCGCCGAAAGCAACTGCGGCAGGTCGATGAAGTCCACGCTCATTCGCCTGCCCTGCTCTCGGCCCACGCACGCCGCGCGGTCCTGGCGACATTGAAGGTCGCCTCCAGGCTGGCCCCGTCGGCACGCTGCAGGGCATCGCGCAACTCGTCGAGCTGCGTCCGGTAGCGGTCGAGTTCGGCGAGCAGTGCCGTCCGGTTGGCCAGGCAGATGTCGCGCCACATCTCCGGATGGCTGGCGGCGATGCGCGTGAAGTCGCGAAAGCCACTGGCCGCAAAAGCGAAGAGCAGGTCACGATTGTCGCGCCGCGCCAGTTCATCTACCAGCGCGAAGGCCAGCAGGTGCGGAAGGTGGCTGACCGCCGCAAAGACCTGATCGTGCTCGGCCGCGCTCAACTCCCGGATCACTCCGCCACAACACTCCCACGCCGAGCGTACGCGGGCAATGCTCTGCGGACTGTTTTCCGGCAAGGGCGTCAGCACCACCTGCTTCTGGCGATAGAGATCGGCCCGGGCAGCGAGTGCACCGCTGTTTTCAGCGCCGGCGATGGGATGCGCGGGAACGAACTGCCCGAGCCGGCCGGCAAAGTGAAGGCGCGCGGCGGCAACGACGTCTTCCTTGGTGCTGCCGGCATCCGTGACCACCGTCTGCGGCCCAAGATTGGGTGCGACGCGGGCCATGATTTCCGGTGTCGTGCCGACCGGCGTGGCGATCAGCACCAGATCGGCATCCGACACCTCCTGCCCGAGATTGAAACCGGCGCGGTCGAGAATGCCGAGTTCAAGCGCCTGCGTCAGCGAACCCAGCCGACGCCCGAAACCGACGACCTCTCCGACCTGTCCGGCAGCCTTGAGTGCCAGAGCGAAGGAGCCCCCGATCAGGCCGACGCCGAAAACGACGACCTTGCCGAACAGCGGCGTGTCGCTCACGCCAGGAACCCTGCGCAACGGTTCATAGCGACCCCTCGAGCGCGGCCAGGAAGCGCGCGCATTCGCTTTCGGTACCGATTGTCACGCGCAGCCATTCCGGCATGCCATAGGCCGCGATCGGGCGAACGATCACGCCCTGCTTGAGCAGATTCTGGTTGACCTGCGGTGCGTCGGCGACTCTGAAGGTCACGAAGTTGCCGTGCGAGGGAATGTGCGTGCAGCCCAGCCGCTTCAGCCCGGCGACGATCTGTTCCATGCCTGCCCGGTTCAGCGCGTAGCTGGTGGCGACGAACGGGTGATCGTCGAGCGCGGCCGCGGCCGCGGCGAGCGCGAGATTGTTGCAGTTGAAAGGCTGCCGGACGCGATTCAGGAGATCGGCGATCTCGGCCGAGGTCAGCGCATAGCCGACGCGCAGGCCCGCCAGGCCGTAGATCTTGGAGAAGGTGCGGGTAATCACCAGATTCGGCATCGTCGCCAGCCAGGCGGTGGTGTCCACGCGCTCGGCGGGAGGCAGGTACTCGTTGTAGGCTTCGTCAAGCACGACGATGACATCGCCTGGAAGCGACTGCAGAAACGCCCGGAGTTGCGGATACGGCACGAAGGTGCCGGTCGGGTTGTTGGGATTGGCAATCCAGATCAGCCGCGTATCGGGTCTGATCGCCGCCCGCATCGCGTCGAGGTCATGGCCGTGATCGCGCGCGGCGACGGCAATCGGTTCGCCGCCGGCGGCCAGCGTGGCCAGCGGATAAACGGCAAAGGCGTACTGCGCAAATATCGCCGAACGGCCCGGCGCCAGAAAGACGCGGGCGACCAGATCGAGCACGTCGTTCGACCCGTTACCGAGGACGAGTTGTTCCATCCCCAGGCCGGTGCGTTCGGCCAGCGCCTGCTTGAGCGCAAAATCATCCGGGTAACGCGCCAGCCCGCCGATCGCCTCATGAACGGCCGCGCGTGCTTTGGGACTCATGCCCAAGGGATTCTCGTTGGACGCCAGCTTGACGATCTGCTCGACGGCAAGACCCATCTCACGTGCCAGCTGAGTGATCGGCTTGCCCGGTTGATAGGGCGAAATGGCCCGGATATACGGTAGCGACTGCTCGTGAATTGCCATCAGCGATCCTCGAAAAAACCCGTCCGCTCAGTAGGCGGCCATCGGATAGGAGCCCAGCAGCTTCAGGTAGGGTGCGCGGCGGGCGAGTTCAACGAGCGCCGTCCGAACCGGTGCATCGTCGCTGTGGCCGTCGATATCGACGAAGAAAACATATTCCCAGAGCGTGTGCCGTGCCGGCCGGGACTCCAGCCGGGTCATCGAAACCCCGGCATCGGACAGCGGCGCCAGCAACTTGCCGAGGGCGCCGGTCTGGTTGTGCGCCGACATCACCAGCGAGGTCTTGTCACGTCCCGAGGGCCCGGCATCGTGGCGGCCAAGGACGACGAAGCGGGTGGTGTTGTTCGGTTCATCCTCGATGTTGCTCGCCAGTTCGGGCAGATGGTAGCGCTCGGCCGCCGCCTGGCCGGCAATCGCCGCCGCACCCGCCTCGGCGGCGGCAAGCTGCGCCGCCTGGGCGTTGCTCCCGACCGGGATGCGCTGCGCCAAAGGCAGCGAGCGGTTCAGCCACTCGTGGCATTGCGCCAGCGACTGCGCGTGCGAATAAACCTTCTTCACCGCGCCAAGGGCAAGCTCGTTCGACAGCAGGTGCTGATGGATGCGCAGCAGCACCTCGCCGCAGATCTTGAGCGGCGTCGTCAGCAGCAGATCGAGGGTACGTCCGATGGCGCCTTCGGTCGAGTTTTCGATCGGGACCACCGCGTAGTCGGCATGACAGGCCTCGACTTCGCGGAAGACATCGTCGATCGAGATCTGCGGCATCAAGCGTGCCGCGTGTCCGAAGTGCTTGGTTGCGGCGCCTTCCGAGAAGGTGCCGAGCGGCCCCAGGAAAGCGATCCCCAGCGGTTTTTCGAGCGACAGGCAGGCCGACATCACTTCCCGGAAAAACCAGGTCACACTCTCGTTTGACAAGGGTCCGCGGTTGCTTCCCTGGATTCGCTGCAGGACCTGCGCTTCACGCTCCGGGCGGTAGATGAAGCCGGCCTCGCCGTGGCGCGCCTTGATCTCTCCGACCTGCTGCGCATATCTGGCCCGCTGATTCAGCAACTCCAGCAACTGCCCGTCGAGCGTGTCGATCTGCTGCCTGACGACAGAGAGCTCGCGCAGGAGATCGTCGTTCATCGCCGCCGGTCCACAGCGCGCAACCGGACGGTCGCCGACCCGGCGGTCCACCGCACGGCGAGCTTCGATCGACCAGGCATCATTCGCCGCCCGGGTCGGCTTCGGGCGTCTCGGCCAACGACTGCCCGGGTGACTCGGCCTCGTCTTCGGTCTCGATGACTTTTTCCAGGCCGGCAAGCTTTTCACCGGCGTCGAGGGCGATCAGCGTCACCCCCTGGGTGGCTCGACCGAGTTCGCGAATCTCGCGCACGCGCGTGCGGATCAGCACCCCGCCGGTGGTGATCAGCATGATTTCGTCGTCGTCACGTACCAGCCGGGCGGCCACTACCTTGCCGTTGCGCTCGCTGGCGGCGATGGCGATGACCCCTTGCGTGCCTCGCCCGGAATGCCGGAAATCGGCCAGCGCCGTGCGCTTGCCGAACCCGTTCTCGGTGGCCACCAGAACGGTCTGCTGATCGTTGTCGGCGACCAGCAGCGACAACACCTTCTGCTGCTCGGCCAGGCGCATGCCACGTACGCCGCGCGCCGTGCGCCCCATCGGCCGCACGTCCTCTTCGTCGAACCACACGGCCTTGCCGGCATCGGAGACGAGGACCACGTCCTGCGCGCCGTTGGTGATCTCGACGCCGATCAGGACGTCATCCTCGTCGAGCGCGACGGCGATGATGCCGGCCTTGCGAGGATTGGAGAAATCGGACAGCGGCGTCTTCTTCACCGTCCCGTTGGCGGTGCACATGAAGATGTAGCGATCCTCGGCGAACTCCTTGACCGGCAGGATGGCGCTGATCTTCTCGCCGTCCTCGAAGGGAAAGAGGTTGACGATCGGCTTGCCGCGACTGGTACGCGTCCCCTGCGGCACTTCATAGACCTTGAGCCAATAGACCCGCCCACGGTTGGTGAAGCAGAGGATGAAATCGTGGGTGTTGGCGACGAACAGGTGATCGACGAAATCGTCGGCTTTCATCGCCGCCGCCTGTTTGCCGCGCCCGCCTCGCTTCTGCGCGCGATAGTCGGCAAGTGGTTGCGACTTGATGTAGCCGGTGTGCGACAGAGTCACGACCATGTCGAGAGGCGTGATGAAGTCCTCGATGCCGAGATCCTGCGTGTGCGTGACGATTTCTGAGCGACGCTTGTCACCGAACTGGGCGCGGATTCCGGTCAGTTCGGCAACGATCATCTCGGTGATTCGTTCCGGGCGGGCCAGGATGTCCATCAGGTCACCGATGCGCTCCAGCAGTTCCGCGTAATCGGCTACGACCTTGTCGCGTTCGAGGCCGGTCAGCCGCTGCAGTCGCAATTCGAGGATCGCTTGCGCCTGCGCTTCCGACAGCAGGTAGCCGTTCTGCGACAGCCCGAACTCAAGACCCAGGCCTTCCGGGCGCGTCGCATCGAGCGCAGCGCGAGCCAGCATCTCGGCCACCGTCGGCGAGGTCCAGAGTCTCGACATCAGCCCGCGGCGTGCGTCGGCCGGCGTCGGTGAAGCCTTGATCAGGGCGATGATCTCATCGACATTGTCGAGCGCCACCGCCAGGCCTTCCTGGATGTGCGCCCGCTCGCGGGCCTTGCGCAATTCGAAGACCGTGCGCCGGGTCAGGACCTCGCGCCGATGCCACAGAAAACACTCGAGCATCTGCTTGAGATTCAGCAGCCGCGGCTGACCATCGACCAGCGCGACCATGTTCATGCCGAAAGTGTCCTGGAGCTGGGTCTGCTTGTACAGGCAGTTGAGCACCACCTCGGCGACTTCGCCGCGCTTGAGTTCGATCACCACGCGCATGCCGGACTTGTCCGACTCGTCGCGCAGATCGGAAATCCCGTCGATCCGCTTCTCGTTGACCAACTCGCCGATCTTTTCGAGCAAAGTCCGCTTGTTCACCTGGTACGGCAGTTCATCGATGATGATCGCCTGCCGGTTACCCCGGTCGATATCCTCGAAATGAATCTTGCCACGCATCAGCACGCGACCGCGCCCGGTTCGGTAACCCTCGCGGACCCCGCCGACGCCGTAGATGATGCCTGCCGTCGGAAAATCCGGAGCGGGCAGCAGATCGATCAGCTCGTCGACCGTGGTTTCGGGATTGCTCAGCAGCGCCAGACAGGCATCCACCACCTCGCTGAGGTTGTGCGGTGGAATGTTGGTCGCCATGCCCACGGCAATGCCCGACGAACCGTTGATCAGCAGGTTCGGAATCCGCGACGGCATGACCAGCGGCTCTTTCTCCGAACCGTCGTAGTTGGGCCCGAAATCGACCGTCTCCTTGTCGATGTCGGCGAGCAGCTCGTGCCCGATGCGCGCCATGCGCACCTCGGTGTAACGCATCGCGGCGGCGTTGTCGCCGTCGACCGAGCCGAAGTTGCCCTGCCCATCGACCAGCATGTAACGCAGAGAAAAATCCTGCGCCATACGCACGATGGTGTCATAGACCGCCGTGTCGCCGTGCGGATGGTATTTACCGATGACATCGCCAACGATCCGCGCCGACTTCTTGTACGGCTTGTTCCAGTCGTTCGACAACTCGTGCATGGCAAACAGAACGCGCCGATGCACCGGCTTCAGGCCGTCGCGCGCGTCCGGCAGGGCGCGCCCGACGATCACGCTCATGGCATAGTCGAGATACGATCGACGCATCTCGTCTTCAAGGCTGATCGGGAGTGTTTCTTTGGCGAAAGCTTCCATCTTCTTTCCGCTGGCGACGCGACTGGGGCGGGAATGTCGTCGTCTTGATCAAGCCGCCTATTCTAGCACGCTGGCGAATCCCTCGGGCGCACCGCCGAGCGCATTGCCTCGGTGATCGCATCAGGCAATCCAGAGTTCGCAACCGATCCTCAAGGTAGTTGCTGCTGTTGGGCTTCAGCTACATGCCACGCCGGCCAACGCGAAATATGCGGTCTAGCAAGGAGTCCCCAGAAGACCTCCGCCAGACCATGACCATCGCCCGCTCATCGACGCATGTCGGTCCTCGATCAACACCGCCCAGTGATCTCCGGGCGTGGCACATGCCGTTCCCGATGCGGGATAACCCGCCGACAGCGGTATCGCATCATTCGTCCGCCTGCCCTTCGTCGACCGAGGCTTCCCCGTCGCATTCTTCTTCCTGAATAAAGTCGATTTGCCCGCGCCCCGGCGAGGCGGGTCATGCGCACGGCAAGATCGCGTGCCGTCGGTTGCTTCCGCATGTCCGCCATCGACGGCTCGGTGAATCAGGTCCTGAAATAGGCTGTCTGCTGGCGCAGTTGCCCGGCCATGACTTCGAGCTGGTGGGCGTTGTCGGCGTTGCCGCTCATCGTCGCGGTCGTTTCCTCGGCCATCCGGGCAATCTGTTCGACATGCCGGGCAATGTCGCCTGCGGCGGCGGCCTGCTCGCCCGCGGCGTTGGCCACCTCGCGCGCACGTGCCAGCGAGTCGGCGGCCTGGACGTCGATCAGGTCGAGCATCGAGGCCGCCTCGCGGACCAGATCGAGGCTGCGGCCGGCCTGCGGCACGGCGGCCTCGATGCCGGTGACGGCAAGGCTGGTCTCTGTCTGAATCTGCTCGATCGTGTTCGCGATCTGGATCGTCGCCTGCGTCGTACGTTCGGCGAGCTTGCGCACCTCGTCGGCAACGACGGCAAAACCCCGCCCCTGTTCGCCGGCGCGCGCCGCTTCGATCGCCGCGTTGAGCGCCAACAGGTTGGTCTGGTCGGCGATCTCCTTGATCACGTGCGCGATGCCGCCGATCTCCTGCGAGCGCCGCAGCAGCCCCTGCACCTGCGTCGCCGATCCCCCCACCGTCAACACCATCGACTCGATCTCGCTGGCCGCGCGATGGATGACGGCAACGCTCTCATCGGCCAGGCCGGCGGTGCGCTTCGAGTTGGCCTCGGTCTGCTGTGCCTGGGCGGAGACCTCGTTGATGCTGACCGTCATTTCCTCGATCGACGCGGCCGTCGCGGCGGTTGCCTCGGCCTGCCCGCCGGCCGCCCGGCTGACTGCGGCGGCGGTGGTGGACAAGGCTTCGGCATTGTTCGAGAGCGACTGCGCGGCGGCGTCGATACTGCGGAAGACTTCGCTCAGCCGGCCCTGCATGCGCTGCATGGCCATCAACAGGCTGTCGGTAAAGCGCGTGTCGGCGACCACCGGCGTGGCCAGGTCGCCGGCGGCGATGCGTGCCGTCGCCGCCGCGGCGTACGCCGGTTCACCACCGAGCTGGCGCAGGACGCCCCGGGCGAGCCGCCAGGAAATCACCGCGATCAGGACCAGCAGGGCCATGGCAATGCCGCCGAGGATCAGCGTTTCGCGACGGAACGTGGCGTCGACGTCGTCGATGTAGATGCCGGTGCCGACCACCCAGTTCCATGGCGCAAAAAGCGCGGCATAGGAGAGTTTTGGCTCGGGGATGTCCGAACCGGAGCGGGGGAACCAGTAGTTGACGTAGCCACCACCGGCCTGAGCGGCGGCGACCAGTTCCTGGATCAGGAAGGTGCCTTTGGCATCCTTCATCTCCTTCTTGTTCTGACCCTCGAACTCCGGTTTGGTCGGCAGCAGGAAGTAGACGTGGTTGGTATCGAAGCCGAAAAAGTAGTCGGTTCCGGCATAGCGCAGGTCACGCAGCGTGGCGATCGCCGCGAGCCGGGCATCGGCTTCCGGTAGCACGCCGCGCGTCGAGAGCTGGTGAAAGTGGCTGACGATGCCCACCGCGACCTCGACAAGATTGCGCGTCTTCAGTTTGCGGTCCTCGAGCAGATTGCCCTTCAGATTGACCAGGGCGACGATACAGAGCACCGCCAGGCCGATCAAGGTGAGCAACGCGAGGGCCGTCAACCGGAACCGCACGCCGATCGGTGTATTGTTGGTGCTCATGGTTTCCCTCCGGAGCCGGTAGCGGGGCCATTCACCGGCGGTCTTGGTTGTCCCTCTGCATGTCCTTAGTATCTGCCCTTCCGCGAAGCGCGGCAATCGGAAATTGCTGCTGCGCGCCGTTTTGCGGAAACACCGGCGGCCCTCGGTCCCGCCCTGTCCGGCGACGCCGCTCACATGATGCGCGCGCCGTCGACGGAAGCACACTGCGATTCCGGCCAAGCGTATTTGACCCGCCGGCGAGAAGCCCGGATACTGCGCCGTTGGCCCCCCCACGCTGCTGCACCCTTCACTCATATTCATGCAGGCACGCACCCCGCCCGGTTTCACCGCTTTTTTCGTGATGGTCGTGCTCTGCGCGACCTGGGCTTACCAGCAGGTGACGATCAAGGTCGCCGGCGAAGGCATCAGCCCGATTCTGCAAGCCGGACTGCGTTCGGCGATCGCCCTGGGGCTGCTTGCCGGCTGGGCGTACTGGCGACGGCTGCCGCTACGCGACGACGATGGCAGCCGGCGTCCCGGGCTGCTCGCCGGGCTGCTGTTCGGGATCGAATTCGTCTTCATCTACGTCGGACTGTCCTACACCACGGCTTCGCGGATGATCGTCTTTCTCTACACTGCTCCGTGCCTGACCGTGCTCGGGCTGCACTGCTTCGTTGCTGGTGAGCAACTGCGCTGGCGGCATCTGGCTGGCGTCGCCCTCGCCTTCGCCGGCATCGTGTTCGGTTTCGCCGGCGACAGCGGTACCCGGCCAGAGGCCTGGATCGGTGACGGGCTGGGCCTGCTCGCGGCGCTCGGCTGGGCGACGACGACGGTGCTGATCCGTGCCAGCCGCCTGGCGACGATCAGCGCCACCAAGGTGCTGTTCTACCAGCTCGCCGCTTCGACGGCGCTGCTGCTGCCGCTGTCGACGCTGCTCGGGGAGAGCGGCGTCACGGCGCTGAACGTGCCGATCGTTCTGGCGCTCGCCTACCAGGGCGTGATCGTCGCCTTCGCCAGCTATCTCACCTGGTTCTGGCTGCTCACCCGCCACCTTGCCGGGCGGCTGATGGTCTTTTCCTTCCTGACCCCGCTTTTCGGCGTCGCTTTCGGCGTGCTGTTCCTGGGCGAGCGGTTGACCCCCAGCTTCATCGTCGCGGCAGTCTGTGTCACGCTGGGGATCGTGCTGGTCAATCTGCCTGCCAGCCGGCAAGCGGCAGCGGAATCGCCGGAGTAGCCACGGCGGCAGGTGGTTTTCCTGCGAGCGTCGTTTGTCGGACCCGCCGCCGTTCCGGCCGGGCTCACCACCAGCCTTCGAATTGCAGGCCGATCGTCGAACCCTGGTTACCGCCGGCGAAGATGCCGTTCGCGGCGGTCGAGGCGACGGCGGTATTCGTCGAACTGTTGGCCGCCAGCGCCGCGGCATCGTTCCAGCGCGCGTAGGTGTAGAAGAAGCGCAACTCGGGACGCGACCAGAAGCCTCTGGCCATGGCCAGCGTCGGCGCGACGGTGAGCTTGGTCAGGTTGCGTGTCGCGCCGGCGCTCGGCTTGACCCGGTCATGCCCCAGTTCGCCCTGTAGCTTCCAGTGCTCAGTAAGGCCGTAGGTCAGGCGGCCGCCCGCCGAGATCCAGCTCTGGTCGCCCGTGGGTGACTCGTCTTTCTGGAATACGCCGGTCAACATGCCGCCGAGCTTCGGCGTCATCTGGGCGTAGATGCCTTCGACGACGCGCCAGCGTTTGTCGGCGGTGGTATTGGCGAGTGGCCCGGTGCTGCCGAGCCCGGTTCCCGGTCCGACCCCGTACTGCACGGCGAACTTGTTCCAGCCGTCGCCGAGAAGGTTGCTCTGGCGGTGTTGCACGGTCAGCGACCAGCCGGAGTCGCCACCGGTGGCGACATGGCCGGATGCGGGAATCACGCTCAGGCCGAATTCGAGCTCGCCATGAGGATTGGCCTTGAGGCCGCGCACCTGGAAATCGTAGCGGTCGGCCTTGATCGGCTGGTCCTGGCTGTCCTCACGAAAAAAGGCCAGGCTGACCTGGACACCGCCGATGGCGACATCCTCGATACCGCCGCCGAGTCCCTGCGGATTCCAGTAGAAAAAATCATTGATGTGGATGTCTTCGCGCTTGTAATAGCGCCGTCCGGCCCACACCGCCCCGCCGTTGAGCAGGGAGAGCTTCTCGGCGGCAACGTAGGCCTGGGCGACGCGAGTATCGGTGCCGTGGTCGCCGGCGTTGTAGGCCGTCGCGTGGTTCAGGCTGAACATGACGTTCGCACTGAGGGTGGCGCCGTCGGCAAAACTCGCCAGTTGCTTGCCGACAAACAGTTCGCCGTAGACCTCGCACTCGTTGCCGAGGCGGTACTTGGCTTGCGAACCGGCCAACTGGAAGCAGGCGGCCCGGCTTCCTTCGGAGTTGAGTCCGCTGAGCGCACGCAGATAGCCGGCAACGACGAGATCCCTGGCAAATTTGGGCGCCAGCTCGAGCGGGATTTCCGGAGCCTCGACGCCGCCGACGTCGGTTTCGACGACCTTCGTGCCACTCGCCTCGGCGGCGGCTGACTGGCCGCACGGCAGGACGACCAGAAGGACGCTGAGCAGGGAGAGCGAAGAGCGGCGGCTCAGGGGTATTTGGCGCATGGTCGGATCCTTCCTTTTACGAAATTCGGGCGTGAGATGCCCCCTGCCGGGCCCGGCATCGTCATGGGGGTGCTGCTTTTGGGAGGCTGGAGGAGAGGATCTCCCCTCGCCCGCTGCGACGGGCTAGGCGGCTACGGCCCCATTTGCGGGCAAGGGCTTCTTGAGCACGATCAGGACCAGGGCGGTGAGCAGCGTGCCAACGGCGATGGCGCCGACGTAAGGCAACAACTGCCCGACGGCGTTGGGAATCGCCAGCACGAAGATGCCGCCGTGCGGTGCGTGCAGGGTGCAACCGAAGATCATCGACAGCGCGCCGGTGGTCGCCGCGCCGGCCACACAGGAGGGAATCACGCGCAGCGGATCCTTGGCCGCGAACGGGATCGCGCCTTCGGTGATGAACGAGATGCCGAGTACCGCGGCGGCCTTGCCGGCAATCTGTTCGTCGGCCGAGAAGCGGTTCCTGGCGAGGAAGGTGGCGAGCGAGATGCCCAGCGGCGGCACCATGCCGGCAGCCATGACCGCGGCCATCGGCATGAAAGTGTTGCTCGCCAGCAGGCCGACGCCAAAGGTGTAGGCTGCCTTGTTGATCGGTCCGCCCATATCCACCGCCATCATGCCACCGAGCAGCAGGCCGAGCAGCACGGCGTTGGTGCCGCTGAGGCCCTGCAGGAACCGGGTGAGCCCCTCCATGATCGCGCGTGCCGGACTGCCGACGACATGGATCATCAGCAGGCCGACCACCAGCGTGGCGAGCAGCGGAATCAGCAGCACCGGCTTGAGGCCTTCGAAATGTGCCGGCAGGTGGATGTGGTCGCGCAGATAGCGGGCGATGTAGCCGGCAATGAAACCGGCGACGATGCCACCCAGAAAACCGGCCTGCAACTGGCTGGCCAGCATGCCGCCGACCAGACCCGGCGCGAGACCGGGCCGGTCGGCGATGGAGAAGGCGATGAATCCGGCGAGTACCGGAATCATCAGCGCGAAGGCCGCACCACCGCCGATGTCCATCAGACTGGCCGCCAGGGTGCCCTTTTCCTTGAAGGCCTCAATGCCGAAGACGAAGGAAAGCGCGATCACCAGCCCGCCGGCGACGACGATCGGCAGCATGTAGGAAACCCCGGTCAGCAAATGCTTGTAGGCCCCGGCCGGCTTCTCCGGCGTGCGCTCCTCGGCGTGCACCGCCGCGCGCAGCTGCGCCGCTCCACTTGGCGCGGGCAACGCCAAAGCCTCCTGCAGGACCTTGTCGGTTTCCTTCAGCGCACGGCCGACCGAGGTTTCATGCACCCGCTTGCCGGCGAAGCGGCTGGTATCGACGTGCGTGTCGGCGCCGATGATGACCACGTCGGCAGTGGCGATTTCCTCGGCGCTGAGCGTGTTCCTGGCGCCCACCGAGCCCTGCGTTTCCACCTTGATCCTGTAGCCATGCCTGGCGGCGGCCTTCTTCAGCGCTTCGGCGGCCATGAAAGTGTGCGCGATGCCGGTCGGGCAGGCGGTGATGGCGACGATCCTCCTGATGTCGCCACTGGCGTCATCGACCTGGGCTATGGCAGTGGCGGCGACCGTCGGTGCCGCAGCCACCGCCCCGGGTTCAGGCCGGCGCTCGGTGCGGATGCCGATCAGGGCCAGGGCGGCGTCGAGCACCGCTTGTGGTTCGCGGATCGCCGTGCTGGTGCTGGTTTCATACACCGTCTTGCCGGCAAAGCGGGTCATTTCGACGTGCGTGTCGGCGGCGAGGATGAGCAAAGTTGCTTGGGCGAGATCGGCCTCGTCGAGGATGTCCCTGGCGCCGGCAGCGCCCTGGGTCTCGACGCGGATGCTGTGGCCCATCAGCGCGGCGGTTTTCTTGAGGGCCTCAGCGGCCATGTAGGTGTGAGCGATGCCGGTGGGGCATGCGGTGACTGCGATGATCCTTGCCATGTCTAGCGACTCCCTGTTGATTGGCTCGATGCCGGCGACTGTCCTGCAGCAGCGGCGATCTGGCGTACCGTGACCTGGGCCATGAATGACTCGATGATTGCCGCCGCCGGCAGTCGCGGCCCGATCTGGGTCAGCGCGCCGAGGGCGCTGGCCGTGGCCAGACGCGCGCAGTCGGCCAGTGACCAGCCGCGCAGGCTGCCGGCGATGAAGCCGGCCAGCATTGCGTCGCCGGCTCCGACCGTGGTCTTGACCGTCACCTCGGGCGGAATGGCGTGCAGGCACGCATCGGCGGTGACGAATAGCGCGCCGTCGCGGCCCATCGACACCAGCACGCAAGCGAGGCCGCTCCCGAGCAGCGCGCGCGCCGCATGGATCACCGCCGCCTGGTCTGGCAGCGGTGTATCGACGAGCTCCTCGAGTTCGGCGAGGTTTGGTTTGATCGCCCAGGGCGCCGCGGCGATACCCTCGCGCAGCGCTTGACCGCTGCTGTCGAGCAGCACGCGCTTGCCCGCCATCTTGAGGCGGCGGATCAGATCCGGGCAGTAGGCGGCGGGAACGCCGGCGGGGACACTGCCGGAGATCACGAAGCAGTCGTGGTCGGCGAGCAGTGCATCGATCCGCCGTGCCAGTTCGGCGAGGTGTTCGGGCGCCGCCGCCGGGCCGGGAAAGTTGATGTCGGTGATCGAGGGCGTCACCTCGTCGATGATCTTGATATTGACGCGGTTGTTGCCCGGGATACGCACGAAGGCGTCGCTCATCGCCTTGCCGGAAAAAAGTTGTTCGAAGACGCCGGCGTTGTCGCGACCGAGCAGTCCGGTGACGGCGACGCGGCAACCGAGGTCAGCGAGAAAGGAAGCGACGTTCACTCCCTTGCCGCCGGGATCGGACTGCTCCCAGGCCACGCGGTTGACGCTCCCGGCGGCGAAGCCGGGAATGGCGACGCTCTGGTCGATGGCCGGGTTGAGGGTGATGGTGGCAATGCCGGGCATTGGATTCATGGTCGTATGCTCCTTCACAGGGCGCGCACTTCAGCGGCGGTCCGGCAGGCGAGCGCACGCTGCGCGAGCGCCCGCAGGTCGACCAGGGATTGAGCACGCAGGCGGGCCTTGATCGCCGCGACGCTGGGAATGCTCATGCTCAGTTCGGCGACGCCGAGGCCGGCGAGGATCATCGCGCCCTTCGGATCACCGGCCATGCCGCCGCATACCCCGACCCACTTTCCGGCGGCGCTGGCCGCCCTGACGGTCATGTCGATCATGCGCAGCACCGCCGGGTGCAGGGCGTCGGCCTGGCGCGCCAGGCTCGGATGCCCACGATCCATGGCCAGCACGTACTGTGTCAGGTCGTTGGTGCCGACCGAGAAGAAGTCGGCGTGTGCGGCGAGCTCCGGCGCCATCAGTACCGCCGAAGGCACCTCGATCATGATGCCGATGTCCACCGCGGCGGCCCCGAGTTCGCGGCGAACGTCTTCGGCGATGGCGCGCGCGGCAAGCAACTCTTCGACGGTGGCGATCATCGGGAACATGATCTTCACCGGGCCGGTCGCGGCGGCACGGTAGATGGCACGCAACTGCGGCCGAAAAAGGTCGGAGCGGGCGAGACACAGACGGATGCCGCGCACGCCGAGGAAAGGGTTGTCTTCGGCGGGCAGCGACAGGTATGGCACTTCCTTGTCGCCACCGATGTCGAGCGTGCGGATGATCAGTGGCAAACCGTTGAGGGCACGGGTCATCGCACTGTAGGCGATGAACTGCTCGTCTTCGCTCGGCGGCTCGGCGCGCTGCAGGAAGAGGAATTCGCTGCGCAGCAGACCAATGCCTTCGGCGCCGGCGGCCACCGCCTGTTCGGCTTCGCTGGCGCCGCCGATGTTGGCGACCACCTCGATGCGCTGGCCGTCGGTGGTGATCGCCGGTTGATAGCAGGCCAGCCGCTCGGCTTCGCGCAGCGCCTGCCACTGCAGCTGCACCTGGTGAGCCAGGTGCAGATCGCCGTCTCCCGGTTCCAGGTAGAGATTGCCGGCGTCGCCGTCGAGTATGCATACGCTGGCCTCGGGCTGATGCAGCACTGCGGGGCCGGCGCCGACGATGGCCGGGATGTCGAGCGAGCGGGCGATGATCGCGGTATGCGAGGTCGGGCCGCCGCCGGCGGTGCAGATGCCGAGAATCATCGCCGGGTCGAGGCGAGCGGTGTCCGACGGCGACAAGTCCTCGGCGACCAGGATCACCGGCATGGTGAAGGTACCAGGTTCTTCTTCCAGCGTGTCGGCGAGCAGGCGCAGCACCCGGCGCCCGACATCCTGGAGATCGACAGCACGCTCCTTGAGCAGTGTGTCGTCGAGCGACGCCACCTCCTGCGCCCGCTCGTCGATGCTCTGACGCCAGGCCCAGCCGGCACTGTGCCCGGCCTCGATCAGCCGTTGCGTCGCCTCGACCAGATCGGGGTCGTCAAGGAACTCCTCATGGGCGCGGAAGATGGCGGCACGCGCGGCGCCGCTGCGCGCCTTGACCTCGTCGTGCAGTTCGCGCAATTGCAGCCGGGCCGCGGCAATCGCCTGACGCAGGCGAGTCTCCTCTTGCACCGCGTCGTCGGCGGTCGCCGCGACGACGATCTTTTCGCGTCGGAAATGCCGCAGCGGACCGATCGCCACGCCCGGCGAGGCGGCGATGCCGGCGATCGCGCGCGCCTGCAGGCTCAGGGTCGGGGCGACAAGGTCTGGCGAGGGGCTCGCTTCCTCTGCGTCCTCAAGGCCATGCCTGACCGCCGCCGCCAGCGCCTCGAGCGCGGCGTCGGCATCGCTGCCACGCGCCATGATGCGGATGCCGGCCCGCGTTCCGGCGCCGAGCTTCAGCAGTGAGAGCAGGCTCTTGCCGTTGGCCACCTTGCTGATGTGGCGCACGCGCACCTCCGACTCGAAGTGCCTGGCGATATCGACAAATGCCGCTGCTGGCCGGGCATGCAGCCCGGCGGGGCCGGTCAGCGTGACATCGACCCATTTGGCAAAATCGTCGGCGACCTCACCCGGCGCGACGGCAACCGATCCGCTGTCGCGCGGCTGGGTCAGGCGCGCGATGATGTCCAGCGGATCACTGGTGGTAGCCAGACGGTGCACGGTCTGTGGGTCATCGAGCACATCGGTGAGGTTGGCGAGCAGCTCGATGTGTTCGTCAGAGCGGGCGGCGATGGCCACCACCAGATACACCGTTTCTCCCTGATGCCACTGCACGCCGTCGGGAAACTGGCTTACCGAGATGCCGGTCCGCAGGATCAGGTCGCGATCCCTGGGTAGTCCGTGCGGAATGGCAATCCCGTTGCCCAGATAGGTATTGGCCACCTTTTCACGTAACAGCATGCTGTCGATGTAACCCGGCTGCATGTTGCCGGCATCGACCAGCAGGTTGCCAGCGATGCGGATCGCCTCGGTCTTGTCGGGTGCCTGGGCGTTCAGGAGAATGTTCCCCTGGGTCAACTTGATCATCATTGCTTTCCTCGTGTCGCCCTGCTCCGGAGATGCCGGGGATGCGGGCTGGGGTGGTGGTCGGAAGCGCATCTGGCGCCATCGCGGTCGGTCACGACGGCTCAGCGCAAGTGATGCTGATTCCGGCGGCGCGGGCGGCGGCGAGCCCCTCGCCGGCCAGGCCGCGATCGACGATCCAGCGGCTGAGGGCGGCGAAGGGCACGATGGGCGCGAAGGACTGCTGGCCCCATTTGGCGCTGTCGCAGATCGCGCAAACGCCCTTGCTGTGGGCGATGACCGCGCGCTTGATCACCGCCTCGACGTGGTTGGAATTGGTCCAGCCCTGTGCGCAGGTAACACCGCCGGCACCCATGAAGAAGAGATCGATATCAAGGTTGGCGATCTGTGCCAGGGCAATCGGACCGACGGTGCTGAGCGCATTCTGATAGACCTCGCCGCCGATCAACTGCAGGTGATAGGGCGTGCGCCCGGCGAGTTCGCTGATGATGCTGATACCGTGGCTGACGATTTGGAGATGGGTGACCTGCGGCAGGCCCTGGCCGATCGCCCGTGCCATTTCGAAGGCCGTCGTGCCGGCATCCAGGTACACCGTCTGGCCGCTTTTCAGCAGTCGCGTCGCGGCGCGGCCGACCTGCTGCTTCTGCAGCGACGCCAGTTCCAGGCGTTGCGTGTATTCGACGTCGCGATTGAGCAGGACCGCTCCACCATGGACCCGGCGCAGGAGGCCGCGCGCCTCGAGTTCGGCCAGATCGCGGCGCACCGTCATCTCGGACAAGGCGAACTGTTGCGCCAGTTGCCGCGTGCGGCACTCACCGCGCGCCGACAGTTCGGACATGATCAACTCCAGCCGATGGTCGGCGAGATGCTCAGCCATGCGCGGGTTGCCTCCGAAGAGAGTCGTTCGATACGCTGACAGGAGAATTGAGACGGTTCGACATGGCTGCCCTTTCTGGTGATGTTCTGTTTCGGTCTTAAATGTTCGTTTGTGTTTGAATAGACCTCAGTATCGCACAATATCTAACATTTGCAAGATCTTTCTTGCGTTGCACGGAAGACGCGCGAAGCAAGCGAACGATTCCACAGAACGCGAGTCACCGAGTGGTCGGGATATCATTGGCCCATAATGGACGCGTGACGCAGGGACCCCGGGAGGCTTTGGCATGCAGATCATCAAGTGGATCGCCACGGCTTGCGTGGCGATCGCCTCGCTGGCCTTGCTGGCCGGACAGTTGGGCCTGTTCGCCGGCACTCCTCCCGGCGATCTGGGCGTGCGCGCGGGCAAACTCAAGCGACCGTCGGATACCGCCAACAGTGTGAGCAGCCAGGCATTGTTGTGGCCTGACCATCGCCAGCGCGATGCCGCACAGATCGCACCGCTGGCGCTGCGCGGCGATGGGCCGACCACGATGGCGAAGCTGAGCGCGCTGCTGCAGGCCGATCCGGACGTGATCATCGTTGACAGCCGGGTCGACTATCTGCGCGCGCAGTACACGACTCGACTCATGAAGTTCGTCGACGATGTCGAGTTCTGGTTCGACCCCGTGCAGGGTGTGGTACAGGTACGCTCGGCGTCGCGCGTCGGGAGTAACGATTTCGGGGTCAATCGCCGCCGCATCGAGGGATTGCGCGACAAACTCGCGTCCTCGTGACCGCGGTGTCAAGGTGATCGACGACAAGGGACGGAATGGCCGAAAGGAAACCTGACATGATTCTGTGGCGACGGCTGCCAGACGGATCACCTTTCGCGCAATGGCTGCTCCTTGCCGCAGCCCTGCTGCTTCTTGGCACGGTCATCGGCAGCAGTCTCTACTCGCAACACCAGTCCATCGATGCCCGCGAGCGTGAGCGGCTGGGCACGCAAGCCATCGTCGTCGAGGAGAACCTGGCTTCGCAACTCCTGGTGACCAGTCGCGTGCTCGATTCGATTCGCCTTGATCTGTCCAACCCGACGATGGAAGTCGGCCGTGAGGCAATGCTCGCCCGGCACCTGCAGGCGATGAGCAACGCCATGCCGGGGGTACGCACGATCGTGATCATGAACGCCGCCGGCACCGCGGTAGCCAGCAACCGTGCAGAGCTGGTCGGGCGCGACTTCAGCGACGGAGAGCGCTTTCAGGTCGTCCGCCGGAACGGGAATGCGGCCATGCTGTATGTCTCACCGCCCTTCAGGACGCCCCTCGGGGTCTACGCCATCAGCGCGGCGAAGATGCTCAGCGATGATCATGGCAGGTTCGCCGGAGTCATCCTGGCTATCCTCGACCCGGACTATTTCAGAACCCTCCTGAGTTCGATTCTCTACGCGGACGACATGCGGTCGTCGCTGATCCATAGCGATGGCAAAGTGGTGTTCAGGGTTCCCGACCCGCAGGGCATCGTCGGCATCGACCTCGCGGCAATGTCGAACGCCTTCTTCAACGCGCACATCAGGAGTGGCCAACCGGTCAACGAGTATGCAGGGGTCACCGCCTCGACCGGCGAGGACCGTCTGACGGTTCTGCGCACCATCCGGCCCGTAGAGGTGACGATGGACAAATCATTGGTGATTGCTGTCAGCCGCGAAGTGCCGGCGCTGTTCGCGGCCTGGCGCAGCGATGCGCTCGCACAGACCGGACTTTTCTGCCTGCTGTCCCTGGTCGCCACTCTTGGTCTGTATTTCCAGCTGCAACGCCGTGGCGCTTATGAACGTCTGGTAGCGATTCGCGAGGCCGAGCGCAAGCGTGCCGAACAGACGCTCCGGGAGCAGGCGCGCTTGCTTGCCGATTCGCAGGCGATTGCGCATATCGGCAGTTGGCGGGTTGATGCCGGCAAGGTGACATGGAGCGAGGAAGCCTGCCGCCTGCATGGCTTGCTGCCAGCAAGCAGTGACCCTCTGCCGTTCGAGCAATGGCTGGAGTCCTTGCACCCTGATGACCGACGGCCCATGCAGGACTGGTTTGCCGCCTGCCTGGCGGGCGATCGCATGCCCGGCCTGGAAATGAGAACCTGCCCGCAGCGCGGGGACATTCGTTGGCTGCTGATCTACGGCGGTCTGGAAGACCGGCCGGACGGCCAGCCTTTGCGCACCATCGGCACCGTTCAGGACATCACCGAGCGCAAACGCGCCGAAGGCGAGATTCACCGCCTCGCTCAGCTTTATGCTGCCCTCAGTCAATGCAACCAGGCCATCGTTCATTCCGCGAGCGAGGAAGAATTGTTGCCGCAAATCTGCCGCAACGCGGTGACCTTCGGGGGCATGAAAATGGCCTGGGTGGCGATGCTCGATCCGGTGAGCCAGCGAGTCATCCCGGCCTACGCGCATGGCGATGGCCTGGAGTACCTCGACGACATCCAGATTTCCATCGCCGCCGACGACCCACTGGGCATGGGGCCGACCGGCACCGCAATACGCGAGACTACAGCGGTGTGGTGTCAGGACTTTCTCGCCGACCCACGTACCGCCCCCTGGCATGCACGTGCCACCCGCTTTGGCTGGGCCGCTTCCGCCTCGCTGCCGCTGCAACACAATGGCGTGGTAACTGGCGCCCTGACGCTCTACGCCCCGACAGTAAACGCGTTCGACGAAGACACCCGCCAACTGCTGCTGGAAATGGCAAGGGATGTCAGCTTCGCGCTGGATGGCTTTGCCCGCGAGGCGGCACGCCAGGCCGCCAACGCAGCTCTGCGCGAGAGCGAAGAAAGGTTGCGCTTCGCTTTGCAGGCCAGCCATACGGGCGGATGGGCACTCGACCTGGTCGATCACACCGCCTATCGCACGCCGGAGCATGATCGTATCTTCGGCTACGCCTCACCACCGCCCGAATGGAGCTACGAAATCTTCCTCGAACACGTGCTGCCCGAGGACCGCCCGAAAGTCGATCGCCTGTTCCGGGAAGCGCTTTCGACACAGTCGGACTGGGACTTCGAATGCCGCATAAGCCGCACTGACGGAGCGTTGCGCTGGATCTGGGCGGCGGGCAAGCACCAGCATGACGCGCACGGCAGCGCGCGGCGAATGGCCGGAATCGTACAGGACATTACCGAGCGCAAGCAGGCCGAACTGCAGTTGCGCAAGCTGTCCCTGGCGGTGGAGCAAAGCCCGGAGAGCATTCTGATCACCGATCTCGATGCCCGAATCGAGTACGTCAACGAAAGCGGCCTCCGCAGCACCGGCTACACCCGCGACGAACTGATGGGCAGGAACCCCCGCATGCTGGGCGCCGGCAAGACCCCGCCGCAGACCTTTGTGGCCATGTGGAACGCGCTGACAAATGGTCAGGTGTGGAAAGGCGAGTTCTGCAATCAACGCAAGGATGGTCATGAATTCATCGAGTTTGCGATCATCTCGCCGCTGCGGCAGCCTGACGGAGCCATCAGCCACTATGTTGCGGTCAAGGAAGACATCAGCGAAAGAAAGCAACTCGCCGAAGAACTTGATCGCCACCGGCTGCATCTCGCGGATCTGGTGGAACAGCGAACGACCGAACTCGTTGCCGCGAGGCAGCAGGCCGAAGCGGCCAATCAGGCCAAGACCGCGTTCCTGGCGAACATGAGCCACGAGATCCGCACCCCATTGAACGCCATCATCGGTCTGACCCATCTCTTGCGGCGCGGTGGAGTCACGACTGAGCAGTCGGTTCGCCTGGACAACATCGACGCTGCCGGGCGGCATCTACTGTCACTGATCAACGACATTCTCGATCTGTCCAAGATCGAGGCCGGCCGGGTACAACTCGAAAGCACCGACTTCCATCTCTCCGCCATCCTCGACAACGTCGCCTCGATCATCGGCGACGCGGCACAGGCCAAGGGAATGCAGGTCGAGCTCGACTATGATGCCGTACCGATGTGGCTGCGTGGCGACCCGACGCGCTTGCGGCAGGCCCTGCTCAACTATGCCGGCAACGCCGTCAAGTTCGCCGAACGCGGCAGCATCGCCCTGCGCGCCAGACTTCTGGACGAGCGCCCCAGCGAACTGCTGGTGCGCTTCGAGGTTGCGGACAGCGGCTGCGGCATCACGCCCGAACAGATGTCCCGGCTGTTCCATGCCTTCGAACAGGCGGATACCTCGATCACCCGCAAGTTCGGCGGCACCGGCCTCGGGCTCGCCATCACCCAGCGTATAGGACAACTGATGGGCGGCGAAGTCGGCGCCGACAGCACGCCTGGCGTGGGTAGTACCTTCTGGTTCACCGCCCGCCTCCAACGCGGACGCGGGGTGATGCCGGCCATGACCAGGAGCGTGGAGCCGATCGATGCCGAGGCTCAGTTGCGTCGCTGCCACGGTAATGCGCGACTGCTGCTGGTGGAAGACAATGCCATCAACCGGGAAGTTGCACTGGAACTGCTGCACGGCTTCGGTCTTTCCGTAGACGCGGCCAGCGATGGTCGTGCGGCAGTTGACATTGCAGACAGCACGGCCTACGACCTGATCCTGATGGACATGCAGATGCCGATCATGGACGGACTCGACGCCACCCGGGCCATTCGGGCGCTGCCGCACCGGGAGAAAACTCCGATCGTGGCCATGACCGCCAATGCCTTCGACGATGATCGGCGCGCCTGCCGGGAGGCCGGCATGAATGACTTTATCGCCAAGCCCGTGCAACCCGATCTGCTCGCCACAACCCTGCTGAAGTGGCTGCCGACCGAGTCGGTCAGCGACTTGCGCGGTCGCGCGCCCGACCCGAGGTCTGTTGCGCCGCCCTCGCCTGCACAGGCGGCTACGCCAGACGAAGCGACATTGACGCGCCTGGCCACCCAACCGGGGATGGACGTGGTACGCGGACTCGCGGCGTTGAATGGCAGGGCCGACAGGTACCTTGGCGTGCTCCGCCGGTTTGTCGGATTGCACGCCGACGACATGACACGCCTGGCGGCGAGCCTCGCCGAGGGCGACCACGCAACGGCGGGGCGCCTGCTGCACACCCTCAAGGGTGCGTCGGCCACACTGGGGGCCGATCATCTGGCCGTGATGGCTGCCCACCTGGAGGATATCTTGCGAACAAACCCGGAAGGGTCCATTGCCGACGAGCAAATCCTGCCGGCAATCGCGGCCATCAAACAGGCGTTCGACAGCCTGGCCGGCGCCGCCTTGCCGCCGCCATAAACCACCAGCCCCGTGATGGACCTCGGCGCAGGAGATCTGCGCCCGGCATGGCGCCGATGCCCGACCGACATTCCCTGGAAGGCAAGGACGGGCTGGGCAGGCACCGCGGCGCACACACCGGATCGTGCAAGCATCGACACGGCCAGCGACGATTCGCGCCGGGATACGATACCGCCGCGACGACAAGTGACTTACACTGGCGGCTCTTGACCCCCAAAGGAGAATCAGATGATCGGCTACGTCACGCTTGGAACCAACGACCTGTCCGCTGCTACCGCCTTCTATGACGCCTTGCTGGCGGAAACAGGAGCCAAACGCGTGTGGGAATTTCCGCGCGGCGTCGCCTGGGGAGTGGCGCCAGACAAACCGAGTCTTGCCGTCATGACGCCTTTCGACGGCAACGCCGCCACGGTGGGCAACGGCGTGATGGTGGCCCTGGTGGTCGACTCGCACGAGAAGGTCGATCGCGTTCATGCCAGGGCGCTCGAACTCGGCGGCAAGGATGAAGGCCCGGTCGGCGCACGCGGCGAAGGTTTCTACGCCGGTTACTTTCGCGACCTGGATGGTAACAAGCTGAACGTCTTCTGCCATGGCTAGCGTGCGCGCGGCGATGGCGCTCCCCTACTCACTCGCCGGGAACGCGGGGCGCCGCCGAAAGCCGGCGCCATGACGACCCGCGCGGGGTTTCCGGCAGTGTGAGCGTGCTCGCCCGCCGCTATTCCTGACGGGGTCGCGAACTTCCGGCGCCACTCAAGATGGCTGCGGCGAGAGCCTGCAGCGGCAGGCTACGGTCGACGGCGCCGAGTTTGACGGCTTCCTTGGGCATGCCGTAGACGACGCAGGTCGCCTCGTCCTGGGCCAGGGTATAGGCTCCGGCGTCGTGCATCTCCTTCAGGCCGCGCGCGCCATCGTCGCCCATGCCGGTCATGATCACCCCCATCGCATTCTTGCCGGCAAACTTCGCCACCGATCGAAACAACACATCGACCGACGGGCGATGGCGATTGACCGGCGGGCCCTCCTTCACCTCGACGACATACTGCGCACCGCTGCGCGCCAGTTGCATTTGCTTGCCCCCCGGGGCAATCAGTGCCAGACCGGGCAGCACGCGTTGTCCGTGCTTCGCTTCCTGCACCGAGATCTCGCAGAGCCCATCGAGACGCGCGGCAAAGGCAGCGGTAAACCTCTCCGGCATGTGCTGGACGATGACGATTCCCGGTGAGACCCGCGGCAATACGGTCAGCAAGGCTTCGAGAGCCACCGTGCCGCCGGTCGAAGTCCCGATCGCCACCAGGCGCTCGGTGGTCTGCGCCATCGCCAGCCGTGGCGTCGGCGGCGCAGCCGCCAGCGTCGGCGCGCGCGCGCCGCGCTGCACGGCGCCCATATTGGCCCGCGCCGCCGCCTTGACGGCGGCTACCAGGTTATCACTCGAATCCTGCAGAAAGTTCCCGACGCCGAGGCCGGGCTTGGTGATGATCGACACCGCACCGGCGGCCAGGGCCTGCAGCGTCGTTTCCGCGCCCGCAGTGGTCAGCGACGAGCAGATCACCACCGGCGTCGGGCGTTCCTGCATCAACTGACCAAGAAACGTGATGCCGTCCATGCGCGGCATCTCGATATCCAGCGTCAACACGTCCGGCCATTCGCGGCGCATCTTCTCGATCGCGAAGATCGGATCGTGGGCGGTGCCGATGACCCGGATCCCGGGATCGCGGTCAAGGATGGCGCTCATCACCTTGCGCACCACCGCCGAGTCGTCAACGATCATGACCTTGATTTCTCGTCCCATCACTGACTTAATTCGCGGGCGCGACTACCCGACTCCTGGAGATCTCGCCGTTGCTGCCGACGCTTTCGAGTTGCACCGGGAAACCCCACAAGCGGGCGACGTGCTTGAGCACTTCGTCAGCGCCGTCGTGGAGCGGGCGATCGTTGTGCTGCGTGTGGCGCAGGCAAAGCGAACGGTCACCGCGCAGGTTGACACTCCAGACCTGGATGTTGGGTTCGCGCGACCCCAGGTCGTACTGGCGCGACATCGCCTCGCGCAGGCCCCGATAGCCGGCCTCGTCGTGGATCGCCGCGACCTCGAGGGTGGGCGCCCTCTCGTCGTCGACGACGGCAAACAGACGGAAAGCACGCATCACCCGCGGCGACAGGAATTGCCCGATGAAGCTCTCGTCCTTGAAGTTGCGCATCGCATGATCGAGCGTGGCCAGCCAGTCGCTGCCGGCGATATCCGGAAACCAGTCGCGGTCTTCGTCGGTCGGGGCTTCGCAGATGCGCTTGATGTCGGAGTACATGGCGAAACCCAGGGCATAGGGATTCATGCCGTTGTAGCCCGGATGGCCCACCGGTGGCTGGAAAACCACATTGGTGTGCGCCTTGAGCCACTCGATCATCAGGCCATCGGCGAGGTGGCCGTCGTCGTACATGGTGTTCAGCAGATGGTGGTGCCAGAAGGTCGCCCAGCCTTCGTTCATCACCTGCGTCTGCCGCTGCGGGTAGAAGTACTGCGCCACCTTGCGCACGATGCGGACGATTTCGCGTTGCCACGGTTCGAGCAAGGGCGCGTTCTTCTCGATGAAGTAGAGCAGGTTTTCCTGCGGTTCGGCCGGGAAACGGGTGGCTTCCTTTTCCGCAGATTCCTTGCGCCGCCGCCGCGGCAGCGTCCGCCAGATATCATTGACCTGCTGCTGCGCGTGCGCTTCGCGTTCCTCCGCGCGCGCCACTTCCTCGGCCAGACTCAGACGGTTTGGTCGACGATAACGGTCGACGCCGTAGTTCATCAAGGCGTGACAACTGTCTAGCAGCCTGTCGGACTTGGAGTAGGGGAAACTGCCAGATTTCACGATGCGGAATGAGCGGGCGGCATTTCGTCGTTTTTCCGGCCTTTTGTACGGTTTCCCCTCGTTTTTCCCTACTGCGGGCGC
>Ga0208938_1000336_pt1 | contig 38424 bp, 23 predicted proteins | sample AD_UKC125_MetaG_FD_184434 | JGI IMG/M metagenome (GOLD analysis project Ga0208938, IMG submission 184434) | Active sludge microbial communities of municipal wastewater-treating anaerobic digesters from USA - AD_UKC125_MetaG (SPAdes) (version 2) | ecosystem: Engineered > Bioreactor > Anaerobic >...
ATCGTTTAAAAGAACATTATCTCTGATTTTTTGTTTCATTTCTACATCAGCATAATCAAAAAGTATAGCGAACATGTTTGTATAACGTGTTACTTTTTTAGACAAAACACCGTTTTTTCTATTATGGACAAAAGCTCCCTTTTCATTGTCCCAAAAAATATCCAATAATTTTTTTTGTATACTTTCTGATAGGATTTTACATTTTTCTGCATAAGTTTGATCACCGGCTAGATCAGCACACAGCGATATTGCTTCCAAACTTCGTATAAATAAAATTTGCTCAAAACTGACTTCTCCTTCTTTATCGATATTTGCCCAATCAATGAAAACCCAATCTCCTGGCAACCCCTCCATTAAGCCATTTTCATTTCTTCTATCTAAGCAGAAATTCATTAATGTCTTCATTCGGGGATATATTTGTTTAATAAACGCTGTATCGCCGGTATGAAGGAAATGATCATAAATTCCGATAATCCAATAGAATGAATAATCGAGAATTGTATTGATATGAGTTTTAACAGGTTCGTGTCCTCTCAAAGCATATAAGGTTCTTTTATTCACATTTTCATCAAAAAAACTGTAAAAATTCATTAGGTAACTTTGATAAGCATCCCCACTCCAAATCCATCGATCACGTTTTATTCCGTCTAAGTGAAATTCTCTTGTAGTCAATTGTAAAGTATAAAGTGAAATATCGTATATTTTGTTCAAAAGGGAATCGGAACAAACAAAATCTCCTTTCTTTTTTAATGGTAAATATTCATATAGTGCGCTCAACTCATCAAATGTGAGTTTCTTATCCCAAATGGTATTTATGTATCTAAAGGCTCTTGATTCAGTAGTGTCATTGGCTGGATAATCCCGGTCTATCTCAAAATAATCAAAAGTTTCTGCAAGTGTACCGGACAACGCTTCTTGTTTGGTTTCGCCATAAAATAATTTTAACCTGCCTTTTCCTGTTAAGTTTTTAATAATTACTTTTCCAAAAGTTTCTTTTCCGAAATCCAAAAGCAAACTACTATCATTTTTTTGAATAATTTCAGCAGTGATAGGTAAATATTCGAGACTAAAAGAGGAAGGAGGATATAAAGGTTCAGTAAATTCACCGAAAGCAGCTTTATAATAAGTGTTGTCTTGATTTGTTACCAACCAGTTTTCGTCCGTAAAAACAGAATTCCCCTGTACTAAAAGCGAAGGGAATGTGTTATAATTCTCAATCAAAAATTCCAATGAATGTTTTCCTTCGGGTAATTCGAAATTCAAAGGCTCGAAGTCATATTGAATTACACCATCAATTCGAACATGGAAACGTCCATTAGCAAATATTTGAATAGCCTCAGGTTTTTCAATCTCGTACGTTTTTTTAAAAAGTACAAGACCGTAAGGAGAATCAACTCTCCAAAATGGAGGGTAGGGTTGCCCCCGTTCCTGTCTTTTACCAGAAATTTTGGTGTGTAGCCAAATTTCAAAATCTCCCGGATACCAGATCCATTTAGCTTTACAAGTATCATCAATATTCTTTTTTATTGCATTATGTTGAGAATAACTGATGCTTGTTAAACTACAAGAAAAAATAGTTAACGCTGCTAGTAATATTAATTTCTGAACAATTCTTCTCATATTTGTAATTTTATTTATTAAATTCAACCGTTGTCTTATTGCACTTTTTATGACAACTGGCCCAACTTTTTCCTATGTGTTTCTATGGCTTCCTAATTAAAGGGTAACGTTGCTGTATTAGCACGGGAATCATATCTTTTTGTGAGTCCTAGTTCCATTTATAATCGCCCAATCTTGCGTTTAGTCGCACTTGGCTTTGAATTTTCGGACTTGCACTTAAGCCCTGTAATGCTATTCTCAATGAATTAATCTCTCCAATGAGAAATGTCAGCCAGAGTTACCCTGTATTTACCACTTAACAGCTCTGCTTCTTCTCCACGCAATTAGAATAAACTATTTCTATTTTTTAAAAGCAGAAAAGCCTATTTCAATACAAGCCACCCTTCTTCTCGATGTCACATCGCAACACCACTTCTTCCAATAGTTAAACCACAAGTTTTATGCCTCTTTCCCGTATAACTTTTTTCCTGACGTTTGAAGAGAAATTAATTATTGTTCTCAGAAAATACAAAATTAAACCTTCCACCAGGAGCTGTATCGCCGTTTACATAAAAATCCATTATATTTCCAACTTCTTGCATATTATCATTTAGTTTGAATTCAAAATTTAAATTTTTATCCATAACGTTAAAACTATTTCGGCTCACCTTGATTTCCATTTTATTCTTTTCAACATAGATATCATATTCATCTGATAATTCCCATTTCCATTCGTTATCTTTATTAACGGCTATTTTACCTTTTCCCAACATAGGAGGATTGTAATTGATCAGATAATCATATCCATGCCAACCTGTTGATTTATTTCTATCTATATCGATAAAAATCCACATCCAGTGATCATTTTCTTTTGGAATAGTAATATTATCGTTTGTTTCGACATAAAAATAAATAAAATTTTCGTCTCTTGCTATTTTCGTATTTATAAAATCATTACGTCCTGTGTTATTTGTATAATAAGTGTTTGCATGTCCAGGGTGGTTTCTATGCATAACATTATTCCTGTAATGATAATAATTGGGATAAATCTCATCCCACTCTTCCATCCCTTTACCGATAACTATACTTTTTATAGGCGAAATAGATTGTTTTTTCTGTTCCATTCCCTTAAATTTTCGTGTATTTTGAATTAATTGATAATAATACACGTCACCTTTTTCACCCCACCCTTTATTAGGCTCTATATCTCGGCTATGTTCCCAATCATATTGATCAACAAATGAAAAAGGGTCTCCTTCCCACCCGGAGTCCCATTTTCCTGCAATCCACTCATTCCAACCTGTAACAAAAATTAAATCTGGATCAATTTCTAACGCTCTTTCCCATTGCTCTTGAAAATTTAGTCCATATAGGTAGGCATCATCACGGTTATCCCAGCCATTTTTTCGTGTGTAACTTCTGCCATAGGTATTAGGAATGTTAAAAGCACAACAATGGCCTCCGCTTTGCGGCGACGCGTTTTGAGCAACGCCAACAGGTACTTCTTCGCATGTACCATCAGTTCTAGCCATATATTTATGTTGTGGATATATTTCTAACCAGCCCCATTGCTCATATTTGGGATCAGGCCCATTTACATAATCCGGCTGTCCAGGTCTGTATGTGAAAAATTCTTTCAATTTGTTATTTAATGCACTACCATCATTTGGAATAGATTGTTGGTAAGCCATAATTAATGGTTTCCCCTTCCACATAAACCATAAGTCGGAATATTTGTTTTGAGCATATATGTTTAAATATAAATCCTTTAACATGTTATAAGCTTCTCCAGTAGCACTAAACGGTAATAAAAAAGCTACTTTTGGTACTTTAACGCCATCATTTTTTGCCTTGGACCATACAGCAAATAAATTATAATAGGATGACGCCCAGGTGAATGGAGGATTGGTACAATCAAAAAAAACCACATCTATTTTTGCATCGGCCAGCATTTCGGCATGTTTTCTAAGTATCCATGGATCTGTCGTGCGATAATAACCAAATAATGGTTGTTCCCAAAAATGAGTGTTGCCTCCTCCTCTATTCCATGCAGGATGATTTGCATTAGTCAAAGCCTCTGGGTATTTTCTTAATATTTCGGTAATATTTCCTATCGTACTGTAGTTTACCATTGGTTCACAGTGCCAAGTCCAATAAAAAATACCCACATATTTTTTTCTAGTTGGACCAGTTTCTTCAATTGTTGGTAAATCTCTATCTAATGCATCAGTCGCCACCCAATAATCACTATTAATTTCAGGAAATATTGTATCTGGATTTGAAGTATTAAGTCCATTTTGTATGGAATCACTATTTTTTTCATCACAGTCAATAATCAAAATAAGAAAAAAAGGAATAAGATATAAATAGATAAATATCCTCTTTTGTATATAATGGAGTTTATTTCTAAGTGTGATGTTATTCATAATTGATTATATTTTAATCGTGTTAATTAATTAAAGAGTTGTCTAAAAATTCATTCAACAAATGGCATGAACTCATCACTTTCATTCCATATTTTACTTTTTTTCATAAGTTGATCATATCTTTTCAGGGTTTGTAATTTCCAAATCCTATCAATGTCATTCTGACTTCCACCGTTCAGTTTTCCATAAAGGGACAACGTCCTTGTGGCTGGATTCTAAAGAATAACTGTGGCGCGGTATATTGTATTGTTATTTAAGAATTTCTCTTTATACATTTACAGGCTGTCAGTCATTCTGATGAGAAACGACTTGAGTTTTCCCAATGAAACAAAAACCAGGTTTGGAATTCTGAAACCGCTCAAGACCAAAATATTGCTTAGATGATTTTATACTCAGCCTTGTTTTTTCCTGAAAAATTTTCTCCCTTTCAACCATGAATATTTTTATTACATCCATTAATATTTTGTTTCCAATATTGGAACTTTTGCTCTTTCTTTTTCTTCAGTTAGGAGATGCCACGAATTACGAGGGGAAATATCATTCATAAACATAGGTTGAGGCATCCATACTCTAAAAAGATTGCTTTCAGAATATAGGTTCCCCGCAGATGCATAATCACACAGAACAAGCGGTATTTTTTTATGATTAACGAAATGGGTAGGTCGATACAAGAAAGGCACCTCAAAAGCCATCCAAACATGATCAGAGTAATCGTCAATAGGTTTTAGATCGATATAAAATTCCTTAGAATAATCTGATACCGAGGGTAATAAAACATAATCGATATCCCACCCTTTATCATGTTTCCTCATAAATTGATCGGTAAATAACCACAAATTTTTATTTTCTTCTTTTATAAATCGGTTATCCATAGCAAGAACAATGGGTCCACGCATAATAGCTAACTGGTTTTTATCCCCAGGGGCTGTTAATATTCTTCCTCGTAAATCTAATGTCAATTGTATTTTATCTCCATCTTTCCATTCTCGGGTTAATTTAAAGTATCCACTTCCCATGCAATTGATAGTATCCTCATTGATCTGTATTTTTGTTTTTTTACTCCATGATGGAATTCGCAAACCAATCGTATAAGATGCCGACTTTCTTTGTTTGATGGTTATTTCGATTCGATCGGTTTTTGGATAATTTGTCGTTTGGATTAATTCAAGTTCATTTTCATCAGGTAAGTAATATTTCCATTTACCGGTGGTATAAATATTAATCACGGGACCATCTTCCCCTTCCATAACTGACCATTGTGGAACTGTTAACAACCCCCTGGGACCATTGGCTACACAACAACTGGTTTGGCAACTTGGCACTTGCATCGGGCTTGGCATACGCTCTCCTATTAATGGGGAAAAATATGCCCACCAGTTTCCATTTGCCACCATAGCTCCAAGCAATGAATTATATAAAGTGATTTCCATTTCATCGGCCCACCTGGGATTACCTGTTAAGCGAAGAAGCTGATAACATAATTTAATCCACGTCACGGTCACGCAGGTTTCCATGGGCATTTCTAATAGCTCAGTCTGACGATTAGCCCCATCACACCAAAGTTCACAACTGGAACCGGAACCTACGATCATTATTTCCTTTTCTAATACTTTTTCTCCATAATTGACTACAGCATCCAAGTAGTGTTTATCTCCAGTTGCCCGATACAGCTCGCAAAGTCCTTCGAAACAAGACATTTGTTCATATCCTTTGGGGGCGGAAATTTTAAGAGGATCAACGTTGGCAATAGCATCTTCAATCAATCGCATTCCTTTTTGAGTGTATTGATTAGGTTTACTCCATAAGGAAACAAGGTATTTGGCAAAATCGAGATATTTCTGGTTGCCCGTTAGTTGGTAAATTAATGCAACAGGTTCCAAAATAGAGGAGGATGGCAATCCTTCCAACAACGATAATCCTGTTTCGGTTAAATTTTTTTTCCCCGGTCCGGCAACGGAAATCAAATTATCTAAAGCACGACAAGCGCTCATCAGTGCTTTCTTATTTCCTGTTTGAACATAATAAGCAATCAGTCCTAAAAGAGCATATTTTCTTCCCCAGATATCCCAATCGCCAAAATCTTGTGAATAACTACTTAGACGTCCATCTTTTCCCTGAGTTTTCATTAATTCCAATACTGCGGCATCCATAATTTGCCGAAGAGTATTTGTAGGTTGATAATTATATGCCAGTGCCAGTGATGTAAACCATTTGCCCCAAAATTCTCCTTGGAATTCGTTAAATTCGCCTTTATCTTCATTATGAAGAGCAAAAGGTTTAATATATAATTTATAGTCTTTTTTTATAATACTATTTTGAATACAAGAATCAAGTTTTTGTCCTAGATATCCATAAAGTAAAGATGATCCTTGAGGGAGAGGCTTTAAAGCATCTGTTACTTTAATTACTTGTTGCTGCTGTTGTTGTGCGGAAACATGGATGCTATTCCCTACAAATAAAATAGCAATCATCAAAAGGGGAAAAATATCTTTCATATATAAAAATTGTTTAATAGTTTCATAGGCTTATCCTTTAAATTTACGAATGATTCCATAATTGTTTATTTAAGAAACAACTGATTATTCCTTTCGATTCGCAACCATTTTCCCGATATTTCTTGTGATATCTCTATTTCTAAATAATCTTTTCTTTTTTGAAATTTTATTTCATCACTGTCCAATGAAACCAACTTAATATCTGAGTTTTTCATTGATGGTGGTATAGGAATTTTTAGCTTTCCCATACCTTCTGCATACAAGGCATAGGTTGTTTCTGATTTATCTTCAGGTACAAAAATGATTCTCTTAAATGGTTTTTCCGAAAAAATATATTGTTTTCCATTAATAATAATATTTTTACATTGAGAACCATCAAAAGCAATTAATTCGTTTTTATCGGTTATTCTGAAAGCTACCAATAAATCACCTTCATAATTAATATTACTGCCATTAACTTTGAAATTTTTCAAAGAAATTTTTGACGAGGGCAGTGGATTTATTTTCAAAAAATTGTTATCTGCTTCCTCGTCGCGTGAAAACCCTCCCGGCCAATTCTCGCGATGTGTTCTATAATGTCGCACTATAACTGTTGTTCCATTAGGAAAGCGCGTGGTAAGATAGTCACTATTTCTGGAAACATATTCAGTGTTATCATTGGATTTAAAATTTCCTGTGGGTAGATATGCCCCTACGGCATTTAATATTTCAAATAGGATACGGCTTTCATACCCTAAACTGGCCGATTGATCGTCCCGTGGTCTAAATCCGAAATAACAGGTATTCCCTTTCCCATATTTAGATGCTCCTCCTATTATTTTCCCATCAACCTCGGCAATAGGATATGCATCATTAAGAAGTGTAATCGGATAAATCCGATCGACAATGAAATCAGTAAGAATTGGCTGAGGCATGATATGCATAAATTCGTTTTTAAATGTCACTATTTTACCTGCGGCAATTTCTCCTTGATAAATGGAAAAATCATAATAAACATTAAATAATTCCGACCATTCCGAGAAACAATTTTCTGCTTTTTCGTTTAATAAAGGTGGAGGGCCAAACCATATTATTTTTCCTCCTGAAAAAGCGAAATCTTTCATAAAATCCAATAATTTTACATTTGGAAGAGGTTCAAAAAGTGCAACTAATGTAGTATATATTTTATTTTTTATGCAAATTTTGCCGTCAGGTGTTATTTTACCGAGTTCAAGCAATTTGTCAGTAGTAATATAATTGGCATAGGCATATTGTGTCATCCAGCTTCCGAAACGTTCTTCTACGGCTACTAGATTTGTGGGATAGAGCATAAGAACATCAACATCACGGTGAACGCCTCCAGTCATTAAATCGATGGAACGCATTGATCCTGCACCAAAAGCACTATTTATTGCTTCTTTTCTTCTTTGTGCAGCCAATGGCATACCCCAATAGGCGGCATATGCTTTAGGATATTTGTTGATTACACCTATTGAGGCGGCCATAGCTGCACCATAATAGTTACGATCAAGCCATCCACATTCTGCAAAATCGTTTCCAGTAGGTTGAAGATATTCTCCCCATTTAAAATAGTCGTAACATGCAGCAGATGCTTGATGAACTGTATTCGACCAAATAAAATTAGGAGTATATTCATATTGATATGCTTGATGATGAAGTTTTTCTGTATTCCAAAGATCTATTGTGGGACTTTCTGCCCAAGAGGCATGAGCGTGTGTTTCTAATTCACGTCCAAATAATTCTTCAGCATATTTTTTTGCTTCCACAAATAACTCTACCACATGATCATTTAATAACTTATAATATCTATGTCGCATTAAAAAAGTACGATGGATCCCTTCCGGGGTGTCGTCAAAAACATATTGGGTGTTAATGGGAGCAGTAGCAGAATTTGTGAGCGCATTCATTCCGTAAGAAAAATATAAAAAACTTTTCTCGTCTAGTGGTTCTTGGAATTTGTCTCTGTATATTTCTCCCATTGAAGGGGTATAATATCTTACTGCAAATTGACCGTCATCATGATGATTAAAATAGTTCCAATCTTGTTGAATATGCATTTCATCTGAATATAACGAAACCAAATTCACTCCCTTTTCATGATATTTTTTTATTAAATTTTTTAAAAACGGTAAAGCTTGTGGACTAAAATAATCCATTTCCGGTGTTTCATATTCAATTAAAATAAATATTTTATCATAACCCTTGGCCTGAGTATTACCATTTGAATAAACATTAATTCGTTGAGTTGGAAATGAGTTGAGAGTTGTTACGTTATATTCCTTTATTTTTATGTTATCTGTTACTTCTTTTATATCGTTATAATTAACTGCTTTATATGGACTTGATGAGAGCATTTTATCGTTAAATGCATATGCCTTGATACCTTTTACCCTAATTGGGAATTTACCTTTATTATTAGTCCAATATAATTGTTTCCATAATTGAACATTGAATTCTCCTGTTTCAGGATTGCATATACCAACTTTGTAATGTAACCATTTTCCTGATTGGCCTGTTTCTTTGATAAACGCATTACCCAATTCTAACGGGGTTAATAAACTCAATCCGATTCCCATATCATATTTTGCAGCAAAATCACTGATAACTTTTATTTTTTCAATATATTCATCCATATCCGGTGTAAGCGAACGTTGAGTACCCGGATGGTCTCGATATTGCCTAAAAAATTCATCAAAAGCGATAGTTAAAACTTTATCACCTCTTTTTTGTGCATCTTCACAAATTTCTCGTAAACTGGCATAATGTTTTACTAATCCCGTCGAAAGATCGATTCTAATGTCGGGGTTTAAAAGCGTATTTAATTGTTCATCGCTTGTTAAAATAATTGTCGCCGAGAAAATTTTTTGTGGAATTGATGCCAATATCAAAAAGAGCGATAAGCATGCTAATAATCTTTTAGAAGTCATATTTTTCATCTTTATTTTTATTTTTTTGGAGGTTAATTATTTATAAGAAATTATTTAAACGAATCATTTGCTTTTGTTACAGGGATTAAAATAAATCTCTAAGAATGCGTTCTTTGAGAATGTCCATACTGCATCTAACAATATATAATTTTCCATATACATGATACCTTTTGGAAGGTTCGGCATTTACAGATTTTAGACATAATCCTATTTTTTCATTTTCCCGAAAAGCTCTTATAGAATTTCTAAAAGAAAGCGCATAAATATCATTATCGTTAATACAAGCAATAGCTTGAATGGGATTGATATGTTATTAAGCATTCACTGCTAGATAAATTTTATTTTAAATATAAACAATACAAATATTTTTCGGACTTCAATTTTTGATATAAATACTGCAATATTTGACATTTAACATATTTATCTCATAAAAGCGGTATTGATTTAACCTATTTTAAATATCAGATGTGTTTTTAAATAATTTTTTATTGTATATTTGTTTTACTCTTAATTCATGTGAAATACTTCTTTCAGTGGAATAGAAATCGGAGAGTTATCGGGATTTGTTTCCATGATATCCGCCATGTAAGCCCACCATTTCTGTATAATGGGATTGTCTCCCAAATCCTGGGAAGAGGTATCTCCCTTTGTTTTTTGAACGCCAAACAAGAGGTTGGTTTCTTTATCCCAAAAAATGGAATAATCGAAAACGCCGCTATCTTTAAGCAACTGTTTTACTTCGGGCCAAATTTCATTATGCCTTTTTTCATATTCGGCTTCGCAACCGGTTTTCAGATACATTTTAAAAGCTTCTCGTCTCATAAGTAAAAATTTTAATTATTATTTGTTGATGTCTTTCTCATTCTCATAAACTATTGAATATTTTATATATTTTTCAGATGATCGTATGGATTATTTTTTGAATTGAAAACTTTCAATATGGAAAAAGTTGTTGTCATCATCGTTAAGACGTAATCAGAGTACTCGGATGCCACTCATCTGTACCTTGTGATATCATTTCAACTTTATTCGTCTTCATTAAAATAAACCATTTTAACACTGGCTTTGTGCATGCTCTTGCAACCATGAGTAGAACGATGATAAAAAACATAACTATTATTCTGGATCCGCCCTGTGGGAACAGCAATATAAACGCCAGGAGATGCAATAAGATTTTGCGGAAGAATACTGCCACCCAGTAAAAACGTTAGGATAAATTCAAGAAAAAATTTTGTTTTTGACAACATGTATTTTCAGGTTGTTAAAATTTTATGGGGTATCATGATTTTCTAAAGTTTTTATTGTCAACTATTTCTGTATTTTAATGTAAAAATTCCCGGAAGGAAAACGGAGCAGTGTCTTAAATCCCTCGTTTTGGGCAGGAATATATTTTTTCTTGTTCAATATTTTGTCGTTTACAATTATGATTTTATTAGTTGGTAAGGCAACTAAACCTGAAGAATTAGGAGGAATTTTAATCTGCCACCTAAATTCGTCCCCTTTATTCTCCCAACTGCTTACTATTGTGCCATAAGGAGATTCAATACTGCCTTTAGCCCAAGAAAGATAATCAGTTAATAAAGGATCAAATCGGATTACTTTAAATCCATATCCTGATGGATCGGGACGAATCCCTGCAATATCTTCGTAAAAAAATACATCATATCCTGCCTGCATCGCATGATTATGCGAAGCTTCTTTTGCTACTTGTTGAGATAATTTATTTATAGGAAGCGTTTCCCATAAAGTGGTAGCCCCTACAGAATCTAACATCCATTCAAAACTATTTTCTCCGGTTTTGGAAAACAATTTCCACGCTGCATTGCTGTTGTTATGCCTGGCCAACATGCTCCCGATCCGACTTAATCCAAAAATTCCACAATTCATAAAACCTTCGCTTACTTCATCCATATTCCGCACAACGACATCGGCCACTGCCTTTATTTTTTCATTCGGTACAAGGTTAAAATCGAGGGCCATTACATCAGCAGTTTGACTGCCAAATGTATTTTTTTGGGGGTCAAATAAATATTTTCCCATTTCATTTGCGATCAAATTTTTTTGTTTGGTGTATTTTTCAGCATCACTGTTTTTGTTAAGAATACGGGCTACATTTTCCATAATTGATACATCCAAATAATGAAAAGCAGTAGAAGTGAATTCGACAGGAGTTTTATTGTTGGTTGGATATTTGGGAGGACACCAATCTCCAAGTCCTTGATAAATAATATATTTTGTAGTTTTATTATATTTATTGATCCGTGCAGTATCGCAACCTAACGAAGTGACATAATCTGTCCATAGTTTCATGTCAGGGTAAAAATCCTCCAATATCTTTTTATTGCCATAGTAAACGTAAAGCCACCAAGGAAGTTGAGTTACTGCCGTTCCCCAATCGGGAGAAGCAACGCCACAGCGTCGTTTACCAGGGGCTACCATATATGGTATGCCTACAGGTTTTGTGGCATAATAAAAAGTAGTATTATATCGTTCGTGAAAAAGCGCATTTTTTTCTTCAAAGGCTGCTCCGGAATGGATATCTTCTAGATATTTACTCCAAAAATTGTTCATTTGGAAGTTGAGGTTAGCCATTTTTACATAGGCATGGGTATCACCTAACCATCCGCATTTTTCGCGATTGGGACAATCGGTTGGTATGCCATGTAAATTGTTGAGTACTGTTTGCACAGCAATTTTGTGGAGTTTATTAATCTGCGAATTTGAACATTCGAAATAGCCAGTCTGTTCAACGTCAGTATTAACAGCAATCATTTTAAGAGTCGATAAATCAGGTTTTTCGGTTAAACCGGAAATCTCAGCATACCGGAATCCATGATAGACAAATCTGGGTGACCATTTTTCTTTTTCTTTACCCTTACAAATATATTTATATTCAAATATTTTTCCATGATGTTTCCAACCAAGAGTTGAAAAATCAAGAGTGCTGTCTTCATTTATTTCCTCGGCAATACGAATAGATAATGATGTGCCTTGTGGTTGGTGTGTTTCCAAGTATGGAATTCCTGCTTTATTTACTCCAAAATCAAATATCCAATTCCCTGATGAATCTTGCCACATTTTTTGTGCTGGTATTACTTCCTTTTTACGAATTGGATTAATTGGTTGGGATTTGAGTTGTGGTGGAATATGATTATTATGTATAGATATTGCATTTTCCCAATTTTTACCTTCACTAACAATGTCAGGCCATCCTTTTATTTCTTTTCGTGCATCATACGTTTCTCCTAAATAGATGTTTGTTTTTAAAATAGGGCTTTCTATCCATTTCCAATTCTCGTCGCTTATTAATATAACTTCGTTAGTGTTGTCACTATATTGTGCTATTAATTGAAGACGAAACATAGGTTTTCCGTAACTAAAAGAAGCTCCATTCCATGCTTCCTGTTGGGAAAACCATCCATTTCCAAGTAAAACCCCAATTATATTTCTGTCGGCTTTTAAAAAATTCGTTACATCAAAAGAAGAATAAAAAGCGTATTGGTCATAATTTGTTTGAGCGGGATCAAGAAGACGGGTAGAATCGATCTTTATGCCGTTTATATATAATTCACTGTTTCCTAATCCACTCAGAAAGACTAAAGCTCTTTTAAGTGATACGTCTTTACGAAGAGGTTCGAATGTTTTGTAAAAATAAGGAAGGGGCATCGAAGTGGTATCTGATGAGGTAATCCATTTTGCTTCCCAGTCCTCCTCATTTAATAGACCTGTGGTGAAGTGAGCCGAACTACTCCATTGGCTTATTCTGCCTTTATTATCCCAAATACGTACCCGCCAAAAGTATTGGGTTGCACTTGAAAGAACGGATATAAAAGGTTCTACATTAAATTGCTGATCTGAAACTTGTTTCCCGGATTTCCAAATATCTGCTTTACCCTGAACAAGCAGATTACTGTCAGATGCTATTTCTATTTCCCATGCACTTTGCATTATTCCTTCTTCGGCAGTGTAAATTTTCCAACTAAGTAAAGGTTTTTCTACTCCAAGAGGATTTACCATGTTATTACACTGCAAATCTTTTATCCTAAGATCATAGTCAGAATTATATAAACAAAAGAAAAAAGGTACAATTAGAGGGATGAGGAATAAAATTTTCAATTTTTTAAAAGTTGTTTTTCTCATTTTTCTGTTGAATAAATGTAATTAAAACGTCCACCGGGAGCAGCATCACCATTGATATACCACTCGAGAGGATCATTATTCTTCTGCATATTATCACACCATTTAAATTCAATATTGATTGGTCGATATTCGAGTCCAAGGCTTTGGAGAGGAATTGTAATCATAAGTTTATTTCCATCAACCATAAATGTAATTTTGGTAGTGGTCACCCATTTTTTGTTATCCCATGCCTGGAGTTTATTTCCTTCAATGACCCTATAGTCGTATCCCATCCACCCTGTTTTTGCATTTCTGTCAACATCAATATAGAGTTGCATCCAATTTTCCGTGTGTTCACCAGTAATATTTTCTATGGTTTCAGCATAAAAAAATAGATTCTGTCTATTACGCGCTACCTTCAATTTATAAAAATCATTTCTTCCTGTGCAATTAGTATAAATTACGGCCGGGTTTGATTGTGCACCAGGATGATAGCGAGGTTTTGTATCACCTATGTAATCCGTATAAACAGGTAAAACATTTTTCCAACAATTAAAATTTTTGATAGTTATTGTATCACTTGCCTGAGGTTGAGGTTCAATCCCCTTATATCTGCGAATGTTGGCAACCATCTGCATATAATAATTATCATTTATCCCTGCTGTACGGGTAGGCTCAATATCACGGCTATACTCCGGACTTGCCTGATCGCAGAAATAGGAATGTTCAGGATCTCCATCGGTACTTGCCCATCTTCCTGCAATCCACTCATTCCAACCAGTAATGAATATAAAAGGAACATTCTGTTGCAAAGCATAATCCCACTGTTCTTGAAAATTATACCCATAAACAATATCTGTTTTGGAATTGCCATGTGATCCATTGCGATAACTTCGTCCCCAATTGTCCTGGTTTCCATAAAATGCAGATCCTCCCATTCCTGCTGTGGGATTTGGATGCTGAGAAACCGAAACATTGATAATTTCCGCTTCTCCTCGAACATTGTAATGTACTTTTTGCGGGCGTGTAAAAGAAATCCATGGCCAGCCATTTATTTTTTGAGGTTCAGTAGGCCATTGTGATTCTCGATAAGTAAAAAAAGTAAAATAGTCGTGTCCGATAGCTTCTTTTGAAATGCCAATGATCAATGGTTTGCCATCCAAATAATACCAACATGCCGGATGATAGTAAGGTGCACTTGGTTTATAAAAATTATCATAAATTTCTTGCATTGTTTTTCCAGAAGCCGTATTGGTATAATATACAATTTTAGGAGGATTTTTTCCTTGAGACCGAATTGCATCCATTGCATTCATAAGAGCTTCCGATTGTTTGGGGTAAATTAAAGTGTTAGTAGCATCTATCGCAACAAAATCAATGCCTGCATCAGTTAATAGCTGCATGTTGCGCAAATGCACCCAATAATCGTCTCCACGATAATACCTGTATAATGGTTCACCCCAAAAATAATAAAAGCCATAATTTCTGGATCCCCAATATTTATTATTGTGATCTTCAAGTACTTCCGGATGTTCAGGGATGATTTTATTCAGATCCCAATAGTATTCAGATGTTGGAGATGTTGGATCTCCTTGCCACAAAAAATAGAAAATACCTACTTGGCGATCTTTTTTAAGATTACCAACTTCATCATTTAAGGGTAATACACGGCCAAGTTCATCTGTTCCTGCTAAAGGTTGAGTAATTCCTTGACAAGGAATTACTAAAAATAAAGTAATTAAAATATTGAAAAAATTAAAATTTTTTCTCGAATTGTTTTCTTTCATAGAATTATGAATTTTATTTTTTCCAAATAAATCTGTAATTAAATCTTCTGTTAGGAGCTGTGTCCCCATTTATACAAAGAGAAATCGGATTTTTTAGATCCGCGGGATTATCAGCCCATTTGAAATCAATTGTAAAATTATCGTCTGTCAATTTAAGAAGTTCTCTGGGAATAGCGATCTCCAATTCGTTATCAACATACCTGTATTCAAGGGTTCCTATTCCAATCCAATGATAATATGGATTTGAACTATCGTATTTACTAATTGTTGTGGTTTTGTTATCGATAACATTCTTGTTGACCACAAAATCATAACCATACCATCCGGTTTCTGAATCATTGTCGACATCAATAAATAACAACATCCAATTATTGTCGGTATGGCTGGTAATTTTATTCGATGTCTCAACATAGAAGTATAGATTTTTACTGTCAACAGCAACTTTGCTCGTAACGATGTCGTTTCTTCCTGATTGGTTTACATAATGAATACCTGAATAACCCAAAGCATCGCGATGAAAGACATCATTTCGGGTATCTCTAAATTCGTTTGTTATTTTCCTCCATCCCGAGAAATTACCGTCAATTTTTATTTCATGGTAACCTTTTTGGATAGGTATTGGTCGTACCCCTTTGTAACGTCGAATATTTTGTACCATTTGCATATAATAGTTGTCTGTGTAACCCTCATGCATAGGCTGAATAGTGCGATTAAACTCTGGATTATACTGATCCACAAAATAAAAAGGATTATTGCGTCCTAGCCAAGGAATAGTTCCTCCTCCTTCCGGCTGATATTTTCCTGCTGTCCATTCATTCCAATCGTTGATATAGATAAATTCGGGATTGGCGTTTATAGCTTCATTCCATCGTTCTTGAAAGTAAATGCCATAACCTTCGGGATGCGCTACTTTTTTCTCTAACCAAGGGACATAAGCCGAGTCGGGTAAATCATATTCATTGAGTTTAGGCTCGCCATACTGTCTCGACCAAGATTTACCTACTCCTATATTTTCTTTAGTCATAGTGACCGGGTGTTGTGCGGGGGTTACCGCTGCTTGTTCTCGTTTGCCCTTGTGAGTAGATAATAATTCTTCGGGTTTCATGGACTTTACTTTCGGATCAGCCAGATTGTATCCGAAACTCCAATTGTCTTCTGTTCCAACAAACCTTTTACCTCCCCATTCATAATAACCCCACCACATGGTACGTAGTGTAAAAAAGTCTTTCACTTCTTTGGTGTAGTCTTTATAAAATTCTTCTGTATAATCCGGATCTTGATAATGAGGGTGGGATGGATCAGTCTTTGCTCTTGAATCGTAATGAGGATTGGGGTGTTGGATTCCATCGCGGTTAGCATCGAAGGTGGGGGTAGCATTGTAAAGTAAAAGTGGTTTCCCATCCCAATAAAACCAAAGATCTTTATATTTTTCTGTTTTATAGATCCGCTCATAGAGATTTTGAACCACTGTAATAACAGGACCATTGAAAGCCCAGAAAATAAATTTTGGTACTTTATTCCCTTCCTCTTTCATTTTTTGCATTGTGGTGAAGATTACATCCCATTCATCCCAATAGCAAACCGCATTGGTCACATCCATTACCAAAACATCCACACCTGCATCAGCAAGCATAGACATATCTTTTCTGATTACATATTCATCTTGGCTGAGAAAATAACCTAATTCGGGTTCCCCCCAATGATAAGAATGAGTGTACCAAAGTTTATGGTTTGCATCTAATCTTGCTGAGGGATCGGTATGTAGAATTTTGTTTACATTAGCCCGATAGGGCTGTTCCATTTTGATTTTATCCTGAGTATGCCACGTTACATAAAAAATTCCTACCACACGTCGTTGGTCTTTTTTTACCGGTCCGACTTCTGAATAAGAGGGTATTTCACGTCCCAAAGCATCAGTTGCAATCCAGGTATCGGAATAAATGTCGCGATAATATTTTTCTTCTACCACATAGGACAAAGCGGGAGTTTTTTGATCGGCAGGTTTTGTCTTTTTATTTTTCATAAATCCAAAAAGAGGTATTGTGCTTATTATTAACAAAACAGTAGAAAAACAATACCTATGAAGAAAATTTTTATTTTTCATTTTTTCCAATATTAATATTTTACACTCGAAATAGTTACGGGACCAAATAACCCTGAAGGTTGTAAGGGGCTATCTGCTGTATGTGAATTCACAGAACACCATGTTTCGCGCTGACTTTTCGGTAAGTTTAAATCACCAATTAGCCTGTTGACCCATGTATTTACCACTTCCACTTTCAGGTTATTTTTCCCTTTTGTAATCAAATTTGTAATATCAAGTTGCCAGGGAGACGTCCACACGCCACCTGCATAGTTGCCGTTGACATATACTTTTGCCATAGCAACCAATTCACCTAGATCTAAAATAATTTTGTTGCCGGCAGGTAATTCATCGATAGAGAACTCTTTATTGTAGATGGCTGTTCCTGAGTAATATTTTATTTGTTTATCAGAAGAAAGTGACCAATCTTGAAGTTTTTCAAAAATTACTGGTTTTTCAGGACCTCGTTGAGAGGGATCAAAATTTATAAACCAAGGGCCTGTCAACTCTACAATTGTTTCCGGCTTAGGAAAATTGTCATCTAAAGCATTTGTTGAAGATGGGCCGGTTTTTTTCAAAAAAACTACAAATACGCTTTCAAAAGGAGCCAATTTTAATGGAACAATTGTTGTTCTTTCTTTTAATTCGTAGGCAGAAAGCGGGCGGATAGATCCTGTGGTAGGATCCCAAAGCTCGGGTTGCTTACCTGTAACTCTGAATTTCGGATAAACTATTTGTTCTTCATTGGTTTGATTAGAAAGGAAATAGATTTCTCCATTTTCCAGAGTGCGGTGGCCGTAATGAATACTGTTGTTTTGTGGTAATTGACAATCAGGAATGCAATTTATTAATGCAAAAGCTTCTTCCATGTTCATGCCATTCATAATCATTCCTTTTCCAAATTTTCTTAATTTACTATTCACGCCATCCACGTCAGCCCAAATTTCCTTCACCATAGATTGAATCTGGCGATCAGATTCAGGTTGATTCTGTAAACTAGGTGACCTTTTGGGTGGTGGTCCCATTACGATTGCTCCTTCGTGAATCAACTGCTTAATCTTAGTCAGCAATTCAGGCCGCATGGTTTCCAATTTGGGTAATACCAAAATTTTGTATTGTGTACCATGTGGCAGAGTAAGGGAACCATTTTTTACGGTCATGTATTTCTCTATAACCTCGGCATTTATATAATCGAATTGATAACCCCCAGGAAGTGGAGGATCGGTTACACCGGTCATAACGGGAGCATCTTCTCCAATGAAATAAGCCACATCGGCTACGTTTAGACCTTGTTGAAGCATAAAATTCACTCTTTTTAAATAAGCAATGTATACATCGATTTGAGAGAACCATGTGTTTTTTCGGTTGAATTCGGTTCCAAACCATGCATTTACTCCGGGGTTTTTATCTTCGTAAGGCTGACTGATGTATACATGGAGGAGCGTGTTATTGATTCCTTCGGCAAAAAAACGGTCGGCCCGTTGTTTTATGACAGCAGGATATCGAGCAAACGAATTTCCTGCAGAAGTATTTGATTCCGCCGAAATTTTGTTTTTGCCGTAAATATGTCCGCATGAAGAGGCGGCGCGATTTTCGATGTTCCCTAGATCACCTTCGCTCCAAAATTCACCCCCAATTTCGTCCGATTGCCCACCATACATTAAAAATTCGCCGGGGAACCCCCAATGTCCATAATTTTCGAGCCACGTGGTTAAGCTATATTTATGACTAACATTTCTTAATCCTCCAACATAATCATAAGCCACTTTGTCTGCTATCATACGCCGTAAATCCCACAAAAAACGATCGGATTCTTGTAAATTGTTTACTGGTATGCCATAATAAACAGGAAGAAAGGGTAGGGGGTCATAACCATAATATTGTTTAAATTCATTTAAAAAATTATCCGTAAAATTTTGTCCTCCGGTTTCGTAGCTGTCCATGACTACTACTTTAAAACTTTTTCGATCGGCTTCCGGAATCCGTTTTAAAATTTCTCCAATATAGCTGTTGAAGTGTTTTTCTATATGCTTTTGACTCATTTTATCCACTTCGTAACCGGTGGCCTCCGGTGGAGCAGGAGCATTGGTAGTGCCGGTTGGCGTCATACCTGTTCGAAGGATGAGCCATTCGCCTTCCGGAACATCCCATGTCAATATTCCGTCTTTCGATAAGTATTTTGAAATATCGATGATGCGAGAGGCATCCACCATTAACGATTTGTTTTCAATTTCGGGAGGAGTCGGCCATTTGTAGGTATCCCAATAAGGCAAAGGTGTTTGATGCATTTTGGATAATGTCTTTTCGGCATAATGCTCTATTTTGGGAGAGGATGAAAGAACGATTTCGGAGATTCCACTGTTGGGATTGGCATTTTTTATCACCAGGCGAAAAGAAGTTCCCCTTGTTTCCGGGAAAGAGACCACAACGGGAGCATAAGGATTGAATCCTACGTTTAATGCGGGGTTGGATCTATTAATTTCAAAGTCCCTTATCGAACGAAAAGAACCATTGGCTTCTTTTATCTGAAGGTTGGCGGTGGCAAGAATAGGATGTTTAGTCGGGTAAACGGAAAGACTGCGAAGGGTAAAAGGTTCCTGAGACTCAAAATCAATTACAAATTCATTCTCTAATGGTAAATTAATACCGGTATCGGGTTTTCCATCAGTGATGAAAGAAAGATTTTTCACGAAGGGACTGGAAGTAATCATAGCATTATGTGCAGTGAGGGTATGATTATATTCAGGAGGTACAGGGAAAGCGATTACTTTTATATCCTGAAAAGGTTCTGCCGGTTTTTTCAGTTTTCCTGTGAATTTTTGTGGTCCTTTTACTCGTAATTCTGACGAGGCAAGATAGCGCATCGCTTCTTCCGGTTCTATCCATGGTCCTCCCGATTGACTCCAGCCGGGCGAATTAAAAATACCGATGTCAATATTCAATTCTGTGGCAGTTTTAAGAGCTGCGTGAAGAATTTCCCACCATTCTTCACTAAACATTTTTACATTTCCTGAAGGAACATCGTCCAGACCAATGTTTCCGATGAATGCTCTGTTGATACCTGCCTTTTTCATTGCATGCAGATCCTTAATGACGCCTTCTTTTGAAATATTGCCCGATATCCAGTACCAATATACACTGGTTTGAATGGAATCAGGTGGAGTTGTGAAACCGCTTTTCAGTGTCTCATGAGAAATTTCATTCTTTTGTCCGGAACACGAAAGCATTCCAAAAAACATTGAAATACTTATTATTAAACCTAGTGTTTTATTCATAACTCGTTATTTTTTTTATTGATCAAATTTATTTTATAGTTATCCTTATAGTTGGTTTTTTTAGGGATCATCGTATGATGCATTTCTCTCAATCTATTTCTTTTTGATTTTTTTTGTAGTGAAATTAAGAAGGTTACGAAATAAATTTGTTAACAATCGGTTTTCTTAATCTATAATTTCAGCATTCGAAAAAGAATCGATAATAACTTCTTTTTTAATATTACTTATTTTCAAATAGCGGCGGTTACTAACAGGAAGCGTGATAGATCCGTCTTTGTTATCCTTAATATATTCTTCTTGCCCTAGGTGTTTATATAACTTGACATTCGAGATACTTAATGGCAATTGTAATTTTTTACTTCCTGATATATGCCAAAATACAACATAATAATCTCCTTTCCTTTGAAAAATGAATGCCCGTATTTCTTTACTTTTGTTGGCTACATTTTCAATTTGATCATAAGGTTGCAACTCAAATTCTTTTTGTTCATTCAGCAATAGAATATGCTCTTGATCCAGATTTTTCAGTGTTTGTTTTTGTTCTTCTGACAACCAATCCTTGATCCTCACTTCTTCCCATCTTCTCAAAACTTCTAAGTTATCCGATGTTCTGGGATGAGAATCGAATTTTTTCAAATCCGCATGAAGTGAAACCGGACAATCCCATGCTGCTGCCCTGCTTGTAACGTATTCGAGCATATCGGGTTGTGTGCCAATAGTATTTTTATCGGGAACCCAATAACCCAACCAGCCGAAATTAATTCGGGTAAAATCTGCTTTCATTTGTTCAGCTTCTTTTGCAGGCCATCTTCGTGTTTCTTCTTTTAAAGATTCGGGAGGAAAAACGTCGAAAGCATTGCCTCCGCTTAGCATGTGCCAACTAAAATGAGTTTTTGCAGCTCCTTCTGCAAAGACAGGCTCGGGTTTCAATCGACTGAAAACTTTGTATTGGGCCGAGGCTACATGAAACCAAAAAGGGGAATTAACCCCTTCAGAACCATCAAAATAGACAAATTTAAAACCCGCATCATAAATATTTGCCAGCTTTTCTGCTATTTCATCCTGTAAATTTGTATTTTGATCAATATAAATGCTTGTAGCCCCAAATTCACTAACGTCAAGTAGACCACAAATATATCCTCTTGGTTGTGAATTGATGGTTGTTTTATCTATTCCTCTTATGCATCCGGTAAATGTATAAGGGGGTATGGTGGTATATCTCTCATATGAGATAAGTTCAGTTCCAATTTTCAGTACTCTGCATCCGTCGGCCATTGTAGTTTCTTCAGGGTTTTGTTCGACATAAATAACGGTATCGCTTTCCCCAAGTGGCTTTGCCAAGGTAAAATATTTAAGCAAATTTAATCGATGATCAGGAATCGGTGTAACATATTTGCTGTCTCTGCCTATATGGGAGTGAAGAAAGTGAAATCCCGGTGTAATTCCTTCGGCTTTTATCTTGTCAAGCATATTTTTTAAATCATTTTTGCCACTAGGATACCTTTCATTCCATTCGTAATCGCCCAATTTTCGATATCCTTTACTATCAATGAATGAAGTGTAGTAAATCATGAAATTCTTAAATCCGCCCATTTTGGCATATTTCAAGTGTTCTTGAAGATTTTCGGGATTCACATCCCCCGACCAATAATACGATAACTTAGTTTTCTCATCCCTCCTGCTTTTCACTCCATTAGGCAGATGATAATCTTCTTCGACTTTGGCAATCTTATCCAAGAGTTCTTCAGTGTTGCAAACAATTAAAGCAGAACCAACCCCTTTTAATTTTATGTTTTTTTCAGCATTCGATTTCATAATATGATATCTGTTTCGTTTCTCCACATCAATCCGCGTATAAGGATCCGTACCCAACAAATTGATGGCAATATTGTCATCCCAAATAACATTAAGCCATTCACCAAAGTATTTCCTGTTTTTTACAGGTAACTGCATAAAACATATTTCGGTTGCAGGAGGTGGAGTAATTTTTAGATATGCAGGATAAGCTTCCGGTTCAATTATAAAATCTTCGAAATTAAAACCGATGTAATCGGGTGTTTCCTTTATTCGAATAACTGCTTCATAAGGGATCAACTCAAAACCAACGATTAATTTATCCCCTTCTTTGTGTATGGAAGTTGCTTGGAATGTCATTTTTTTATTGGGATGAGACAATTTGATTTCATTATGATAAGGTCGTTCCTGAGTAACTGAAAACAATGCAATATTTTCATTCGCAATTAGACATTCTTCGTTAGTGGGCTTAAATAAAAGACTTTTAGAAATTCCATTAGATCCAACAATTAATTTAAATTGTTCATTTTCGATGATAATGTCGTTAACATTATCTATTCGGCTTTGATTGCATGATATACAGGTAATGGGTATTAGAATAAATAAGTTGAAAAAACTTTTTATTTTCATATAATAAATATATTTATGTGTTTCTTTTTTTTTGATCAATTATAGAAATTTATTTATTTCATTTTTTATTTAATTAATACATATAAAAACTATTCCTTTTTTACAACAAATGTAAAAATTATTATAAAGCGAAAACAGGTATGGGGTGATCAAAATTTTATATCCGGGTTTGCAGCAAAAAATTCAGGATAACCGGGTAGATGTTATGATCGACTATGTAAGAACAGGGAATCATAATTGAATGTATTATTTTTTAATATATTGCAAATATAAGCCATGAAATCAATAAAGGACTTCAAAAAATGATTTAAACACTGCAATATTTGACATTTAACATTACTAATTTACTTTTCATTGTTCCGGAGGTGCATATGGCGATACGTCATACAGGAAAAATGTTTATTTTTGCGTTATGCAAAAAATAGATAGGATTATAGATTTGGGTACGATTCCTTACAAAGAAGCATGGGAATATCAGCAGAAGCTTTTCACCAAAGCAATTGAACAAAAAATGGGAAAAGAAAAAACTTCTCAGACGTTGATTCTTTGCGAGCATCCCCACGTAATAACGTTGGGAAAACACGGGAATCCCAATAACTTGCTTTTACCCATGGAAAGCCTTAGAAAGAGAGGTGTAGAATTTTTTTATACCGATCGGGGAGGAGATATTACCTATCATGGACCGGGACAATTAGTCGTTTATCCGATTTTCGATTTAGATGCTTTTGAAATGGGTCTTAAATCGTATATTTTCAAACTGGAAGAGGTTGTTATTCGGTTATTGAATGATTATGGCATAAAAGCAGAACGAATGCCGGGTGCTACGGGTGTTTGGTTAGAAACAGATGCCGGTAAAAAAGCACGTAAAATTTGCGCAATCGGTGTTCGCAGTAGTCACTTTGTTACCATGCATGGTTTGGCTTTGAATGTCAATGCTGATTTATCCTATTTTTCCTTGATCAATCCTTGCGGATTCATAGAAAAAGGGGTCACTTCCATTCAAAAAGAATTGAATTCGGACTGCCCTAAGATGGATGAAATAAAAAAGCGAACTGTTTATTATTTTTCCGAAATGTTTGGAACTTAAAAAATATGAATGTAAAAATGAAAAAGAATCTATTTGTGCTTTTAACTTTTATTTTTTTGAGTATCAATTTTGTTTTTGCTCAAGACAAAAGCTATGAGGTGAGACTTAGCGGCAATGCTTATGTAACTTCTCATCCGATGGGGGCAATTATTACGCCAAACGGATTGGAAAAGTGGACGGACAGCCGTTCTGTAATTCAAACATACATCTATTTTTCTCAACCCCAAACCATAAAACTTTCTATCAAAGGGAGTACGGAAGGACATTCCACTTTTCTTGTTTCTTTTCAAAACAAGAAAGTCAAAGTGGAAGTACATGATAACTTTATGGAGATTCCTGTGGGAAAATTTAAGATAAAAAAACCCGGTTACTATCCCGTGACGTTGCAAGGATTGCGAAAAACAGGTAACGAATTTGGTCGGATTGTTTCATTCATTGTGCAAACAAACGATGAACATTTAGTTTATGTTCATGATTTTTCGGATTATTTTGCAAGAAGGGGGCCTTCTGTTCATCTTAACTATAACATGCCGAACGACACGATTGAATGGTTTTACAATGAAGTTACTGTTCCCAAAAATGGTGAAGTCGTAGGAAGTTATTATATGGCAAATGGTTTTGGAGAAGGGTATTTCGGTATGCAATACAATTCGGAAAAAGAACGTCGAATATTATTCTCCGTATGGAGTCCGTTCGATACCCAGGATCCAACATTGATTCCTGATAGCCTTAAAATAAAGGTTTTACGCAGAGGTGAAGAGGTGCATATAGGGGAATTCGGGAACGAGGGTTCCGGCGGGCAAAGTTTTTTGCGATACAATTGGAAAGCGGGTAATACCTATAAATTTCTCACCCATATAAAACCCGATGGCGAAGGAAATACCGTTTATACATCGTATTTTTTTGCTGCTGATGAAAATCGCTGGAGGCTGATTGCGAGTTTTTTACGTCCTCAAACTCATGTTTATTATACCCATGCACATTCGTTTCTCGAAAATTTCATTCCTGAACAGGGGTATCGTACACGTGAGGCGTTTTTCGGGAATCAATGGTACCGATCGAAAACAGGAAAATGGATAGAAGCAACTGAGACTACATTTTCTTACGATGCAACTGCAAAAGCCGGAGTACGACTCGATTATAGTGGAGGTTACGATGAAACTTCAAATCGGTTTTATTTGAAAAACGGAGGCTTTTTCTCCGAATCAACCCCTTTGGGGTCAAAGTTCAATCGCAGAGAAACTAAAATTCCTCCTTCTATTGATTTCGATGAGCTCGATTTGTTGTAGTGATTTGCTCATTGCGCAGCAATTTTTTAATTTATTTTCACACGTATATTCATCATTTTTCTATTCTTCTTTTTATCTTTGTGAATATTTCAAATCAAGAATTTGGTTAAACAACTAAAAATAAAACAAAATGAAAAAATTATTCCCCCTGGGATTGACGTTTATAGCCATTTTGGCTTTAACAACTTCCTGTAAGCCCAAACAAAGTGCCTACCAACAAGTGTATGAAGCCGCAAAAGAAAAAGAAATGGAGGAAGCTGCATCACAACCCACCACCGTTGTTAAGGATGCTGCCGCGCTTCCACCTGTTGAAGTATCGGTGAGAAAAGAAAAAGTTGAACCGGTTTATTCAACAGATGCTCCCAATCTTAAAAAATATAGTGTTGTTATCGCTTCATTAAGTGTAAAACTCAATGCCGAATCGTTAAAATCGAGGATGGAAGCAGAAGGTTATCCGGTCATTTTGGCACAGAATGAACAAGGTATGTATCGAGTAATTGTGGCAAGTTATGATGACAAAGAATCGGCGGTTGCTAAACGTGACGAAATTTACCGTAAATATTCAGCCAAGGGTGATACGGAGTATTTACGAAAGACTTACGGCATACCTTTTAATGATCTTTGGATTTTAGAAAGACAGTATTAGTGATTAATATTAGTATACAGAAGAGCTATCTCGTGGAACAATCGGGGTAGCTTTTTTTGTAAAATACAAAATAGAGAGTATGATTGTCAGATTTTTAGGAACGAGTACTTCAACCGGCGTGCCCGAAATAGGATGCAGATGTGAAGTTTGTACTTCGAGCGACAAAAGAGATTATCGTCTCAGGGCATCAGTGCAAATCAACGTTGACGGCAAAAACATAATTATTGACTGCACCCCCGATTTTCGTCAGCAAATATTGAATCTTCCGTTTCAAAAAATAGACGGTATGCTCATCACACATGAACATTACGATCATGTGGGTGGAATCGATGATCTCAGACCATTTAGTCGGTTTGGAACAGTAAATCTTTACGTTGAACCTAATGTGGCACGTGCATTGGAAATACGTATGCCTTATTGCTTTGTTGCTAATAAATATATGGGGGTGCCGGATATCGAATTGCGCGAAATTCGAGATTTATCTCCTTTTTTTGTTGATGGTGTTGAGGTTGTTCCTATTCGGGTAATTCATTATAAAATGCCTATTTTGGGCTATCGGATTGGAAATTTTGCATATCTGACCGATGTGAAATACGTTCCGGAAGAAGAAATACCGAAATTGAAAAGGATAGATACATTGGTTTTAAGTGCGTTAAGAAAAAAGGAACACGTTTCACACGAAAACCTGAACGAAGCCATAGCATTATCCCGAAAAATTAATCCGCGAATTACTTATTTTACTCATATGAGTCATCAGATGGGACTGCACAGCGTGATGGAAAAACAATTGCCTCCCGATATGTTATTTGCTTACGATGGTTTGGAAATCACAGTTTGAACAAGCGTCGAAAATCACCATAAAAAATGAGTGTAGCAATATTTTTTGTTTTTTAACTCAATTGATGCAGCTTTTTTCCTTATTTATCGTCTTTTAAATAAAAACAAGCAGGGAAATTGCTGAAAGTTCCGAAAAAGAGTAATATATTTGCAATACACATAACCTGCCTATGAGAAGAAATATATTAAACTTTCAATGAGAAAACAGGTCAAATATTAAAAAGGAGAATATTAAAACAAACAGGGGGAACGCTATGAAAACAAATAAAATAATAATAATTGCGGGTTTGTTGGCTGTGATTCCTATTTTGGGCTTTGCGCAGGAATGGGACGATATTTATGCCGATCCTTCTCAAACTCCGCAACAAATAAATAAAGAGAAACCGCAATCTCCTAAAAAGAAAATTGTGGTGGTAGAAGGAGATGTGTCGAAACTGGAAGTTAAAAGTAGCAGCAGAGACATTGATGAATATAATCGGAGAGGACAAGAGACAGAAGAAATTGTCGTCCCTGAAAACGAGTATGAATACCAAGATTATGAATATACCGACAGAATAGTGAAATACCATGATCCGGAAGCTGTAATTAAAATTACGGGAGCAGACAAAATAACTATTTATACGAATGATGAGCTTTATTCCGATTATTACGATAAACGTTACCGTGATCCACGATGGAATTGTGGATGTTGCTACCCGTGGTATGATCCCTGGTACGACCCGTGGTTTTATGGTTGGTATAGTCCGTGGTATTACAGTGGTTGGCGATGGAACTTTTACTTTAGCTGGTATAGTCCTTGGTACTATGGTTGGCATGCTCCATGGTATAGCCCTTGGTATTACGGTTGGTATGATCCCTGGTTCTATGGTGGATGGGGATATCCCTATTATTGGGGATACAATGGGTACTATGCGGGTTTTTATGATGGAATATATGTTGGTGTAACCCGTAATCCTTCGGGTAGAAGCACTACTACGTATCGTTCGAGTGCGGCGGGAAGATCAACGTCGTCAGGTTTATCGGGATCGAGAAGTTCAGGTGCGACACGTTCGTCAACCGAAATTTCGGGTAGATCCTCCGGAAGGAGTTCCGTTGCAACCGGTTCCGGAAGAAGTTCGGCTGCCGGTTCTACTACCCGTATTGTTGATAATTCCGGTAGAGTTTATGATTCACGAACCGGAGAACAGATTGAAAATCGAGGTGCTGGCAGTCGCTCAAGCAGTAACACAAATACAACACGATCGGGAAGTTCTACTTCTACGCGTAGCAATGGAAATATCTACCAACGTTCTTCATCGGACTCTGGCAGAAGCAATAGTAATTCAGGAACATACGAGACACCTTCAAGAAGTAGTTCAACAACAAGAAGTTCCACATCAAGTGGTTCCACATACTCAACTCCAAGCAGAAGTTCTTCCGGTTCTTCAAGCAGCGGAAGTTCATCTTCGAGAAGTTCCGGATCGTCAAGCAGCGGATCTTCGAGTGGCAGAAGCAGTAGTGGCGGCCGCCGATAAATATAAACAATATAATCATGAGTGATGACTACCTTATCGATATCTGTATGACACATAAAAGGAAATGATAAGGTAGTCATTCTATTAAATTAATACAACGATGAAAAGATTTATTGGCCTCTTAGTGTTTGTTTTGACTTTTGTTTCTTATTTATTTGCTCAAGGTGAAGTAGAAGCCGGCAGAATGTCACGAAACGACCTTTACGGAACGGCTCGAGGCATGTCAATGGGCGGGGCATTTGGTGCACTGGGAGGGGATCTTACCGGTGTTGCTCTTAATCCGGCGGGAATTGCTGTGTATCGAAGTTCGGAAGTTGTCGCGACAGCCGATCTTTCACAAGAAAGCTCCAAAGTTGGCGATATTTCGAGGGATAAAACCTCTTTCAAAATGGATAATTTGGGATTTGTAGGTTCTTTTCCTCTAAGAAGCAATACTGTTCCGTTTATTAATTTTGGCTTTGCCTACAATAAAGTCAAATCTTTCAATAAAAAGATTGGTGCATATAATGGTGATCCGGCTTCTTCTTTAATGGATTATATGGCCGAAATTTCTACTCGACATAATGTAGATCCTGCTCATCTTGATTTTAATATTGTCAAAGATCCGTTTAGTTCCGGTGCGCCATGGTTATCAGTATTGGGATTTAATTCCTATTTAATTAATCCTCACCAGGATGAAGAGGGATTTTATAATTATACACCCTTACACAATGAAGCGGTTACCAATTCGCTTGCTTTGGTGGAAAAGGGCTCAGTGAATAATTACGACTTCACCATTGGAACAACGTTGGGTAAAGTAGTAAACGTGGGGATTACCTTATCTGTTACGGATATTTATTATCGTTTATCCTCCCGCTATTCGGAAGAATTCGAAAGGGGAGAGAATGCCGGTTTCGATTTGAGAAATTATCTTACGACAGAAGGTGCAGGGGTGGGAGCAAAAATTGGAGTTATTGTTCGCCCCATGCATGAGTTAAGAATCGGTTTAGCTTATCATACGCCTGTATGGTGTTCCCTTACCGACACTTATTCTGCCGAAATCGAAGATAATGTTACAGAATATGTGGTTGAAGATGATCCAGAGTCAGAGTATGAACCGGGAAAAACTTTTTCCGGATTATGTTCTCACGATTATCGTTTCAGAACTCCCGGTAAATGGGTGATGAGCGTTGCCGGTGTTATCGAAAACAGATTCATTGCCAGTCTCGATTATGAGCTTACCCATTATCAAAACATGAAATTCAAAGCCGATACGGATGAAGTAGATGCTGAGAGCATGTACGAGAATGATAATTTGTATATTTCTGAAGATTATAAAACCACGTCCACTGTCAGAGTAGGATTTGAATATCGATTTACTCCTCAGTTTTCGGGGAGATTAGGGTATGCCTGGATGGAAAATCCTTATGATAGTGAATACAGGGCAGGCAATAGGGAGACAGCTATTGCAGGATCTACTACTATTTATCGGATAGAGGGCGATGCTTCGTATTTTACGGGCGGATTAGGATACCGGTTCAGCAGGAATTTCTATCTTGATTTTGCCATAGTTTACAGAACTCAGAAAGATGATCTTTATCCGTATCCTAACGTGTTTGATGATAATGGAAAAAAGATAATAGATGCTTCTCCTTATACTCTCAAAAACAATAATATAAAAGGGTTGTTGACGTTAGGATATAAGTTTTAATATTTTCTTCCTTTCTATTAAAAAAAGCCGAACATTTCCATAAAGGATATTGTTCGGCTTTTTTGTTTTGTCATTCTTTTTAGAATGTTATGTTATTATTTCTAAATTTTGGTGTGTTCTTACATTATTATGTGCCGACTTTTATAATTCCACTTTTAATGTCAACCCCCATTGCAAGGGTTTACCTTTTTGGAAAAATTGATTTCCGAACGATTCAAAGTAAAATGCATTATATGTAGTGTTCAGCAGATTTTTACCCCATATTGCGACTTCAAAATTGTTCTTTACAATTCCAATTTTGGCATTTACCGTGTGATAGAATTTTTGATAAAGAGAATTTGCCTCATTCCAATAAATTTTCCCTGTCCCCATATATTGTATACATGCTGTGATGTAGTCGATAAATGCATTGCTGAAGAGATGTGTATAATTTCCGTTCAAGCTAAGCGTATTTTGAGGAGCATAAGGAACAAAATTTCCTTTATAGTTCGCTTCTTCAACATTGTTCCCAACTTTTACCGAATCGGTATAATTGTCGAATGTGGCATGAGCATACCCATAATTCACGTCCAGATTAAATCCCTTTCCTAAATAAGTTTGTAGCGAGAGCTCCATTCCTTTGCTCGTTACTTCACCTGCATTAGTGATCATTCGTCCCTGGCCACTCGGAACAAATTGGGTGAGTTGCATGTCGGAGATATCCATATAGAAAAATGCCAGATAAGTTTTCAGCCGGTTGTCCATGAGAGCAGTTTGAAATCCAATTTCATAATTCATACTGTGTTCGGGTTGATAAGCTATAGCGTCGGCAACATTTATTTTTGGAGCTGTTGGATTTCCTGCACTCATTAATTGTGCTTGCATTAAGTCGGCAAACATTTGTATATTAAATCCACCGGTTTTATAACCTTTCGATACAGTTGCATAGACGAATTGCTGATCATTCCACGTATATTTTAGAGCAATTTTAGGGAGAATTTCCGAAAATTTCATCGACTCCTTTCCTTGTAGTGTATCGGCTAAAGGATACGGAATAGTTCTAGGTCCCATTACCATTTTGAGATTTAATTTTGCGTTAGTAAAATAATCCAGATTTGTTTTTTCAAAATTGGCACGCAATCCTGCGGTAATGGAAAGTCCATCGACAAAAAGATGATTGTATGTCGATTGATGAAATAGTGCGCTTCCCCATGTTTTTGTGTCATAAGTACCAGGAATATCCATAACGCTATCTGTAATCGTCATTGTAGGTGCTCCTGCTGCCGCAGCCCGATCAAAAACCGGTTGAAGAATGTCGGTTATTCCGTCTTTTTTAAATGCTACCGGTGCGTCTGTATCCAGATATTGAATAAAAGAAGTCAACCCAAAACTCCATTGATAGTTGCTTGCTGTTTTTGATCTTAATGCGATTTCCTCGTTGAAAGCCTGTTGTTTTTGATGTTGATTGAGTGAAAAATAAGATTTTGGTAAAAAGTCCTGATCCATTTTCATGTCGTCCGAAAAATACTGGTGTGAAGTAGATGATGTAAGTTGTATTTTATCGTTAGTATATTCAAGCATCAAACTATTATTTACCATTGAACGCGAATAGTTGTTGTCATCGTTGTAGTTGGGTTGTGCCGTACCGGTGGAAGGTTCGTACAAACCATACGGATAAGCTGTTTGGTCAACATAGTCGTAATTGAAAATGTATTGTGTACGAAAATTCGGTCGGATAAACCATTCTATTTTTGCTCTTCCGCCCGCAGATGTTTTATCATCGGCTTTTTTATTGTTATAAAGATTCGTGAAAAATCCGTCAATATGGTTGCAGTAGCCACTTACAGACCAGGCGAGTTCCTTGTTAACTTTATCGTAATGCGCTGCTTGAACTTTTGCCAGTCCATAATTTCCCCCTGTTACAGAAAGTTTTGTTCCTTGATAGTCAAAAGGAGAGAGGGTATAAATATTAACTATTCCTCCCAAAGCATTGCGCCCGTAAAGTGTTCCCTGGGGGCCACGTAAAATTTCAATTTGCCGAATATCGTAAAAATCGAAATCGAAAGTCGATTTTTCAAAATATGGAACATTGTCAACATACAAAGCCATGGATTGACCTGTGCTGCGAGAGCCTATACCGCGGATATAGGGTGCAGTCGACATGGCTGAGCCGTAATCGGGTATGAAAAAATTAGGAACAAATACACTTAAATCTCTAATGGAATGCATTTGTGCTCCGTTTATCACATTGGGAGTGATAACTGTTGAAGAAACGGGCATTTGTTGCGACATCGTTTCCTTATGAGAATAGATTTTCACTTCTTCTAGATGAATTATCCTCAGTGAATCTGTTTGTTCATCATTTTCAGCTGATAAAATCATAGGGAATGATAAAAGAACAGCTATAAAAAAATGTTTTACAACCCTTTTCATGTTAATTGGATAAAATGACGATTTGTTGTTTTTGTTTGTGGAAAGCGAATGAGACGTGTACATAAAATAATAAAATAAAAAATCCAATTGTATTAAAGTTTGAAGAAGAGCCTTTAAAAGGAACTCCTACTGATTTTTCAAATTTTTCAATTGGAAAAAGATAATTTGTTTTTGTTGAAGATCAGAAGAAAAAAATTGAGCCTTTTTGGGGACTCGAACCCCAGACCTATTCATTACGAATGAATTGCTCTACCAACTGAGCTAAAAAGGCATCTCCTTTAATTGCGCATGCAAATTTATATAAAATTTTCGAGATAATTTCTCGACAAGAGGGCAAAAAAATCAGTATTCCGGATTATTTTCTCAAAAAGCCGGTGCTGAAGCGGGTAGATTTGCTCTGTTTAACGCGTTTACTTGCTCTGTTTCAACAGATCTCGAATTTCCGCAAGTAATTTTTCTTCGTTGCTTGGCTGAGGTGCAGGAACCGGTTTTTCCTCCTTTTTACGGCTAAGTGTGTTCATTGCTTTAATCACAAAAAAGATGGCTGTCCCAATAATAAGAAAATCAATGACGGTTTGAAAAAAATTACCATAATTCCATGTAATTGCCGGTGTAACAATTTCCATACCTTCAGTTGCTGCTTTCCTTAAAACAATTTTCAAATCCGAAAAATTGGTATTTCCCAAAAGCAACGAGATAGGCGGCATGAGGATGTCGTTCACAAACGAAGTTACCACTTTGCCAAATGCAGCACCAACTACAATACCTACTGCCATGTCAACTACATTTCCTCGCAGTAAAAATGTTTTTAATTCAGATGAAAGTCCCATAATGGTTAAAAATTAAAAGTTTAAGGTTGTTTTGTTTACAAAGAAACGAAAAAAATTAAATTAATTAGAGGAATTCAATTTATAAATACAACACGAGATAGAAAATTATAGAGGGGTATTGCCTCCATAATAAAGTGAAAAGCTTTACTTTTGTAGTAACACGTAAAGTAAAAATATTTTGTCATGTTGTATGCGAGAGAAATGGATATATGATTCAAAAAATGTTTCTCTTCAAAATAAACAAAAAATGTATATAGAAATTGATGATATTTCGGAAATTCATCAGGCAGCCCGTCAGTTTTTGTCTGAAATGGGAGATAATAAAGTCTTTGCTTTTTATGGCTCGATGGGGGTGGGAAAAACCACCTTTATTAAAGCTGTTTGTGAAGAAATGGGTGTACGCGAAATGGTTACTAGTCCTACCTTTGCGATTATCAATGAGTATCATACCGATAGAGGTGAGGTGGTGTATCATTTCGATTTTTATCGTATCAACAAGCTTGAAGAAGTTTTCGATTTTGGTTACGAAGATTATTTTTATAGCGGAAATGTGTGTTTTATTGAATGGCCGGAATTGGTAGAACCTCTTCTTCCTCCCCATGCTGTTAAAGTTACCATCACCGAAGTCGAAGACGGTAAAAGAATATTAAGTTGCTAAGTTCAAATTAAACCCAATAACTTTTATCTGTTTGCGTACATTTCTTCGTAGTAGTGCTGATAATTGCCGTCGGTGACATTTTCGAGCCAATCTTGGTTTTCGAGATACCACCGAACGGTTTTCTCAATCCCTTCTTCAAAAGTTAAGGAAGGTTCCCAACCAAGCTCTTTTGTTAGTTTCGATGAATCGATAGCGTAGCGCAAATCGTGTCCTGCCCGATCGGCAACAAACGTGATAAGTTTTTTTGATGTGCCTTGCGGACGTCCCAACAGCCGATCGGTAATGTCGATGACAACGTTAATCAAATCGATATTTTTCCATTCGTTAGATCCTCCGATATTGTATGTATTACCCGGTTTTCCTTTATGAAAAATCAGGTCAATTGCACGAACATGGTCTTCCACATAAAGCCAATCGCGAACATTTTCACCTTTTCCGTAAACGGGTAACGGTTTATTGTGAAGAATATTGTTGATAATCAAAGGAATTAGTTTTTCGGGAAACTGATATGGACCGTAATTGTTGGAACAATTGGAAATAATGATTGGCACCCCATACGTATCGTGATAAGCGCGTACAAAGTGATCGGAAGAGGCTTTGGATGCTGAATAGGGCGAATGGGGGTCATATTTGGTTTCTTCTGTAAACGGCGGATCATCGAATTGTAAAGCTCCATAAACTTCATCGGTAGAAACGTGGTAAAAAAGTTTTTTTGTATAGTCGGGTTCCCATGCTTGCTTTGCTGCTTGCAATAAATTCAACGTACCCATTACATTGGTTTTAGCAAATGAAAATGGATCGGTTATGGAACGATCGACATGACTTTCGGCTGCCAGATGAATAACCCCATCGATGTGGTATTCCAAAAAAATCCTCTGCATCTCTTTAAAATCGCAGATATCGGCTTTTACAAAAGTGTAATTGGGTTTATCCTCAACATCTTTCAGGTTTTCCAGATTCCCTGCATAGGTCAACTTATCGAGATTTACGATTTGATAATCGGGGTGATGGTTTACCATGTATCGTACCACGTGAGAACCAATGAATCCCGCTCCTCCGGTAATTAAAAGGTGTCTTTTGTAGGTGTCCATAAAAAATGAGATTATTTAAATGTCTCGACAAATATAAAAATTTACAATCAAATTAAGGCCATAATTTTAGACAAATCGACTTTTTATCGTCCGCAAACACCTTTAAAAGTACACCATTGGCAATTTTTTTCCTGTTGCGTTTGGGTAAATGGAATCTTTTCATCAAAAATTTCTTCGAGGCAAGTATTAAACAGACGAGTAAATTCATCAAAAAACACAGAAATATCCTCTATTTTTTGTTTTTGGCAAGTCACCGAAGGATCAAAATGATTAAAAATTGATCGCAAATAATAGATTGCCGGAGAGAGTTTTTTTTCCGGATTTTCTTTTGCATAAAACAAAGCATACACAAAAACCTGAAAAATATGGGCAGGGCGATTGTTTTTTGATGAATCGAATAATTGAGGAATGTCGTTAAAGTTTGTCGTTCCGCTTCCGGTTTTGTAGTCGATAATTCGATATTCGTCTTTTATTTGGTCGATACGATCAATGATCCCTTTAAAGTTAACCGATAAATTATCTGTTACGTGGTAAATGCTTTTGAATCTATATTCAGCTCCAATGTATTGAAATGGGGTGAATTGTTTATCTGCTTCCAAGGTTTGTTTTACATAACTTCGCAATATTTCGCCTATAAGGAAATATTGTCCCTGTAAGGGTTGGGGACGATCTTTATTCTTGAAATAATGTTCGGCAAAAGTTTTTTCGAGTAATTCAGTCAAATAAGCGTCATTTTCGGCTAAAGAAGTCAACGCATCGGGTGTTACGGTTTTTCCAATGAATCGACGATATATATTTTCCATCAGGCTGTGATAGATGGTTCCGAAAATTTCGGCCTCGACCGATTCTTGTACTTCTTCTTTCGTAGATAATTCTTCTATGGCAGAAAAGTAAAATTGTAACGGGCAGGTGATGTAGTGATTAATTAAAGAAGCCGACAAATAGTTGTTGCCTCCTGCTTTAAAAGCATCCAGTTTTTGTAATACGCGTGGCGTTTTAGCCACCACAATAGGCGATATATCGGGAGCGCTTACATCATAGGTCAGCACATGTTCTTCGATATCGAAATAGTTGTTGTACAGGTATTTTAATTGATAAAAGTAACGGCTTACTTCACCTGTTTGCAATTCTTCCGTACGGGTATCATAGAGCATGAATATTCGTTTAGCACGGTTAATTAGCCGATAAAAATGATAGGCATAGGTGCTTTCCTGATGTTCGTAAGTAGGCAATCCGAATCCCTTACGCAAGGTGAAAGGAATAAATGAGCCTAGCGATTTTTTCTGAGGAAAAACACCTTCATTCATTGAGAGTATGATCAAATTTTCGAAATCGAGAACACGTGTTTCCAAAACTCCCATGATCTGCAAGCCCGATAACGGTTCGCCGCTGAAGGGTACGCTGAGATTTTGCGTCAATTGTTTCAATAAACGAAAATAAGTGTCGACCGATAACGTCTTTACTTCGCCAAGAGTTTCCTGTAATCGGGTTATCGATTTATAATACTGAACAATGAATTCGCGCTCTAAATCAACAGAATGCGTTGTTTTTTTTGTTTCCTCTTCCGAATATTTTTCTTCGGTTAAACAGTTATAAAGAAAAACCAAAACAGATTGCAGATATTCGGCAATTTGTTCCCATTGAGTAATAGGTCTGAAAACGAGCTTCAATAGAGGATGAGAAGGAATTTCCGATTCGAAGATAAGGATTCGATTATTTTCTGCGATATGTGTTTTGAGGGTTTCGGTTTCTGTTTTTGCCGAATGCATTATCAATGGATGATGAAGAATAGCGAGCACAAACCGATAATAAAAGGCAATTCCGTTATCCAATTTTCGAAGATTGCGCTGTAAATCGGCAATATGTTCGACAAGACTTGCAATAGACGAATGCGATAGACCGTAACCCATGGTTACGTTTATTTTTGTGATATCCTGAGGAATGGAGTAGAGTACCGGCAATAGCAAGTTTTCGTCCGGCAGAACGATTGCCGTATTAATGGCTTCGTCAGGATCTATAGTTCCCGATGCAATAAGTTGAGAAAGAATAGTGCCGACTTGTTTTGCTTGACCAACAGCTGAAGGAACGCCAATAAGTTCAATTTTTTGTTTCCTTTTTTCTTCGGATTCAGTGGCTTGTTCTGTTTCGAACTGTGAAGGGAAATGCAGTAAATTACCTGTTACCCAAAAAGATGCTTTGTTCTGCTTATCGCGGACGAATGGCGAATCGTAATCCCAATAAAAATCGGCGATTCCTCGATTTTTGAGATATTCCAGTAATATGGTTTCAGTGGGAGTCAAAGCATTTAATCCAACAAATACAATATTTTTAAAACGGAGATGTAAATCTTCGTTTGCTTTGGCACGTTCTGCAACTTCACGAAATAGCATTCCTTCGTAAGCATACCCTCTCTCATGGAGAGCGTTGCGAAAAGCCGTATAAAGTTCGAGCAAAATCTGCCATGTTTCTTGAAACTTTTTTTTGGTATCGTTGCCATCTGCGGGAATAAAATGTTCCCAAAAATTACGAATGGCATTTATTTGCTGCTCCGAGAGGTATGACATGTCGGCATCCAGCAATTTCAAATCTTGCACGTTGTGAAAAAGTTGCTTTGCGTCAATCAAGTATTTGTCGACGTCATTAAAATCGTTCAACAACATCTCACCCCAATAGAGAAAATCATCAAACGATTCGTTCGATTGGCTGATTTTTACATATTCGTTGTATAGAATTATCAGCATACCGATTTTATCGCCGGTTTGATAAGGGGAAAGCTCTTCGAATAACTCTTGAATGGTAAGGATGGTAGGAGAAAAAAGGGGGGTTGGGGAAATATCGGTTAAATGTTTTTGAAAGAAAATACCTGCACGACGGCTGGGAAAAACAAATGTATGCTCGTGCAAGGTATTTTCGTATTGTTCATAAAAAACTTTGGCTAGCCGGTAAAGAAACGGCATCATTTACTATCGATTAATTTTTGTTATATGACTCCTTGCGCCATCATAGCATCGGCTACTTTCATGAAACCGGCTATGTTAGCACCTTTCACATAATTGATGTATCCGTCTTCTTCTTTTCCGTATTTCAAACATTGATCATGAATGTTAGACATGATGTATCGCAATTTTTCATCCACTTCGGCTGCCGACCAGTTTAGATGCATGGCATTCTGTGCCATTTCCAAACACGATGTAGCTACTCCGCCGGCATTCACAGCCTTGCCCGGTCCAAACAG